>Ga0066903_100000953_pt1 | contig 19986 bp, 15 predicted proteins | sample PanSoiMetaGPlot1_FD_67491 | JGI IMG/M metagenome (GOLD analysis project Ga0066903, IMG submission 67491) | Tropical forest soil microbial communities from Panama analyzed to predict greenhouse gas emissions - Panama Soil - Plot 1 (version 2) | ecosystem: Environmental > Terrestrial > Soil >... | reverse complement strand
AACTACTGGGTCGACGTCGTATTCAATCTGGCCGGGCCGGACACAACACCGCCGACCGTGGTCAGCACGGCGCCGGCGAGCGGCGCGACCGGCGTCGGCGTCAACTCGCCCATCACCGCGACCTTCAGCGAGGCGATGACCGCGTCCACGATCAACACCACCACGATGGTCGTGCGCAATTCCGGTGGCACGTCGATCGGCGGCACCGTCAGCTACAACAGCGGCACCAGCACGGCGACCTTTACGCCGAGCGCGGCGCTAGCCAACTCGACCACCTACACCGCGACCATCAGCGGCGGCAGCGCCGGGGTGAAGGACCTGGCCGGTAATGCGATGACCGCCAACTTCGTGTGGTCGTTCACGACGGCGGCGGCTCCGACGTGCCCGTGCTCGGTGTTCAGCGCGACGGCAACTCCGGGCACCGTGACCGTGAACGATTCCAATGCCGTGGAGCTCGGCATGCGATTCCGCGCGGATAGCACCGGACAGATAACCGGCGTGCGTTTCTACAAGTCGCCGACCAATACCGGCACGCACGTCGCCAACCTCTGGACCAACACCGGCACGCTGCTCGCGACGGCCAACTTCGTCAATGAGACCGCCTCGGGCTGGCAGCAGGTGCTCTTCTCGACACCAGTCACGGTGACGGCGAGCACGACCTACGTGGTCTCGTATCATACGAACACCGGCAACTACAGCATCAACGGCGCCTACTTCGCTTCAGCCGGCGTCGACAACCCACCGCTGCATGCGCTCGCCACCGGCGTCGACGGAGCCAACGGCGTCTACCTCTATGGCACCGGCGGCTTCCCGACCCAGACCTTCAACGCCACCAACTACTGGGTGGACGTCGTCTATACACCACAATGAAACGAGAGAACAAGGCAGGCTCTCCCATAAGCCGCATCTCAAACTACCTCGACATCGCATTGGCCTTGCGGACCGCGATGACCCAACCGGTTCGCTGACGATCCGCGCTGCTGTGAGGCGGCCGGATCGACGGTGGCCGCCGCCCGGCACCCCAGCCGATGACGTCGAGGTCGGAGCCATTGGCGTCCCCGCGCAGCTCCTGCAGACGAGCGGTGTGCTCACCGACACGGTGCCTGCGCGGCATCGTCGGCAGCGGCGCGGCGTCATTCATCGCGATCTGTGAAGTTCGCTCACTCGTGAATACCGCCGGCTAAAGCCTCCTACGCCGACACCTTTGTCTGCTTGCAGGCAGACTTTCCAGGTCATCGGACTTCGTCCGATGTCACTGAGCAATATAAGCTATTCATTCGTAGACACTTACGATCCGAATGCTCGCGGTTAAACGCTGGCCCCAGCCTTGCTGAAAACCGTTCGTCGCCCATTCGAGAGAGGACACACCAAAAATGATCGCGTCGAGTGTTCTGGTTGAATATTCGCTTCATGTGAATATGTATGAGCGTGGCATTGGCACTTCATGTAGCGGAACGTTCGTTGACGTCCAGCGCAGCGTCGTCATAGAACGCGGTGTCCAAAGTCGCCTTCAGCCGGCCAACTTCACCGTCTGACCTCATGATGGCAACTGACGCCCGTAGCGACGAAATAGATCTGTCAGTCATTTTGTGCACTCATAATCCGCGCCCGGACTATTTGCGTCGAACTCTGGATGCCCTTCGGGCACAGACAGTGCCGCCGGATCGTTGGGAGCTGCTCCTAGTCGATAACTCGTCGACACATCGGCTGGCAGATTCCTGGGATCTGTCGTGGCACCCTAACGGCCGGCACATCCTAGAGTCGCAGCTCGGGCTAACGAGTGCGCGACTGCGTGGCATAGCGGAGGCGTCCTCGAACCTCCTCGTGTTCGTTGATGATGACAATGTGCTCGAGCCGCGCTTCCTGGAGCATGTGCAAGAAATCCATCGCGCGTATCCACATCTGGGTGTCTTCGGAGCAGGTCGGCTCGAACCAGAATTTGAAATCCTACCACCTACTGAACTAAAGCCGCGATTGAGCATGCTCGCCCTGCGAACTGTCGACGACGCACTTTGGAGCAACAATCCAACTGATTTCGATTCACTGCCTTGGGGGGCCGGACTTGTAGTCACTCGCCGCAGTGCAACCGCCTATTGCAAGTTGCTCAGCCTGCTAAACATCAGCGAAATTGTCGACAGGCGAGGCGAGCGACTCTTTTGCGGCGGCGACGACTTGTTTTCGTGGGCTGCCGCCGCTCACGGCCTTGGCTTTGGAATTTTTCCCCAACTGCGCGTTACGCATCTGATATCGGCAGGGCGGCTTACACGGTCGTATTTCTTGCGCCTGATGCGCGATCGTGCCTATTCGAACGGCGTCATGTTGTATCTCGTAGCTGGTACCAGCCAATCGCGACTCGACATGTTCGCGTTTGGACACCTGGTGTTCCACGGTGTGAGAAACGGATATTTCTCGTTCAAGTGCCGGCTTGCCGAGGCGCGAGGCAGAGAAGACGCAGCTTCTTTTCTCGCATCAAACGCTCTACGTCCGTTTAGGCGGAGTCAGCTGACGTCAGCTGTCGTTCCAAGTGCACCCGCTACCACGCTTGAAGCTGAAGAGCTCGCATTGGCTTCTGCTACGCGGTCAATCTGCACAACTCAGAAGCAATGACACACTTTACTCCAACCACACGACATAGGTCGGTGAACTCCTGCGCCGAAATAGCAGTGACTTTCGTGATTCCCTGCTACAATCTGGCGCACCTTCTTCCCGACTGCATTGAATCCATCTTGTCCCAGGACTTCGAGGACTTCGAAATCCTGATCATGGATGATTGCTCTCCGGACAATACTCCAGAAGTCGCGGCGTCGTTTAATGACGCACGTGTATTTCATGTCCGGAACGAACGAAATCTTCGCCACCTCGCCAACTACAATAGAGGGATAAAACGTGCGCGAGGTCGATACGTGTGGCTGATCTCTGCTGATGATTATCTCCGCAGACCGGATGTTGTGCGAAAGTATGTTGAGTTGATGGATCGAAACCCTCAAGTCGGCTACGCGTGTTGTTCTGGAGTGGGCGTCAGAGACGGAATCGAGACCGGTATTCTCGATTACTCTGTTGCGGGCACTCGCGACTTCATCGTCCCGGGCCATACTTGGCTGCGCCAGCTTCTCAAGCGGAATATCGTCCTTGCCGCATCAGGGTGCGTGCGGCGCGAGTGCTACCTGGAGTTTGGCGCCTTTCCTCTGGACATGCCCTGGGCCGGCGATTGGTATCTGTGGCTGCTCTTTTCGTTGTATCGAGACGTCGCCTATTTCCACGAACCGATGGTGTGCTATCGGGAACACAGCCTGAGTATGACCACCCAACTCACTGCAACCAAGGCGGCCGCGTGTTGCGCTGAGGAAATAGAAATCTTGTGGCAGATCAAGCGCCGGGCTGATGCAGCGGGCTGGGCGAAGATCTCTCGCGAATGTCTCGAAGCGCTTTCAGCGCATTACGCGAAGAGCACAGTGGCGGGCAAATTCGGGTTAGCTGAACCTGTCAACACACTCGAGCAATTTGAGGAGTCACTCTGTGCAAGTTCGCAGGACGAAGCCGAGAGAAAGTTTGTCCGCGCAAGGGTTTGGGTGAACATGGGCAGCGCGTGTTACTGGCGTGGCGATATTGTAGCAGCGAATCGATGGTATCGCGATGCACTGAAGCTGAATCCAATAATGCCGGCGGTCGTTGCTAAGAAGATGTCGATTGCTATGGGACCTGCCGGCAGTATTCTTCGCAATGGCATCCGTCGCGTTGGTCTCTGGACTGGAAGATAAGCCGTTCGGCCGACCGCCCCGCTGACGTTGCGCCACCCAGCCTGGGCCAGGCGCTGTGGCAGTTCCGCCGCATCCGGAAGACCAGCGTTCAAAGAGTCACGTGGTTCAAATGCTACTGGCGACGTCTTCACGTCGGTCGCAAGAAGATCCTCTCAGCGCATGGCGCCACACAAAAGACCGCATTGCATGAAGACTGCGAAATGGCGGACTTTTGTCTGCGGAAGATAGTCCTTTTCGTGAAAGTCCCGCTGGAAGTACAGGCCAGACACGTCGCTATTTCATTGGGACACAGTGACTTCGAGGCGATCATTCACGGCTCGGCGACAATTCTGTCATCAACGGTCGTGGCGGCGTCTTTGCACTCCGACAGTCATCGACCGTCAAACCGGATTCGCTCGAGGGCTAACGAGACGCTTCCGGTTACGCATTCACGAAAGCACATGATGTCGAAATTCGCAGCGCAATTCATCGGGTGCATGATCGTCGTTTCCAGCGTCGCGAACCTGTCGGCTCAAGCAGTCTCTGCTGATCCTCAGAAACGCGCCGCCAACGGTCCCACCAGCGCCGCTGACACGGCGTCCGCGGCCGTCACGGTTGCGCCGCCGCTGCCGACCTATGTCATCGGGCCAAGCGACGTACTCTCAATCGTGTTCTGGCGTGAAAAAGAACTGTCGTCGGACGTACTCGTACGACCGGACGGTAACATCACGCTGCCGCTCTTGAACGACGTTCGCGCAGCTGGTCTCACGCCGGCCCAACTGCGAGAGCGCATTCAAACCGAAGCGCGCCGCTTCGTAGAAGATCCGAGCCCCACTGTCGTGGTGAAAGAAATCCATAGCCGAGTCGTCTACATCACAGGCCAGGTTGACAAGCCGGGACCATATCCGCTGGGCACGCATACGACTGTCCTACAGCTGATCGCAACCGCAGGAGGTCTCAAGGAATACGCAGACGGCAGGAACATTCTCGTGAGCCGGAGCGAAAATGGCCGCCAGTTGACGTTCGCTTTCGATTACCAGGATCTGCTCAAGCACAAGAACTTCCGCCAGAACATCGAGCTGAGCCCTGGAGACACGGTTGTCGTTCCGTGATCGTCCGCTGCCCCTCGGTTTTGAGTCGGCCGACCGCGGCGCTCATGCGCCTCGTCTGCATCGGTGTTCTCATCTGCGCGGACGTCGCCGTGGCGCACCCGGCTGCGGCGCAGGGGCGCCCCATATCGTTCGGCGAACGTCCGCATGAGCCCACTGGCGGCTCGCTAGTCGACTTCACGATGGCGCTGAGCGACGGCTATGACGCGGGGAACGTGCAGGTACCGGCCGAGGCCGCAGGGCAGGTGCGCCCAGACGGCTCGTACTCGAATCTCGATACGGCGCTGCGTTACACGTGGGCCCGTCGCAATCAGCAGTTTGCACTCGAAGCAAGCGACTCGATCCGGTACGACCCGCAGTTGACGAGCGACATCGCGGCAAGCTACGAGGCGTCCGCATCATATGTGACGCCGCTCGGCCGCACTCGGCGATTCAACGTGGGCGAACGGTTCAGCTCTACGCCGTACTTTCAGGTCGAACTGTTTCCCACGCTGCCTGTCGAGGCACTCGAGCCGCCGCACGCGCCGTCCTACGATTACGCCGTCTCTCAGCAGACCACCTATACGAACAATGGCAACATCGGCTTTATTCAGGACCTGAGTCGGCGGACGGCGCTGAAATTCGACTATCGAGTGAACTCGTCGCGGTTCGAGGATCGCGCGCGCGACCTGGTATCGCAGCAAGGATCGATTCAGCTGTCACGGCGTGCTGGGCGGTTCGCAGCGGTGCACGTCGCTGGCGCCGCTCGCGTCGCGCGTTATGGTGGAGCACTGGCCGTCAGTGAGACGCACACGACGGAGCTGGAGTTTGGTTTCGACTGGGCGAAGCGCGGGACGGCGATCAGCATAGCGTCGGGGCCGGCGCTGATTCCCGTCAACGGCCAGCTACTCTATCGCGTCAACGGAAACGCTTCGCTGCACACGCCCCTCGGTCGCGAGTGGAACGCCGACCTGCATTATAACCGTGGCTTCACCTTCGATGCCGGCGTGCCCTATCCGTTTTACGCCGACTCGGTATCAGCAGGCATCGACGGCCGGCCTGCTCGACGTCTTGGCGTTCGTGCCAGCGGCGGCTACTCGACCGGCACGGTCGGCGTCTCCTCGGAAGGCGGCGCCTATGGCACCTACACGGGGTCGCTGCAGCTGTCGACACCGCTCACGCGCCACTACGCGGTGTACGGCGAGTACCTCTTTTACCACTACAGCTTCGCGCACGGTGTGCTCGCGGACGGACTGCCGCCGCGATTGGATCGACACACCATTCGGTTCGGGCTGAAGCTCTGGTTCCCGGTGATCTCCTGAGACGACGATGATACCTGGCAAGAAATATAACCTCGACGACTTCCTGCATCTGGCCTGGCGCCGCAAATGGTTGATCCTGGTCCCGTTCGTCGTCGTGTCGATGGCAACCGTGTGGGTCGTCAAGCGCCTTCCGAACAAATACCGCTCACAGACGACCATCCTCGTCGTGCCGCAGCGAGTACCTGATAGCTACGTTCGCTCGACGGTGACCTCAACGATCGAAGAGCGCCTGCACTCGATCAGCGAACAGATCCTGAGCCGCAGCCGGCTCGAACGGATCATCGAGGACTACAGCCTCTATTTCGAGCAGCGACGGCAGCGGCCGCTCGAAGAAGTGATCGAGCGGATGCGCGACGACATCGCGGTGGAGACGGTAAAGACTGGGGCGTCGTTCACCATCGCCTACACCGCCAGCGATCCGCTGATCGCGAAGAATGTCACCGAGCGGCTCGCCAACATGTTCATCGAGGAGAACCTGCGCGACCGCGTCGTGCTGGCCGACGGCACCAGCCAGTTCCTCGAGTCGCAGCTCGAAGACGCCCGCCAGCGTCTGATCGAGCACGAGAAGAAGCTCGAATCCTATCGCGAGCGTTACGCCGGCGAGCTGCCTTCTCAGCTCGAGGCCAACCTGCAGGTTGTTCGCACCGACGAGGCCCGCGTGCAGGCGCTGAGCGAGTCGATTAACCGCGATCGCGATCGCAAGCTGCTGCAGGAGCGGCTCCTCGCGGATCTGCAGGCTCCCGACACCCCGCTGACCGCGGCGCCTCCGGGTTCGGCGGCGGTCAGCGCCGTCGACGCACTCGAAACGGCTCGTGCGGCCCTCGCCGAGCTGCAAGGCCGCTTTACGCCTGAGCATCCCGACGTAGTGCGCGCAAAGCGTGTCGTCGCGGAGCTCGAACGCAAGGCCGCGGCCGAACGCATGCAGCGGAAGAACGCAACCGAGCCAATGGCGGCGCTCTCGCCGGCCGTCGCCGCCCAACGCAATCGCACTCGCGAGATCCAGCTCGAGATCGCGAACCTCGACTCGCTAATCAGCGAGAAGCAACAGGAACAGCAACGACTCACCGGCGAGATCGTTGGCTATCAGCGCCGCATCGCCGCAGTGCCGACGCGCGAATCGGAGCTCGCCGAGTTGATGCGCGACTACGATACGCTGCAGAAGACGTATACCAGCCTGTTGGCACGGCGCGAAGACTCGAAGACAGCAGCCGACCTCGAGCGGCGGCAGATTGGCGAGCAGTTCCGCGTGCTCGACCCAGCGCGCGCGCCCGAGAAGCCCACCAGCCCGAACCGGCCACAGCTCTATGCGATGGGCTTTGCACTCGGGCTGGCGGTCGGCCTCGGCCTGACTGCGCTGCTCGAATTCCTGGATTCGTCGCTCAAGACCGAGAACGACGTGGTGCAAGCACTCGCCCTGCCGGTATTGGCACTGATTCCGCTGATGCAGCCGCCGAAACGGCAGATAAATCAGGCGCGGCGCCGCGTGGTGCTCTCGTGCTTTGCGTTGCTCGTGGTGTTGGTGTCAGCGGCCGCCGCGTGGAAGCTTCAGGCCATCGGTTGGATTCCTTAGTGTCTGCTCTTCCGCGGCGCAGCCGGATGGCGCCGCGGTGCGAGTGTCTCTGATCGAAAGGCTCAAACAAACGTGTCCCGACTTGCAGAAGCCCTCCGTCACGCCGACCAGTCCGCCCCTGCGGGCGTCGCGCATGCTCGCACCGGCGAAGAGGTGTTCACGACCACGTTGCGGGTGACATCGTCGATGCCGACGCCGTCACAGACACCGTTGTCGCGCCCACAAATGAGCACGCAGCCGGCATTCCAGCGCGGCGTGAACTCAGGCGTTGGCAAACTGGTTACGACGCCGACGGTGCCGCCCGCGGCGGTCGAGCAGTACCGCCGCCTGGCGGCGTCTATGCATCACGCGCAACTCGAACGGGAGACCAGAGTGCTGATGGTGACGAGCGCCGCGCCTGGCGAAGGCAAGACTTTGACTTCTGCGAACCTCGCGTTGACGTTGAGCGAATCGTACCGTCGCAACGTGCTGCTGATCGACGCGGATCTCCGGCGACCGAGCGTGCACCAGGTATTCCAAATTCCGAACATCGTCGGCCTTACCGACGTACTACGGAATGAAGACGATGAGAAGCTCCCGCTGATTCAGGTATCGGAGAACCTTACCGTTTTGCCAGCAGGTCGGCCTGACCCGGATCCGATCGCAGGCCTGACGTCCGACCGCATGCGTCGGATTGTCGAGGAAGCTGCTGCGCGTCATGATTGGCTGATCATTGACACGCCGCCGGTCGGTTTCCTCTCAGACGCAAACCTGCTGGCTACGATGGTCGATGCAGTACTGTTCGTCGTTCGCGCCAATAAGAGCCCGTACAGCCTTGTGCATCGCGCGCTCGAGGCTGTCGGTCGCGACCGGATTCTCGGCGTTGTGCTGAACGCGGTCGATGAAAATGTCGATGTCGCCGGCTACTCCTATTACGACTATTACGGCCTTACTCAGGGCCAGAAATAGTTAGTGCTCAGTGTATGTCGCAGATCCCTTCCGGTGTTGTTACGACTCCTCCAAATCGCAACAGCTACTCGCAAATACTGAAATCGTCGGTGCTAATCGGCGGTTCGTCAGTAATTAACATCGGGGTCGGCGTTGTACGCGCCAAATCCATGGCGCTCCTTCTGGGCCCTGCCGGCGTTGGCTTGGTTGGACTCTACAACTCGATCCTGAACCTGACCCACAGTATCGCAGGGATGGGCATCAACCAGAGCGGTGTCCGGCAAATAGCTGAAGCAGCCGGATCTGGCGACACTCATCGGATGGCACGAACCGCCGCGGTACTCCGCCATACCTCGATGGTACTCGGCATATTCGGCGCGGTGCTGCTGGTTGCATTCAGGCATCGCGTTGCGGCGTGGACTTTCGGCTCGGAACAAAATGCCTGGCCGGTCGCGGTACTTGCAATCGCCGTATTCGTCTCGTCGATCAGCGATGGCCAGGGCGCGCTGCTCCAGGGAATGCGTCGAATCGCAGATATGGCGCACATCAACGTCATCTCGGCTGTCACCGGAAGCGTGTTGACCATCGTGATGGTGTTCTTTTTCGCCGATAAAGGGATCGTGCCGTCACTCGTCGGTGCGGCAGTTGTCACACTGCTGATTTCATGGTGGTACAGGCGTCGCATCGACGTGCCCCACACGCCGATCAGCATCGCCGATGTGCGCGCCGAGACGTCCGCGCTGCTGGCGCTAGGCGCCGCGTTCATGGCCAGCAATGCGCTGACTACTGGCGCCGCCTATGCCATCCGCATCATCGTCCGCGAGCGTCTTGGGTTGACGTCAGCGGGTCTCTATCAATCGGCGTGGGTTCTGGGTGGCTTGTACGTCGCGTTCATTCTACAGGCGATGGGCAGCGACTTCTATCCGCGTCTGACAGCAGTTGCCAACGACCATACCGAATGCAATCGGCTGGTGAACGAACAGGCGCACATCAGCCTGCTGCTGGCGGGCCCCGGCGTTGTCGGTACGCTGACATTCGCACCGGTTGTGATTGCTCTCTTCTATCACACGACTTTCACTGGTGCGGTCCAGCCGCTGCGCTGGGTTTGCCTCGGGATGGCGCTGCGCGTGATTGCCTGGCCGATGGGGTACATTATCGTCGCTAAGGGCGCGCGGGGCCTGCTGGTGTGGACAGAGGTGGCAGCGACCGTCGTGCACGTTGGACTTGCTTACATACTGATCAAGCCATTCGGTCTGGCTGGCGCCACGATGGCGTTCTTCGGGCTGTACATCTGGCACGGCCTGCTGGTTTACGCGATCGTCCACCGACAGACCGGGTTCAGTTGGTCCACCAGCAACCGCCGCACTGCGATGGTCCTGCTGCCGTTGATTGGCGTGATCTTCGTCGCGTTCCTGGCGCTGCCGACATGGGCGGCGACCGTCTTGGGCGTGCTTGGAACGGTGCTCGCGTCGGCCTATTCACTGCGTATGCTCTGCCACCTCGTGCCGATCGACGGCATGCCACGGATTGTGCGCGAGATACTCGAGTGGTCCAGGCTATCGGCGCCGGCACGTCAGGTGGCAGGGCTCGAACGCGGCGCGTAGCGCCGCCGCCGGCATCAGACGACGGTGGTTCCTTGAAGCCCCTTCACCGGCGTTCCTGTCTCACGCGACCACCATTCCACGAGTTGGCGGAGGCCCTCCTCGAGCGATACCTTGGCCTTGAACCCGATCAGCCGCTCCGCCTTCTTGACGTCGGCCAGACGACGCCACACTGGCGTCGCCTTGCGCGCCGGCCCGTATTCGGGCGGGCGGCCGACGCCCATGACTCGGCCGAGCGCACTGGCCAGTTCGGTCAGGCTCGTCTCGGTGCCACTGGCGACGTTCAGCACATCGTCGGTGATCGACGAGTTGGCGGCACGCAGGTTTGCGCGCGCAATATCGGTGACGCAAACGAAGTCCATCGTTTGCGCGCCGTCGCCGAAGATCAGGCAGGGCTCTCCCTTCGCGAGGCGCTCCATCCACCGGATCATCACTTCGGTGTAAACGCCGTAGGCGTCCATCCGTGGTCCGTAGACGTTGAAGTACCGCAGAGCGACGTAGTTCAGCCCGTACATTTCATAAAAGCTGCGCAGGAGGCCCTCACTGTACATCTTCGTGGCGCCGTAGATCGTCCGGTTGCCGTAGCCGTGATGTTGCTCGTCCGTCGGGAATTCCTCGGCCTGACCGTAAATCGAGGCCGACGAAGCGGAAACCACGCGTTTCACTTTGGCGGCGACGGCGGCCTCGAGCACGTTGAACGTACCAGTGGCGAGGACGTCGTGCGCCAACCTCGGATTCTCGGCACAGTGTGTGATGCGGATCGCGGCCTCGTGAAAAACGATATCGATCCCCTCCATGGCTTGCATTACCAGCTCGCGATCCCGGATGTCCCCCTCGACTATGGTGACGCGTCCAGACGACAGCGCGCCCGCCAGGTTCTCGCGGCGCCCTCGCGTGAGGTTGTCGAGAACGACGATCTCGTGGAATCCCTCGGCAACGAGCCGATCCGCGATGTGTGATCCAATCAAACCGGCCCCGCCCGTAATCAACGCACGCTGGTATGTCATAGGGCGAATCCTACTGCAGCGTTTGTGCCGGCACACTATGCGTGGGCGGTCGCCTCTCCAGTGTCAGAGTGGGCAAGGCTTCGCGTCAACAACACGAGTGTTTGCACTACTTAGCAGCGCACGCATTACAGTCCCACGATCCGACTGGGCGTCACACGACTGTCGCTCAAACACTGAAATGTCAGTTTCTGTACGTATAAAAGTCCTCCCGTTGGCAGACTTTTCTGAGCGTCGCTGAATGACGGTCGGTTGACGATAACCTCTAAACTCTCGCATACAAACACCTTATCGACTGAACCCGGGAGCTGAATCGCCGCGGTCGAATCTTTGCTCTATCCCCCAATTGCATCACTGACGACGGGAAAGAAGGACTCCTGTGGTGACGGACCGACCTTTCTCGGTTCGTCGCAGTGCTTCTCGATTCTGCACTCAGTCGAACCGACTGTAAGTGAGAGGGCGAAGCTTTGTTCAGTCGCATCGCAACAGGTTCAGCGGTCATAAACGCACAGATTTCGAATAGAGGACGCGGCGAGGGCTCGGAGCGGCGTCCGGCCCGCAAGGAGAGATCGGCATGACGAGAATGGCGAGCGACGCATCCGCGCTGAGCGCACAGGTGCTCGAGGAGTACACGAGCATCGAGAGCATCCGGAAGTATTCCAAAGAAACCGCGGGTCACGGCATCAGTCACCTTCTGGCGCACGACTACGGTGAGATTTATCGGCGTGTCGTCGACGACTACATCCCGCCCGCGCGGCGAGCGGCGGGCGTGCGATTGCTCGAGTTCGGCTGCGGCGCCGGAATGAATCTGCTCCACCTCGTTTCGACCCTCGACGCGCGCGGTATCTCGATCGACTGTGCGTACGGTACCGACCTCTCGGCGCCACTCATCGCGGCGGCGAATCAGGCCGCGAGATCGCATCTTCCGGCTACCCGCCGTGATCGCGTCCGGTTCGGCGTGGCGACGAACGAGAACTTGATCGAAGGCATGACGCAGGAGTTCAGCGTCGACGCATCGTCGTTGTTCGGATCGTTCGACCTGGTTTTCGGTGTCAACACGATCCGGTACTGCCATCGTTTGGGCAACGCGGACGAATGCGCCAGGACTCTCTTTGCGTTGCTGCGCGACGGCGGCGTGTGCATCAACATCGACATGAACAACAAGTTTCCGGCGTTTCGAAGCCGCCTCCGCGATTGGTTGACGATTGAGGAACGCGCGCGGCGGCTGCCGACGCTCGAGGAGTACGCTCGTCCGTTCGCGGCAGCAGGCTTCGAGATCATCGAGAAACGCAACTTCTGTTGGATCCCGCACTCGGCGGGTCCGCGCCTGACCGCGATCATGGGCGGTGCGACGCCGATCCTGAGCACCATTGCGCCGACTCGAGCGATGCGCTCGCTTGTTATCGCACGAAAGCGGCAGGAGCGCCGTTCGTAGCTATGCGACAGGCGGTTCTACTCTGCGGGGCCGCCGCGCCATCGCCCACCGAGGCGAGGCTGATGGCCGTTCTCGATCTGTTCGGCATGCCATCGCAGACGATGCGGATCGACGAAGTCGAGGCGGGTCGCTTGCAGCCTCCGGCTGGCTGCGCGATTGTCGCGTCGTCTGACTGTATCGCCCGCGCCGCGGTTGCAGGACAGTGGCCGGCCGATGCACTGCCCGGATGGATGCGCGCGGCGGGCTCGGTATACATCTACGGATTCGATGAGGCGCCGGTCTGTCGACGCTTACTGCGGGCATTGACGGGCGACGCGCATGCTGATGTTCGACGGTTAACCTCCCCCAGCGTGAGCATCTCCATCAGCGATCGGTTTCCCGAAATGTGTGGTCCGTTGTCCGGTCAGACGTTTCGCGTGTCCGTCGCGACGACGGATCGTGTATTCGAGGTCCGCGTCGCGCCGCTCACGCAGCGGACGGTCATCTCGTCGGACGATCAGCCGCTGCTTCTCGAGCTGACCGGCTTCGGCGTCCCGTTATATCTGCACGCCAGCGCCGAGGCGGTCGACTTGAGCGCACCCTCAGCGGTGGCGTTCGATGTGCGAACCGCGTTCACCGGTAGCGTGCCCTTCACGATGTACGCGAAATGGGCACTTGCCGGCTCTTGCTGGACTACGAGCGATACGTCGGCGTGTCTGATCGTTGACGATCCCCTCTTGAAGCGCCGGTACGGTTTCCTCGACTTCCGCAAAACGCTCGAGCAAATGGATCGCCACGACTTCACGACGACGATTGGCTTCATCCCGTGGAATTGGAAGCGAACCAGCCGTTCCACTGTCGCCATGTTCGGCCGTCGGCCCGACCGATTTTCAGTTTCGGTGCACGGCTGCGATCACACCGGCGGCGAGTTCGCGATCCGGAGGTTCGACATGCTCTCCGAGAAGACGCGACGCGCCCGCCAGCGGATGGACCTTCTGCAACGAAGGACCGCGCTTCGAGATGATCGCGTGATGGTCTTTCCGCAGGGCGCATTCTCGCCGGAGAGTGGACGCGCGCTGAAACTGAACGGCCTGGTCGCGGCGGCGAACACCGAAGTGGCGCCGGCCCGCGGCGCGACCAATGAAACAACGATTCGCGATCTGTGGAGCCCGGCGATCCTCCGCTACGGCGCGTTCCCGATCTTCACTCGTCGCTACATCGACGCCGGAGTAGAGAACTTTGCGTTCGATGCGATGCTGGGCAAGCCATGCTTGATCGTCGCGCACCACGACGTGTTCAAGGACGCCGCACGCGAACTCGTCGATGTCGTCGACCGGCTGAACAGGCTGAACTGGAACCTTCAATGGCGAACCCTCGGCGCGGCCGTCATGAGGAGCTACGCGATCAAGCCGAACAGGGATGGCGCAACCGTGCGGATGTTTGCGTCCGCGCTCGAGTTGTGCAATCCGACGGTACGGCCGTGGCGAGTCGACCTCACCAAGGACGAACCGGACGCCGATCGTGTCAGAGCGATCGAGATCGATCGACAACAAGTCACCTGGAGGAGCGAGGATGGCCAGCTTCGGTTTACAGCCCTCGTTGCCCCACACCACGCCACGGCTGTTCGCGTCATCTACGAGAGCCCCCTGGTCGGGGGCGCGAGTCGCCTTCCATTGCGCGAAGCGCTGGCCGTTCCAGCGCGCCGTTACCTCTCCGAGGTCCGCGACAACTACTTGTCGCGAAGCCACCTTCTGTCTGCCGGCGCGAAGCGGATGAAACGCGTCCTACTCGGCCAATGATCCGCAGACAGAATGACTTTTGGCTTCCGCAGCCGCGACTTTTGCTGAGCGGGCGGTTACCGGTGGGACCCCGGACGCAGTTCTCCGCACGCCCGATCGACGTAAGTTATTGACACGAGGCATGTTCGAACGGTTTCAGATTTCGACGTCCGAGCGCAGTTCTGGGGCTACTGCTGGCGCGCGCTTTGCCCCGATGAGCCCCAAACCCTGTCTTCCGCGACCGGCGGGCCCGGTCACATGAACACTATGCTGAGTCCAGGTTCGGTCTCGTTGCCGCAAGCGGATCCTCGGCCCCTCGAACACTGGCAGCACGCGTTCGAACTCCAGCAGGGGCCGTATCAGGCGTACAACGAACCGGCGTTTCGATACTTCCTCGAAATCGAGCGCAGGCGATCCGAGCCGTCCAACCGACCGCTGCTGCTGCTGCTGATCGAGCGTAAGCCGTCGCTTGAAGACAAGTTCGTGATCGACCGTGCGACAGCAGCCAGGCTGTTTGCGACGTTACATCACTCGGTGCGGGACACGGACTTCATCGGCTGGTATCGTGAAGGACACGTCGCCGGCGTGGTCTTGACGCAGGAGGAAGACTCGGATCCCGGTCGCGCATCCGACGTGGTGCGTCAGCGGCTGCATCGAGTCCTAACGAAGATGGGCTTCGTCGATCGCAGCGACTGCTTCGACGTCCGGATCCACCAACTCTCACCCGTCGCGACAATGGCGCTTTAACATCGTGCCGATGCCGCTGCAGCGTCCGGGCGAAGCAGCCAGTCAGCTAATGCCACACGCCGCGGTTCGTGAGGCCCCGCCAGTCCTCGACGAACGCTTGTTCAGAGGTGTCCTGCTCCGCGAGGGCAAACGCGCGGATCGATCGGACCGACCACTGGCGCTGCTCGTCGTCACGTTGCTTACCCCGACCGAGAACCGATCGGCCGCGATCTGGCCCGCGGTTATCGACGCTCTCGCGGACACGAAGCGCGTCACTGATGTCGTCGGTTGGCTGGACACCAATCAATCGGTCGCCGTAATTCTCCCTGAGGTGCCGGCGACTCGCGACTTTCCCGAAGAAGTGGCCCAACGGGTTCAGCGCGAGTTGGCGCGTCGCCTCGCACCACACATAGTCCGCCGGCTCCGAATTCGGTTGCACGTCCACCCCGAGCTCATCGATGGCCGTCGAACCCTCGATCCGATGATTGCCGACGTGCTGCGCAATGATAGGGTCCGGCCCTACGACGCGGTCAAACGCGCCATCGACATGGTCGGCAGCCTGATCGCTCTCGCAATGCTGAGCCCGGTTTTCGCGGCGGTTGCCGTCGCGGTCAAGTTGACGTCCCCCGGCCCGATCTTCTTCAGGCAGGAGCGAATCGGCAAGCTGATGACGCCGTTTCGAATGCTGAAGTTCCGGACGATGCGTGCGAACAACGATCCGGCGATTCATCACCAATTCGTGAGCTCGTTCATTACGTCGGGCGCCCGGACCGCGGTCGCCAGTGATCACGGCCTGTTCAAGATCGCTAACGACCCGCGCGTTACGCCCGTCGGGCGGTTCCTTCGCCGAACGAGCCTGGATGAGCTTCCGCAGCTCTGGAATGTCCTCCGCGGCGACATGTCGCTCGTTGGACCGCGGCCTCCGATCCAGTACGAAGTCGATCAGTACAAATCGTGGCACACACGCCGCGTCGTCGAAGTGAAACCTGGCATTACGGGATTGTGGCAAGTAAAAGGCCGCAGCCGCACGACGTTCGACGAAATGGTCCGCCTCGACCTGCAGTACGCCCGCACCTACTCGTTCTGGACGGACATGAGGATTCTCCTGGCGACTCCCCGCGCCGTCATCTCCGGCAAGGGTGCTTGCTGACCCGACCCTTAACGTCATGATTGGTGTCAGCGCGCACCCGCGTGATCTCGGGATCGCCGCGGAATTCTTCGAGCTGTTCAAGACGGCGTGGGAACCCGTGCGGCCTGGCCGCCACTACGATGCGGTACTCAGCACGGACGGCCGCGATGATTTCCACACCGACCTCCTGGTGTTATACGGGTCGGCGACACGCATCGGGGACCTGATGGCGCCCGCGGCCGTGCGCCGCGGCGCGCAAGCGCAGTGGAACGGGTTCACGATTCCGCTATTCGGCGATGTCGCATTGTTCGCGCAGGGCGAAGGCCCACCGACTGTCATGGAAGGCGAAAGCCAGTACGCGTGCGGGTTCACGAGTAATCGCGTTCGCGGTGTTGGCTACAACCTGTTTGATGAAGTCCGTCACCTACTTACAGAAGGCCAGCCCGAGGCGTTCGCCGACGTCCCAACCTTGGAATTGCACATTGCACTGCTGCGGTCGTTCCTCATCGAAGCAAGAATTCCGTTTGTTGAAGTATTGCCGCGCCCTAACGGGTGCGAGTTCATATGTTGCCTAACGCACGATATCGATTTCTTCGGCATCCGTCGTCATTTGCCCTTCGACCGCACGATAGCCGGATTTGTCTTTCGCGGAGCACTCGGATCGCTGCTCGACGTCATACGCGGACGGCGCTCGCTCCATGACGCTTTTCAGAATCTCATAGCGGTCTGTCTGCTCCCGTTCGTGCAGCTCGGATTCGTGCCCGATCCGTGGCGACCGTTCGATCATTATCTCGAGGTCGAGGATCCCACGCGATCCACATTCTTCCTCGTCCCATTTCGAGATCAGCCCGGCATCGGTCCCGACGGCTCAACCGATCGTCACCGGGCCGTGCGGTACCAGGCGACCGATGTCAAGGACGAGGCGCAAGCGGCGGCAGAGCGCGGCAGTGAATTGGCCGTCCACGGTATCGATGCCTGGCGCGACGCCGTTGCCGGCCGCGCCGAACGGAACCAACTGGCCTCGATCGTACCGGGCGCTGCAGGCGTCCGGATGCACTGGCTCTACTGGAGTAACGAGTCGCCAGGTCACCTCGAAGCCGCTGGATATACGTACGACTCCACGTGGGGATACAACGACACGATTGGCTATCGTGCCGGCACGTCGCAAGCATTCCGCCTGCCCGGCACGACGCAGCTGCTGGAACTGCCATTGACGATCATGGACTCGGCACTGCTCGCCTCCGACCGACAGGCACTCGAGCCCGACCACGCCGTCCAGCTATGCCGCCGATTGATCGCACAAGCACGCGCCTGGGGCGGCACGCTTGTTATCAACTGGCACTGCCGCAGTCTCGCACCGGAACGCCTTTGGCGTCAGCCGTACGTAGCGCTTCTCGCTGACATCGCTGCTGCGGGCGCGTCGTTTCTGACCGCAGGAGGAGCCGTTGATTGGTTCCGCTGGCGCCGATCCATTACTCTTACAGCCTCGCCCGAGTCGGTCGTATCCGTTCAGGCGCCAACGACTGCTGCCGTTCCAGCGGTCATCCGCGTTTACGAGCCCGTAGGTGAGGGACAGCGACGTCGAGACATCCCATTCGATGGCCGCTCCCCTGTCGTCGTGGCGTCGCACCCAAACCCGTTCGCATTATGTCATACGATTGCATGATCGAATCTGCCATCCAACAGCCGCCGCGAGTATCGCTGACGACACAGCGCGTTAGTATTAAAGGCCGGCTGCGTGATGTAACCGCGTTACGCGTCGATGATGTCGTTGTGACTCTCCGAGAGGGCATAATCACAGTTGGGACAGTCTTCGACGCCTACTGGCTGCAGCGCACCACATTGCCAGACCTCCCACGGCTCATAGAACAACTACGGATCGCTGAGGCGCGACCTGATTTACTGATTCACACTCAGCGAGTGCCGGACACGACTCCTCGATTTGACTATTTCTTCGATTGGGACAATGTCGCCGCCGTACCGATTTCGACCCACGAGCACTGGATGCAAAGGCAGATCTCGGCCGCCAGTCGTCGAAATGTACGGATGAGCGAGAAGAAGGGGGTCGTGGTCCAGGCCCGTGCGTTCGATGAGCAGTACATCCGCGGAATCATGGCGATCGCGAATGAATCGCCCGTTCGCGCAGGCCGTCGCTATTGGCATTACGGGAAGGACTTCGCGACTGTCGAGGCGGAGCAGGGAACGTACCGGGACCGAAGCACGTTTCTCGGCGCCTACGTCGGAGATGAGCAAGTCGGCTATTTGAAGCTCGTATGGGATGCGGACACTGCCGCCATCATGCAGATTGTTTCAAAGATGGGGCATCGAGATAGGCGACCTAACAACGCCCTTCTTTCCGAAGCCGTCAGACTATGCGCGCAGCGAGGAGTACGGCATCTGTTGTACGAGCGGTTCGTCTATGGCAAAAAGGACGACAGCTCACTCACGCGCTTTAAGCGTGAGAACGGCTTTGTCAGAATGGACGTGCCGCGGTACTACGTGCCGCTAACAGTGAAAGGCCGTCTCGCTTTGAGAATAGGCCTTCACAAAAGTGTGAAGGAGCGCCTACCGCAATGGGCCACAGCGCCGCTAATTGCATTTCGTGATAGGTGGCTCACGCGCCGGTTCGCGCAGAAATAGACATCAATGCCAGGCATCTTCGGAGTGATCGACTCAGCGCCGGTGAAGTCGGTGCGTCACCGCCGCGAGCTGATCGGCATAGTCGACACAATGTCGATGGCAATGCGCTATGAACCATTGTACGAGGAAACGCGCTTTACGTTCGACGCGCTCGGCGCTTACGTTGGCCGTGTAGGGTTTCAACAGGCATCCGAACAGCCGAACGACGGCACGACCGACACGGTGCGCACACTTACGACCGGCGATCACGCTGGCGACGCGACTCACATATACGAGCGATTCGGCGAACGTGGTCTCATGCGGTTGTGTGGCATATCTGCCGGCTTCATCGCGGACCAGACACAACGTCGGTGCGTGCTCTTCACCGACCGTTATGGCAGGGAGAGGCTGTTCGTACATCGTCACGGGTCACGCACCCTATTCTCATCCGAGGCGAAAGCAATTCTCGCCGCGGCGCCAGAGACGAGATCATTCGATCTTGAGGGCCTCGCCGAATGGATCGCATGTGGGTGCACTCTTGGCCAACAGTCTTTGTTTCGCAACATCCACATTTGCGAAGCCGGTACGGCTCTAGTGGTCGACGCATCTGGCCTCACACGTCACCGATACTTCGATCAGGCTGAGTTCGAACAGCTTGAACCAGTATCAGAAGGCGAATTCTTAGATGGCCTATCGGCATCGTTGCAAACGGCGGTTAATACCGCCGCGAGAACCGCTCCGAGAGTTGCGATCTCGCTGACTGGCGGCCTCGATTCGAGAATGATAATGGCTTCGCTTGATGCCACGGCGGGAACTGTGCCTTGTTATACGTTTGGCAGTATGTATCGCACAACTGCCGATGTCGCCGTCGGCAAGCAAGTCGCCAGTCGCTGCGATCAACCTCACCAAGTTGTCGCCCTGGACACGCCTTTTCTCTTGGACATCCGCGGCAACCTGAACCATGCCGTCTACGTGTCGGATGGATACCTCGGCTTGTCCGGCGCCGCAGAACTATACCTGAATCGACAAGCCCGCTCGATCGCCCCGGCACGCATCACCGGCAACTGGGGC
>Ga0066903_100000951_pt1 | contig 20010 bp, 17 predicted proteins | sample PanSoiMetaGPlot1_FD_67491 | JGI IMG/M metagenome (GOLD analysis project Ga0066903, IMG submission 67491) | Tropical forest soil microbial communities from Panama analyzed to predict greenhouse gas emissions - Panama Soil - Plot 1 (version 2) | ecosystem: Environmental > Terrestrial > Soil >... | reverse complement strand
CGAGACCGTGTACCTCTGCTTCCAGCTGACCTTCGCGATCATCACGCCGGCGCTGATTGCCGGCGCATTCGCGGAGCGCATGAAGTTCTCGGCGATGCTGTGGTTCATCGGCCTGTGGGCAATCTTCGTCTACTCGCCCGTCGCGCACTGGGTCTGGGGACCGGACGGCATTTTCAGCGTCGCCAATACCGACGAGAAGGGCGACTTCGCCGGCTGGTACAAGGTGCTCGACTTCGCTGGTGGCACGGTGGTGCATATCAACTCCGGCGTCGCTGGCCTGATGTGCTGCCTCATGCTCGGCAAGCGCAAGGATACCGGTCCCGCCCACAACATGGTGCTGACCTTCATCGGCGCCTCGCTCCTCTGGGTCGGCTGGTTCGGTTTCAACGCCGGTTCGGCGGTGAGCGCGGGCATGCAGGCCGGCATGGCGATGCTGGTCACACACATGGCCACGGCGGCGGCAGCCTTCACCTGGATGATCGTGGAGTGGATGCTGCGGGGCAAGCCGACTGTCATCGGCATCTGCACCGGCGCGGTCGCCGGCCTGGTCGCCATCACCCCGGCCTCGGGCTTCGTCGGCCCGATGGGATCGCTGTGCATCGGCGTCGCCGCCGGCATCATGTGTTACTGGGGCTGCACGGGGCTCAAGCGAATGTTCGGCTATGATGACGCGCTCGATGCCTTCGGCGTGCACGCAGTCGGCGGCATCGTCGGCGCCTTCCTCACCGGCGTGTTCGCGGTCGAGGCGTACGGCGGCACTGCCGGCGCGCTCGAAGGCAACACCGCGCAGCTGATCAACCAGAGCGTCGGCATTGGCACGGTGTTTATCTACGACGCCATCGTATCCCTGATCATCCTATGGATCATCGACATGGTCATCGGCCTGCGCGTGACCGAGGAAGTCGAGCGCGAGGGTCTCGACCTGGCGCTGCACGGGGAGACTGTCCAATGACGAGACACGGTTAGGGTGGAGACCCGGCACCGCCCTTACCGTCGAGGGGTCCTGGCGCAAGCCAGGGCCCCTCACTCTTTCGCGGCTCGCCAACACGCTTTGCAGATTTTGCAAGCCTGCCAAAAAAATATGCAGCCTGGCGCGAGATTGTGCTGGACCTGCCGAGACGTTCCCCTACCTGCCCTCAAGAGCCAAGTTACCTCTTTTCTTTCAAAGCCTTGCCGAGCGCCTGCAAAATTGGCACGCGGTTTGATTCAGTGCCCCAGCGTTGCTGTGCGAAGGACCAATCCTGCGCGCGGCAACGTCCAGTCACGATGCCTGAACCTGCCAACCCGCAGGGCCGGGCCCAAGCGGGGATTGAAATCCATGAAAATCGTTACGGCCATTATCAAGCCGTTCAAGCTCGATGAGGTCCGCGACGCTCTGACCGCGATCGGGGTGCACGGGATGACCGTCACCGAGGTCAAGGGATACGGGCGTCAGAAGGGCCACACCGAAATCTACCGCGGCGCCGAATACGCCGTGAGCTTCCTGCCCAAGATCAAGATCGAGGTAGCGGTCCCGTCCGACCAACTCGACAAGACCGTCGAAGTCATTACCACGGCCGCCAAGACCGGCCAAATCGGCGACGGCAAGATCTTCATCCTCGGTCTCGACAGCGCCGTTCGCATCCGCACCGGCGAAACCGACGCCGCGGCGCTGTGACTCCCGCGCATCCCTGAAGAAAAGGAGCTGAGACCATGAAATTGACGACACTCACGCGCGCGGGACTGGCAGCCGCTGTGCTCATCGCGACCGCGTTCCTACTCTCCCACGGCGTCCTTGCCGAAGAGGCGTCGCCGGCCGCACCGACGTTCAACAAGGGCGACAATGCCTGGATGCTGACATCGTCCGTGCTCGTGCTCTTGATGACGATCCCGGGTCTCGCCTTCTTCTACGGCGGCCTGGCGCGTTCCAAGAACATGCTCTCGGTGCTCGCACACGTGTTCTACACGGTGTGCATCGTGGTCGTGATCTGGGCGCTCTACGGTTACAGCCTGACCTTTACCGGCGGATCGTCGATCATCGGCGGCTTCGAGAAGGTCTTCCTCAAGGGCGTCACGACCGACTCGCAGGCCGCGACCTTCTCGGTCGGAGTGACCATCCACGAATTGATTTACATCTGCTTCCAGATGACGTTCGCCGCCATCACGCCCGCCCTGATCGTGGGGGCCTTCGCGGAACGCATGAAGTTCTCGGCGGTGGCGCTGTTCATCCCGCTGTGGGTGACGCTGATTTATTTCCCGATCGCCCACATGGTCTGGTACTGGCCCGGACCGGACGCGATCCAGGAAGCCGCCAAGGCGCTGGCCGCGGCGACCGATGAGGCCGCCAAGAAGGCGGCCCAGGCCAAGCTCGACGACGTCATGGCCGACGCCGGCCTGGTGTTCCAGTGGGGCGCGATCGACTTCGCCGGCGGCACCGTGGTGCACATCAACTCCGGCATTGCCGGGCTTGTCGGCGCGCTCCTGGTCGGCAAGCGCATCGGCTACGGCAAGGAACTGATGACGCCGCACTCGCTGACGCTGACGATGGCCGGCGCCGCCCTGCTGTGGGTCGGCTGGTTCGGCTTCAACGCCGGATCGAACCTCGAAGCGAACGGCGGCGCGGCGCTTGCCATGATCAACTCGTTCGTCGCCACCGCGGCCGCCGCACTGTCGTGGATGTTCGTCGAATGGATGGTGAAGGGCAAACCCTCGCTGCTCGGCCTGCTGTCGGGCTGTGTCGCCGGGCTCGTCGCGGTAACGCCGGCCGCGGGCTATTCGGGTCCGATGGGGGCAATCGTGCTCGGTCTCATTGTCGGCGCGGTGTGCCTGTTCTTCTGCAGCACGATCAAAAATGCGTTCGGCTACGACGACGCGTTCGACGTGTTCGGCGTGCACTGCATCGGCGGCATCGTCGGCGCCATTGGGACGGGCATCCTGGTCAATCCCGCGCTCGGCGGCGCCGGCATTATCGACTACGCCGTGATCCCGCCCAAAGTCGCCGATTACGACTTGTGGGCTCAGCTCGTCTCCCAGAGCAAGGGCGTGCTGACGACGCTGGTGTGGTCGGGCGTGGGCTCGTTGATCCTCTACAAGGTGGTCGACGTGCTGGTCGGATTACGCGTACCGGTCGAGAAGGAGCGCGAAGGCCTCGACATCACCGACCATGGGGAACGCGCCTACACGATGTAGGAACACGGTTAGGGTGGAACCCGGCACCCACCCTTGCCGTCGAGGGGCCTTGGAGCAAACCAGGGCCCCCTCACTTTTTGCTCCCGTGCCGGTATGGTTCCGGTCCCCGTCTGTTATGTATCAGGCTACCGATCGCGCGACATTGCATTAGATGACCCGGACCAGACCTGTTCTTGCCGGCGCGATGATGATCGCAGCCGCGCTCTCAAGCGCCGCCCTGGTGGCAAGCGCGATCTTTTCCATCATTGCCGTCACACTCGCCGGCATGCTCGTGCTGGCGGCGATCTTTCTGTTTCTCGAGGGGCATTCATCGCGGCTGATCGGACTCATCGCAGCCGGCATCGGCGCCGCCGGTTATATCTATGTATTCATCGAGCTGCTGCCGCTGCTGAGAATGGGAGCAGTCAGCGCGGTGGCCTGCCTGACCACGCTTGTTGGCGCGGTCTTATCGGCGGTGGCCCTGGTCGTCCTGCTGATGTGGCGACCCGCCAAGCCTTGAAAAGCCTAACCGAGTTATCCGCCGTGGCCGCTCACTTGCACTTAGCCGCAACGTGGTGCAGCACTGGTGTGCGATAAGCTGGACATAGACACGTCTACGTTGTGGTGTGGTATTACTTTCAGTGGCATTTCCGGCTGGGTTCTGAGCGGATTTCTGGAGCGGCAAAGGTGACTGCTGGAGCGCGCGCCGTGCACGATTCCCCATTGGTTAATCAGCCCTTAACCCCGCCACATCTATGGTAAGACCTCCCTTGCGCGGCGCTGAGTGCGCCGCTTGATCGATGTTCATGACCCCGGCTGAAAGCGTATCGCTTCCTTCGCCTGGCCGGCCGGCCGCAAGCCGTTCGCCGTTCGTGCGGCTGCGTGAACTTTTGGGCGACACCCCGCCCAGCAGGCCCCCGATCAGCCTCGCGGTAGGCGAGCCGCAGCACGCGGTGCCCTCGTTCGTTGGCCCAGTTCTGGCCGCCCATCTTGGGGAGTTCGGCCGCTATCCGATGAATAAGGGGCTCGACGAGTTCTGCGCCGCCGCCGCCGCGTGGCTCGGCCGGCGCTTCGCGCTGCCACGGCCGGTTGATTCGGCGACCGAGGTGCTGGTGCTCAACGGCTCGCGCGAGGGCCTCTTCCTTGCCGCGATCGCGGCCGAGCGCTGGGTCAATGGCCGATCAGGGCGGCCCGCGATCCTGATGCCCAACCCGTTCTACGGCGCCTACGAGGCCGGCGCCCTCGCCGCCAATTGCGAGGCCGTCTACTTGCCCGCCACCGCGGCGAACGGCTTCCTGCCCGATCTCGACGCGCTGCCCGACGAGTTGCTCAAGCGCACGGTCGCATTCTACCTCGCGTCGCCCGCGAACCCGCAGGGTTCAGTGGCCGACCCGAGCTATTTCGAGCGGCTCATCGCCCTGGCGCGACGCTTCGGCTTCCTCCTGTTCAGCGACGAGTGCTATTCGGAAATCTATACGCAGCGCCCGCCCGCGAGCGCGCTCGAAGTGGCGGGTCCGGGCTTCCAGAACGTCGTCGTGTTCCAGTCGCTCTCGAAGCGCTCGAACCTGCCCGGGCTGCGGGTGGGTTTCGTCGCCGGCGATCGCAATTTTCTCGCCCGCTTTCTCGAACTGCGCAACGTCGCCTCACCGCAGGTGCCGATCCCGGCGCAACGGGTCGCCATTGCGGCCTATGGCGACGAGGCCCATGTCGAAGACAACCGGCGGCTCTATGCACTCAAGTTCGATCTCGCCGAGCAGATCCTCGGCGGCCGCTATGGCTATCGTCGCCCCGCAGGCGGCTTCCTGCTTTGGCTCGACGTCTCGGCGCATGGCGGCGATGAAGCGGTAACGCTGCGGCTGTGGCGCGAGGCCGGCCTGCGGGTGGTCCCGGGCCGCTATCTTGCGCGCGAGCAGGCTGGCGGCAGCAATCCTGGTGCGGGTTACATCCGCGTGGCGCTGGTACAGGACCAGGCGACGACCGCAGAGGCGCTGCACCGCCTCATCGGCGTGCTCGGCTGAGGGCGCGGGATGCCGGCAACCGACCGCAGCCTCGACGGCCTGACCTTCCTCACCGACGCGGCGCGCGAGGCGTTGCGGCGGCGGCTGCGCGAGCTCGCTGGCTTCGCCCTGATCGTCCTCGCCCTTCTGCTGGCAATCGCGCTCGCAACCTGGTCGGTGCAGGACCCTTCCTTGAGCCACGCCACCAACGCCCCGGTGCGCAACCTGCTCGGCGTCACCGGCGCCAGTATCGCCGACCTCTCGATGCAGCTCCTGGGCCTGGGCGGGCTCGTCCTCGTACTGCCGATCGCAGTCTGGGGCTGGCGGCTCGCAAGCCATCGGCCGCTGTGTCGCGAGCGCATCCGGCTGGTGATCTGGATCGTCGCCGTCGCGCTCGCCGCCGCATTTGCAGCGACGCTGCCGGCGACCGCATCCTGGCCGCTGCCCGCTGGCCTCGGTGGCGTGGTGGGCGACGCGGAACTGCGCCTGGTCGCGATGCTTACAGGCGCGCCGCTCACCGGGCTGATGCGCTTCGGCGTCGCCGCCGTGACCGGCATCGCCGGCCTGACCGCGCTCGCTCTGGCGTGCGGTTTCGGCCTGCACGGTCTCCGCCGCAAGACCGATGCGGCCCCGGATGACGCCGAGGAGGAAGAACGCGGCTCGATCTCGCTCGGCTTCCTGGCGCACGGATTCCTCAGCCTCAAGGCCCGGATCGCGCGCGCCTGGAGCCGGCGCCGCAGCGGCAAGGTGCAGCGCAACGCGCGGCCGGAGCCGCACTTCGAAAATTATCAGGCGGCGCTGCGCGATCTCGAACGCGTGATCGCCGAGGAGGGCGGGGGGGACAACGAGGACGAGGCGCCGAAGGCTGCGCGCAAGCCGCGCGGCGCGAGGGCGGCCCGCCGGTCGAGCGGCGGCTATACGCTGCCCGCACTCGAGCTCCTCACCCCGCCGCGCGCGGTCGGCCGCGCAGTGCTCAGCACCGAGGCATTGCAGACCAATGCCGAGGCGCTCGAAGGGGTGCTCGCCGATTTCGGCGTGCGCGGCGAGATCATCAACGCGCGGCCGGGCCCGGTGGTGACGCTTTACGAGCTCGAACCGGCACCCGGCATCAAGTCCTCGCGCGTGATCGGGCTTGCCGACGACATCGCGCGCTCGATGAGCGCACTGTCGGCACGTGTCGCCGTGGTGGCCGGCCGCAACGCCATCGGCATCGAGCTCCCCAACCCGACCCGCGAAAGGGTCTATCTGCGCGAGCTGCTCGCCAGCGAGGACTACAACGAGACGAATGCCAAGCTGCCGCTCTGCCTCGGCAAGACCATCGGCGGCGAGCCGGTGATCGTCGATCTCTCCCGCATGCCGCACCTTCTCATCGCCGGCACCACCGGCTCCGGCAAGTCGGTCGCCATCAACACTATGATCCTGAGCCTCCTCTACCGGCTCAAACCGGAAGAGTGCCGGCTGATCATGGTCGATCCGAAAATGCTCGAACTGTCGGTCTATGACGCGATCCCGCACCTCCTCACCCCGGTGGTCACCGATCCGAAGAAGGCGGTGGTCGCGCTCAAGTGGGCGGTGCGCGAGATGGAGGAGCGCTACAAGAAGATGTCGAAGCTCGGCGTGCGCAACATCGACGGGTACAACACGCGTGTCGCCGAAGCCAACAGCAAGGGCGAGAAGCTCACCCGCACGGTCCATACCGGTTACGACAAGGAGAGCGGGGAGGCGATCTACGAGGAGGAGCCGCTCGATCTCGAACCGCTGCCGTATCTGGTGGTCGTGGTGGACGAGATGGCCGACCTGATGATGGTGGCCGGCAAGGACATCGAAGGCGCGATCCAGCGGCTCGCGCAGATGGCGCGCGCCGCGGGCGTGCACGTCATCCTGGCGACGCAGCGACCGTCGGTCGACGTCATTACCGGCACCATCAAGGCGAATTTCCCGACCCGCGTCTCGTTCCAGGTCACCTCCAAGATCGACAGCCGCACCATCCTGGGCGAGCAGGGCGCCGAGCAGCTGCTCGGCCAGGGTGACATGCTCTACATGGCCGGCGGCGGGCGGATCAGCCGCGTGCACGGGCCGTTCGTGTCCGACGACGAGGTCGAGAAGGTGGTCCGCCACCTCAAGGCACAGGGCCAGCCGCAATACCTCGAAGCGGTCACCGCCGCCGACGAGGAGGAACTCGACGCCGACGGCAACCCGGTGTTCGATGCGACCAGTGTGGGCCAGGCCGGCGACGCCACCGACCTTTATCAACAGGCGGTGCAGATCGTGCTGCGCGATCGCAAGGCCTCCACCAGCTACATCCAGCGCCGCCTCCAGATCGGCTATAATCGCGCCGCATCGATCATGGAGCGGATGGAACAGGAAGGCGTGGTCGGCCAGGCCAATCATGCCGGCAAGCGCGAAATCCTGGTCGGCGGGGAAAACGAAGAGCAGTATTGAGAAATCACCGCGTTACCGCTTTTGTGGAAATTGGGGCAGTCGGGCCGCGATCTCGCCACAAGAGGCGGCTAACCGGCTGTGGGGCCAAGCGATAAAACTGGCGATCGACGGAGCGCGACATGGCTGGCAAACGCCAGGCAGCATGGATCGGAGCCTTGACGGCGGTGCTCATTGCGGCGGCGACGTCGGCCGTGGCCGAGACCATCCCGCGGCCACCGGCGGCCGTGGCCGAAACCGTCCCGCTGCCGCCGCCGGCGCCGCTGCCGAAAATTGGCGTGCCGCCGCCGCCCTCGGCGCAGACGCCGCCGGGCTCCCGTCAGACGACGCAATCCACGCCGCCCGCGCAAAGCAGCGGCTCGAGCTGGCTGCCGTCGATCTTCGGCGGCGGGCAGCAGCAGCAACAGCAACAGCAACAGCAGGGCAAGCCCGCCGCCTCCACGCTCGAGCCGGCGCAACGCGCGCTCGTCGACAAGGTCAGCGCCTATCTCACGCGCGTGCAGGTCATGTCCGGCGACTTCCACCAGGTCGGCCCCGACGGCCGCCAGGCCAAGGGGCAGTTCTACGTTCAGAAGCCCGGCAAGGTGCGTTTCGACTATGACCTGCCGAGCCGCATCGACATCATCGCCGACGGTTCGTCGGTGGTGGTGCGCGACCGTAAGCTCGCCACCCAGGACGTTTATCCGCTGTCGCAGACGCCGCTGCGGTTCCTGCTCGCCGACCGCATCGATCTGCTCAAGGACACCAACGTCACCCAGGTCTATGCCGACGATCTGTTCGTCACCGTGGTGGTCGAGGAGAAGACCGTGCTGGTCGGCACCAGCAAGCTGATGATGATGTTCGGGGCCAAGGATTTTCAGCTCAAGCAGTGGGTGGTGACCGACCCGCAGGGCTACGACACCACGATCGCAGTCTCCAATATCGATATCGCGCGCCGGCCGGACCCGAGCCTGTTCAAGATCGACTACACGCAATATCCGAATTAGCGCGCGCCGATCCTCAGACCGTCAGACGGTGCACGGCGCCGCCCAGCCAGGCGCAGGGGAGGGCGTGAGCGCCAGACCCAGCCTGTCAAGCAGCTGTCCACAGCGACTCGCCAATGCGGCGGCCACTTGCGCTTTGCGAAGCGGCGGTCGAGCCTATATTCGGATTGCCGCCCGCCGACCCGAACCGGACACCCGCCGCCCGATGCGCCTCACTGTCACCACCTGGAACATCAATTCGGTGCGGCTGCGCATCAACCTGGTGGCGAAATTCCTCAAGGCGGTCCGTCCGGACGTGCTCTGCCTGCAGGAAACCAAGTGTCCGGACGACAAGTTTCCGTTCAAGCGCTTCAAGCGGCTCGGCTATGAGCACATCGCGCTCAACGGCCAGAAGGGCTACCACGGAGTGGCGGTCATCTCGCGGGTTCCCTTCGAAAGCTTCAAGGTGCAGGTCTTCTGCGGCAAGAGCGATTGCCGACACATCTCGGCGGTGGTCGGCGAACGCGCCGGACTGCGCGATCCAATCACGGTGCACAATCTCTACGTCCCTGCGGGTGGCGACCTGCCCGACCCCGAGCTCAATCCGAAATTCGCGCACAAGCTCTTGTTCCTCGACGAGATGCGCGAGGCGGCGGTACTGCGGCCGGAGACGGCCGAGCGGGCGATCCTGCTCGGCGATCTTAACGTCGCCCCGCTCGAGCATGACGTCTGGAGCCATAAGCAAATGCTGCGCGTCGTCTCGCATACGCCGATCGAATGCGACAAGCTTGTCGCTGCCGGCAAGGCCGGCAACTGGGTCGATTCGATGCGCGTCCTCACGCCGGAGCCCGCCAAGCTCTATACTTGGTGGAGTTATCGTGCGCCGGACTGGGCTGCCGCCAACAAGGGGCGGCGGCTCGATCACATCTGGTCCTCGCCCGCGCTCGCCGACCGCGTCGCCGGGATTGCGATCGCCCGCAATTATCGCGGCGCCGAGCGGCCTTCCGACCACGTACCGGTGACGGCCACGTTGGAAGCGTGAACTGTCGCGGAACGCCGAGGCGTGTCAAAATTTGGCAATCGCCGTCAGTCGAACCGTCCGGGGCTGGCCGGGCGAGATGTTGTTGTTGCCATCGGCTGATGCCCAATAGCCCTTGTTGAAGATGTTCTCGATGTTGAGCTGGGCCCGCCAAGTCTCATTGATCTTCGCGAACAGGCCGGCGTCGACACGGAAGAAGCCCGGCAACCGCACGGTGTCGTCCGACGATGCAAACGAGTCGGAGAAATAGATCACTCCCACCGAGGCAGCCCATGTCGGGTTGATCTGATACTTGTTCCACCACGAGAACTGGTGGAACGGCACGAGCTGAATGCGATTGCCCACCATGATCGTGGTCGACGTGTTGCTGGTCACGCGCGCGTCGGTATAGGCGTATCCGAAGGACGACTGCCAGTCCGCCGTCACATAGCCGTTGAGGCTGCTCTCGAAGCCGCGAATCCGGTTGCTGCCCGACAGGATGAAGAATCCCGGATTGCTGGGGTCGGCGAGCGGAACATTCGTCCGTTCGAGATCGTAGACCGCGGCGGCGAACAGCAACCGCGGAAAGATATTCCATTTGACGCCGACCTCCTTGTTCTCGAATTTCTGCGGCTGCAGAATCACCGTGCCATTGTTCAGTGCGCTGAACTGGTCGCCGGAGGCCGGCAGGTACGAGACGCTGTAGGCGGCATAGAACGATAGTGGCTCGATCGGCTTCACGATCACGGCGGCGTGCGGCGATATCTTATCGTCGACGCGGGCACGATTGGTGTTGGTATTCATGTCGAGCGCTGACAAGTCGAAGCGATCGAAGCGGGCGCCGCCGATCAGCTGAAGCCAGGGCGTGAGCTCGATCGTGTCGCGCACATAGGCCGACTGGGTTTCGAGGTGATATTTGCTGTTGGAGTCGGGGGTGATCACGCCATCCGTGCTCACGCCCGTAAAATGATGGATGAACGTAATCGGCTCGAAGTAGGTCGGCGCGAACGGATTGGCGACCTCCGTGTTGGTTCCATTGGGGAAAATTCCGGTGTTGCGCAGGTCGATGCCCTTCTGCAGACCGAACTCCGTGCCGAATCCGATCGTGTGCAGGACCGGCCCGGTCGCGACCTTGTAGGTGAAGTCGGTCTGGTTGAACGCATTGTCGCGGTTGGTCGTGTGGTTGTAGGCGGCACGGTTGAACGCCGTTTGGGCGGGATTGACCGCGCCCGACAGCGCGCCGTTGCCCGGATAGACGTTCTGATAGAATTTCTGGTAATCGGCCAGGAGCGATGAATTCTTCACCGTCAGCCCGCCGCCGAAGTCGTGCTCGATCACCATCATGCCGGTTTGCACGTTGGCGAGCGCCACATTCAGGGTTGGGCTGCCGAAGAACGCGGTCAGGTCGCCGAACGGCGCAAACGGCAGCGCCGGATTGAACCGGGTCGATGACGGCGCGACGGCGCTCAGCCCCTGCGAAGGGTTGCCGCGATCGGCGGTCCGCTCGTCGTGATAGTACTCGTAGCTCAGCCTGACCTTGGTCGAGTCGTCGGGCTTCAGCGTGAGAGTCGGATTGATGCCATAACGTTCGAGGCGGCCAAAATCCCGGAACGTGTCGCTCTTTTCGTAGAAGGCGTTGAAGCGGGCCGCGACGCCCTCGTTGATGCCCTGCCCGATATCGACCGAGGCGCGCCGATCGAAAAACGAGCCGGTCTGAAACACCGCCTCGTGCACCGTCGTCCAGTCGGCCTCCTTCAAGGTGCGGTTCAGCAGACCGCCGCCGTTGCCGCGACCGAAGGTCAGCGCGCTCGGCCCTTTTAGGATCTCGACACTTTGCACGTTATAGAGATCGCGGAAGATCTGGGCGTCGTCGCGGAAGCCGTTGACGAAGAAGTTCGCGCTCGAGTCCACTCCGCGGATGACGAGCTCGTCGCGATTGCCTTCGCCCTGATGCACTGCGACGCCGGGGACGTAGCGCGTCACGTCGGTGAGGCCCTGAAAGCCCTGGTCCCGGATGAAGCCCTTGGTCAGCACGTTGAGCGACTGCGGAATATTGACCAGCGGCGTGTTGGTCTTGGTCGCGACCGACGTGCTGTTGGAATAGACGCCGACGGTGCCGGTGCGCGCGTCCTGGCTGTCGGCTGGCGGCGTCTGCGACTGCGGCCCCGGCGGCGTTGGGAGTTGACTGTTCTGGCCACGCGGCGTGACGCGACCACGCCGCGGCAGTCGGCGCGGCGCGTTCACCTGAACAGGCGGCAACTGCAATTCAATGGGTGACTCCGTGGTGGCTGGCTCTTGGGTCGCCTGCGAGGGTTGCGCCCTCACCTCCTGCGCGCTCGCCACACCCAACCCAAGAGCGCTCACCGAAACAAAGGCCAGTTTCGCGACCGTGACGACACGCGGATCAATCTTCTTCTTCACGAAACAACGCGACATTGAGCAAGCCCCCACTCGCCTGCTCTCAGTTTAGAAAGATTCAATACTGTATTACCGAGAGCAAATACTTGATAGCGGAGGCATAGACGCTGAACAATAGCAATTATGCAACATGTCTTGGCCAAGATATACTTTGATTATAATAATTAAAAACTAGACGATGCGCTGATTTTCTTGCGTCACATCGCTATTGCTTGTACTCAATGCGATCGACCGCCGTCCCGGAATTCTGGGGTATCGACGGCAGGTTCACCGGACATCGAACAATGTCTCGTCGCGTCGACCCACTGGCCATCAAGGTTTGCCATCTGGCGATCGCGATCCTGCCCCTGATGGCGGGATGGCCATCGACTGGACTAGCCCAGGGCGAGGGCGCGTCGCCGTCTGTTGCCCTCGTCGCGGCATCTGACTTGCCGCGCGACCTCAGTCCCTGGGGGATGTTTCTCAGCGCCGATCCACTCGTGAAAGCGGTGCTCATTGGGCTCGCGTTGGCGTCGGTGGTGACGTGGACGGTCTGGCTCGCCAAGTCAGTCGAGCTCCTGGTCGCCAAGCGACGCGCCCGACGGGCCGCCGTGACGCTCGCGTCGGCACGCCACCTCGGCGATGCAGCCCAAAAAGTCCATAAGTCCAGCGGCCCGGTGGGACAATTCGTCGAGGCGGCAGTCACCGAGCTGCAGATGTCCGACGAACACATGGAACGTGACGGGATCAAGGAGCGGGTCGCTTCCCGCCTTGAACGGATCGAAGCCAACCGCGGACGGCTGATGATGCGCGGCACGGGCGTGTTGGCGACCATCGGCGCGACCGCCCCGTTCGTGGGCCTGTTCGGCACGGTGTGGGGCATCATGAACAGCTTCATCGGCATTTCGAAGTCGCAGACCACGAACCTTGCGGTGGTGGCGCCGGGCATTGCCGAAGCCCTGCTCGCCACTGCAATCGGCCTGGTGGCGGCGATCCCGGCGGTGGTCGTCTACAACGTGTTTTCGCGACAGATCGCATCCTACCGCGCGCTGCTGGGGGATGCGTCGGCCGAGGTGGTGCGGCTGGTCGGACGCGACCTCGACCGGGCTGCCGCGACGCCGCCGGCATCACCGCGCCGGACCGTGTCATTGTCAGCAGCCGAGTGAGCCATGAGCGTCCGTGTCGATCACGGTGAAGAGGAGCTGTCGGAGCTGCATGAGATCAACGTCACGCCGTTCATCGACGTGATGCTCGTCCTGCTCATCATCTTCATGGTCGCGGCGCCGCTGGCGACAGTCGACGTCGCGGTCAATCTGCCGGCCTCAACCGCCGATCCGCAGCCCCGCCCCGACAAACCGATCTTTCTGACGGTCAAGGCCGATCTGACGCTCGTTCTCGGCGAAACCGGCATCTCCCGCGAGACGCTGGGCAGCGCGCTCGCGGCGGCGACCAAGGGCGAGAAGGATACTCGTATCTTCGTACGCGCCGACAAGACGGTGCCGTACGGTGAAATGATGGAAGTGATGAACCTGATGCGCAAAGCCGGCTACCTCAAGGTCGCGCTGGTCGGGCTCGAAAAACTGCCGACGCCATAGGGCATGATCCGGAAAGTGGGAACCGGTTTTCCGAAAAGATCATGCTCAAACGCAAGAAAGACGGCCGCGCGTGATTCAAACTCAACGAGTCCGGCTCTGGCGATGGCCGTGACGATGCCGTTGCCGCTCGATACCCGCCGTGATCTGCACCGGTGGCTGCTCAGCGGCTGCATCGTGCTGATGGCGCACGGCGGCTTTGCAGCTGCGTTCGTGCACTGGCGTGCTGCGGACGAGGACGACGATCCGGCAGCCGCACTGGTCATCGATCTCGCGCCGATGCCGGTTTCGCCAACCGACACGCCGCTCGCAATCCCGCCGGGGCCTGAGCAGATCCAGGCCGAAGCATCGCCGCAGCGTCCGGTCGAGAAGGAGGAGAAACCCGAGGAGGTGAAGGAGGTTACGCTCGCACAGCAGGAGCAACCGGTCATGCCGCCCGCGGAAAGGCCGGAAGTCGCGCTCGCCGCGCTGCCGCCGGAGGTTCGTCCAGAAACGCCGAAGCCGGCAGAGAACCAGCCGCCCGCCCCGGCAACCACGGCACCGCAGGCGCCCCAGGTCAAGCAGGCGGTAGTTGCCGTTGCGCCGAGCCAGGGGCAGCTCAACCTCAGCAATTCGAATGCCGTCCCGACCTGGAAGCGCCAGGTGGTCGGCCTTTTGGAGCGCAACAAGCGCTATCCGGCCGCGGCCCAGTCGCGCGGTGAACGCGGGACCGTGCATCTGTCGTTCAGTCTCGATCGGCAGGGCCGCGTCATGGCGACCAGGATCGCCAAGAGCTCGGGCTCTGCCGCGCTCGACGAGGCGACGATCGATCTCGTCCGCCGGGCGCAGCCGTTTCCTCCGCCGCCCCCCGAAATGGCCGGCGCCCGGATCGATCTGACAGTCCCGATCCGCTACAGCATTCAGTAGCTGCAGAAGCACACGTGCGCGTCACGCGTTGTTCGACGGAGGGGCGCTTAGTTTCGCCCATAAGATTGCGCCAAAAAATACGAATAATGCGCAGGGTAAAGAAGCCAACAAGATTACGCCCGCCGGGGCTTTCCAGAATTCCCCATCGGTGAACGCGAGATAAAGCAAGCTATAGAGCCAGAAAAAGCAGCCCAAGAGCACAGCTGTCAGACCGACAAGGGAAAACATTGCCCCCTTCGCCCGCAATCGATCAGCAAATGTGATTCGCTCCGTCGTTTGCGGTGCATCACTCAACAGAGATCGAAGTGCGACACAATCGTAGAGATACCGCAGAATCCCTATTAGCAGAAGGCAGGGAATTACAAAGGTGCGGGTCAGCAGCAGGATCGATCCAATCATCAATGCAAGCGCAACGAGACAACCCGCACCGACGCGCATCTCGATGTCGGCCTTTTGCGCTTCGCTGACGAGATAGTGTTGTCGGCAACCGAAGAGCCAGGGAGTCGGTGCACGGAAAATCCAAGCGTCAGTGGCGAGCTTGAATTGCGTCTCTAATGCGGAAGCTCCGATGCGCTGGAGCACGCGGCGTATCTGCGCGCTCACTTCTGCGCCGGGTCGATCACCGTCCGGATCCGTCGCATGTCGGAATCGGACTCGGCGATCCGCTTTGCCATGATGTCGCGCAGCCGCGCCGCCGCGTCCGGATATCCCTCCAGCATCTTAAGAAAGAGCGGGCGCGGAATGCGCAAGACCGTCGAGGGTTCAAGCGCAGTCGCGGTGACCGGACGTTTGGTCTCGGTGAACAGGGCAAGCTCGCCGAGCAGGGTGCCGACGCCGACCGTGACATTGTCGGCCTCTTCAGTTGCACGCGGCGCCGCCAAGCGGAACGAACCCTCTTGCACGACAAATCCCGAATCGGCTTCGTCGCCGGCGTTGAACAGGGTATCGCCGGTATGCACGTAGCGGCTTTCGGCGCCGATTGCGAGAATGCGCAGCGCACCGCGGCCCAACATCTTCAGCGTTGGCACCCGCTCGAAGAAAGCAATGTCGTCCTCGATCGTCATGATGGACGATGATCAGGGCACCAGTTTGTAACCGCCAGTTTCGGTCACCAGGATCGTCGGCGTTGCGGCATCCCGCTCGACCTTCTGTCGCAGCCGGTAGATGTGAGTCTCGAGTGTATGAGTCGTCACCCCCGAGTTGTAGCCCCAAACCTCCTGCAGCAGAGTTTCGCGCGACACCGGCTTCTGGCCAGCACGATACAGGTAGCGCAGGATTGCGGTCTCTTTTTCGGTGAGGCGAACCTTGTTGCCCTTGGCATTGAGCAGGAGCTTCGAGCTCGGCCGGAACGTGTAGGGGCCGATCGTGAACACCGCGTCCTCGCTCGCCTCGTGCTGGCGCAGCTGGGCTCGGATGCGCGCCAATAGGACCGCAAAGCGGAAAGGCTTGGTGACGTAATCATTGGCGCCGGATTCGAGCCCGAGAATGGTGTCGGAATCGGTGTCGTGCCCGGTCAGCATGATGATCGGCGGCTTGAAGCCGCCCTTGCGCAGAATGCGGACGGCCTCGCGCCCATCGACGTCGGGCAGACCTACGTCCATGATCACGAGGTCGATCTGACCGGCCTTGGCAGCCTGGACACCCTTGGTCCCGTTTTCGACCGCAATCGATTCGAATTCTTCGTGCAGCGCGAGCTGCTCGACCAGCGCCTCGCGGAGTTCCGCATCATCGTCAACGATCAATATTCTTCGGACGTTGGACATCGGTCCTGCCATTGGCCCGCGGGGGTGTCCGGCTCCTTGCTGGCGCGAAGTAGAGCATTCGGGGCCGAAAGCGCAAGCGGGGGATCACGTTGCGTTCCCACCCGTCGCGCGTGCGGACAGCATCCGCCCAAAGGCGGCCTACTGGACCTTTCTCCGCACAGACCTAAGATATGATCGTTTTTCCGGCGGCAAACCCGGTTTCAGCGGCATCCATGAACCCACCCGTCATCGCCAGACGGCGCGCCGTCTCCTATCCAGCATCGAGATCAGGGGTAGCCGCCGCTCGGGTCGGGAATTCGTCCGAGACAATCGCGCCCTTGGGTAATCGACGTGACCGGTATGGAACGGATCGATACGAACAGCGCCTGCTCGCTCCTGCTCACCACGGTGCAGGTGATGGCAAATCGCATTCTCAACGACCGCAAATGCCGCGAAGTGCTCGACGTGCTCCCAAGCCGGCCTGACCGCGCGCTCGGCTTCATCGCCGCATGACCGGGCGGATGTCCCTCAGGATCATTCGCGTCCGCGCGCGGCCCGGGCGACGGACCGCCGGAGTGATGCTCACCGGGACGCTTGCGATTCCAGTCGTGCTCGGCCGCTCTGGCATCCGGCCGAACAAGCGCGAGGGTGACGGCGCCACCCCGCGCGGGCGATTTCGGTTGGTGCGCGTGTGGTGGCGGGCGGATCGCCACTTGCGGCCACGCACGCGTCTTCCGGTACGGCGGATCGATCCACATACTTCTTGGTGTGAAGATACCGAAGATCGACGTTACAACCGGCCGTTCCGGCGCTCGGCCAATGAGCCAGGCGACCGCCTTTGGCGCGACGATCACCTCTACGACTTGATCATCGAGATCGACCACAATGCCCGTCCGCGCGTCGCCGGGCGGGGGAGTGCCGTGTTTCTCCACATCGCCCGCCCCGATCGGTCGCCGACCGCGGGCTGCGTGGCGTTCGCAGTGGCGGACCTTTACCGGCTGCTCAACCGGCTCGGCCCGCGAACCAGCATCTCAATCGAGCTGTGAAGTTTTTTGCCATCGGTGCGGCGTCACACCCGCGCGCCGAAAATCGCCGTTCCGATGCGGACGTGGGTCGCGCCGAACGCGATCGCTGTCTGGAAATCAGCGCTCATCCCCATCGACAGGAGCTTCAGATCGTGGCGGCGGGCGATCTTCGCGGTCAGCGCAAAATGCGGCCCCGGCGGTTCATGGGCCGGCGGAATGCACATCACGCCGGAGACGACCAGGCCGTAGCTCTCCCGGCAGACCTGGAGGAACGCGTCGGCCCGTTCGGGCACAACGCCAGCCTTTTGCGGTTCGCCGCCGGTGTTGATCTCGACGAACAAAGTCGGCCGTCGGCCTTGCCGGGCGATCTCCTTTGCGAGCGCCTGGCACAGGCTCGGCCGATCGACCGAGTGGATGGCGTCGAACAGCGCAACCGCCTCCCTGGCCTTGTTCGACTGCAGCGACCCGACGAGATGCAACGAAAGTTCCCCATGCCGCTCGGTCAGCGCCGGCCACTTGGCCTTCGCCTCCTGCACACGATTCTCACCGAAGACCGTCTGGCCCGCTGCAATCACGGGCTCGATCGCTGCCGCGTCGAACGTCTTCGACACGGCAACGAGCGTCACCGACGCCGGATCGCGACCGGCATCCCGGCAGGCACGTGCAATATCGTTACGCACAACCACGAGCCGAGATCGTGAATCAACCGTTTCCGTCGCCGTCATCGCAAGACCGATCAATGCATACTGCGGGTTTACCTTATCCGCGCACCCTGCCTCAAATTTTATCAATCCGACAAAATGCCCCTTCATCCCTCGCCGGTATAGTGCGACCGGGTGCGGGAAATCGCGATGACACCATTCTCTGAAGCTCGCAACACAGCGCGGCGCGTCACGCAGCACGTGAGCATCCGCACCCGCCTGGTGGTGCTCGCACTGCTCGCTGTCGTTCCGCTGATGCTCGACCGCGTCCGCCTCCTGGAGGCGAGCCGGGCCGAGCGCATCGATGACGCCGCCGCCGAAGTGCTCGATCTGACCAAACGCGGCGCCAACGGCCAGCGCGAGATCGTCACCGCGGCGCGCGCGATGCTCAAAGTCATGGCGCGTGCCTATGTGACCATGCTGGCGCGCGGCGAGACCTGCAATCTCTATATGAAGGACCTGGTGGCCGACATGCCCTGGATCAAGGGAATGGCGATCGTCGGTCCGGATGCCAGGATCAAATGCGCGACGCTGCCTTCGGCGATCGGCCTCGATATGGCCGAACGCCCGCACTATCACGAGGCGCTTCGCACCCGTGACTTCGTGGTCAGCGACTACGTCATCGGCCGCGCCACCCGGACACCCGCGATCATCGCGCTCTATCCCGTGCAGGCGCTCGACCCTGAGATCAATGCCGTGGTCGTGGCATCGGTTGACCTGCAATGGATCAGCATGCTGGTCGCCACGCTCGAGCGCCGGCCCGGTTCCATGGTCATGCTGGTAAACGGCAATGGGACGGTGCTGGCGGGGGATCACCAGACCGCCTCACTGGTTGGCACCTCGGTGCGGGGAACACCGCTCTTCAAGGAAATCAGCGATCGCCCCGAAGGGACCGCCAAGACCGTCGGGCCCGACGGCGTCCGCCGCATCTTCGGCTTCGTGCGCGTGCCGGCGGGCGAAGCCCGCCTGGTGGTGGGCCTCACCGAAGCCGAGGTGCTGCGCCACATCGACCGTGAGATGGAGCTGTCGTACCTGCAGCTCGGCCTGTTTGGACTGTTCGTCCTCCTGGTCGCCTGGTTCGGCGGCGAGCGGCTGATCGTCGAGCCGATTCGCTCGCTGGCACGCACCGCCGCGCGGCTCGGCCGCGGCGACCTCACGGCGCGGCCGGAGCGGCAGCGCTGGGCCAAGGAATTCGCGCCGCTGGCCGGCGCCCTCGGCGAAATGGCGCAGAAGCTTGCGGAGCGCGACAGCGAATTGCGTGCCGCCAATCGACATCTCGAGCAGCTCGCCTCGATCGACTCGCTGTCGGGCCTCGCCAACCGGCGGGGCTTCGATGGGCGCCTGGCCGCCGTGTGGCAGCGCGCAGGCAAGCTTGCACGCCCGGTCGGACTGCTGATGATCGACGTCGATCATTTCAAGCTGTTCAACGACCGCTACGGTCATGTCGAGGGCGACGTCTGCCTGCGCCGGGTGGCGCGGCTGCTGATGGATATCGTCGGCGGCGTCGACGACCTGCCGGCGCGCTACGGCGGCGAGGAGTTTGCGCTGCTGCTGCCAGGCGCCGATGCCGACCGGGCCTTCGACATCGCCCAGCGGCTGCGGCACTCGGTCGAGGACCTCTACATCACGCACGCCGATTCGCCGCTCGGGCAGGTCACGGTCAGCATCGGGATCACGTCCATAGTGCCGAGCGTCGGCGAGCATTCCGATCGGCTGGTCGAAGCCGCCGATGCCGGCCTCTATGCTGCCAAGCGCCGCGGCCGCAACACCGTCGTCGTGCACGGCACGGTGGAACTGGCGGTGGCGGCGGGCTAATGGCGCCGCGCCCGGCGTCCTCCGCAGAAGCAGCCGTTGACCCACGCGCGCCTTTCGTGTCCTAGTCGGCGGCATTTTGGGTCGTAACGACACACCATTTCGATGGCATCAGAACGCTACAACGCCCGTGAGGCGGAGCCGCGCTGGCAAGAGGCGTGGGACGACGCCGGCATCTTCGCCACCCGCAACGACGACCCGCGGCCGAAGCACTATGTGCTCGAGATGTTCCCGTATCCGTCGGGACGCATCCACATGGGTCACGTGCGCAA
>Ga0066903_100000949_pt1 | contig 20026 bp, 16 predicted proteins | sample PanSoiMetaGPlot1_FD_67491 | JGI IMG/M metagenome (GOLD analysis project Ga0066903, IMG submission 67491) | Tropical forest soil microbial communities from Panama analyzed to predict greenhouse gas emissions - Panama Soil - Plot 1 (version 2) | ecosystem: Environmental > Terrestrial > Soil >... | reverse complement strand
GATCAGCGGCAACATCCTTTCAGACTTACGGAACTGTCTCAAGAAAACCTGCAATTTTGAAAGCTTCAGATCGTCGCTATCAGCTGGAAGGATTCTCGCGCCGAGCTGAATATTCTCAATCACTGGATAGAGCATCGTGTTTCTGTGAAAGGGCGACCCTTGGAAACTGATACTTGTGTGCGCCTCCATCCCGTATTCGGTCTGGAAACCCTGAATCAGCTTCGACTTCCCGATGCCGCCTTCACCAGCCACAATGACGGCCTGCCCCATGCCGTCCTTCACGAGGTCCCAGTAATCCGACAGCAAGCCGAGCTGTTTGCCGCGGCCAATCAAGGGCCTCGTGATTCGGGTTTCGATTGCCGGATCGTCCAATTCCTTTCGTTCAGAAACACGAAACAGCCGCAGAGGACCCACGTTTTTTAATTCGTGGACGCCGAGATCCTGGTAGACAAATACGTCGGGCGGTAGCAGGCGCTTTGTTGTCTCGGTTATGACGATGGTATCAGGGCTGGCCGCGGCCTGCACTCGGCTGGCAACGTTCGGCGGCTCTCCCACGACGAACTCGTCCACCACCACTTGGCCGGTATCTACTCCGACGCGCAAATGAAGTTCAGTATTGTGTTTCTTCCTGAGATCAACGTTGAAGCGTCGAATGGCCTCGAGGATCTTTAACCCGGTCAACACCGCACGATATGCATCGTCTTCATGAGCAATGGGATAGCTGAAGTAGGCCATAAAGCCGTCGCCCATATACTGGGCGTAATAGCCTTCATATTGTTCAATGATTTCCTTCGAGATTTGATGGAAATTATTGATCGCGTATCGCACGTCCTCCAGGTCGAGATTGTGAGCGAGGGTACTAGAGTCGACAAGGTCGCAACACAGCAAGGACATTTGCCGCCGGTTCGCACCGGTTTCGGAGGTGCTGAGACGCTTGCCCGCCGAAATATTCGCGTCGGGGATAGGACCGGAACTATCCGCCGGTGATACGGCGCCGCAACTATCGCAGAACTTGCTTGTGGGCGAAACGTCGGTGCCGCATTCGGGGCAACTCCACACGAGCAGCGTGCCGCAACCGCCGCAGAACTTGGCACGCTCTCGATTCTCGAATCCGCACGCGGAACACCGCATACTTCATCTCCCCGTATCCGCTAACTGTTGAGTTGTTCTCTCAGCTCGGCAATCGGTAGGTTTGTCGCAGGCATTTGGGATCACAGAACCGATCGCGTTACGGCGCCGACTGGCGCGCTGCTACCATGCGATGTCATGTCTCCCCCGGCGATGAGCCATTTTAATTGGCTTCAACCATTTGCGCTATGGGAGTATTCTTTGAGGCTAGAACGTGTCGGTTTGCGACCGATTAATCGTACGCGGTGTCGTTCGGGTAGTAACGAAATCGATACTTAACTGGTCCGTGAAGTCGTTACCGCGCTTAAATTTCGACGAATATAGCAGTTTGTCACGGTCTTTTCTCTCATCGTGGCCCATGCACAATCACATGCTGTAGCTCCCTTGGAGCTCAACAAATTTCCGGCTGCGACGCTTACGGTCCAAAGGCCACATTGCTGGCATCCGCCTCGCCTCGTTTTGAGTACGCGTGTAAGTTGCTACGATCTCTCGTTTTAATCGCGGGGCGATAGAAGCGTAATGTCGTGAGGGAGCGTGAACAATGGCCAATTCCAAGCGGAAAAAAGCAGACGGGCCGATAAAAGTGGCCATCGGGTGCCAAGGCGGCGGAATGCACGCCGCCTTCGCGGTCGGCGTCCTCACAGAAATCCTTAAGGGCATGGACGAGCGAAAATTTGATCTTGTGGGATTGAGCGGAACGTCGGCGGGCGCCCTGTGTGCGTTGATGGTTTGGTACAGTCTTGCTCCGAAGAAAGACAGCTCCGGATTGGCGATTTCCGGCTTACCGGCCGATGCGATCTACAATCTCAATCACTTCTGGGATGACTTCGTTGCCAGCACGCGCACCGAGACTGCGCTGAACTCACTTACGTACGGCGCATTTTGGGCGGAGGAGAGGGAGGTACCACTGCTTGGAGTAAACGTGCCTATACTCGGCATCAATCCGTACGGCGCAATCTACAAGGCTGTCACTGAGAGCCTGCCGAGCCTTGGTGTACGCAGGCATTATTTTGATTTGGAGGAAATGCTTACGAAGGCTTGTCCGGCCTTCGACAGCGTCGACTGGCAAGCCGTCAAGATGCGCGTACTGATCGGCGCGTCGGAGATCGTCAACGGCTTTGAGACCGTGTTTGACTCCGCTGTCAATGGGGCAATGCAACTCGAAAACCAGGGAATGCAGCTCGCCAATAGGCCGAAGGACGAGGCCAACTACTGGCGCCAGCGATTGCCTCTCAGCCTGCGCGGAGTCGCTGCGTCAGGAACATTGCCGACTTTACGAGAGGCCGAGCAGATCCATGGCGGCCACTACTGGGACGGCCTTTACTCGCAGAATCCGCCCGTGCGCGAGTTCTTTGATCCCCCTGTGCACTTATCCTCTGCGGGATCCGAGCATGTTCCCGATGAACTGTGGATCGTTCGCATCAATCCGCAGCAATGGCCTTACGCGCCCAAATCCAACAAGGACATCCAGGACCGTCAGAACGAACTGATGGGCAATCTGTCGCTGAACAAAGAGCTGGATTTCATTATGACGGTCAACGCGTGGAATAAGCGCTACGCGGACCAACAATTTGCGAAGGACCACAAGCATGTAACGGTGCGCACAATCAAGATGAAGAAAGAGCTCGCCGACGAGCTGTCATATTCATCGAAGTTTAATCGCAGTCGGGCCTTCATGGACGAAATGCGTCAGGAAGGTCGCGAGGTGGCCTGCGACTGGCTCCGCAGCTGGCCGGACGTCGGGTGCTATCCCGGGGACGCTGCGTATAGAGAATCGCGCGCAACAAAGTCGAAACGAAAGTTGCCAAAAAAGAAGTGAGCAAGACGGAGCGTTGGCATCGCAACCCTCGTCAGCGAACGGGTGCGGCGCGATTGTTGTCAGCGGTGAAATCTTCTTTGTGGCCCAGCCTAATCGCGTGGTGGCTTGCGATCCGTCAAATGTTTCCCTGCGGCAGGTTCTATATCGTACGGAACGCACTACTTGGACGAATTCTACAAAGTTAGAATTAGCAGCTTACCGGAACTAGTTGAAGGCATCCATTTTGCTCGGCAGGTGGGCAAAGCCGCAATCGGCTTGTGCACCAACGTTACGCGAATGGATTATATGAGTGCCCGGCATAGGCGAAAGTTTGACCACTGGCGCCCAGCAGCCTTTGCATCTTCTTAATTGTTATATCGATCACGCTGCGCGGCTTTTCCTGTATCTCACTTGTTAGCTCAACCAGGGCCTGATTTGCCTCGTCAACGCGCCGCGCCAGGATCGCTGCTACGTAGAAAAGCGCCGCGGGGTCTTGCAGTGCGGCTGGTTGCACAACGTGAAATTGGGAATATGTCAACGCACGCACGTCCGCTGTGTGCGGGCAATCTAGCAGCGCGGAAATTTCGCCAAACACCGCACCCGGCTGCGACACCCTCGCGATCTCGAGACCCGCTTTGACGACAGCGACATCGCCCCACCTAAGGATCAGCAGCCGGTCTGTTCTCGAACCCTCAGCGAGCACTGTCTCGCCGGCCTGGTAGCTTGCAAGGGGAAGGGCGGCGAGACTCTTATGAAAAGCAGCGGCGGCATCGACCCACATGCCATGTCCCCCTGGCGCAGAAGTCGCTAGAAAACAACGCATAACCTTAAACACGGTTCCGTCATCCGCGTGTGGTTTCCTGTTACCAATATTCACGTCGCAAAGCTGATCTGCTGGCGCAATGAGGTCAGGCGGACTCCGGGCGGGGCATCATCCAGTCAAGGTGGCTGAATAGCCTGCACGTCTCCGCTGGCCAGGGCAAAGCCACAGCGGCGGGAGTAAGAGCCAAGTCCACTCGATTGAACAGTTCCGCGCACTGTTGGCGCAATGAGGCAACACCCTTCACTGCGTCGATGTAGTCCGCACCGGTTAGCTGGACGCCCTCCGTGGCAATCGCTCGGATGGAGGGCTCGGCCGAGCGATTCTAAGGCACCCAGCAGTGCAACCGTCTAAGCTTTGAAGCCGAAGTCGAGCAAAAGCCCTCGATGAGGCGGTGATCGAGTCCGGACACCTGAATTCCACCTACAAGCCCAGCCAGTGCGCCAGCAAGCAACAAAACAGTCCAAGTAAGAAGTGGCAGCGAGAACCAAGCACAGCGTGCCGCCGGCCGCGATCTGTCGCCGACGTGGACGGCAAAATCGAGCGTAGACTTTGAATTCAAATCGACCAGTCACGCTCGGTTACCGGTCTTTCGGTGCGCACTCGCACCAACGGTAACTCGCCATCACGATCATTTATTACCGCTTAGAAGACCCCTTGTTCACTCGCCTAAACTAGAGATTGCACAAAGAGCAAGTGGCACATTCCGGCAGTCTTGGTGTAGGCTTGATTGGCTGGCTCTTCGCGGATCATCATCTCAGAACGGCTTCGCATCGAAAATGGTAAGGGAAATAGTAGGGAGTGTTGCTCATGGTCAGCAAGACGCATGTGAGTCCATCGGCGATGCACACTCCTTTCAGCCAATACTCGCATGCGGTGATGGTCGAGGGCGCAAAGAAACTTATCTTCTGCGCTGGGCAGGTCGCCGGTGACGAGCGCGGAAACATTCTCGGGCCGGAAAGCTTCGAGGAGCAGGGCGAACTCGTTATGAAAAATCTGGGAAGGGCTCTCGCTGAGTGCGGCGCGAAGTTGACCGATGTGGTCAAGCTTGTGAGCTACGTCTGCAACCCACACGACGTGGCGAAGGTCCGCGCCCTTGTGAAGAAGCATTTCCCCCATAGTCCGCCGGCAAATACGATCTGTGTTTTGCGCGGGCTCGCCCATCCGAATTACCTGCTTGAGATCGACGCAACGGCCGTCCTGTGAGAGAAAAGCGCCGGCGGTATTTGGCGGCGAAAACGGATCATTAGATGTCGAAAATAAAGGAGCACTGAAATGAGAGTAGTTCGCAGCGTGCTCTTAGCAACGGCGCTGATCGGTATGCTGGTCTCGGCGCGCGTCGGTGCTGCAGCAGAGACGGTAAAGGTGGGGCTTCCGGTTCCGCTCACGGGTTTTGTCGCCGAAAGCGCCCGCGATATGGTCGACGGATTCAAGCTGTATCTTTCCGAGTCTGGCAACAAGCTGGGCGGCATGAATGTCGACCTTAAGGTCGAGGACACGGAAGCCAATCCACAAAACGCGCTCACCAAGATGCGCAAGCTCGTCGAGAACGACAAGGTTAACCTTGTTGTTGGGTACTTGCTTGCGTTCGAAGGCTATGCGGTGCGCGACTATGTCCATAACAACATGGTGCCGCTGTTTCTGCCGGTCGTCGCTGCCGACGACCTCACACAGCGCAAGCGCAGCCCGTATATTGTTCGGATGATCTGGACCAGCAGTCAGCCGAATCATCCATTTGGCAAATATGCATACGAGAAGCTCGGATACAGGAGGATCGCCACAGTCGCCCAGGATTATGCTTTCGGATGGGAGAACGTCGGAGGGTTCCAGAAGACGTTCGAGGAAGCCGGCGGCCAAATCGTCGAGAAGATCTGGGTGCCGCTCGATGCAGCCGACTATAGTGCCTTCGTCACCCGCATCCCCCGTAATGTTGACGCTGTTTACGCGCTTCTCGTCGGCTCGCATATTCCCGGCGTGCTCCGCACGTATCGGGATTACGGTCTCAAGGACAAGATCCCGCTCATTGCCGGAAACATCACAACGGACGAGGACGTACTGCGCTCAATGGGTGACGAGGCCCTTGGTGTTGTTACCTCGCATACCTACGCCGCAAGTCTCACCCGACCGCAGAATGTTGCTTTCGTCAACGCCTTCAAAAACGCATTCAAGCGCGATCCGTCCTACTATGCAGAGGCGATGTACACCGCCGCGATGTGGCTCGACCGCGGCATCGCTAAGGCCGGCGGAGCAAGTGACGCCCTAAAGCTAATCGATGCGGTGAAATCAACCGATCTGCAGGACGCGCCGCGCGGCCCGCTTAAACTCGACGCCTACAATAATCCGATTGAGACCGTCTATATCCGTCGCGTCGTCAAGAAACCGGACGGCAAAGGCATGGAAAACCAGGTGATCGATAAAATCGACAATGTCAGCCAGTTCTGGACCTATTCTCCCGAGGAATTCCTCAAGCAACCGGTATACTCAAGGGACTTTCCACCACTCAAGAAATAGCACGCGCTCCTACGGGCGGCTTCGGCCGCCAGCAGCGGGGAGGGCGGGGCGTGGGCTTGGCTCCGTCGGGGAATTTATGGTGTGACGATCTGGGTGACGCATGTCCTGAACGGTTTGTCGTTCGGCGCCCTGCTGTTCCTCCTGTCGAGCGGATTCACGCTCGCTTTTGGCCTGATGAAGATCATCAACATCGCGCACGGCTCATTCTATATGCTGGGCGCCTATGTGAGCGTGTCAATCATGTTGGCGACGGGCAATTTCGCCGTCGCGATTGGCGCCGGCGCCTTTACGGTACTGATTTTTGCGATCGTGCTCGAAGAAGTACTGCTGCGACGCTACCATTTACGGGATCTGCCGCAGATTCTACTGACGATGGGTGTCGCGTTCATCGTCTCGCGCGTCTGCCTTATCATCTGGGGCGGCGATCCTCTGGTCATGCGCACGCCGTCCTGGCTGAGTGGCCCACTCATCTTCGGGGATTTCGTGTTCCCGAAGTATCGCATTTTTCTCATCGTCGCGGCGGCTGTCGTCGGCCTCCTATTGTGGCTGGTGCTCGAGCGGTCCCGGATTGGCGCATACGTGCGCGCTTGCGTCGACGATGAGGAGATGGCCGCGGCGATGAAGATCAATACGCGAGCCCTATTTACAGGGATGTTCGGTTTCTCGGGGCTGCTCGCGGGCCTCGGTGGCGCCATCGGCGCCCCGTATATTGGGGCCTATCCCGGGCTCGACTTCAACATCCTGCCGCTGGCGCTGGTGGTTGTTATCGTTGGCGGGCTAGGCAGCCTTGCCGGTGCAGCAGTGGGCAGTGTCTTCGTAGGAATCATTGATAGCCTCGGCAAGGCGCTCTTTCCCGAGCTGTCCTATTTCACGATTTTCGTGCCAATGATCGTGATCCTTGCGATCCGGCCCACTGGGCTGTTGGGCCGCGAGTAGCATCGTGAGGAAACCCGGGTCGTTCGCGTTTGTCCTTGCCGCCGCTCTCATTATCGCATGGCTCGCGCCAGCAAGCGGCATATCGGACTTCTATGTGCACCTGCTGGTGCTGATGATCATCTATGCCATTTTCGCTATGAGTCTCGACGTCCTGATGGGATATGCGGGACTGCCGTCGCTCGGGCATGCCGCTTTCTTTGGGCTCGGCGCCTACGCGATCGGAATAGCGACTGTGAAGCTCAGCCTCCCTTGGTGGGTCGGCCTTATAGGCGGTCTCGTTCTTTGTACGGCAGTCGGCCTGGTGTTCGGCGTGATCGCGCTGCGCACGCACGGGCTGTATTTCCTGCTGATTACGCTCGCGTTCGGCCAGCTCCTGTGGGGCGCGGCGATCCGCTGGGGCTCGTTCACCGGCGGCTTCAACGGCCTACCGGGCATCGTACCTCCGGTCGAGTGGCTTAAGTCGACGGTTAATTTCTTTTACCTCGCGCTCGCGGTGCTGCTCGCGCTTGCGTTTATCATGCTCCGCCTTGTCACCTCGCCGTTTGGGCTCGCCCTGCGCGCTTTAAGCGATAGCGAAAGCCGGCTCAATGCGCTCGGCTATCACGTTTGGCTATACAAGTATGTGGCCTTCATCGTCACCGGCGTGATCGCCGGCTGTGCAGGCGCTCTCAACGCCTTCTACAACGGCTTCGTCAGCTCGCGTGATCTCTCGATCTCGATGTCGGCGGAAGCGATCCTGATGGTCATCCTGGGCGGTACCGGAACCTTATGGGGACCGTTGCTTGGCGCGGTCATTATCGTGGCGCTGCGCAACCTGCTCAGCATCTATTTCGAAGATTGGCTGATCATTCTTGGCGCGTTCTTCATCGTCGCCGTGCTGTACGCGCCGAACGGTATTATGGGCTGGTTCGCGAAGCGACCCAAATCGTCGGCGCCGCGCGACGAAGATCAGTCGCCCGCTGTTGCGATCGCCAAGGCGCCCGCCGTCATCGCTGCCTCAGCGGCGGCGCCCAGCAAAGTCGTGTCGCGGCAGGGAAGCGATGGCGTCGCTCTAGCGGTCAATAATTTGGTTCGTACCTTCGGTGGCGTCGTCGCGGTCAGGAACGTCAGCTTCAGCGTCCGCGCAGGCGAACGGGTGGCCCTGCTCGGACCGAATGGTGCCGGCAAGACGACGCTGTTCCACTTGATTACCGGCGCTCTCGCTCCGAACTCGGGAACGATCGCGCTATTCGGGCAGTCGATCACCGATCTTGCTCCGTACAAACGGGCTCGCGCCGGTATTGGCCGCACCTTCCAGATCACGAATCTCTTTCCCCGACTTACCGTAATAGAGCATTTGCGGCTCTGCGGCATTAACCTCGTCGACAGTCGCTTCGCGATGCTCAAGCCAGCCGATAGCTATGCCGAGGTCGAGCGTTTCGCCGCCGATGCCTTGCAGCGCATTGGTCTTTGGGATGAGCGCAATTCCGAGGTGCGACATCTCTCCTACGGCCATCAGCGTCAGCTTGAAGTCGCGATGGCAGTATCGCTGCAGCCCCGCCTTCTGCTGCTCGATGAGCCCGCAGCCGGCCTGTCTCCGGCCGAAATCGGGCCGATCGTCGCGACGATTCATGGCCTAGATTCGGCCATGACCGTTATCATTGTCGAGCACGATATGGATGTAGCACTTGCCGTCGCCGAACGCGTCATCGTTTTCAATCATGGGGAATTAGTTGCGGAAGGATCGCCTGACACCATTCGCGGCGACGAAGAAGTGCAGCGAATATATCTTGGTCGGAGGCGCGCATGACCCTCCTCGCGCTTAACGATGTCCATACGTTCTACGGCGACTCCTATGTTCTCCAAGGTGTGAACTTGACCGTCGGCGAGCAGGAAATCGTTGGGCTTCTCGGGCGCAACGGTGCGGGTAAGACAACGACCGTCCGCTCGGTCATCGGCTTCACGCCGCCGCGCCGTGGAAGCGTCGTCTTCGATGGCAAGGAGATCACCGCCAAGCCCTCCTACGATATCGCCCGCCGCGGCATCGGGCTTGTCCCGCAAGGACGACGCATCTTTCCTTCCCTCGACGTGTTCGAAAATCTGACGCTCGGCTTCAATGCCAAGGCGCAGGGACAGTGGACACTAGAGCGCATTTTCGACCTCTTTCCGCAGCTCGCCGAGCGGCGGCGCCAGCCGGCGCGGACACTGTCTGGCGGCGAGCAGTCGATGCTGACGATCGCGCGCGCTCTGCTTACGAACCCGCGGCTCCTGCTGATGGACGAGCCGACCGAAGGATTGGCGCCGGTGGTTGTCGAAGTGGTGGCAAACGCGATCCGCGCGCTGCGCCGCGAACGCCAGTCGATCCTGCTCGTCGAGCAGGATCTCGGGCTGACGCTCGAACTGGTCGATCGCTTGTCGATCATGAACAAGGGCGTCATCGTGTTCGAGGGCACGCCGAAGGAGCTGCACCAGCGCCAGGACTTGCAGGCGCGCTATCTCGGTGTGTGACGCGGAAGCGGCTTGTGCCGATTTGTTGAGCGGGTTTGCGGGCGCGCCTATGGAACGGTTGCAGAACGAGGTGATAGTCATCGGATCAGGTGCGGGTGGCGCGACCGTCGCCGGCGGCCTCGCACGGGCGGGGGTCCGAGTCACCGTCATCGAGGCCGGACCACAGCGTGCCGGCTCACCGGGGAGCCACGTGCGCAATGTTGACCCGGGGGAATCTGGCATGGACGCCTATGCCGAAGCCATCAACCGGGACCTCGTTTATCCGAGTGAGGGAAAGCGACCGATCCCCGGACTTGTGGGTTTGAAGGTCGCATACGGGGTCGGGGGCATGTTTGCGTTCTGGACCAACAATTGCCCGCGTCCGCACCCGGCCGAGCTGCCCGACTGGATCGATAATTCCGACTGGAGCCGCTATCTCGATCGAGCCTGCAATCTGCTCGGCGTAACCGCAACAGCGTTCATGCGGGGCGTCCGCATGCAGCGCCTCCTCGAGCGGACGGAAGAAGCGGTCGGCCCGTTGCCAGCCGGACGTGAGGTGCAGCCGATGCCTGTCGCAGCTCGGTGGGTTGACGGCCGGTTGCATTTTGCCGGCGCGGCAGAGTTGCTCGGTTTCGACCTTGTTCGGGACACGCTCGCGTTGCGCCCCGAGCTCATCGCTCATGCCGTGTTGCACGATGGCCGGCGTGCGACCGCGGTTGCCACACATCCGCGCGGCGGCGGACCGCCTGTTACGATTGAAGCGGATGCGATCGTTGTTGCCGCGGGAACGATCGGCACGCCACAGCTTCTTGTCGCCTCCGATATCGATGCCGGCCCGGCGCTCGGCCGTGGCATTTTCGACCATCCCGCCTTCGCTTCGCGCGTTGCGCTCGCGCCCGAGCTCGCCGACGGCGTTCCGGAAGACGATCCGGCCTTCTCGATTTGGGTTCCCTATTCGCCGGAGCACCCATGGCACAACCAGGTCTGCCGATTTCCCGTCAACCCGTCGCCGCTCGCTCTGGATACCCCCGCATACCGGACCGCTGACCTCTTCACCTGGATTCCAATGGATGTTGATCTCGATAACCGACTGGTTTTTGATCGTGCGCGCCGTGACTCGTTCGGATTGCCCGAGGTTCGGGCGGTAATGCGGCTCTCCGAAGCGACTTGGTACCGAGCCGAATCCGGGCTCGCCGAGCACTTTCGTATCGCGGCGGCAATCGGTGATCTCGGTAACGGCTGGTATCCAACCTTCCTCAAGCCCGGCGAGTCGACGCATTTGATGGGTTCGTGCCGCATGGGTCCGCGTGACGATGGAAGGGCCGTTGTCGATTGCTTCGGTCGCTTGTGGGGTTACGACAACCTCTATGTCGCTGGCAATGCCGTGCTCGCCCATACCAACGCCGGCAATCCGAGCATCGTGAGTATCGCTTGCGCGCTCCGCACCGTCGAGCGGATCGTTGGCAACGTCGGCTAGCTCGACTTGCGTGCGCGACTATGGGAATTCGAAGTTTGCGGCCTCGATGTGGCGGACCTCATACCCTGCCGACGTTGCACCTTACGTAGTCGAGCTGCTTAAGAGGCATGTCGTCTTGCTCGATTGCGCGTTGTCACCTCGGCGTAGCCATTGGGTAAACTTCCCGCAACGCTCGGATTACGCTATGAATCATTGCTGCACAGGAGCAGCGCGTCCGCGCCCATCTATGCCGACGAGGCTCGGAGTTCTGACAGAATCGCATGAATGTTGGCCGCCTTGAGATATCGCATCTCCGTGTGCGCTACTCGGCGCCAGACGGGCAGGGGCTCATTGCCATTGAAAACGTCGATCTTTCGTTACGGGCCAGCGAGTTTGCCGCCATCATCGGTCCGAGCGGTTGCGGGAAATCCACACTTCTCAACGTCGTTGCCGGGCTCTTGCTGCCCGATTCCGGAGCGGTCCGTCTCGACGAGCGCGATGTAGTCGGCCGGCCAGGCGGCGTCGCCTACATGATGCAGCGCGATCTCTTGTTGCCGTGGCGGAGCGTGCTCGACAACGTTGTGCTCGGACCCGAACTGGCGGGCGTGCCTCAGCTGCAATCGCGCCGGACGGCGCGGGCCTTGCTTAAACGCTTTGGGCTGGAAGGTTTTGAGAATGTTTATCCCGCGGCCTTGTCTGGCGGCATGCGCCAGCGTGCCGCGCTGCTGCGCACGATCTTGTGCGAACGCCCGCTCATCCTGCTCGACGAGCCGTTCGGCGCGCTTGACGCGCTGACGCGTGCGGCGATGAGCGAGTGGCTGCTCGGCATACAGCGCGAGTTCCGGCGCACCATGATTCTCATCACGCACGACCCGGACGAGGCTATCTATCTATCAGATCGCGTCTACGTCGCCACGCCGCGACCGATGCAGATCGCTGGGATCGTCGACGTTAGGCTGCCACGCGACCGCCACCGGGACGTGACCCTGACGCCGGAATTCGCCGCCCACAAGCGCGAAGTGCTAGCGTATTTGCAGCAGGAAAGAGACCCGGCCGATTGGTCCAACAATCGGCGTCGCGCCGGCCGGTATGACGAATGAGTATTTCGAGCGAGACTCAATCGCGATCCCGCTACGGCGTGCGCGCTCGCGAGGTGGCGGCGCCCGCGCTTTTGATGTTCCTGTGCTTGGCGGTGTGGGATGTGGCCGTCAGGCTGCTCGATGTGCCCGCCTTCGTCTTACCGGCGCCGACGGCGATTCTTGCGACGATGGTCCAGGATCGGGCGCTCATCTTCTCGCAGCTGCAAATCACCATGTTCGAGATCGTGACCGGCTATTTTCTCGCGATTATCGTCGGATTTTGCGTGAGTGTGGCGATCGTCTATTCGGCGGCATTCCGCCGCGGCGTGCTGCCGCTGATCGTCGCGGCACAGACGATACCGGTCATCGCGATCGCTCCCATTCTCGTGATCTGGTTCGGCTACAACTATGTGCCGCGGGTGATCATCACTGCGCTGGTGGCATTCTTTCCGCTTGCGATCAGTTTCGTCACCGGGCTGCGCGCTCTTGAGGCCGAATGGATCAACTTCTTTCGTTCGCTCAATGCGACTCCGTTGCAGATCTTCTTCAAGTTGCGTTTCCCGGCAGCCTTGCCGAACATTTTCGCCGGGCTCAAAGTCGCAACGACACTCGCCGTCGTCGGCGCCACGATCAGCGAGTGGGTGGGAGCAAGCGCCGGCCTTGGTTATTTGATGGCGCAGGATTCCGCGCAGATCAATACAACGCGCGTGTTCGCATCGCTCGTCGTCCTCGGGTCGTGCGGCATGGCGTTTTTCGCCATAATCAGTATGATCGAATGGCTGACGATGCCGTGGGCCTTTGGCCGGCTCAACCGCAGCCAGTGGCGGCGGCGCAATCGGGAGCAGGCGAGTGATGCAAATTTGTCGAGCACGGCGACTGAGCATCGTTTGGGCCGGGCCGCGGAAGCGGAGCCGCGCGACCGCGTTACGGCGACTTTGACTAGAACGGTCAGCGGCAATAACGGGAGGATCAAATGACCGGCACCCTGTGGAGGCGAAGAAGCTTGATTACGGCGGCTATCGGTTGTGCTGCGGTCGCCAGCCTGATGAATCCGGGATATGCGCAGGACAAATTGGTGCCATTCAAGGTGGCGTTGCTCACGCAGCCGGGAATTTGGGACGCACCGCTGTTCGCCGCGCTCGATCAAAAGTTCTTCGAAGCGGAGAATTTGCAGGTGTCGTTCATTTCGCCTGCCACGCCCGCCGACGGCGTGAAACTGGTGGCGAGCGGGGGCGCACAAGTAGCGACGGCCCACTCGACGGAAGTGCTGATCGCCCGCAGCCGCGGCTTGCCCGTAGTATCGATTGCGAGCAACCATCAATACGGCACGGCTGGCATCATGGTTCCCGCCGATGCCGGCGTGACCACGCTCAATCAGTTGGAAGGCAAGACACTCGGCGTGACGGGCATTCCCTTCAACAAGGTAATGCTCGAATACACGTTGCAGAGGGCGGGCGTCGATCTCAGCAAGGTGAACATCGTCACCGTCGGCTTCACCCCGATTCCGCTCCTGCTCAGCAAACGAATCGACGGGCTCGGCGATGCCATCACCTGGTCTGAGCCGGCGATGTACAACACCCAGATCAGCAAGCCAGCGGGTGATAAATCGACCTACAAATACTTCGCATTCTACGAGAACGGTGTGCCGCGGTATTATACATTCGGGATCGTCGCGGACGAGCGCGCGGTGGCCAAGGATCCGGAACTCTATCGCCGTTATTTGCGCGCGTGGAAGAAAGGTCTCGAGTGGACCGTTAAAAACCAGAAGGCGGCGATTGACGGGCTGCGCAAACATCACCCGGAGATCAACGAGGCGGAATCAGTGGCGAATCTCTCCGAGATCGTGCGGATCTCGGAGAGTCCGGAAACGCAGAAGGGTGGGCTGGGGTGGCAGGATCCTGCCGTGTGGGCAAAGCAGGAAGAGTTTATGCGCGAGCATAAGCTGATCGACGCCAAGGTCGACGTCAGCAAGGCGGTTCGTAATGATCTGCTGCCGAAATCGTGACCGCGGGCGCGTTGCCGCTGACGAAAGATTTCAACGCACTCCACGCGGCGCTCCGTGCCACTCACACCGACTGCTGATGTAAAGGTCCTGTCATGAGTGCAAGCGCGCAACCCCCGCGACGCGGCGACTATTTTATCAAAGGTGGGGCTGTGATCACAGTCGACCCCAAGCTCGGGACGCTGCCGCGCGCGGATGTCTTGGTGCGCGGGGGCGTCATCGCCGAGATAGGACGCGATCTGAGGGTTAGCGGCGTCGAGACCATCGACGCCGCTAACATGATCGTGATGCCGGGGCTGATCGATTCGCATTACCACATGTGGAGCACGCTCGGTCGCAATTTTATCGCCGACGACGGCTTTGAATATTTCCAGGCGAAATGGGCGACCGCGGATCACTACGAGCCGGATGACTTCTACAACAGCGTAATGTTGGGGCTGGCGGAGCTCGCCGCGGGCGGGGTCACGACCGTACACAACTGGTCGCACAACAACCGGTCGCCCAAACACGTCGACGAAGAGCTGCGCGCCCATCGCGATTCGCTGCTGCGCGCGCGTTATTCGCTTGGCCACGTTGATCGTCTACCGCCCGACGTCGTGAACTCGTTTGACGATCTCGACCGGGTTCAATCGGAATGGTTTGCCGACCGCGGGCGCCTCGACGGCCTCGTCTATCTCGGCGTCAATCTGCGCGGCATGGTGCAGAGCGAGGCCCGCGTGTTCCACGAGGAGATGCAGATGGTGCTCAAGCGCGGGCTCGCCGCCTGCATCCACGCGAGCCAGACCAAGCCGAATTCCGACGACGCTGCCGATTACGAACGGCGCGGCTATCTCGGGCCGAAATTCTTGTTCTGCCACTACATCGCCGCGACCGATAGCGACCGTGCTGCGATGGTGCGGACCAACACGCCGCTCAGCTTCTCGACCCATTCGGAATTCCGTCTAGGCGAGCACGGCGACCCGCGCGAGGCTTTGATGAAGGCGCGCGGGGCCGGTGTGTTGGTGTCATTGTCGTCTGACGCTACCTCGATCGCCCCGCCCAACATGTTCGAGAACATGCGCTTCACCTGGAACATGTGCCGGCCGTGGATCGGCACCGATACGGAAAACCTGCCACTCCTCGGCTTCCGAGAGGTGATCGAAATGGCGACGATCAATGGGGCGAGGGCACTCGGACTAGGCGAGGTGACTGGCTCCTTGACTCCGGGCAAGCGCGCCGACCTCATTCTAATCCGCACTGACGACCTCAACATCGCGCCGATTGCCAACATCGAGACGACCGTCGTCCAATCGGCGACCGCGGCCAATGTCGACACGGTCATGGTGGACGGTCGCATCATCAAGCGGCATGGTCACCTGATAGGTTTTGATGCCGCAGAAATCGTCGCTCGTGCGAGCCGCTCGGCGCGGCGCATTCGCACCGCGGCCGGCGGCATCCTGGCGCCGACATCGAATGCAGCCGGCAACGCGATCTATTGCGCGGCCTGCTAAGTTGGGACGAATCGTCATTTCTGGAGACGCACGCGCTAAATTCCTGCACTGCCTGCGAACGGGGCGCATGGCTCGCTATTAGAGGTCTTTGCTCAGCCGGAGGCATATCCATACAGTCGTCGGTCTAAGCCGAAGCCTTGCTAGGTCTTGACGTCTTCGAAATGTTTGGGGCCCTGCATGAATCGTTCGATCCACCAGCTGAAAAAGACGTAGCGCAAGGCGTCCGGATCGCTCGCACCGTATAAGCCCGTACGTTTCAAGTCGTCCAGCGCTGCCGCCTCGACCGCGTCGAGGGTAACCTGTATTTCAATGTTGCGGATCGGTACGTTCGGGAATTGCTGTACGTAAGTAGGATCGCGACGAAGCGCACGATCTGCCTTGATTTCCTTTACCTTGAAGTCCGCCGGCGAGCGCTGGTTCTTGAATTTGGGCCATCGCGGCACCCGCTCCATGTCGGCGTCCGAACCTTGAAATACGGTCAAGCGGATCTGCTTGAAGGAAAAGTCGCTGGTCGCCATTACGTCAGCACCGCAGACATTTGGAACCGCCAGAACATCGATGAGCGCCAATAGGTCGACATAATCGTCCTTCTTCGCGGTCTGGCGGGCGATAAAAGGCCGGCCCGTGCGGTCGATGCCGGTGTGCATAAAGAAGTTGAACGAGTCGTGCACGTCGTCCGGCGTGAGGCCGTATTCACGTTGCGCTTCCGCTTGGATATCGTGGCAGTTGGTATGGTCGGCGAGTCCGTAATGATACTCGAAAAGGAAAGCCGAGCAGCGCGGATATAACACGTCGTTAGTGCCAACCGTATCCTCGAGGATGAACAGCAATTGGCGTTCGCGCGGAGGCGCTGACCACAGGAAATCGCCCTTGGTGGGATGAAGTCCGTGCATATGGCGCGTGCGTCCGGTGTGAAAGTACTCCTTGTAATCGTGCAGATTGAAGCAGTTGAAATCGACGCATTGCCCACCCTCGACCTGGGCAATACGCAAGATCTGGCCGCGCTTGAGTTCTAGTGCCTTTCCGGTCCCGGGCTCGAGAACGAGATCCGTCAAGACCTGACGTTGCGTCATCGTGTCCTCCCGCTCTTAATTATTCCGATCGATCTTGGCACCGCTGATCTCCCGCCGCTCCGCGAACTCGCGCAGCGCCTTGCGCACCAGCACCGAGCGATCGGCTGCTACGCCTTGCGCGATCATCCTGTCAATCAATTCGAGTTGTTGCTGATTGAGAATGATGGTGACGGTCTTGGCAGCCATTGGGCGGTGCTCCCTGTGCGAACGATTGGGTGATGGCTCGAAAAGCACTGCGGCGCCGGCTGGCTGCCGCAGTGCGGTTGTTAACATCAGGCCCTTGTCCGTGAGGCCACCACGCAAGGCGGCGCGGGCTCGCCACTACGGCCGCGGCGAGCTTAGGGACTCCAGCCCTTCGGCGCTTGTATCGTGGACTTGTCGATCGAGGCGAGTTTCTCCCGAGTGACTGGAATCAGCGACACCTCGATCGACCTCAGCTGCGGCTCCTTGCCTTTGATCAGTTGGTCGGCCAGCTCTACAGCCATGCGGCCGATCTTCACCGGCTGCTGAGCGACGACATAATCGGCGCATCCGGCCCGCATCATCTCCTCGGCCTGCTCGCCGAGCACGGCGAACAACACCTTCACCTTGCCGCATTTCTGCGCACCCTGCACCGCGCGGGCAATACCGATGCCATAAGTGTCGTCGGCTCCGTAGAGCAGGTCGATGTTCGGATAGCGTTGCAGGAAGTCGTTGGCCAGTGACAGCGCATTGGCAACGTCCTGCTCGCTTGTCTGCTCGGCGGTGATCTTGATCTTCGTGTTCGCGATATCATCCTTGAAGCAGCGCAATCGGTCGGAGGCCCAGAATGCCCCGGGCGGGCCGGCGAGCACGGCGATCGTCCCGCCGTTCGGAAGCAGTTGCTTGGCGCCGTTGGCGAGCTCGTGGCCGATATTGCAGTGGCTCGACGACACCGCGCCATCGCCTTTCACGTCCGAAGCGACGATTGGGCTGCCAGCGCCGAGTATCGGAATTTGCGCCTGTTTCGCCTGCCGCACGACGCCATTGAACGCGGTCGGGTTCGCCGGATCCATTAGGATCGCCTTGACCTGCCGCACGATCAGGTTGGACAGCTGAGTCACCTGCTTGTCAACATTGGCGTAGCTGCCCGCGTCCTGGATATTCACGTCATAACCAAGCTTCTTCGCCTCGTCGCTGATGCCGTACAGCACCGGAGTGAACCAGGGTCCCTTGATGTTGGGCATCGACACGCCGATCGTGCCGTTCTTTTCGGCTGCGGCTGCGATGGTGGTGAACGACAACATGTATGCCGTCGCGAAAATCAGAACTCCCGCCTCAATTCGTCTGAGCCGTTTCATCGTGATCTCCCTTCTTTTCGTACTTGTCGAAGTCTGCCCAGTTCGTATTGCTGATATTGCAGTTCGAATTCACTCCCTCGTGCGACGTCTGATGAACGCCTGATCGAGCGCGACGGCCGCAATCAGTGCTCCGCCGATCACCATCATTTGCGTGTAGGAGGAGACGTCCAGCAGATTGAGACCGTTCGACAATATGCTGACGAAGGCAACGCCAAACGCCACTCCGATGACCGATCCGCGGCCGCCGAACAGCGACACGCCGCCGAGCACGACAGCGGCCACCGACTCGAGCGGCAAGGCCGTTCCCAGGGTCGGCTGTCCGGAGGCGACCCGCGCGGTGAGGACGATCGAGCCGACCGCAGCGCAAAAACTGCAAAAAACGTACGCGCAGACCTTCACGTGGTCGACGTTGATCCCCGACAGGCGCGCGGCTTCCTGATTCCCGCCGACGGCATAAACGTGGCGACCGAACCGGGTATATTGGAGCGTGAGATAGGAAATGACCAGAACGACCAATGCGATGATGAACGGCGCCGGCACTCCCGCTACAAGCTCGTAGGCGAAATCCGAGAATCGTTCCGGCAGGCCGGGCACGGCGACTCCCGCGCTGAGGTTGAGCGCGAGGCCGGAAAGAATTGATAACATAGCGAGCGTGGCGATAAACGGGAACACGCGCAGACGCGTAATCACCAAACCGTTAATCAGTCCGACCACGATGCCGACCACAAGTCCTTCGGCGACCCCGAGGGCTATACCATGGCTGCGGATTCCGTATGCCGTCATCACACTGACCAACGCCACGGTGGAGCCAACGGACAGGTCGAGCCCGGCGGTCAAAACGGCAAAGGTCTGTCCGAATGACACGGCCGCCAGTGCTGCCGCTGCGACACCGATATTGCGCAGGTTCTGCACCGTAAAGAAGACGTCCGAGGCCACCGAGAAGATGACGACTAGACCGAAGACCGCCGCCGGTAGTCCGATCTCGCGGCCGTAGTTCAGCACGAGATCAAGAACGAGCTTCTTCGACCGATTGGCGAGGTCCGGCCGCAAGAGATCCTGATAGACGGAATGCTGCATCGCCATTCACGATTCCATTTTACGATTGGTCAATCCCCTCGGTGCACCCCGTCGCGTGCGGACATATGCGCAGCGAACGCCGCCGCCAGGATACGGCGCTCATCGAAATCGCTCATACTCATTTCGTCGCGGATTCGGCCGCCCGACATAACCAGAATGCGATGGCACAGATTGATTAGCTCGCTGATCTCCGACGACACCACAATGACAGCGGCACCGCGAGCGGCGAGCTCGTGGATGAGATGATAGACTTCCGACTTAGCGCTAACGTCGATGCCGCGAGTGGGCTCGTCGAAAATTAGCACCTCGGCATTGGACAACACCCATTTTCCGACCACCAACTTCTGTTGATTGCCGCCGGAGTTGATGCGTACCGGCGCGTCAAGCCGGCCGCGAAATTGCAAGCGCTCGGCGACCGCGGCGGCATCGGAACGAACGCTGCGCCAGGCCATAACGCCCAGTGTGCTGTAGCGATCGAGCGAGGCCATGACCAGGTTCTCATAACCGGACTGTTGCAGGACGAGGCCGCCTTCCTTGCGGTCCTCAGGCAGATACGCAATACCGGCCGCGATTGCATCTCCCGGCGTCCGGATATCCAATTTACGTCCGTCTTTTAGCACCGCGCCTTTGTCGCGCGGGTCGGCACCGAACACTGCGCGCATCACTTCAGTGCGTCCGGCGCCGATAAGACCCGCGACTCCTAGCACCTCGCCCACCCTGGCGTCGAAGCTGACATTCTCGAATGCGCCGCGGCGGGTGAGCTCGCGGACCGACAATTTGATTTCGCCAATCGACGAATTGCGCGCTGGGAACAGCTCCGTCAGTGAGCGCCCAACCATGAGTTCGATCAATTGTCCGGTGTCGCTGACCT
>Ga0066903_100000948_pt1 | contig 20027 bp, 34 predicted proteins | sample PanSoiMetaGPlot1_FD_67491 | JGI IMG/M metagenome (GOLD analysis project Ga0066903, IMG submission 67491) | Tropical forest soil microbial communities from Panama analyzed to predict greenhouse gas emissions - Panama Soil - Plot 1 (version 2) | ecosystem: Environmental > Terrestrial > Soil >... | reverse complement strand
CCAGCCGATCGAGGCCTGCAAGGCGGGCGCGAGCTTGGCGACGAGGTCGCCGGCGAAGTTGTTGAAAGACTCCTTCAGGATCGCGATCTGGCCGGGCAGCGTCTTCCCGGCCGCCTCCGCCGAGCCGCCGAACTCCTTGTTCAGCTCGCCGAGGATCAGCTTCTGCGCCTCCAGGTGGTGGCCGGAGTCCTCAAGCGTCTTGATCTGCTCCTTCTGCGCCGCCGTGAACGAGACGCCGACGCGCTGCAGCGCGGTGACGCCCTTCACCGGGTCATTCAGCGCCTTCCCGAGCTGCAACGCGCTGCTCTTCATGTCCTGGCCCAAGGCGACCGACATGTCGGTCATCGTCTTGGTGGTCTGGTCGAAGATGTCGTTGCCCTTGCCGACCTCGTTACGGATCCGGGTGAAGGTGAGCAGCAGGTTCTCGCCCGACTGCACCGCCTCGTCGTCGATCCCCGACTTCTTCATCATCGCCCCGGCGAGGTCACTGACGTGGCCGGCGGTGACGTGCGCCGCGTTGCCGGTCGACTTGAGGGTGGCGGCGGTCTGGGCGGCGACCTTCTGCGAGTCCTGGAACTCCTGGATCCCCGTCTTCAGCGTGAACACGAGCGCGCCGACGCCGGCGGCGCCGGCCGCGATCGCGCCGCTCTTGGCGAGACCGGAGAGCTTGGATCCGAACCCGGAGGTCTGTTTGCCGGCGCTCGAGATCCCTTTCCGCAGCTGCTGCGTGTTCGCGACGAAATCGACGACGACGGTCGGGTTAGCCACGGCGTCTCCGGGCGGCGCGGGCGGCGCGCCGCTGCTCGCGCTGTTCGCGGACGGCGTACTCGATCATCGCCTGGTACTCGTCCGCGCGGAGCTCGTCGACGTCGCGTGGCGTCATCCCCCAGAACCGGCAGAAGGCGATGAGCTGCTCGACGGCCCTTCGCTCGTAGGGTCCGGCGGCCCCGACACGAGCTCGATCACCACGTCGGCCATGTCGGCGAGGCGGAGGTCGTGGCCGGAGCGGCGCAGCTTCAGCCAGGCGGTGACGACGAGCCGCTCGTCGCTGTCGTCGTCGCCCATGAGCACGGTCCAGGCGCGGCCGGTCTGCTCGCGGATCATCTCCAGCTCGCGAGGGGTGAACGCCGGCAGGTAGTCGCCCGCGATCGTCACCCGTTCCGGGATCCTGGCGGGCGGGTGGATCTCGGTCACGGTCTCGGCCATGGGAACCTCCTGATCGTCTTCTCCGTCTCCTGGCTTGCCTTCGATACGTAGAGGCCCTCTTCGCTCTTGGCGGAGGGCCAGAGGTAGCGGCCCTCGGGGACGTAGGGGCGGCCGCGGGTGCCGCCGAACTCGATCCAGCCCGCATACGGCGGGATGCGGCGGCCGATCCCGGCCCGCTGCCGCTTCCCCTTCCTCGCGGCGACGAACACGGAGCCGGCGAGCCGCCCCGTCAGGCGTGGGACGCGGGCGCGGGTGAGGTCGGCGGTGTGCTCGGCCGCCATCCTTCCGGCGGCCGCCGCCCCGGAGAGCACCTGCTCGCCGAACACCGGCAGCGCGGCCTCGAGCTCGGCGACGCCGCGCACATGGACGCTGACGAGCGGGTCAGGCACCCGCGGCCGCCTTCGCTGCGTCGTCGTCTTGCAGCCGCTGCACGAGGTCGGCCTTCAGGCCGCTGATGTCGAGGCCACGGTTCGTGAGCTCCGCCTGGAGCTGCGCGACCGTCCACGCGCCGTAATCTGGTGTGCCCTGGACGGCCGGCGCGGCCGCCGCCAGGGCTACGGCCCCGGGGTGATCGACTTGGTCGGCTCCCCCACGATCGACCACTCGAGCTCGACCGCGGAGGTGTCGCCGGCGTCGCCGTTGATCGGGCTGTACGGCTGCGGGATCACCTCGCCCGTCCAGGACGGGTTCGTCGCCGAGACCGGCTGGTCGCGGTAGCCGAGCACCTCGAAGAACGCGTTCTCGCCGGACGCGAGGATCGCGGAGAGCACCTCTTCGGTCGCGTCCGGGTCGAACGATTGGAACAGGGTCGCGATCAGCGACCACTTGACCTGGCCCGGGTAGTCGCGGCTGCCGCAGAACGTGTCGACGGTGGTGATCGACACGTCCGGGGAGATCTCGACGTGGTTGGCGAGGCACGCGAGCTCGGTCAGCGTCGTGCCGGGTGCGGGGCCGAGCTTCAGCGATGCGTTGGTGAGGATGAGCGGCATCGGCTCGGCGGCGGGTGTTGCCATCGTTCCTCCTTCAGATGGTGACGGGCACCCGGTAGCCGACCCGGGTGGCGAGATAGGGGATCCCGGCCTGGTCGAACCGGCGCGGCCCGTCGACGGTCGCGACCGGCCACCGGTATGAAGTGTCGGCCTGCAGCCTGCGGACGGTGTGGGTGACGAGCTGCTCGAGCTGCTCCATGCCGGCGCCGGGCTCGACCCGTGAGGCGGCGCAGAGGACGGCGAGGCCTGCCTGCCAGACGCAGGGGCCCATGCCGCGGCGGAACCCGACGCCGGGCTCCAGCCAGGGGGTGTTCCAGTCGAGCATCAGCACCGGCGGGTGGAACGCGTCCACCCATTCCGGCAGCAGCGGCGGATCAGTGTCGTCGATGGGTGCGAGCGCGGCTGCCGCCCGCGCCCGCACCTCCGTCAACATGAGCAGCCCGGTCTGGATGGTGCTCACGCGATCCCCCACTGCTGCTTCAGCGGCGTCAGCGTGACCGCGTGCCGGGCGAACGTCGATTTCGGCAGCCGGAGCGCGCCGATCTCGTCGAAGCCGATCACCCCGAACGCGGCGTCGTTTGCTTTCCACCATTCGACGCCGCGGAGCAGGTTGACCCGGTTCGCCAATGGATCATCGGCGGGGATCGGTTCGGTGCGGTCGACGGCGTCGTCGATCTCGGCGGCGGCGGCGTCCAGGCACGCCTGCGCCGACGCTTCCTGGTCAGGCTTGAACGTCGTCCGCATCGCGGCGGCGAGCTCGGCGACGGTCGCATATGCCATCTAGCCGGCCGCCTCCTCCTCCGGTTCGGCCTCGGGCGGCGGTTCGCTCTTCTTCGAGCTCCGCGACGCCTTCTTCGGTGCGCCGGTCGAGCCGCCCTCTCCCTCATCCCATGGGGTCGAGGAGTCGGGGCGGACGGCCTGCTGGTTCGGTGCGTCCAGCCGCTCGGGCTCTGCCTGTTCTTCGGCGCTCATTTAGGGGCCAGCCGTCGGCGAGATGCGGACGATCCCGGTCGGCTCGATCACCAGGAACGCGGCATATCCGGCATAGGCGACCTGGACGCCGAGGACGGACGGTTCGATGACCTGGAGGCTGCCGATCCGGTCTTCGTACACCTCGGCGGCGGCGGTCGACATCACGAGGATCGTCCCGGTGGCGAAGCCGGCCGAGACGACGACGCTGATGCCGGCGACGGCGCCCATCGCGCCCTGGCCGAAGTTGGCGGCGTTGAAGCCGGAGCCGAACGCGTTCTGCGGGTTGACCGGCGCGAACAGCGGCCCGATCAGGCCGAGCATGTCCGGGCTGCAGGCGATCAGGACGCCGCCGACGCCCTGCATCGCCGCGTACACCTGCCCGACCGCCGTCCAGACGGCGGCGGCGACCTGCTCGCCGGACGGGCCTGCGGGCAGCGTCGGTCCAGCGGTCGCGGCGGCAGCGAACGTGTCGGCGGCGGCGTTCTCGGTCTCGATCGCGTACTGGGCGGCGAGGTCGTTGACGACGATGTCGAATACGGCCGGCTGCGTCCAGTCGATGTTCTGGCGGGACACGTTGACGTAGCCGCCCCAGGTCTCGGCGGTGACCGGGATCTTTCCGATGATCAGCTTCCGCGACGGCAGCTCGGTCTTCTCTGCCGTCTGCTGGCCGACCTGGGTGTGCTGAGTGATCCGCGGCCTGCTCCAGCTCCCGGACGGGAGCTGTCTGGCGCCGAGCGCGTTGATCATCGGGCGGGCCTGGTCGACGAACTGCAGTACCGGCCCCAGGATCTGCTCGGGGAGCAGGCCGGGGTTGTCCGGGGTGGTCTGGTGGGCGGCCGCGCGCATGAACAGCTCGAGCCGCTCCCTGGCGTCGGTTTGGCCGACGCCGGCTCGCCAGTAGTCGACGATCCAGGCGCCCGCACTGCGGTACTCGGCCTGGCGGGGCCGCTCGCCATCGCCGCCGAGCGTCGCCGCGATCTCCGCGAGCATCCGCGACGACTCGAGCCCGATCCGCCGCGACTCTTTCACCGGCTCGAGCTGCTGGTTCAGCTCGCTCATCCGGTCGCGGGAGCGGGTGACGAGCTCCATCTCCTGCGACGAGAGGTCGCGGCCGTCCTTCTCGGCGTCCTCGACGATCCCGTCGATGAACTGCTGCTTCTCCTCGATCTCCGCCACCAGGCGGGTCAGGAGCTGATCGGTGTTGCGCACGGCGGGGCTCCTTCCAACGCGAAAGCGAACAGGACTGCTAGCTAGCGTTGGCGCGTCCCCCGCGACAGCCGGCCCACCCGGTGGTCTACAACGGCTGGTAGTTCAGCGCTGCAGCTGAGAGTAGCGCTCCTCGAGCTGCCACGCACGAACCGCGTCGAGGTTCGGCGTCGGAACCTTCTCCTCGAGCACGATCGCCGGCGATGTCTCGTGGCGAACGGCGAGCACTCTGGCGTCCGGGTAGGCGGGATCCGGTGTCATCGCGATATGACCCAGCCACGCCTTCTCGATCCGCACCCGGTTTCGCGACTCCCACACCTCGCCGCCGGGCAGGATCGGAAGGTAGCCGGCGGACGCGTCGAGGATCTCTTCGTCTGCGAGCTGCAGCGTCTCGTCGCCGAGCGCGGTCTGCGCGATCCTGATCTCGGCGACCAGCCCCTCCTCCCGTGACGGGTGCAGCGCGACGGCGCGGCCGACGGTCCGCTCGACCTGGTGGTCGCGGTTGACGCGGATCCGGTTCGCGCGCCGCTCGATGCCGTCGAATGCGCACTTCGAGATGACCTCGGTCACCATCCTTCCCTTGAACGGGACGAGCGCCTCGGTCTCGTACGGGATCACGATCAGCTCGATCGTCCGCTTCGGGAACGAGACGCCGACCTGTTGCGCGATCCGCCAGCGCAGCTCGCCCTGGAGCTCGTCTGTCATTGCAGTACCCCACTCTGCGGTAGTTGGTCGTCGATCCGTTCGGCGTCGCGGATCTCCTGCACGGTCAGCACCGGGTTCCCCGACTCGTCGCGGATCCCGTTGAGGATCTGCGCCGTCTGCGCTCTGACGAGCGGCTCCGGCCGGATGTACGCGTCACGGTTGACCTCGACGATCGTGCCCCTGGGAAGCGCCCACTCGGAGAGCGCAGCCATCACAGATTGCGCCTTCGGTCTGAGCCCGGCTCGCCAGTGATAGTCGAACAGGCTCGAGACGTTGCTGTATGTCATCGAGTCGCCGCCGGATGGGAGCCCGACGAGGAACGGCGGCACGCCGAGCATGACCGCGATCCTGGATTCGTTCCACTGCGAGAGCTCGACCAGGGCCATGTCGCGCGGCGAGATCTGGGTCGCCTCCCACTTGACGCCGCCGGAGAGTACGGCCGGTTCTCCGATAGATGACATCCGCGCCTGCACCCATTGCGCCTGCAGCGCGGCCGACTGCTCGGCAGTCAGCTCTTCCTGATGTGTCAGAATCGACGGCGGCACACCGCCGCTCGCCGCGACTGTCGCGGCGTACCGGGACAGCACCCGTGCCGCGAGCAGCCGGCCCGCGCCGGCCTCCAGCGGGCCGTGGCCGCGCGCGTCGTCGACGCGGCTCGCATAGCGGACGTGGAGGATGTCGCCGGTGACGTCGACCCGGCCGATCCGGTACCGGCGACGGCCCGCTGCGAAGTCGACCTCGACGAACCAGGGCGATACGACGTGGAACCGCGCCGGCCAGCCCGTGCTGTAGCGGGCCGTCGCGAGGACGAACGCCTCGCCGAGCTGGTAGTCCCAGAACAGCTGCTTCGCGAACTCCTCCCACGACGTGTACACGTCCGGGTCGGGGTTCCGAATCCACTCCGCGTCCAGCGTCGGGGCGGCGTCGACGAGGTAGGGCGGCATCGTCGCGAGCAGTGACGCGTTCAGGTCGACGCACGTCCAGGCGGTGTCGGTCAGCGACTGCACGCGGCCGTCCCAGAGAGGCGGCCACCACTCCGCCGGCCACCCCGACCACGGCGACGGCAGGATCTTCGACGGCGGGACGACCCCCGGCGTTCCCAGTGACTCGACGACGACGCCGTCGGGGTCGCCCGGTCTCACGAGCTGGTCGGGGCCGACCGTCGACGGCGGAACTGACGCCGGATCGTTCGGATTCGGCGTGACGTCGTCCGGGGGCTGGATCGAACGCGTGAACAGGCCCACGCCGGCACCGATGATAGTCCACGAAGCCGGGCGTGTCAGCGGATTGCGGGGATCTTCGCCGGCCGGTGCGCCGCCTGCAACGCCCACACCAGGGCGCGTACGAGATGCGTCGGCCCCCTGGCGACGAGGATCAGCCCGGTCGCCGTCTCCTTCACCTTCGCCAGTGCGACCGCCTCGTCGAGCTTGCCGGTGGTCTCGGCGTGCAAGACCTGCCCGCTCGCTGCGAGATCGCGGAGCAGCGGCAGCCCCGTCCTGGTCTCGCGCGCACCGGCCGGCGTGACGCGCGGCATGCCTGCCGGTACGCGGTCGAGCAGCGACGCGCCGACCAGCAGCTGCCGCACCTTCCTGGAGCCGGCGAGCCACTGCGCGTCGGCCATCGCGGTGTCCCAGTCGTCGCGGAGCCAGCCGCCGACCTCGAGCCGGCCATCCTCGAGGCGACAGCAGGCTGCGACGGCGGCGCCGCGGCCGTGGTCGTCCTCGACCGCGACCCACATCGGCGCCAGCTCGCTCTCCACCTCCTCGGCGAGCTCGGCCCAGAGCCCGGCCGGCAGCAGCGCCTCGGTGTCGCCGACCGTCATGGCGGCCCGGCGCGGCCACTGGTTGAGCCACTGCGCCCGGAACGATTCGACCGGGTCCGGCTCCTCCGGGTCCTCTGTCTCGCCGGCCCGCATCGCCTCCAGCCGCTTCCCGATCAGCCGCTGCCGCTGCGTAGACCAGTGAGGGGACGCGAGCCGCCACGCCTTCACATCGTCGAGCTCCGCCCCCTGCGGCGCCGACCACTCGATCAGCAGGTCGCCGTCGCCGACCTCGAGGCCGGCCAGCGCGACCTGGCGACGCTGCAGCATCAGGCTGGTGGCGAGCCGGTGCGCGGTCGAGACCAGCCAGAGCTGCGGCTGCTCACGCTCGGCCATCGTCGGCGTCAGCCCCTCGTCGATCGACGAGGCCCGCACCTTCCATGCCTCGTCGGCCGCGCCGAGCGAGACCGCGTACCCGTAGACGGCCTCCTTCGCGCGCAGCATCCACCGGGAGCCGTCGGCGAGGAGCTCGATCTCCTCCTGCCCGTTCACCTCGCGCACCTTGTAGGTCTCGCCGCGCGCCTTCGCCCAGATCCGGGCGGGCCGCTGCACCTCCTTGCAGACCGCGAGATCCTTGCCGGTGTGGAGCACGTCCTGCGGCTCCCCGAACCGGGCCGCCTGATGGATCCGCCACAACAGCAGCTCCCGCAGCAGCCACGACTTGCCGAGCTGCCGCGCCATCGACAAGACGACCGTCTCCCAGACCAGCCGCTCATCGTCGTCGACCTCGAGCGCACGAGTCGCGACCAGCCGCTGCCACCAGCGCAGCTCCCGGCCCGTCCGCCGCTCCGCCCAGCCGATGAACTCCGGCCCGAGCGATCCGGCCGCGCGCGGGTGCGGCACCGTCATCAGCCTGGGCCAGACCGCCCCCGCCGGCGGCCGCCGCAACCCGCGCAGCCAGGCCGCCCGCCAGCGCTTGTCGTCCTGCGCGATCCCGTCGCGCTCCGGCTCCGGCTCGACGACGCCCGGCTCCCACAAGCCGCGCCGGGCCGCGGTCGCCCGGTTACCGCCGGCCGGGCAGTCACGGGAGAACCGGTGCTCAGGGCCGGTGTACCTCGAGCGGTCCTGGTCGTCGTGGCCGAGATCCCACGCCTGGCCGGGCAGGATCGGCAGCCCGCAGCGCGCACACTTGACGCCGCCGGCGAGCACCAGCGGCTTCAGCCGCTCCCGGATCCGGTTGTGCCGTGTGTCGTAACCCCGCTGGGCCGTGCTCGGCTGCGCCCGGCCCCCGCCGGCGCGTCTCGGCCGCACGGCGGCGACCTCGTCAGCCATCCGCTGTCACCGTGGCCGAGGGGGGAAAATCGTGACTGGGGGCGGGGTCGCCGGGCGCCGCCGCGCAGAAAAAATCGCCGTCGAATTGCGCGCGTAATTCGCGTGATGCAATGACACAATCATTGACGCATACGAGTCTGAGTAGAGGCAGGGGGTAGGGGCTACCGTGACGACGATGCTCAAGTCCGCCGTCCCTGCCCTGGCCGCGGCTGCGCTGCTCTTGCCCGCCGCTGCCCAGGCTGCCGGCACACCAGGAGGCAGCGCCCGCGCCGCCGCCGACTGCCTGCGAGCTCGAGGCTGGACTGCGCATGTCAAGGTCAGCGGCACCTCGGCGCTGCCGGCGGCCAGGCGTGGCGCCACGCTGAACGCGACGGCGCCGAGGAAGCTGGCCGGCTACCCGTACCACCCGTACATCTCGGTCGTGTTCTACCCCGCCGGGTTCACCCCGCGGTTCTCCGAGACCCGGATGAAGCTGAACGTGCGCGAGGCGGCGGCCGCCACACTCTGCCGCAACCGCGGCGTGCACTAGCCCCAGCCGTTGAAGTAGGCGAGGACGACGAACACCGCGATCACGGCGAGCGCTGCCTCGCCGAGCGTGACGCTGACGGGGCCGAGCTTCATCGCGGGTACGGGTTGTCGAAGGCGGCGGCGAGCGCGCGGTAGGTGGCGGCCCGCTTCGCCGCGGTGACGGCTCTGGCTCGCAGCTCGGTTGCTTCCTCGTCGAGCCGGTCTGCCGCCTCGGTCCACGCCCTGATCCATTCGTCGACGCTGAGCGCTCTGGGTTTCGGGGGCGGCGGCCCAGGCGACGGCGGTGCTGGTGTGTCTGTCATGGCGGGGTGAGCGCTCGAGTCGTGTTGCGGTTCAAGGGTACGCACAGCGGTTCTCCTTTCTCTTTCGGCTGCGGGTCTCGGGCTGGCCTCCGAGGTCGGCCCCGCGCCCGCGCCGCCGTCCGGCTGGCACGCCTCGGACGGCGCCCCGGCTAGGGGCGTCGTCCGGTCCTGCCTCCACACTGGAAGCCCTGAACATGCCGCCGTCGCCCCGCGGTGATCGGCACCAGCAACGGTCGGGCGGCAGGTTCCCACGAGGTCCCTCTCGCGTCTTCTGCGATGGCTCCGGCCGTCGCCTTGCTCTGGCGCGGTAGTCGCACGGCACCGGAACACCTCCGGCTATGTCACCTGCTGGTTCTCTAGAACGGGATCTCCTCGCCGTCTTGGTCGTAGAAGCGATCCTGTGGCGGCTCGCCGCCGCTGTTGCGGCCAGGGCTCCGCTGGCCGGCGGCGAGGTCGGGGTCGTAGCGTTCGGCGAGGCCGGCCCAGTCGACGTCGTTGCCCTGGTCGAAGCGGTCGACGACGACCTTGTATGCCTCGTAGCCGGGGCCGCCGCCCTGCGACTGCTGGCGACCGAGGTAGCGGACGAGGACGTTCTCCCCTGGCACCGGCCGCTGCCGCAGGAACTCGCGGCGCAGCACGGTGTGGATCAGCCAGACAGACCACGGCGTCGCGCCGCCCAGCTCGACGAGCTCGACCACAGGGACGGGCCCGTAGCTGGTGTGCACGCTCGGCCGGACGCCGGTGATCGTGCCGGCGATCTCATCCCCGGCCTGCTCCGGGATCCACGCCTGCGGATAGTCACGGTCGGCCTGCTCGCGCAGACGCTCCGCCACCTCGTCAGCCGCCATCGGCCTCCTCCTTCTGGTAGTCGAACTCGACGAGCTCGAGGTTCACGATCACGCGGCGGCCATCCCGGTCGAGCTCGACGATCACCCGGTCACGCTGCCACGGCCGCCCGTTCCGCCAGTCGACGTCACGGTCGAACGTGATGAGGCGGCCCGGCTCACCGGACGCGCGCAGCCGCAGCTTCTGCCCCGTCCTCACCGGCACGCCCATTCGCCGCCGCGGCCGTGGGCTTGCATCCATCCGGCCGCGAGCGCGTTCGCGTACGGCGACCAGACAGAGAAGTCGGCGAACGGCGTCGACGCCCAGGTGGACGGCAGGAACTGGAACAGACCCGACGCCCCGGAGGGATTGCGCGCGTAGGCGTAGCCGCCGGACTCGCACTCGGCGCGGCGGAAGAGGATCGAGCAGGAGCCGTAGACGCTGCAGGCGAGCTCGATCGCCTCCCTGGTCGAGCTCGTATGCTGCAGCGTCCGGGCGAGGCCCCGAGCCCGCCGTCGCGCGGCCACGAGTCGGCGGTGCTCGAGGCGCAGGCGGCGCCGCAGCGCCGCCACCTCGAGGGTAGACACCGGCGTGGGCGCCGTTGGTATAGGTGTCGCCGCGGGCGGGACGGTCGGCTCGTCCGGGGGCGGGTCGCCGCGGACGTTGCGGACGGCGATCGCGAGCCAGACCAGGAACGCGAGCGTGAGTAGCAGCAGCCAGGAGAGTGTCGGCTTCACCGCCGGTACTCCCTCGGCAGGCTGGCAGTCCACTCGATCACCATCCCGACCACCAGGCCGAGGCCGAGGCCGGCGAGGAAGGCGAGGATCGCGATCACCGCTCGAGCTCCTGCAGCCGCTTGTAGGCGCGGTGGGTCGCCTGCCAGAGCTTGTGCAGCCTGCGGTTGAGCTCGTCGTCGTCGACGTCGGCGGCGATCCGTTCGGCCTCGTGGACCTCCTCGGCGACCGCGCCGAGCTGCCAATCGAGCCGCACGACCGCGTTCGTCTTGGCGGCAGGGCGGGTCACCTGCGCGCCTTTGAAGAGAGGCGCCGGGCGCACGGGGTCACCCATAACGCAGGGCAGTGCCCGTTACGGCGTCTGGCCCACGCCCGGCACGGCCGCGGGGAATGGCGACACGACCCGCGGGTTTTGCAGACGGGTGATCCTGCTATGGACGCCAGGTGGACACGGCCGCCGGCGCGGCCAGCGTGAAAGGCGCTGAAACCGTGTAGTTTCGTTGCTGCGGCGGGGTGCCGGAGCGGTCGAACGGGGCGGTCTTGAAAACCATTCCACCCCTGACACGACCGGACACGATCGAGCCGGGTTCTGCCGGGTTTTGCAGGCATTTCACGTGGAATCTGGCATGACTCGAACACGATCGAACACGATCGAACCGGGTTCTCACGTGGACAGGAGATGGACACGGCGCTCATCCGCGCAGCCCTCCGCGCGCCAGAAGCCAGTCGCGCAGGCGAAGCGTGACGCAGGCCTGCCAGACGACGAGATGGGAGTACATGTCGAAGATCACGCCTCCGCTCCAGGCTCGGTGAACTCCAGGGCGATGGCTGTGAGCGCGTTCGCGATGACGAGGTGGACGATCACCAACTGCTGCTCGCCGTTGAGCTCGTCGAGCTGCTCACCTAGCCTGTCTATCGCCGCGAGCAGCCTGCTCGCATCGGCGGCATGTTCGCGCGCGAGGTCGCTCGTCACCGTCACGCCTCAGCGGCCTTCTCTTGCTGCTCGCGGCGGTCGCGGAGAAACTCCTGGTAGCGGCCGAGGTGGATGCCGAGCTCGTCGGGGAAGAGGTGCCGGTAGCGGCCGAGGATCAGCTTGCCGCCGTCCTTGTGGCCGACGCGTTCGGCGATCGTCTCGGGGCGCATGCCGCCGGCGGCCATCAGGCTGATGGCGGTGTGGCGGAGGTCATGCGGGACGAGGGTGTCGTAGACGGTCGGCTCCCAGGCGGGGAGGTCGTGGTCGTCGCGCCATTCGATTGCGGCGGCTTCGCGTGCGGGGTGCCAGACCTTCTCGTAGAAGTAGCTGTGGTCGTCGTAGCGGCCCGTGGTGTGGCGGCCGCCGCCGAGCCTCGGGAACACGAACCTGGTTCCGGCCGGCCGGGCAAGCAGCTGCTCGGCCAGCAGCGACGCCTCGTCCGAGGTGAGCTGGATCAGCTTGTCGCGCCGCTCCTTGCACAGTGCGGCGGGGATGAACACCGAGCCGCGCTTCACGTCGACGCGGTCGTCGGTCAGCGAGAGCGCCTCGCCGATCCGCAGCCCGGCCGATCCCATGAACGGCGCCATGCATGCGAGGTGCTCGGGGAACCAGGAGCCGAGCCGGTCGAGCTGGTCGACGTCCAAGGCGATCCCTTGCCGGCTGACCGCGCGGACCGGGTCGATCTCGAGCAGCGCCAGGTCGAAGCGCTGCCCGCGGCGGCGCGCATCCCTTAGGCCGCGCTTCAGCCACTCGAGCTCCTTCTTGGCCGCGTTCGGATGCTCGGCCGCGCGCTCGTAGACGCCGTCCTCGACGTCGACGAGCGACAGTTGTGGGAGCATCGTCGGCCCGTACTCGCGCTTAAGGAACTTGAGCGCGTCGACGGCGCGGTCGACCGTCGACTGGGCGGGCCGCTCTCTGGCCTGCCAGCGGCGCACGTAGCCGTCGAGCATCTCCTTGACGCTGATCGGCTCCTGGTCGTGGAGCTCGCCGAGCGACCTGGCGAGCCGCCGGTTCAGCTCGTACTTCTCGGCCGCCTTGTAGGTCGGGAAGCTGCGAGCTTTCTCGCCGGGCAGCCTCACCTGGTGCGAGTTGCCGCGCTTGCGGATCGACACGGTGCTACCTCGCCTTCCGTTCGGGGGACGAGGCGACTCTAGGACGAAGCTCGACCACGTTCTCGCGGTGCCGGTTCAGGTAGTCGCGCACAGCGGACTCGGGGAAGCGCCGGTAGCGGCCGAAACGGATCGACGCGATCTCCCGGCGTTGAGCCATCAGCAGCACGGTCTCGTAGTCGAAACCGAGCAGCTCCGCGAGCTCGTGGCCGGTGTAGTGCTTCTCGATCGCCATCACCCCCGTTGGCTCTAGCCTGCGCTCCCCCCTTCCGCCGCCGCAGCAACTCGAAGAATCTCGGCGCGCACGATCGTCGTGACCCACGCCGTCAACACGGCCTGAATGTCTCCCTCTTCATCGTCATCGTCCTCCTCGAGCTCGGAGACGTCGACGCCGAGCGCACGCGCGACCGCGACCCGGCTCGTCCGGGTCGGCTGCATTCCTTCGTCGAGCCAGCGATGCAGGTTGCGGCGGGCCCGGTCGAGATTCGCCGGGTCGATGCGTCGTGCCAGCGCTCGGACGCTGAGTCCTTGCGCGTCCATCTCAGAGCGGACGCGTGTGGCGAATCTGGTGCGCGGAGGGATCACGGCCATTCCTGGAGTCGGCATGGTGACACCTTATGACTCATGTGTCAAAAAGCGTCAGTTTGCAGCGCACTCTGGCATAGGCCAAACAGCGTCAGCACGATGACACAGTGTCTTTTACGGACGATCTGCCTCCCCGCTCGGCGCCGCTCGCCGAGAAACTGAGGGTCGCAATGAGCCTGGCCGGTTATAGCCAGCGTGGCCTGGCGCTGGCGCTTCGCACCGATCGGTCACTCATCTTCAAATGGCGGACGGGAAGGGTTCGGGAGGTGAAGGCGGCTCACCATCAGCAGGCACTTGCCGAACTGCTGAACACACCCCGTGATTACTGGGTCACCCCGCACGAGAACAACCGGCATCCCGGCTAGTCCTTGACGCAGGCGACGATGGTGGTCTGGTGGCCGCCGGGCGCGTTGAAGACGACGTTCGAGAGGGTGAACCCGTCCGGGCATTCGACGCCGCCGGCCGGGCCGGTCGGCCCTGGCGGCCCTGGCGGCCCTATGGGGCCACGCTCGCCGGTGCCGACGTCGACGGTTACGGTTTTCGCGGGTGGAGCGCCGGCGCCGACGGCCTGGGCGGTGAGGTAGCCGGAGCCGGCGGCGAGCGCGAGCGAGGCGGCGCCGATGATGAGGTGTCTACCCGGCGGCCTCATCGTTGTCTCGCAGGTGCACGCCTCGGTCGAGGCCGCGGTCGTATTCGGCGCGCAGCTCGAGGATCAGCTGCCGGCAGATTCGCTCCGCACGCTTGCGGACGGAGCGAATCACCCACCAGCCGCCGAGCACCGAGCCGGCGCCGGAGAGGAAGGCGCCGAGGGCCGCTATCTCGTCCGCGGTCACTCACCCGTCGCCGCCCTGCGTTCGGGAGCCGAGGTAGCCGGCGAGCGCGCCGACCAGGGCGCCGAGCACGGTCGAGAGCAGGGTGACGGCGCCTTCGGAGAGGTTGATGCTCTCCGAGGCTTCGGCGACGGCGGCGGCGCAGGAGAGCGCGACGACGGAGGCGGCGACGCCGGCGGCGACGATGACCGCGACGAGGTCGCGACGGGTCACCCTGCGGCCGCCCATTTCTGGTCTGGCCACCAGCGGTCGGGGATCGTCTGCGGGACGTCCGGCCTGGGCCCGGTCTTGCCGGCGTTGTACCAGTCGAGCCAGGCGCGTTCGCCGTCGGTCATGCCGTACCGGTTGAGCAGCTTCAGCTGCTGCTCGTTCGCGTCCCAGGCCCAGTTGGGGATCTTGTCCGGCGCTGAGCTCGGACGGTTCTTCGGGTCGCGGTTGGTGGTCAGGTACCAGTTCGACCACTGCCAGTACCAGTCCGGGTAGCCCATCTCGTCGTCTCCTCCCGTGCCGGTCGCGTAGCTCTTCGCCTTGCTGATCACCGTGTCGATGGGGAAGCCGCCGCCGCAGTCCCAGTGGCCGCCGCCCCAGGAGCCGAGGTCGTTGTGCTGGCAGACGCCGCGCCCACTCCCCTGGGCTTGCGACGCGGTGAGCTTGGTGATCGGGATGTTGAACTGGGCGGCCTCCTCGGCGATCCAGCGCGCCGTGTTGTCGAGCATGTTCGGGTGCTTGCTCCACTCGCTCGAGCTCCACTTGGCGAACGCGCACAGCTCCGTCTGCACCGCGACCGGGTTCGCGCCGGCGGCGGTCCAGGCCTTGTTGCCGCGTTTCACGTATTCGCCGATGACGCCTTTCTTGTCGTCGATGCCGGTGTGTGACGACACGCCGGCGGACGAGCTCGCGAAGAACGAGCCGAGGCTCTCGATCGTCGTCGCCCCCTCGGCGGTGTGGATGACGATCAGCCGCACGCTCGAGCCGCCGCGGCTCGAGTAGTTGGGGCTAGCGATCCACTTCCTCGTCAGCGCCATCGTCAGCCTCCTCTTCGTCTGCGCCGGGGTGGGACGGCTCGCTGGCCGGCTCCTCCGTGGGGACGAGCGGCTCTTGCTGCTCGTGCTCGGCTTCGGTCATGCCGGGTTCGGCAAGCCGCTCGTTCTGCTCGTTCTCGTTCATGGTTCCTCCTTCGTTTATGAGCCGAGGCGGGCGACGCTGAAGGTGCCGTTGACGTTCAGTGGGCCGCCGGAGTCCTGGAACGCGTCGACCTGGAACGCCGTGTTGGCGGCGGCGCGGACGACGATGGCGGCGGAGACGTTCGGGAACGCCGGCGGGGTGACGGCGCGGCCGACCTCGCCGGTGCCGGCGAGCAGCATCACGATGCGGCCGATCCCGTTCACGTTTGCCGCGTAGACGAGGTAGCTCGTGAGCAGGTACCAGCCGGCCTCCGTCGTCGTCACCGAGCCGGACGGGATGTCGAGGCTGAAGATCGCGTGCGGGTCGGTGATCGGGTTGACGACGTCCCAGGGGACGTGCGTCTGGGCGGCGTTCGGGATGCTGGCCGGGGCGCTGCGGCTGAGCTGGATCACCGCCTGCTGGCCGAGCTTGCGGTAGTCGATGGCGGCGCCGGCGGCGATCTGCGCGTCACCGATCGGGGGGATGTCGGCGGCTGTGAGCGCCGCCCAGACGGCGGCGCCGCCGACGCCCTTGACGAAGCGGCCGTTGACGACGGGCTTCGGCACGAGCGCGCCGTTGATCGCCGTCTCGACGTCGAGGGCGAGCTCGTGCATGTCGGTCGGCACGTCGGCGGGGTCTGGCGGCTCCGGGAACCGGAACCCGAACACGGGTGTTGCGCCCATCAGGCAGCTCCTCTCATGCGATTCGGATCGGCCGGATGAACATCCAGCGGTTGAGTGCGGCGCCGGGCGACCCGGATGTGACCTTGTATTGGATGGTGACGGTGTCGCCGGCGGCGAGCGTCTTCCGCAGGGTCCGCGCCACGGCGGTGTTGAAGGCGGTCGCGACGACCGCGTCGGCGTCGACGGCTGCGGCGGCGCCGAGCCGCGGCGACGCGTAGGCAATCGTGGCGGTGTTCCCGTTTGAGTGCATCTGGCAGCCGAAACTGATCTCGTAGACGCCCGCGTGCGGCAGCGTCAGCGACGGCCCTGGCTGGGAGGCGGTGGGCGAGTAGGCGGCGAACGCGATCGACTCTTGCAAGGGGATCTCGCTCGACTGTGGGGCGCCGCCGACGAATTCCCACTTGTACGCGCCGGCGCTGGCGTTGTAGCGGAGCCTCCACTGGAACGTGGCGGCGGTCAGGCTGTCGACGAGGATGAACTCGTCGCCGTTGGCCGGCGAGGCGGGCAGGTTCGTCCCGTAGCCCGCGCTGCCTGCCGGGCCAGGCGGGCCTGTCGGCCCGGCGGGGCCGGTCGCCCCTGTCGGGCCTGGCGGGCCAGTCGCCCCGGTGGCGCCGGTGGGCCCTGCCGGCCCGGTGGAGCCGGGCGGGCCTTCGGGGCCTGGCGGGCCGACGCCTCCCGCGATGCCGCCGACGGCGCCGACCGCGATCAGCAGCGTGTCACCGGAGAGCAGGTAGCAGGCCTCCCCGACCGTCGGCGCGTAGCTCGAGATCCTTGGGACCGTGAGCAGGTCGCCGGCGTGGTCGACGGTGACGTGCGTCGCGTTCGGGATCGCCGCCACTTCGGCGATGTCGAAGCGGACAACCCCGGATGGGTTCAGCTGCTCGCGGAGCACGTAGGAGAGCGACCGGGTGAACGGGACACCGCTCACGCGGGTACCAGGGTCGCGTCGGCGAGCTCCGGCCAGACGTCGCCGCCCCGGTAGAGCCTGACCGGGGCGAGCAGCGTCGAGGCGAGCTGGGAGGTGGTGGTGATGGTGAGGCCGCCGTCGGGGCCGAGGTCGAGCTGGACCGCGTTGATGGTCTGCGTCTCGGTGCGGCCGTCGGCGAACACGAGCGAGATCTCGTCGCCTGGGACGAGCGCAGGGTTCGGAACGCTGCGGATGCTGAGCGTGCGCGCGAGCCCCAGCCGGAGATTCAGGAGGGCGGCGGCAGTGGCGTCGGCCTGCGCCTGGTCGGAGATCGCCGTGCTGCTCGAGATCAGGGCGACCTTCCCGAACGGGCCGCCCCACCGGGTCGGCGCGTCCGGGTCGTCGTAGGTCGCGAGCGAGTAGATCGGCGGCGATTCCGCGTCCGGCTGGCCGCGGACGCTGACGCCGTTGCGGACGCTCGAGCGGTCGAGTGTCTCGGTCGCTTCGACGAGGACACCGTCCGGGCCGGCGTCGACAGTCCAGACCGGCGCCGTAACGAGGTCGCGCGGCCGGATCACGAAATCTCCTTGCGGGTCGAAGAACGCCTCCGCCGCCACGCTCGACGCGAGATCCGAGATGGCCTGGCCGCGGTCCTCGTCGTAGACGGTGTCGACCATCACCGGCTCCGACGCCGGGTCGGTCTGGACGTGGTAGGCGATCGTGTCGCCGAACACCTGGTGCACCGCCGCCACGGCCGCATCCGAGGGGTGCAGCCCGGCCGGCGACCAGGGCGTGACGAACGGCTCGTCCTGCACCTGCGCCATCCGGTCGGCCAGGGTCAGCGTCGCGGATCCCTCGAGCTCGGTCCAGACGATCGATTCGACGCGGAAGTAGCCGAGCTGGACGCGCTCGACGGTGCCGTCGGCGTAGCGGATGCCGCGCTCGATCGTCGCGTAGCCGCCGAACGGCAGCTGCCGCACGATCTCCGCCGTCAAGGGCTCGCCGAGCTGGAACGCGACCTCGAGCGAGCCTTGCCGGCGGATGCGCGCGTCCCTGTCGATCGTCACCTGGCCGCCGATCACCGCCGGCGCGACCGGGCCGCCCGTGGGCGGGTAGAGGATCGCGGCGACGTCGATCGAGTGCGACTGCCGGAGCGCTGCCAGGAACCTGGGTGTCACGGTGAGCATCAGATGTCGTCGGGGAGCCAGGGCGGGATCACTGTGGCGTCGTCGAGGTCGGGGAACGTGTACGCGAGCGCGTCATAGGTGCCGACGGCGGCGAGCAGCGCCGCATACGACGCCCAGGTGTCTTTGACGTGCTGGTAGGTGTTCGGCGGGGTCGGCTGGAACAGGGCCGGGTCGGGCCGCTCGACCTGGACGGCGGCGATCCGGAACCGCCGCTGCGCAGCGAACCCCGGTGTGAGGAACCGCTCCTCGACGAAGTCGGTGAGGCCGAGGTACATGTTCCCGACGCCGAGGTCCGGCGTCGTGCGGAGCAGGAACGGGTAGCCGGAACCGAGCAGCGACCGGACCTGGTCACGCTGGGCGAGGGTGTCGGTGAGCACGATCAGCTCGCCCGCAGGCGTCCAGGCGGGCAGCGTCGTCATCACCGGCGCCCGCCGGTTCAGGACGCGGTGCACGCCGGCGGCGACGGCGAAGTCGAGCGCGACGAACGACTCGACGACGACCTCGAGACTGTTGGTGGGGCGGGCGAGGTCGACGAGCCAGACCTCGCAGTCGCCCCACGGCACGGTGACCGTCACCGATGCTGTGCCGACCGCGGTCGTGCCGTCGTAGACGGTGACGGTGTAGACGAGCGCGAGATCGAAGGGGGCTTCCCAGTCGCGGAACACCATCGTCGTCCCGGTCACGGCCGCGTCGACGGCGCCGCGGACGCCGGCAACGTTCCCCGAGGGCGCCTGCCGTTCGATCGTCAGGGTGTCGGCGCCGGCCGGGATCCCGTCGACGACGAGCCGGACGTCGAGGCGGGGCGTTTCGACGCTGGCGGCCAACGTGACGGCCATCTAGGTCAGCCCCGCCAGCAGCACCTGCGCTGTCCGGTTGTTCTCGGTGACGACCTCCGCCCTGACGATCCCTTTCAGCTCGGTGTCGCCGATGAAGACGCGCACCTGGGGCCGCTGCTCGGCGAGGATCTGCCGGAGCAGGCCTTCGGGGGCGACGATCTCCCGGCCGGAGCCCTCACCGACCATCGCCAGGGTCGGGCTGGAGACGACGCCGCCCCTGGCGAGCAGCGGGATGTCGGGGACGCCGAAGCTGGCGCCGCCGAAGTTGATGTCGGGGATCGGGCCGGGCATCTTGATGTGCACCGGCGGCACCGAGAACTGGATGCTGTTCCAGGCCGAGAGCACCGAGTTGATCGGCCCCTTCAGCGCGCCGGCGATCTTGCCCATCGGCTCGGTCAGCTTCTCGGGGAACTTCTTGATGAACTCGACGAGCCCGTCGAAGGCGCCCTTCGCGGTCGCGACCGCCGCCTCGACCCATTCGCCGGGCTTGCCGAGCCAGGTCTTCACCTGCGCGAATGCGGTCTGCAGCCGGCTGGGCAGGTTCGAGATGAACGTAACCAGCCCGTCCAACGCGCCCTTGGCGACCCCGATCGCGGTGGTCACCCATTCGCCTGGCTTCGAGAGCCACGTCTTCACCTCGCCGAGCGCGGTCTGGATGCGCGCGCCAAGCGCGGTCAGGAAGGTGACGACGCCGTCGAACGCTGTCTTGATCCCCGAGGTGACGGTATCGACGGCTTTCTTGAGGCCGTCCCAGGCGACGTCTGCGGCCGACTTGATCCCGTTCCACAAGGCGGTCAGGGTCAGCTGCAGCGGGAGCAGGGTGAGCTTGATCCGCTGCACGATCAGGTCGGCCATGTCCGAGATGGTCTGCTCGAGGTCGTGCCAGGCTTTCGACCAGTCGCCGCGGAGCAGGTCGGTGACCACGTTGAGGATGTCGGCGATCACCTTGAACGCGGTCTTGATCGACTGGGCGACCTGCTCGATGATCGGCTGAACCTGCGACCAGTGGGCGCGGATGATGTCGAAGACCGCGACCCAGGCGTCCCCGAGCGCGGCCAGGGTCGGCTTGATCGACTGCCAGGCCTGGTCGATCACCGCGGCGATCTCCGGCCAGTGATCCCTGAGCCAGCCGATCGAGGCCTGCAAGGCGGGCGCGAGCTTGGCGACGAGGTCGCCGGCGAAGTTGTTGAAAGAC
>Ga0066903_100000946_pt1 | contig 20049 bp, 23 predicted proteins | sample PanSoiMetaGPlot1_FD_67491 | JGI IMG/M metagenome (GOLD analysis project Ga0066903, IMG submission 67491) | Tropical forest soil microbial communities from Panama analyzed to predict greenhouse gas emissions - Panama Soil - Plot 1 (version 2) | ecosystem: Environmental > Terrestrial > Soil >... | reverse complement strand
ACGGTGAAGCCGGTCGCGCCCTTGCTGGTCAGCTCCCGGATCTGCGCCGCGCTGGCCTCGTCCATCGACGGCGGCCCCGGCTTCTCGAGCAGGATGCGGCGTCCGGCGTCGCCGGGTACGCCGACCGTCAGCCAGCGCATGAACCCGAGGTCCTGGTCCTCGACGACCTCGAGCCCGAGCTTGCCGACGTAGAAGTCGAGAGCCTGGTCCTGGTCGAGGACCCAGACGTGTGAGATCGTGATCGCGTTCAACATGCCCGAGACTCTAGGTCCGCGCGGCCGGCTCGGGCTTCTCCGAAACTGCTGAGCTGCTCGGTCTCGTCCAGGCCATCACGAAGCAGGTCGGCGCGGTCATCGCGCGGCCGCGCCGGCGGTAGGACGACGGCGGCTCGCCCACGATCTCGCGGAACGTGCGGCTGAACGTGCCCAGGCTGGTGAATCCGACGTCCAGGCAGATGTCGGTCAGGCTGCGGTCGGTCTCGCGCAGCAGGAACATCGAGCGCTCGACCCGCCGGCGCTGGAGGTAGCGGTGCGGCGTCTCGCCGAACGTGGCTCGGAAGGTCCTGATGAAGTGGGACTCGGAGACGCAGGCGATCCGGGCCAGGCTGGGGACGTCGAGCGGCTCCGCGTACGTGCGGTCCATCGCGTCGCGCGCCCGGAGCATGCGGCGGTTGATCTCCTCGACGGCGCGGCTCATCGGACGAATCACACCACATTCACGCGCTCGGGCTGGGGAATCTCCCGGAGCGTCCGGACCGGCGACCGGAACACCCACAGGCACGCGGCCAGGATGCCGAGGCCGCTCACGACCAGCGTCGCCCGCAGCCCGATCGTCGCACCCAGCGCCCCACCCAGCAGCGCGCCCATTGGCTGGACGCCGAAGACCAGGAAGCGCCAGGCCGCGTTCACCCGTCCGAGGACGTGGTCCGGGGTCAGGCTCTGGCGGAGGCTGGTCTGGGGCACGCTGAACAGCGGCGGCCCGACTCCGGCCAGCACCATGGCCAGCACCAGGATCACCAGGACCGCGGCCGGCGGGCCGGCGGCGGTCGCCACGACCAGCACGCCCAGACCCAGCAGCAGCGACCCAGTCACGAACGCCGGCCCTGGCCCCAGCCGCTCGCTCCCTGCGCGGGCCGCAAGCGCACCGACCACGGACGCGCCGCCCCCGACGGCGAACGCGAGGCCGACCAGTGCCGGTGTGAGCCCGAGGTCGCGCACGAGGAACAGCACCAGCAGCGACGTGTACATCGCTCCGGCCAGCGCGCCGCCGGTCGCGGCCACCGTGATCGGCCTCAGGATCGGACTGCCCAGCAGCACCCGCAGGCCCTCGACGGTCTCGGGCCACAGCCGCACCCGGCCGACGCGGCGAGGCGCCTCCTCGACCCGCACCAGCAGCGTGCACCCCGCGGAGAGCAGGAACGACGCGGCGTCGAACGCGATCGCCACGGGGGCCGTGAGCACCTGGACCAGCCAGCCGCCGACCGACGGCCCGACGGTGCCGGCGACCGTGTTGTTCAGGACCCAGGCGCCGTTGGCGCGGATCAGGTTCTCGCGACCCACCAGGGCCGGCACCAGGGAGGTGGCGGCCGTGTCGAAGAACAGCGTCATGAGACCGGCCGCGAAGGCGACCACGTAGAGGTCCTCGATGCGCAGCGCGCCGAGGAGCGCCAGCGCGGGCACGGCGCCCAGCACGGAGGCCCGACCCAGGTCGGCCACCACCAGGATGGTGCGGCGCGGGAGCCGGTCGACCCACACTCCGGCCGGCAGCCCGAACAGCAGGTGCGGCAGCACCGTCAGCGCCGCCAGCACGCCCATCTGCACCGGCGTGGCGTGGAGCACGATGACCGCCGCGAGGGGCATCGCGACCGCGGTGATGCGAGATCCGAACGCCGAGATCGCCTGGCCGGACCACAGCTTCAGGAACTCGGGGTGTCGACGCAGGATCACCTGGCCACCGCGCCCTGAGCGTACGATGCGCTGGCGATGTCGTTCGATGGATGGAAAGGTGATTTCGTGGGCTTCTTCCGCGGACTGGAGCTCGACAACTCCAGGCGCTACTTCGAGGCGCACCGCGACCAGTACGAGACCGAGGTGCGCGGGCCGATGGAGGCCCTGGCCGCCGAGCTCTCGCCGGTCCTCGGCCCCGTGAAGCTCTTCCGCATCAACCGGGACGTGCGCTTCTCAGCGGACAAGTCGCCCTACAAGACCAACGTCGCCGCCGTGGTGGGACGCCTCTACATCCACCTGGACGCCCGCGACTTCTTCGTCGCCACCGGCGCCCACATGCCGGACAACGCCTGGCTGACACGCTACCGCGAGGCGGTCGCCGGGCCGGCCGGTGCCGACCTGGAGCGCACGGTCGAGCGCCTGCGGCTCGGGGGGCTCAACGTCGGCGGCAACCCGCTGAAGACGGCGCCGCGCGGCTACCCGGCCGATCACCCGCGGATCGAGATGCTGCGCTGGCGCGAGGTGGGGACAGGCCGGAGCTTCGGGCTGGAACCGTGGATCGCAACGCCGGCGGCCAGGGAGCGGGTGCTCGAGGCCTGGGAGGCCATGCGGCCCCTGTCCGACTGGCTCGAGTCGAACGTCCCGGCGGACTGAACGCGGCGAGGACTCTGCTGGCACGTGTACCAGATGCTCGGCAAACTGAGCGGTCGCGTCTGCGTACTGTCGAAGGAATGAGCGGCAGCGACGAGGTGCGCGACGGGGTCGCGCTGACCAACCTCGACCAGCCACTGTTCGACGGCGCGGATGCCACCAAGCGGGACCTGGTCGACTACCTGGACGCGGTCCACGACCGGATCCTTCCGCTGCTGCGGGACCGCCCGCTCTCCGTGATTCGGGTCCTGCGCGGCCAGGCGCCGTTCATGCAGAAGAACGTCCCCACCTATGCCCCGCCCTGGGTGCGGACCGTGTCGCTCTGGGCCGAGAGCTCCCGGCGCGAGGTGTCCTACGCGCTGTGCGACGACCGCCGCACGCTGCTGTGGTTCGCCAACCAGCGCGCCGTCGAGTACCACCCCACGCTGATGCGCGCCGACCGCTGGGACCTTCCCACGGACCTCGTCCTCGACCTGGACCCGCCCTCCCCGGACGCATTTCCGCTCGCCGTCCGCGCCGCCCAGCTGGTCCGCGACGTGCTGGCCGAGGCCGGCATGGCGAGCGCCGTCAAGACCAGCGGCGCGAAGGGCCTCCACGTGTTCGTGCCGATCCAGCCGCCCGCCACGACCGAGGAGGTCGCCGCCGCGACGCGCGCGGTCGCCGCGCGTGCCGAACGCCTGGACCCGGCCGTCGCCACGACCGCGTTCTTGAAGGAGGACCGCGGCGAGCGGGTGCTGGTCGACTCGACGCGGGCCGGAGGCGGGACGGTCGTGGCCGCGTACAGTCCTCGCGTTCGTCCGGGCGCGCCGGTGTCGTTCCCCGTGGCCTGGGAGGACCTCGAGCGCGTCTCGCCGTCGGACTTCACGCTGCGCACCGCTCAGCGGCTGATCGGCGACGGCGATCCGTGGGCCCGGCTGCTGCCGCCGCCGCAGCGCGTCGACCCGGGCCTGGTCGAGGAGGGTCGCTCGATTCCGGTGGCCCGCGCGCAGGCGATGCACGAGGGCAGGCGGCGGCGCGCCCGGCGCGGAGACGAGGCGGCGCCGGGTGCCTGACGCGGCACCGACGCCGCCGGCGGGCTGGACGCCCGAGCTCCTGGACGTGCCGGCCTACCTCGCTCGCGTCGGCATCCGCGCCCTACCGGAGCCGACCGAGGCCGCGCTCCGCGACCTGCACCGCGCCCACGTCAGCGCGATCCCGTTCGAGAACCTCGACATCATCGTCGGACGCGGCGTGGACGTCTCCCTGCCCGCCGTCCAGGCCAAGCTGGTGGCGCGGGGCCGCGGCGGCTACTGCTTCGAGCACAACGCCCTCTTCGCCGCCCTGCTCGACCGCGCCGGCTTCGACGTGGCCCGGCTCGCCGCCCGGGTCCGGATGGGCGCCGGCTTCGTCAGGGCCCGGACGCACATGACGCTCCTGGTATTGGCCGAGGGCCGGCCCTGGCTCGCCGACGTCGGGTTCGGGGGCGACGGGCTGCTCGATCCGATCCCGCTGGAGCCCGACCGCCCGTGCCGGCAGGGCGGGTGGATGTACCGTGTCGTGCGGGAGCACGAGTGGAACTGGGCAGTTCAGTCGCAGCGCCCGGACGGCTGGCTCGACCTGTACGGCTTCGCGCTCGAGCCGCAGCACCCGATCGACTACGTGATGGCCAACCACTTCACGTCGACGCACCCCCTTTCGGCCTTCACGCGGGTGGCCACGGCGCAGCGGGCGGCTCCCGACCGGCGGCTGACGCTGCGCGGCCGGCTGCTGACGGAGACGCTGCCCGACGGCACGGCCGAGGAGCGGCTGGTCGGCGCCGGCGAGCTGGACGACCTGCTCCGCGAACGGTTCGGAATCGCCCTCGGCGCTGAGGACCTGGGCCGCCTCAGCGACCGGTGGCCTGAGCAGCCCGCCGGCTGACCCGGGCCGTGATAGACTCCTGGGCGCGTCCGGCCGTGCAGGCCGGAAATCCTGATCGGGAGGTGGCGGCACATGCGAACTGAGGGCGTGTTCGGGCCCCGCAGCCGGCCGCCCCTCAGCGCGTGAGGCACCCCTAGAGCCTCGACCGGCGCCCGCGCGACCGGCTGCCCGACTCCCACTCAGGAGGGCAGCATCCCTTGCACTTCGTTCGCGCGCATCTCGCGACGGTTCGCATCGCCGCGCTGGGTCCGCTCTCGGACGGGCTGTGGGCGGTCTCCACGGTCGTCCTGCGCTTCGTGCGCATCCTCATCCTGCTCGCCATCTGGCGGGCGGTGATCCCGCCCGGCGCCGTCGTCTCCGGCTACCGGCTGGGATCGGTGCTCACGTATTCGCTCGTCGCCGAGGTGTTCTCGGCGCAGCTCGACGTGCGCACCCCCATCGGCGCGGCCCTGTGGAACGGGACGATCGCAACCCGCTTCACCTGGCCCCTGCCGCTGGCCACGCAGTACGCGGCCGAGATGGCCGGCGAGTGGGCGCTGCCCGTGCTGATCGTCTCGGCGCCCCTGCTCCTGCTCGCGCCGGTGCTCGGCGTCGATCCGCTGCCGGCGTCGGCGGCGGACCTCGCGCTGTTCGTCGTGAGCATCGGGCTGGCGATCGAGATCGGACTCGCGATCGACATGGCCTGCGCGGTGCTGATCGCGCGCATCGACATCGGGCCCTGGGTGCTCAACGCGGCTCGGGCCGTCGTGCAGGCCATCTGCTCGGGCGCCTGGGTGCCCCTGGCCCTGCTGCCGTTTCACCTTGGCTCGGTGTTCGCGTGGCTGCCGTTCGCCTCGACGGCCTCGGCGCCGCTGCGCATCTACACGGGCACGGGCGATCCGATCCCGCTGCTCGGCCTCCAGGCCGCCTGGGCGATCGTCCTCACCGCCGCGGTCCGGGCGGCGTGGGCCCGCAATCGCGAGCGGGTGGCGCTCTATGGCGGCTGAGACCCTGCGTCTCCTCGGCGCCGGCGCGCGTCTGAACCTCGCCCGGATCCTGCGCACGCGCGAGCAGGCAATCGCGCACACGCTCACGGACTTCGTCTGGCACTCGGGCGCCATGGTGGCGCCGATCCTGGTCGCGGTGCGGTTCGGCCACATCGGCGCATGGCCGGCGGCCGCCGTGGTCTTCATGCTGGCGTACGGGGCCGCGGTGAGCTCGCTCATGGATGCGCTGGGCGACAGCCCGTGGAACCTGAGCCGGATCATCGGGCGCGGCCAGCTCGACCACCTCCTCGTCCAGCCCCAGCCGATGTGGCGGATCCTGCTCACCGACGGCTTCACGCCGTTCGACTTCTGGCCGGTGCTGACGCTCGGCGTCGTCCTGATGGCCTGGTCCGCCGCGCACCTCCACGTGGCGGCGAGCCCGGGCTGGTTCGCGCTGCTCGGGATCAACCTGGTCGCGTCCATCGCCGTGGAGACCTCGTTCATGTACTCGTGGGGCTGCGCCGCGTTCTGGGCGCCGCGCGGCGCGGAGGAAATCAGCTCGGTGGCGTCGAGCCTCCTCGGCGACCTGAGCTTCCCGCTCGACCCGATGCCGCGCGCCCTGCGCCTGGTCCTGGTCACTGCCGTGCCCAGCGGACTGCTGAGCTGGCTGCCGTCGCGGGCGCTGCTGCACATCCCGGGCGGCGGCTCCCTGGACGCCTGGCTCACCCCGCTCGCCGCGATCGTGCTCGCCGCGTCCGCGGTCGTCCTGTTCCGGCTCGGACTGCGCCACTACCGCCGCACGGGATCGAGGAGGTACCTGGACCATGGCCACCGTCGTTGAGCTGCGCGGAGTTCGCAAGTCGTTTCGCAGGCGCGTGCGGTCGGCCTCGTTCTCTGGTGTGCTGCGCGACCTGACCCGTCCGAGGCATGAGACGGTCACGGCGCTGGCCGGGATCGACCTGGCGGTCGAGGCCGGCGAGATGGTCGCGTACGCCGGGCCGAACGGGGCCGGCAAGAGCACGACGATCAAGCTGCTCGCCGGTCTGCTCGCACCCGATTCGGGAACGGTCCGGGCGCTCGGCGCCGACCCGGTGCGCGACCGCGTCCGCTACGTCGGCCGGATCGGCGTGGTCTTCGGGCAGCGCACCGAGCTGTGGTGGGACCACCCGGTCGCGGCCACCTTCGCGTGGCGCAGGACCGTGTGGAACATCCCCGACGACGTCTACCGGAGGTCCCTCCCGTTCGTGCGGGAGCTGCTCGGCCTCGACCCGTTCTGGGAGGCTCCCGCCCGCGAGCTGAGCCTGGGCCAGCGCATGCGCGCCGACCTCGCACTGGCGCTGGTGGGCGAGCCGCAGATCCTGTACCTCGACGAGCCGACGATCGGCCTGGACGCGCTGGTCAAGCGGGAGGTGCTGGAGGCCATCCGCATGCTCAACCGCGAGCGCGCGGTGACGGTGATGATCACGAGCCACGACATGCCCGACCTCGAGCAGCTGCGGGCACGGATCGTGCTCCTCAACGAGGGCGCGATCGCGTACGACGGCTCGTTCGGAGACCTGCGACGCCGGCTGGGCGACCGGCGGCGCCTGGTGCTGGAGACGGACGCGGCGGCGGCCCCGGTCCTGCCGGGCGCCACCCACCTCGGCAGCGACGCGACGCGCCACGAGTACGCGTTCGACGCGACGGCCGTCCCGATCCCCCGGCTCCTCGCGGCGGCCGCGGAGCGGGCCCGGCTCCTGGACGTGGAGACGCACCGGGCGCCGATCGAGGACGTGATCGCGGACCTGTACCGGGACTGGCGCGGCGGGTAGACCGCGGAGACGGCACTGCCGTACCGCAGCCACCTGATCCGGCCCCAATGAGGTGGTTGACGTACGGCAGAGCCCACGGCCGGCCCATCAGGCCGCTACCTGGCCGCGTCGGCCATGCTGAGATGGGCGGCCCGCTCCAGCGCCAGAGCGGGGCGTGGGGCGCAACGGCATTGGAGGCAGGCACATGACACGGCACACGGCATCCCGACCGTTTCGTTTCGGCGTGGTCGCGGCCCAGGCACGCTCGGCTGAGGAATGGACCACCAAGGCGCGCCGCATCGAGTCCATGGGCTACTCGACCGTCCTGATGCCCGACGGGCTGCGGTACACGCTGTCTCCGCTGCCCGCCCTGGCTGCGGCGGCCGCCGTGACGCGCTCGCTGCGGATCGGCACGTACGTGCTCGCGAACGACTTTCGGAACCCGGTCCTGCTCGCGAAGGAGGCGGCGACCCTCGACCTGGTCTCGGGCGGCCGCTTCGAGCTCGGCCTGGGGGCGGGCCGCCCGGCGGCGGCGGAGGACAACCGGATGCTCGGGCTGGCGTTCGACCAGGGGGGCGAGCGGGTCGCGCGGCTCGCGGAGTCGCTGGCGCTGATCGGGCCGCTCCTCGCGGGCCAGGCGGCGACCGCGACCGGCCCGCACTACGCGGCGACGGGCGCGGAGATCTCGCCCGGCCCGGTCCAGCGGCCGCGGCCGCCCATCCTGGTGGCGGGCTCGGGCCGGCGGCTCCTCTCCCTGGCGGCCCGCGAGGCGGACATCGTCGCGCTTGGCGTGGCACCGACGGAGTCCGAGGCCGGCGCCGCCGAGCGCATCGGCTGGCTTCGCGAGGCGGCTGCGGAGCGGTTCGACCGGCTCGAGCTGAACCTCAACCTGATGGCGGTCGGGGACCAGGTGCCGCGCTGGATCGCGATGCAGATGGGACTGACCGCGGTCGGGCTCGCGGAGGCGGGCGCGGTCAGCGCGGTGGTCGGCACCGTCGACCAGATGTCCGAAACGCTGCTCCGGCGCCGGGAGCGGCTCGGCATCTCCTATGTCGTGGTCTCCGACGAGCTCATGGACGCGTTCGCGCCGGTGGTCGAGCGCCTGGTGGAGCGCTAGCCTTGCTGGGCGATGACCATCGAGCTCGCCCTGTTCGGGCTGCACCGGGGATCCAGCGCGGAGCCGGACACGCTGGCCCGCCGGGCACGCGCCGCGGAGGACGCCGGCTTCGAGTCGCTCTGGGTTGGCGACCACATCGCGCTGCCTGCCGGCGCGGCGGACCCGCCGGCCCAGCCCCGCCTCGAGGCCGTGACGGCCCTCGCCCACCTGGCAGCGCTCACGAGCCGAGTGCGGCTCGCGATCGGCGTGATCGTGCTGCCCCAGCGCCAGCCGGTCCTCCTCGCCAAGCAGCTGGCGTCCATCGACGTGCTCTCGAAGGGGCGGCTGATCGTGGGCGTCGGCGTCGGCTACGTGGAGCCGGAGCTGCGTGCCCTGGGCGCCTCGCTCGCCGACCGCGGCGCTCGGACCGACGAGTACCTTGCCGCGATGCGCGCGCTCTGGGACGAGCCGGCGCCCTCGTTCGAGGGCCGGTTCGTGGCGTTCGAAGGCGTCGTGCAGCGGCCGCGTCCGGTGCAGCGGCCGCATCCGCCCATTGTGGTCGGCGGCCACTCGCCTGGCGCGCTCCGTCGAGCGGTCCTCGCCGGCAGCGGCTGGTACGGCTGGGAGCTGTCGCCGGCGCAGACCGCGGGCGCGCTGGACGACATCCGGGAGATCGCCCGCCGGCACGACCGGCCGCCCGTGCTGGGAGAGCTCGAGATCACGATCACGCCGCCCAGCGTGCCCGATCTCTCGATGGCGCGAGAGTACGCCGAGCTCGGCGTGCACCGGCTGGCCATCCAGCCCCACACCATGGAGGGCTCCGCGATGGACGACCTGATCGCGACGGTCGGGGAGACCCTGATCGGCCGAATCTAGGGCAGCCGCCAGGGCGTGTCGAGCCGGTTCTCGAGGTCGGTGACCTCGATGGTCACATGGTTGAGTCCCATGTCCGTCAGCCGAGAATAGACCCGTGGCACCGATAGACGACTCAGAGCTGTCGCCAGACCGACTGGCGAGCGTGTTCGCCGGCTTCGTGCGGCAGGTCGCCGGGGCCGCGGCCGGGCAGGCCAGCCCGCTCCTGACGCGCATGCGCGATCACCTGGGCATCGACCTCGCGCGGCAGCCGGTCATCGTCGAGCAGTTCGACACGTTCGAGCAGCCCAACCTGCAGGTCGCGCTCGACGCGTACGCGGCCGCCGACGGCCGGACCGTGGATGTCGTCGGGGTCAGCATGGAGAACAAGCGGTTCATGGCCGTCGGCCTCTCCGAACTGGCCACCTGGGGCACCGGCGCCGGGACCCGGCCGCCGCTGATCGAGGGGCCGGTCGACTTCGTCAACTTCCACCTCGCCGACGGCCGGCCGCTGGCCTGCGTCCAGTTCGGCCTCTTCCTCGTCAGCGACGGCAAAGCGCGGCTGGTGGTCCTGGTGACCGGGCCCAGCGAGATGGGCGACCCGCGGCGGCAGAAGCTGCGCCTCGAGGTGATGTCGGCGGGACCCGAGGACGCCCGATCCTTCATCGCCGAGATCCGCGGGCTGATGACGCGCCTCAACGTCTATCGGGGCCACACGATCGCGCTGTCCGCCGGGTCGCTCCAGATCGGCCCCGGGCCGGTCACGCTGGTCCAGTTCCAGCCTGTGCCGGACGTGACGCGCGAGGACGTGATCCTGCCCGACGACCTGCTCGACCGGGTGGAGCGGCAGACCGTCGGTTTCTCGGACCACGCCCCCGAACTCCTCGCCGGCGGCCACTCGCTCAAACGCGGCATGCTCCTCTACGGCCTTCCCGGCACGGGGAAGACGCTCACGGTGATGTACCTGATCGGCCGGATGCCCGGCCGCACGGTCATCCTGACGACGGGGCGCGGCCTGGGCCTCGTCCAGACGGTCGCGCAGATGGCGCGTCAGCTCGCGCCATCGATGGTGGTGCTCGAGGACGTCGACCTCGTCGCCGAAGAGCGCACCATGCCCGGCTTCGGTGCCCGGCCGGTGCTGTTCGAACTGCTCAACGAGATGGACGGCCTGCACGACGACCAGGACGTGATCTTCGTCCTGACCACGAACCGCCCCGACATCCTGGAGCCCGCCCTTGCCGCCCGGCCCGGCCGCATCGACCTGGCCGCCGAGCTGCCGCTGCCCGACGAGGGCGGGCGGCGCCGGCTCTTCGATCTCTACTCCCGACGCCTCACGCTCGATGGCGTCGACCTGGAGGGGCTGGTCGAGCGCACCGACGGCGCCTCGCCGGCTTACGTCAAGGAGCTGATGCGCAAGGCGGCGCTGCGGGCCGCTCAGGCGGGCTCGGGTGACACGGTTCGGCAGCAGCACATCGACGCAGCGTTCCAGGAGCTCGCGGCCGGCGGACGTCTCGCGGAGCGGCTGCTCGGCTTCCGCCCCGAGCCGCCCGGTCCCCCGGACGGACCCGGCCCACCGCCGGGCACGCCGACCGGGTTCCCGTGGGTCGGGAGGATCGCCCGCGGATGACGCGGCTGTACGAACCCACGAGCATCGGAGATGTCGTCACCGCGGTGCTGCGGCGCTTCCCCGATCGAGTCGCGTTCCGGCAGGACGGAACCGAGCTCACCTACCGCCAGGTCGAAGACACGCTGGCGCGGTGGGTGGCGGTGCTTCGCGAGCGCGGGCTGCGACCGGGCGAGGGGGTCGGCCTGCTCTCGCCCAATCGCCCGGAGGCCTGGCTGGCGCAGGTCGCTCCAGCGCTCGCCGGGGGGCGGTACACGGCGCTGCACCCGCTGGGCTCTCTCGCCGACCACCTCCACGCGTGCAACGAGGCGGAGCTACGGTTCCTGCTGGTCGATCCCGCGTACGGCGAGCGGGCCGCACAGCTGCTGGAGTCGTCCGCCGCCGTGGAGTCGGTCTTCACGTTCGGGCCGGCAGAGGTCGGCCGGGACATCCAGGAACTGGCGGCGTCGGTCGCGCTCGACGGCCGGCTCGGCCCGGGTCCGCACGGGGCGGACGACGTTGGCTACCTCCTCTACACGGGCGGGACCACCGGGGTCCCGAAAGCGGCCACGCTGACCAACAGGGCAGTGGTCGCGCACTACTACGGCACCGCGCTGGGGTGGGACCTCCCCGAGCGGCCTCGCTACCTGGCGGTCGGGCCCATCTCGCACGCCGCCGGCATGCTCGTCATGCCCACGCTGCTCAGCGGTGGCACCGTGATCCTCCAGCGTCGCTTCGACCCGGCAGCCTGGCTGCAGGCGATCGCCGCCGAGCGCGTCAACCTGAGCCTGCTGGTGCCGACGATGATCTACGTGCTGCTCGACGACCCGCAGCTCGATCGCACCGACCTCTCGAGCCTGGAGACGGTGATCTACGGCGCCTCCCCGATCTCGCCGGGCAGGCTGGCCGAGGCGATCGAGCGCATCGGACCGGTGTTCTGCCAGATCTACGGTCAGACCGAGTCGGCCGGACAGGGCACGTCGCTCTGGCGGGCCGAGCACGACCCGTCGGACGTGCGCGCGCTCGCCTCGTGCGGCAGGGCTATGCCCTTCTCACGGGTGGCGGTGCTCGACGATGATGGTCGGCCCGCGCCAGACGGCGCGCCCGGGGAGCTGTGCATCCAGGGCCCGTCGGTGATGCAGGGCTACTGGAAGCAGCCGGACCTCACGGCCTCCACGCTGGTGGGTGGCTGGCTCCGGACAGGCGACATCTGCGTCCGCGACGGGGGCGGGCTCTTCTCCATCGTCGATCGGAAGAAGGACATGATCGTCAGCGGCGGATTCAACGTGTTCCCGCGCGAGGTCGAGGACGTGCTCGCCGACCACCCGGCGCTGTCGGCGGTCGCGGTGATCGGCGTTCCCGACGAGAAGTGGGGTGAGGCCGTGAAGGCGCTGGTGGTCCTCCGGCCCGGGGCCCGGGTAGAACCCGCCGAGCTGATCGAGCTGGTGAAGGAGCGCAAGGGAGCCGTCTACGCGCCGAAGACGATCGAGTTCCTGGACAACCTGCCGCTCACGCCGGTCGGAAAGGCTGACAAGAAGGTGCTCCGGGCGCGCTACTGGGCGGGCCGCGACCGCCAGGTGAGCTAGCAGGCTAGTCGGGCAGCGCGGTCGGATCGCCGCCGAGCATGTGCACCGGGAAGCCGATGGCGGTGAACATCCGCTGGATCGCGGCGGGAGACCCGGTCAGCACGACGTCGCCGGCGGCGATCGCATCCTGGAGGTTCCGTTCGCCCGCCAGGATCGAGTCGAGCGCCGCGCCGCTCGCAATGAGACGGACCGCCGGGTCGCGAGCCGGCCCGCGGGTTCGGATCACGGAACGCCCCGACACCTCGAGACCGAACCGCACTCCGTCGACCGTCCACTCGTAGGTCTCGTCGGCGACGAGCGTGGGGTCCGGGATCGCCCATCGCTGGTCGAACACCTCGCGGTCGACGGCCTGTCCGCTCGTCGGAGCCGTGAGCGTGAGCGACGCCATCCCCCAGCGGACGAGCGCCTGGACCACCGGGCCCAGGGCGAGCCCGCGCTCGGTCAGCTGATACCTGACGTCGCTGCCCGGCCGGTCGCCCGCGACGCGGCTGACGATCTGGGCGTCCGCAAGGCGCCGCAGGCGGTCGCCGAGCACGTTCGAGCCGGCGCCGTAGAGAAATGCCTTCAGGTCCGCGTACCGCTTCGGCCCTCCGAGGAGCGCATAGACGATGTGCAGCGTCCACCTGTCGCCGACGTCCTCCAGGGCCATCGACAGCGGGCACAGGCGGTGGTAGGTGCGCGGCCCCATCAACCTACGATGCCAGACTACCAAAGGCGTGCAATAATCCCGCTATTATTCCGCAGCACGAAATTAGTGCTATAGACCTCTTTTCGTGTACGATGCACGGCACCGCACTCGAGCGACAAGGAGGAGTCGACGATGAATGCAGAGCCTGTCGAGGTTGCGAGGAACGACTGGGGCGTGGTCGTCAACCACGAGCGGTGGCGCACCCTGGAACTCCGGTGGCTTCCGACCACGCGAGACATGAGCGACGACGGTTTCAAGGAGACCCTCGCGCTGCTGGCCGAGGCCGGCGAGCGCTTCCACCAGCCGTTCATGTTCATCGACGCGACCGAGTTCCATCACGAGCTCGGTGAGGGTGTACTGGCGTGGCGGGACGAGAACATCGTCCCGCGCTACGGCGCGGCCGGGGTCACCAAGTTCGCGTTCCTCGTGCCGGAGGGGGCCCCGGGAACCGTGGAGTCGGGCGCCGAGCCCACCCCGGACGGCCCGGCAACCTTCCCGACCGGCTGGTTCTCGACCCGCGAGCGCGCGTACGGGTGGCTGGCGGAGTGAGCCTGACGGGAGCAGGGCTGATCGCAATGGCGTTCAGCTTCCTCACCTACATCCTGCTCGCGGCATGGTACGTGGCACCGTGGATGCGCCGGCAGACGCTGGCCGTCGCGCTCAGCGTGCCGCTGTGGGTGCAGGTGCTCCGCTACGTCGCGCTGCAGATCTTCTCGGCCCAGCACTTCGGCTTCCGGATCTCGGACGCTCTGGCCAACGAGATCGCCTGGGGTGACGTGGCAGGCGCCATCCTCGCCCTGGCCGCGCTGTGGCTGCTGCGCGCCCGCTCCCGGGTCGCGGTCGTGGTGGTCTGGGTATTCGTGGTGGAGACCGCGCTGGACCTGCTCAACGCGACCGTCGGGGGAATCCGCGAGAAGGCCTTCGAATCGGCCTCTGCCACCACGTGGCTCATCCTCTCCTTCTACACCCCACTGCTATGGGTCACGGTGGCGCTCGTCGTGTGGAGGCTCGTGACACAGACCCGGAAGGTCGAATCGTGACGAGCTGTTCGCCGCCGCGGGTCAGCGAGAGGTGGTGAGACGGTCGGCGATGATGGAGACGATGCCCGGGTACTCCCTGAGGCGGGGGCGAATCCCCAGGTACGCCAGCCCGGCCACGAGCGCCAGGGCGGCCAGGGGGATCCACTGCCAGCCGTCCAGCGCCTGAGCGCCGGTCGCCAGGTTGGCATCGCCCCGGGTCTGTTCGATGCCGATCCAGCTTCCGAGATCGGCATCCAGTGCGATCAGGTCCCCCTGCGATTCGCCGGGCTGTGAACTGAGACTCAAGCGGACGGCCTCGCGAACGTCGTTCCGCGCCACTGCGCCCCGCAGGACGCGATCGTCTGCCTGGAACTTCGCGTAGGAAGCGACCACAGTCCTCGCCGTGGCCGCTTCCTCGTCTCCGCTCACGCCGCTCAGCGCGATCCCCAGGCTCCCTCCCAGCGCCGGCGTCCCACCGCGCTCGAGCACCTCGAGCTGCTGGGCCAGCGCGGCGTCGTAGGTCGCCAGTGTGGGTCGCGACGCGAAGGTGGCCACCGACCGCGACCTGAGCAGGAACACCGACTCGTACATTCGCCGCCGTCCCGGATCCAGGAGGTACCGGCTCTCCTCCGCCTTGCTGTCGAAGACGAACGCTCGCGTCTGACGGATGGCGTCGACGGTGTCGTACGCCTGCTTCGCCGTTCGCAGCCGCTCGCCGCTGACCGCCAGAGCCTGGTACGCGCCGGCGATCATGGCCAGCGCCAGTATCCCGGCCACGACGAGCGGAGGGTTGACGACTCGCCTGGTGCGGCGGAACAGGTACAGCATCAGCAGCGCGAGCGACACGATGCCGGCCGATCCGGCGACCGCAACCACGATTGGCAGGCGAGACGGCGCCGGCTGTGCCTGGCTCTGGGCATACGCGGTGTCCAGGGTCTGGCGATCGATGTCCGCGAGGCTCAGCGCCGCCTCGAGGATGCCGTCGACCTCGTTCTGCATGATATCGGTCGCCTGCTCCCAGGCCAGGATCGCGTCGGCACGGCGTCCCTGGTCGCTGAGCTGCCACGCGATTGCGACGTCTGAGTCGAACAGGTGCAGCCTGGTCTGCAGACGGTAGAGCCCGTAGCGCTGGTCGCTGTTGACGACGTTCTGGGCGGCCGAGATCGCGAGGTTGACGGCCGTCTGGCGGAGGGCCTGGTAGTCCCCCCTGATCCGGTCCGTGGTCAGCGGCGGTGACGGGTTGGCTGCGACGAGCAGGTAGTCGGCGGCGTCCGCGTCCATGGCCGCCAGGACGAAGTACAGATCCTGCGCATAGGTGAGGTTCGGTTCGCCGTGGGTGCCGATGGCGTCGAAGGTCTGGCGCGCACCGTCCACCTCGGCATGGATCGACAGGACGACGACGGATGACGCCAGCAGGAAGATGGTGGTCAGCAGCCAGATCTGGCCCGGGGTACCCCAGATCCGCATCCTTCTGACCATGGGAGCCGCCGCCGCGTGGCCGTTCTGCGACGCAAACGACGGATGGCTCAGGCTTTCTCTGCGGCGCTCGCGGACGCTGTCGGCCACAGCCGACATCGTGCCCGATTTCTGATTAAGGCCTGCGAATCCATTGGTTAAGCGTCCGGTCCAAACCCGGCTGCGGTCTCGGGCAGGTGGACGGCGCCGCGTCGCCCCAAAGTCTGCCCTTTCAGACATGGAGGCAGCTGGCGCGCCGCCGTACTCTCTTCCCATGGCCCCGAACGCGGTGAAGGGCGCGCTGATGATCTGCACGATGGGTCAGGGCCCGCCCGCGCAGCTGACGCCGATTCCCGCCGGTCCTCCGGTCGAGATCGACGGGAGCCTCGCCGGGACCGTCATGGACTTCAAGCCGACGGTGAACATCCCCTCCTTCGGGATGTGCATCTCGCCGTCCAATCCGCAGGTGGCCGCGGCCACGGCGGCCGCACAGGGGGTGCTGACGCCGCAGCCCTGTATCCCCGCGACCAGCAGCCCATGGTCGCCGGGCGCCACCAAGGTGAAGATCTACGGCCAGGCCGCACTCCTCCAGACGGACACGTGCACGTGCACGTGGGGCGGGAAGATCTCGATCACCAACCCCGGTCAGAAGTCGACGTCTTCGACCTGATTCGCGGCGCGGCCCCGACCGGGAGTCCCTGGACAACGACCGGGTGCGGACTCCGACTTCAGTAGATTCCAGGGATGAGCCGGGCGGTGCGAGCGGCGTAAGACCGGTAGTCGTCGCCGAAGTGGTCCATCAGCATCCGCTCTTCAGCCTGGATGCGCCAGCCGTAGGCCAGGAGCATGATGACGGCCACGATCAGCGCTGACAGCCAGCTGTGGAAGGCGAGGGATGCGCCCACCCACACGGCAATGCTCCCGAGGTAGCCAGGATGGCGCACCCAGCGGTACGGACCGGTCGCGACCAGGCGCTGCCCGGTCGCCGTGCGCAGCGTGCGGCTGTATGCCTGGCCCAACGTGCGCATGCTCCACGCTCGGACGACGAGGCCGGCGGCCGCGAGCAGGACTCCGATCCAGGCCGCACGGCCGATCGTGCCGATGCTCGCCTGCCAGAGCACGATGGGCACGACGATCGCGAGCGCAAACGCGACGATCAGCAGGGGGGTGCTGGCGCGGTCCGTGCGGTCGCGTCGCAGGCTGCCAGCCTCGCCCGGCGTGCGAAAGGCGAACTCGAAGCCGCCCCACGCGACGAGCGCCAGGGCGCCGAGGACCACCGTCGTCATGCGCGGGGTCCGGCGGCCACGCGGTACCGGATGTGGCTGACCAGATCGGTCCCGCGGACCTCGATCGGCTCCAGTGTGAGCTGGCCCACGCCCTCGAACAGCCGGGCACCGGCGCCGAGCGTCAGGGGAGCGACGTGAAGCCAGAGCTCGTCGATCAGGCCTGCAGCGAGGAACTGGTTGATCGTGCCCGCGCCGCCGGCGATCAGGACGTCGCGATCGCCGGCTGCCACCCTGGCCCGCTCCAGCGCCGCCTCGATGCCGTGCGTCACGAAGGTGAAGGTGGTGCCGCCTTCCATCGTCACCGGCTCACGCGCGTGGTGGGTCAGGACGAAGACCGGAGCGTGGTAGGGCGGGTCCTCGCCCCACCATCCATGCCACGCGAGATCCCAGTCTCCTCGACCGGGGCCGAACATGTTGCGCCCCATGATGTACGAGCCCGCTGATGTCTGGGACCGCACCTCAGCCGGGTTCCGGTCGGCCTGCTCGAACATCCACCGATGGAGCCTCTCGCCGCCCTCGCCCAGGGGGTTCTCCAGGCCCTGGTTGGGCCCCGCCATGTAGCCGTCGACCGAGATGGTGACGCTGCAGGTGACCGCGCTCATCGTCCCTCGCCCTGCATCTCGCCGGCGCTGCCCGCCTGCTCGTACCACCTGAGCACGCGCAGCGCCCGGAGCGTGTTCCACCGGCTCGGTTTGCCTTCGCCCTCGTCCATCTCGAAGTGCAGGCGGCCGGGATGGGGATTCTCGAGGGGCCAACGGCCCTCCGAATCCCGCCGGGACCTGACCAGGTCGATCGCCTCAGCCAGCCGCGTGTCCGGAACGGCGCCGGCCGCGCGCAGGTGGTCGAGACCCCTCAGGACGTCGTAGTGCCAGTAGGTCGGGTAGGAGAACTGTATCCAGGCAGGGTCGATCACCTCGCCCGTCGTGAGCCTGCGGAGCATCCGCCGCTCGAAGAGGTACTCCTGGCCGCGGAGGCGCGCGGCGCTCACCTCCGATCGGCCCCCGATGGCACGCTCGTACTCCAGCAGGCCCTCCAGCACTTCGACGGTCGTGTGGAACGAGCCCCGCGTCGACCCGTTCTCCTGCTCGCAGTTCCACCCGCCGTCGCCCATCTGCTCACCGAGCAGCCGGTCCACGATGCCCTGGACGTCCTCGCCGAAGTAGGCTCCGATCGATACGGCCCGGCCGTTGATGCACGGCTCCACCTCGCCCTCGAAGAAGGGCTCGCCGTCGTGCTCCCACCTGCAGTGCTCGCGGACCAGGCGGACGGCCCGGCGCGCTCCTGCGCTGCCGGGATCGAGGCCGAACGCCCGCAGCAGCGTCAGGCTCCATGCGGTCGAGGTCCACTCGGGGAAGAGGGTGCCGCGACACTCGGGTGGCAGCGACTGCCACCAGTCCGCCGCGCCGGCGGAGCGAAACGTGGGAGTGCCTCCGTCCCACTGGCCGTCCTGACGCTGGAGGGCCAGAAGCCGTGCGCCCCAGCCCTCGCCGGCAACGCGGGCGCGCTCGGCCGCGACTTCGTGCGCGGGCGCGTCGGTGATGTCGCGCAGCACCTGCCAGCGGATCGCGGGGTCGGAATCCAGGAGCCACTCGACGACGTCCATCCGGTTCATGAGCGTCTCCTCGTCACTGGGGCGCCATCGCCGCGCACCAGGCGCGGACGGCCGCGGCCAACTCGGGGGCCAGTGCGTCGACCTCCGCCACGTCGGCGAACCGCATGAACCGGACGGCCCTGCCGGTGCCCTCGATGTGCGGAAAGTCGCCCTCGATCCTGCCGCCCCGCATGAACATCAGGGACACGGTCTTCCTGGCCGTCTGCACGAAGTTCGCCATGTCGCCACCGAAGGCGAACTGCACGGTGCCGTACTTCACGTACTCGGTCATACGAGGATCGGCGGCCAGGATCACCTCACGCACACGGCGCAGGGCTGCCTCTGCAGGTGGCTTCCTGGTGGCGAACCAGTCCTCGACCTCAGGGTTCATCGGCATCGCTCCTCCCGGTCCACTCTAGCGGCCGGCGCGGGCTGCGATGGAGGTGTGGGCCAGCTTGCTGGCTCGGGCACACGCGTATGCCCCGGGATCGGCGTGCGAACGCCACTCAGCCCCGCGACGACTAACCTGATCGTCGTGGGCCACGGCAGTTGCCAGACCGCAGGCGTACGCGAGGGCGGGGAACCCGGGTGAGCGGGCGAGACGGGAAGAAGCGCGAACGAGGGGGCGAGGCTGCCGATCAGTCCTCCCCCTCCGTCGACGAGCGCGAGCGGATTGCCGATGAGCGAGAACGAATGTCGGATGAGCGAGAACGAATCGCCGATGAGCGCGATCGAATTGCCGATGAGCGTGAGCGGGTTGCTGATGAGCGCGAGCTGATTGCCGACGAACGCGAACGGGCTGCGGACCTGCGCGAGCGGGCGGCTGACGAGCGCGACCGGGCGGCCGACCAGCGCGACCGGGCGGCCGACGAGCGCGAGGACACCCTCGACCAACGGGGACGAGATGCCGGTCTGGTGACGGTTGACGTTTTCACCCGGACCGAGGAACGCATATCCCGCACGGACGCGGCGCTGCGCAGGGCACGAGACGCCCTGCAGCTGTCCAGAGAACAGCTCAAGCGCCGAAGGGCCACGACTGCTCGGGAAAACGCGAACATCCAGCGCGAGGTCAGGAGCACAGAGGCATCGGAACTGCAGAGACGCCCAGGCGACCCCGATGAGGCGGAATCGTAGTGACCAACTCGACGGCCGACCGGGTCCCGCCGCGAGCTCAGCTCATGTCGTCGGTGTAGTCCTCCGTCCGCCAGCGCTCCGGCCGCATCCGGACCATGACCTCCGAGGGGTCCGGTTCGGGCGACCTCTCACGCGCCCGGCGGGCGGCCTCGGGACCGAGGTAGCGCTCACGAATCCCGCTCAGCTCGTCGACATCGACCGGCTCGATGGCGATCACCGGCCCCTCCACCGAGACGTACCGGTAGGGTGGCGTCTCCTGCTGGACCGCAAGACGGAGCCTGCCCGACCGCTGGATCAGGCGGGTCTTCCGTGACCGGCGGCCGGTCACGAAGGTGACTCGACCGGAATCGTACGTGTACCAGATCGGAACTGTCAGGGGCGCGCGGCCCTCCTCGTCGTTGACGCTGAGCATTCCGACGCGAACGTCGGCAAGGAACTGCTCCCGCTCCGGGACGGTCATCTCTCGCGGCATGAGAGGTCATACGCCA
>Ga0066903_100000945_pt1 | contig 20053 bp, 16 predicted proteins | sample PanSoiMetaGPlot1_FD_67491 | JGI IMG/M metagenome (GOLD analysis project Ga0066903, IMG submission 67491) | Tropical forest soil microbial communities from Panama analyzed to predict greenhouse gas emissions - Panama Soil - Plot 1 (version 2) | ecosystem: Environmental > Terrestrial > Soil >... | reverse complement strand
TAAGGTGCCGCCGGATGGGGCGCCGATCGGATAGAAAGTAACGGCCATGACCGTCTCGGTTCTCACCAAGCTCAACCGCAGCCTGCTGGCGCTGCTGATCGCGTTCTCGGCGACGGCTGCGCTCGCGCAAGGCCGCCCGCAGCGGCAAGGCCAGGCGCCGCAGACCCAGTCCGAGCAACGGCCGCCGCAGGACGGCGGCGTCCTGCGGCTCCTGCCGGCGGACTCGGTCACTGACCACAGCATCGAGACCGAGTGGGGCAAGCTCGACTACACGGCGACCGCCGGCACGCTGTCGCTGTTCGACCAGTCGGGCGAACGCTCGGCGGCGATCTTCTATACGGCCTACGTGCTCAAGACCGCCGATTCAGGCAAACGGCCAGTGACCTTCGTGTTCAATGGCGGACCCGGCGCGGCATCCGCCTATCTGCACATCGGTCTGGTCGGCCCGCGCGTCCTCGACTTCGGGCCGGGCAACCGCGACGGCGCGACGCCACGTTTGCAGGACAATCCGAACACCTGGCTCGCCTTCACCGACCTGGTGCTGATCGATCCGGTCGGAACGGGATGGAGCAAGGCCGCCAAGCCGGACGGCGCCGCCGCGTTCTGGGGCGTGGAGCGCGACGCCGAGGCGATCGCCAAGACTATCGCGCTCTACGTCTCGCACAATCAACGGTCCGCCTCGCCGAAGTATCTTCTGGGCGAGAGCTACGGCGGCTTCCGCGCCGCCAAGGTCGCGCGCGCGCTCAAGCGCGAACAGGGCATTACGGTGTCCGGCATCACGATGTTGTCGCCGTTACTCGAGAGCGGGCTGATCTTTGGCGGCACGCGCTTTGCGCTCGGCGCGGCGCTGCAGCTGCCTTCGCTCGCCGCCGCAGAGCTTGAGCGGCGGGGCACGTTCAGCAAGGACAAGATCGCGGAAGCCGAGCGTTTCGCGCTCAACGAATACCTCACGACGCTTGCTGGCCCGGCTCCGACCGGCGACGCGGCGCACGCCTTCTACGCACGGGTCGCCGAGATCACCGGCTTGCCGCTCGACATCGTCACCAGGTCGCGCGGCTTCATCCGCGACGCTTACGTGAAGAGCCTGCGCGCCGGCGAGCGCAAGATCGTGAGCCGCTACGATGCGACGTTCGCGGCCGACGATCCGTTCCCCGACCAGCAGGGAGCTCGCGGTCCCGATCCGTTGCTCGACGGCGTGACGCGTGCCTATGGCAGCGCGTTCGCCTCCTATGCGCGTGACGAGCTCGGCTTCAAGACCGAGATGACCTACATCCTGCTGGCCTCGGACGTCGCCGGCAAGTGGGATTGGGGCGGCAGCCGCGGCAACGCCAGCGTGAGCGAGGACATCCGCGAACTGTTGGCGCTCGATCCGTCGTTCCGGCTGCTGATCGCGCACGGCTACAGCGACATGGTCACGCCCTATGCGGTGAGCCAATACGTGCTCAACCACCTGCCGCCAATCGGTGAGGGCGGTCGCGCCGATCTGCGCCGCTACCGCGGCGGCCACATGTTCTACATCGATGCGGACTCGCGCCGCGCGTTCAGTGTCGACGCCAAGACGTTCTACGCCGAGCCATGACCGCCGAGGACGTCCGCCACCCCCGCACCGACATCGACGACGAACGGGAGCAGTTCATCCCGGTCCGCAAGTCCGACATTCTCGACGCGCTGGTCGACCATGGCCAGCTCGCGAGCGACGCGGAGCGCGAGAAATTCCGCCAGGTGTGCAGGATCCTCGGCGCGATCTATCATTACGAATATTTCGAGCTGCTCGAGAAGCTGCGGCGGGACTATTACTACTTCAACCCCGAGCTCGATCGGCATGCGCGCTTCGACGCCGCGATGCAGGACCGCGCCTACAGCGAGCTGATCGAGTCATTCACCGCGGTCCTCAAGGGCGCGAATTTCGTCGAGGTCCCGCATGAAGAGATCGAGCGAGCGCACCGCGAATCCGCGCTGGTCCGGGTGTCGCTCGAGGCACCGCTCGAGGAGTTCCGCGACGTGCGCTTCTTCCGCCGCGGCCACCACCACGAGAGTTTCGAGGTTCCGCGCTGGTTCGGGCTGCGCCACGAGAGCATCGAGGCGATGGTCTACGACGATGTCGTGCTGCTGGTCGCAATGAAGCCCGAAGCCGCGATCGGATCGAAGCGGGCGAGGCGACGCCCGGCGCGGCGCAAGATCAGGCCGGGCTCGGTGCTGATCAAGTACTTCCGCAATATCGGCCGCTGCGACCTCAACGCGCTGTTTCCGAACGTCAAGGTGGTCATGAACACCACCGACAAGCTACTCCTCGGCGTGCCGGCGCTGGCCGGCGGAATCCCGATCCTGCTCAACCTCTGGTCCACCGTCACGGTGCTGTTCCTCGTGATCGGCTTTTATCTCGGCGTATCGAGCGCGGTCGAGGACAGCCAGATGAAGGGCGCGCTTGCGGCGCTGAGCGGACTCGTGGCGCTCGGCGGGTTCATCATGCGGCAATGGGTGAAGTACCAGCGCCAGTCGCTGTTGTACCAGAAGGAACTCACCGACAACGTGTACTACCGCAACATCAACAACAACGCCGGCATCTTCGACTACATCATTGGCGCCGCCGAGGAGCAGGAATGCAAGGAAGCGTTCCTGGCCTACTACTTCCTGAGCACGACGCCGTCGGCGCCAACGCAGGACGAGCTCGATGCCCGCATCGAGGCGTGGATCAAGGATACGTTCGCGATCAATCTCGATTTCGAGGTCGACGACGCGCTCGGCAAGCTCGACCGGCTCGGCCTGCTGCAGCGCGACGGCGAGCGCCTTTCGGTGCCGCCGCCCGAGCAGGCGCTGGCGCTGCTCGATGACCGCTGGGACAACTATTTTCAGTTCAACCGGGCGGCGCCGCAGACGGCGGCTGCCGCCGCCGCGAAGGCATGAGATGCCCTCTCCCTGCGCCTCCTCGGCAATGCGCGTATTGTCGGCCGGCGGAAGCTGACCGCTCAATCGCGGATCGTGTGATGCGTATGCAAACCATAGCCCCACAAGCGGGACAGGCAACGCTGCGGCACGAACCTTCACAACTCTCCTTCGCCGCTCGGGGCGTCACGCCGTTCCGGCGAGCTCGAGAATGTCGAAGCCGATGTTGCGGTCGACGATATAGATCAGTCCGCGCTGGTCGAGCGCCACATCGTTGCTCTGCGGCGCGCGCCGCCCGGTCACCGGCTCCGGGATAAAGTGACCGACCTCGCGCGGGGCCAGCGGATCGGCCACGTCGATGACGCGCAGGCCGCCGCTGAACCAGACGGCGTGCACGATCGTACCGGTCATGCGCTCGCAGAACTGGTGCGCGCCGAAGCGCGCGCCGCCGACGCGGCTGAATGGCGAGTCCATCTCGCTCACCTGGAACTGGCCGATCGGCCGGATCGCGGCCGGGTCGGTGACATCTAACGTCAGGATGCAGGCGTGCGCGCGCCCGCGCCGCGCTTCCTCCTCGCTCGCGCTCTGCGCCTGGTCCTCCTCATCGATCGCGAGCGCGATGCGGCGGCCCTTGATGCAGTCCTTGAGCGGCATCACGGTGTGAGTCGGCTCCGGGAATAGCGGATGATAGTTGTAGCTGCCGATTCCTCTGGGCTTGGCGAGATCGGACACGTCAACGATCCAGAAGCCAGCGTGCCAGCAGCTCGCCCACATCTCGTTGCCGAAGCGCAGCGCATGGTGCAGCCGGTGATTGCGCCCCGCCCAAGTCGGCGTCTCGCCGCCGGCGACATGCTGCCCGGGCATCCACCAGCGTCCGACCTCGGTGGGCCGCTGCGGATCGCGGATATCATAGATGACCAGGATGTTGCCGACGTAGCCCGCCATTTCGGTCGAGATGTAGGCGTAGCTTTCATCCATGTCGAAGCGGTGCACGCCGATGCCGCCGGTCTTGTGGTGGACGATCTCCTTTGGCCGCGCCGGATCGGCAACGTCGTAGATCTTGAAGCCGCCGTTGTGGTAGCCGCGCTGCGCCTCCGCCTCGATCTCGGCGACGTCAGTCTCGGTCACGCTCAGGCGCGCTGCGAGCTCGATCCGCGTCGGCTCGCGGCCGAGCGTCGCCGCGAGCTCGCGCCGCACGCGCGGTAGCGCGTCGGCGCGACGCCCGATCGCGGTCGGGTTGCGCTCGTGGTTGACGATCATGATGTCACCGGCGACCCGCACCTTGTGGCTGTGCGAGCTGTGATCGCCGAGCGTGATGGTCGCAATCACACGCGGGTTGGCGGGATCGGCGATATCGATGATCGAGGTGCCGAGGTGGTTCTTGTTCGGAATGTGCCCGACATAGGCGTGCCGGCCAGCGACGGTCACCTGCCCGGCGCCGGCGAGATCGAGATGGCCGAGGCGCCGCACATTGCGGGCGAGCGGGGCAGGCTTTCGTTCGACGACGTCCATGGCGAACCTCACTCTCCTAGGCCGGCGTGCACTTCGAAGCAGCCCCCGAGTTTCGCCCGGTAGAATGGCAAACTCAACGTGCGCCCTCGGCGGGCTGCGCGATGCTGAAGCCTCGTAAGTGAGCCAATCGCAGAAGCCAGGAAAAGCCAATTCCCCATTAGTCCTGCAAGAACGTGCGGAAAACGCGGGCAGATAGGGGCGACCACTGACCGCACCATGGCGGCTGGGCCGTTCTGGTCATACGGTTTGCGAGCGATATAATTTAACCGCAAGCAGCAACCTGCGCCGAAGGAGGCTATTCGATGCGGCCGAACCGAGCTGCCATGGCGGGTCGCCCGCTGTCTTCGATTCTCCTGCGCGGCGCGATGGGATTGGGCACAAGCCTCGCCGCTGCGCTTCCAGCCGTTGCCGCCGACTACTATGCCGGCAAGACGATCGACTTCATCGTCAGCAACGACGTGGGTGGCGGGTTCGACATCTACGGGCGGGCGATCGCCCGTCATCTGGGCCGGCATATTCCTGGCAATCCGACGGTCGTGGTCAAGAACATGCCCGGCGCCGGCGGTGCCCGCGGCGGCCAGTACATCAGCACGGTGGCGGCCAAGGACGGCCTGACCATCGGCTCGGTCATGCCGGGAACGATCATTGGGCCGCTCCTCGACGAGAAGCCGAATACGGCGTTCGACCCGTCCAAAGTGGCCTATCTCGGCGCTGCCAACAACGGCACCTATCTTTGCGCCACCCTCGATCATTCGAAGACCAAGACCTTCGAACAGGCATTGACCCAGAAAACCATCATGGGCGGCGTCGCCACCGGCAACTCGGTCAACGATATCGCTTTTCTGGTGAAGAACGTCACTGGGGCGCAGCTCGAAGTCATACCCGGCTACAAGGGAACGCTCGAAATCGCCCTGGCAGTCGAGCGGCGCGAGCTTGACGGCATTTGCGGCTGGAACTGGTCGAGCGCAAAGTCGCAGAAGCCCGAGTGGATTCGCGAGCACAGGGTCAATTTCCTGGCGCAGATCGGCCTGCAAGCGAATGACGAGTTGACGAAGCTCGGCGCACCGGAGATCTGGCAGTACATCAAGAGCGAGGAACAGCGCAAAATCACCGAACTGGTCGTCAGCCAGCAGGCGTTCGAGCGCCCCTATCTGACGGCGCAGGGCGTTGCGCCGGAGCTCGTGGTCCTGTTGCGCAATGCTTTCACTGCCACGATGCGCGATCCACAGTTCCTGGCGGACGCCGAGAAAACCGGCATAGACATCGCGCCCCTGCCAGGTGCCGAGCTGCAGGACCTGGTACAGCGCGTTTACGCCACGCCGAAACAAATCGTCGAGAAGGCGAAGACAGCCCTCAAACCGTAGGGTGAGTACTCGTAAATCGGATGATGTCCGCTTGCCCCCGAATAGCGGCGCAAAAGCAGGCATCGGGTTTGAGTTCAGGTTGCGCCAAGCTTGAAGGAAATCCCGGCTATGGATATTGAAGATCATCCGGACTTTCCAAGATTCAACATGGCTTCCACATCACTGCGCGATGCCGAAGAGAGATTGCTTCAAGCCCTCAAGAGCGGCAACAAAGCGAACATCGTTGCCGCGAAGCTTGCCCTCAACGGGGCCCTCGATGAGTACAGCAAGATCGTTGACGTGATCGGCAACGATCTGCCCTAGGTATGGCACGCGCTCACATGCAAAGAGGACGGGCCGCCCGCGATTCAAGCTTGAGCGAGAGAGACTGTAGCCGCCCCGGCTGCTCCGGCGGGCAATTCGCGTAGGCAAAAGCAAGCCTGCACGGCCGCGACAAGCCATACGATCAATCCAGCGTCGCGCCGGAGGCCTTCACGATGGCGGTCCATTTCGGGATTTCGGCCTTGATGTAGGCGTCGAACTCCGCGGGCGTCGAGCCGACGATATCGACGCCGAGGTCGGTGAGCGATTTGCGGACGGTCGTATCGTTGAGCGCCTCGACCGTGGCGCGGTGCAACGTCGCAATCACTTCCTCGGACACATGCGCGGGCGCCACCAGCCCATGCCAAGTGGTGGCGTCGAAGCCCTTGAGGCCGAGCTCGTCGACGGTCGCAAGCTCGGGCAGCACGGCGGTGCGCTTGAGCGTGGTGACGGCAAGCGCACGCACCTGCCCGCTGCGGATGTGCGGCACAACCGATGCGGCGGTCGCGAACATCATCTGCACGTGACCGGCGATCACGTCCTGCAGCGCCGGTGCCGCCCCCTTGTAGGGGACGTGCACGATGTCGACCTTGGCCTCGGCGCGGAACAGTTCGGCGGCGAGATGGGCGGCCGCGCCGTGCCCCGACGAGCCATAATTGACCTTGCCGGGATTGGCCTTGGCGTAGGCGATCAGCTCGGCCATCGAATGGACCGGCAGCTGCGGATTGACCACCAGGATGTTGGCCTGCGAGCCGACGAAGCTGATCGGCGCGAAGTCGGCCTCGGGATCGAAGTTGATCTTCTTGTAGAGCGCGGCGTTGGTGGCGAGGATGCTGTTGTTGCCCATCAGCAGCACGTGCCCGTCCGCGCCGGCGCGGGCGACCTGCTCGGCTGCGACGTTGCCGCCGGCGCCCGGCCGGTTCTCGATCACGAACGGCTGACCGAGGATCTGTTCGAGCTTCTTGCCGATGATGCGCGAGAGCACGTCGCTCGGGCCGCCCGGCGTGAAGGCGACCACGAGCGTGACCGGCCGCGTCGGATAGTTCGCCGCGAGCGTCGCCGGCATCGTCCACAGCAGCGCGGCGATGCCGGAAGCGGACAAAATCATCGAGGCCCTGAACATTGCATTCCTCTGAATCATTGCACTCCTCGTCGACGACATCCGCGCCAGAAACAGGCGATGAACTCGCTGACGCATCATAGGTTGGCTTTTCCGGAGCGGCTACGGGTTTGCCCTGCGACAAGAGCGACACGGCGGATGCCGCGACCGGACCAGGGAAGCAGGCTCAGTTCGGCGCCGCGATCGAGGCACGCAGCGTGGCCAGAATCTCGGGGCTCACGTCGGCGAGCGAGCGGAAGATCGCCTCGCCGCGCGCGACGTTGACAAAAGTGAAAGGCACGCCGTTGCGCCTGGTCGAATCCTCGATGAACTCCGGATCGTTGGAGGCCCGCTCGAAACCGGCCCGCAGGGCCGTCACCGCCGCGGGCGGCGTGCCGTAGGGGGCGAAGCCGACATAAGTCATCTCGCCGGTTTGGTGGGTAAGCCAATTGAGCGCGTCCCAGTCGGCACCGGACGGCAGCCGGCCGTTGATCTCCCGGTAGAGGTCGGGGAACGCCGGCATCTCGGTGACGTAGCGACTCTTCTCGTAGGCGCCGTCGCGCTCGACCGGCACCAGATAGGCGATGCCGACGCCCTCGCCGGACTTGATGAAGGCAGCGTTGCGGCCGCGGAAGGTCGAGATGCTGGTGGAGTGGAATTGGACCTCGCCGCGCTGCATCGCCAGGAACACGTCGTTGCCGCCGCGATAGCCGACGATCATGCGATGCCGCACGCCGAGCACCTGCAGCGCAAGCTTGGGCAGGAGACCGGAAATATCGGTCTTGTTGAGCGCGCCGAGGATGATGTTGTCGGCCTTGACGATGTCGCGCGGCGCCTTGATGCCGCCGGGTACGCTGTCCGTACGCGCATAGTTAACGCGGATGTCGCCGGTGCCGCCGAGGTACTCGAGCTGATCGTAGCGCGCGCGCAGCGCCTGATCGCCGAGCGCCTGCGCCAGCGGATCCCAGGGGCCGTAGAGGATGGTAAGCCCGTCGGCCGCGGCCCGCTCGTTGAGATAGTTGGTGGCGGTGGCGCCGCCCGCGCCGGGCATGTTCTGCACCACGATCGTCGGGTTGCCGGCGATGTGCTTGCGCAGATGCACCGCGAAGGCGCGCGCGAGCGTGTCGACGGTGCCGCCGGCCTCGAGCCCGACGATGACGGTGAGCCGCTTGCCGGCATAGACGTCGGCAGGCTGCGCAGCAGCGCCAAGCGTCGTAAGCGCAATCACCGTACTACCGGCAAGGACCGCCAGGGCCCGATGCATGCTTGTCCTCCGCGTCGGGGGGCGACGGCGCGCCGCCGGTGCGGTTGCAGGAGTATCCCACCTGACCTAAGCTTCCTTCAACCGTCGCAATCGACGCGGCCATCGCGGCCGCCATGGAGGGACGCATGGACGTGAAACGAGAGGACGTGATCGCGAGCCTCGGCGGCGAAGATGCGGTCAAGCGCATGGACCATGAGGCGCGCGCCGACGCGCTCGAGGATTTCATGGCGACGAAGCTCGACGCGGCGGTCACCGCCAAAAAGAACGGCAAACCGTATCCGACCGTCGCCGAGCTCGAAAGCAAGGTCGACAAGCGCGGCTATCGCCGCGGCGCCGGCAAGCTGTTCATCCACGAACGCAACAACCAGAACCCCGACGCCGACGACAGCGGCAAGAAGGTCGCACGCCTCCCGCCGATGCCGAAGGAGCCGACGCTCATCGACTTCTTCAAGCTGCGATTCCCGCCGGCGGCGCATCTATTGCAAAGCGCAAGGCTCGCCAGGAAGAACGGACTGTCGGAGGAGATCATCCTCGCTTGTCTGCTGCACGATGCCGGGCAGTATCTCTGCCGCGCCGACCACGGCTATTGGGGCGCCCAGATCGTCGAGCCCTATGTGCCGGAACGCGTTGTCTTCGCCATCAAGTATCACCAAGCGTTGCGCTTTTATCCCGACCCGTCGGTCAACTACGAATATCCGGTGAGCTACTACACGACGTTCGGCGTCGATTATGAGCCGCTGCCGCACGTCAAAGCGGCCTACGAATATGCGCGGAACCACAAGTGGTACATGGACGCGCGCATGGTCACCACCAACGACCTCTACGCGTTCGACCCGAACGTGCACGTCGAGATCGAGGAGTTCACCAACATCGTCGGGCGCAATTTCCGCCAGCCCAAGGAAGGGCTCGGCAACGATAACACGCCGGTGAGCCACATGTGGCGCTCGATGGCGATGCCCGACGCGCCGCTGTAAGCGACAGCATCATCTGATGATGGCGCTCTCCCATCCCTGGGAGAGCCCAGAGAGGAATGCCTTGAAAGTCGTCATTCTCGCGGGGGGCTTTGGCAGCCGGCTGGCGGAAGAAACCGAGGTCAAGCCGAAGCCAATGGTCGAGATCGGCGGCAAGCCGATCCTCTGGCACATCATGAAAATCTACTCTAGCTATGGGATCAATGAATTCATCATCTGTCTCGGCTACAAGGGCTACATAATCAAGGAGTACTTCAACAATTACGGCTTGCACATGGCCGATGTCACGATTGATCTGCGTGCGGGCACGACGCAGATTCACAAGAACTACTCGGAGCCTTGGCGCGTCACGCTCGTCGATACCGGAGACAAGACCATGACCGGTGGCCGGCTCCGCCGGGTACGAAAGTATCTCACTGACGAGGATTTCTGTTTCACCTACGGCGATGGCCTGAGCTCAGTCGACATTTCCGCGCTCATCGATTTCCACCGACGCAATGGCCGCCTTGCTACGGTGACCGCGGTCATGCCCCCTGGGCGCTTCGGCTCAATCGAAATCACCGAGGGCCGCGTTCTCAACTTCATTGAAAAACCGCGCGGTGACGGCAGCTGGATCAATGGCGGCTTCTTCGTGCTCAAGCCAGAGGCCATTGACATGATTGAAGATGACGACACGATTTGGGAGGATCAGCCGTTGCGCCGACTGGTCGAGCAGCAACAACTTGCCGCCTATGTCCACGATGGCTTCTGGCAGGCGATGGATACGCTCCGAGACAAGTATCAGTTGGAAGCCTTGTGGGCGTCCGTGAGCCCGCCCTGGAAAGTCTGGTGATGGCGAGCCGCTCGTTCTGGGCCGGCAAGCGTGTCTTCCTGACCGGTCATACCGGATTCAAGGGCGGATGGTTGGCGCTGTGGCTGCAGACCTTCGGCGCCAAAGTCTTCGGCTATTCGCTAGAGCCGCCGACGCAACCGAACCTGTTCGAGACGGCGCAGGTAGCCGCCGGAATGGATGGTGTGATCGCCGATGTCCGGGACGGTGATCGCCTGCGCAGGGAAGTTGCGAACTTTGGTCCGGATATCATCATCCATATGGCTGCGCAGTCCCTCGTGCGGGCTTCGTACGATGACCCGGTCGGCACTTATGAAACCAATGTGATGGGGACCGTCTATCTGTTCGAAGCTGCGCGGCGATGCCCGGCGACGCGCGTCGTCATCAACGTCACCAGCGACAAATGTTACGAGAACAGAGAGTGGGCCTGGGGCTATCGTGAAATCGACGCCATGGGAGGACACGACCCCTATTCCAGCAGCAAAGGCTGCGCCGAGCTGGTCACCAGCGCCTATATCCGCAGCTTCTTTCGACCCGCCGGCAATGGTGCCATGGCCGCTTCGGTTCGTGCGGGGAATGTCATCGGCGGTGGTGACTGGGCCACGAATCGGCTCGTGCCCGATGTGATGCGTGCGTTCCTTGCCGGCCGGGCCGTCAGCATTCGTCATCCCCACGCAGTGCGTCCATGGCAACACGTGCTGGAACCGCTTCGAGGCTATCTGATGCTGGCCGAGCGGCTGTGGCAGAATGGCGCCGAGTTTGCGGGTGGATGGAACTTTGGGCCGCATGCTGACGACGTACAGCCGGTCCAAAATGTCCTGGGGCTGCTCCGAGCTGAGCTGGGCGATGGCTTGCGCTGGGAGATCACCGGCAAGCCGGACATGCGGCACGAAGCCGGCCTGCTCAAGCTCGATACGTCCAAGGCGCAGCATTTTCTGGGCTGGCAACCCGTCTGGCGCTTGCGAGACGCGCTCAAGGCCACAGCCACATGGTACTGTGGCGCGCAGGTGGGAAAGGGCATGCGCACAATGACGCTGGACCAGATTTCGGACTATGCGGCGGTGTCCGCAAGCAACTGAGTAGGGCGATCACCATGGCGAAGCACGAAACGGATCCATTGCGTGCGGAAATTCTTCGCCTCGTGGAGGATTTCGCGACCATTGCATACTCTGGGGGCTCGTTCGAACCGGGAAAGTCACCGGTACCTCCTTCTGGCAAGGTTATTGGCCCAAAAGAGCTTAGATATTTGGTGGACGCCGCCCTCGATGGATGGCTGACGACCGGCCGCTACAATGATCAATTCGAGCAACGTCTCGCCGGCTTCCTCGGCGTCGCATACGCCCTTACGACGAATTCCGGCTCATCAGCCAATCTTCTGGCGATGAGCGCGCTTACTTCGCCCAAGCTACGCAAGCGGCAGCTAAAGCCCGGGGACGAAGTCATCGCAGTGGCTGCGGGCTTTCCGACGACCGTAAATCCCACGCTGATCAACGGGCTGATTCCGGTTTTTGTCGACATCGACATCCCGACTTACAATATCAATGTCCAACAGGCCCAGGAAGCAATAGGACCGAGAACGCGGGCGATCATGATCGCGCACACGCTCGGCAATCCATTCAATCTGCGCGAGATAACCCGCATCGCAAGAGAGCACGATCTTTGGTTGGTGGAGGATTGCTGCGACGCGCTTGGGTCCCGTTACGACGGCCGGCTCGTGGGTACCTTTGGCGATATTGGCACACTGAGCTTCTATCCTGCCCATCACATTACGATGGGAGAAGGCGGCGCCGTGTTCACCAAAGACGAATTCCTGCGCAAGATTCTTCTCTCGATTCGTGACTGGGGACGCGATTGCTACTGTGATCCGGGCAAGGAAAATACGTGCGGACGGCGATTTGATTGGAAGATTGGAGAACTTCCGTACGGTTATGACCACAAGTACATCTATTCGCACGTCGGCTACAATCTGAAGATCACCGACATGCAGGCGGCCATTGCGCTCGCTCAAATGGACCGAGTCGAACAGTTCATCCAAAGACGTAAGGACAATTTCCGATTCCTCAAGGAGAATCTAAAGGGACTGGAAGATCTGCTCATTCTCCCCGAGGCGACCCCGTGCAGTGAACCCTCATGGTTCGGGTTTCCCGTCACCCTCCGTGCACCCAATGCACAGATCCGACAAGCGATTCAACAATTCCTTGATGGACGCAAAATCGGCACACGTCTCTTGTTTGCGGGAAATCTGACACGACAGCCCTATTTCAGGGACCGCACTTACCGCGTCCATGGCGACCTGACGAATACGGACTTGGTCATGGATAACACGTTCTGGCTCGGTCTATATCCGGGGCTCGACACCCCTCACCTAAGCTACGTTGTTGAATCATTGGTTGACTTCTTCAAGACGGGTCACGCCAACATCTAGTCGGACACGATACGGAAAACATAAGGCGAGAAGTATGACCGGCGCTGAGTATATAGCTGAATTCTTGGCGAACGTGGGAAGCCATCGCGTGTTCACGCTGACTGGTGGCGCATGTGCGTTCCTTGTTGATGCCGTCGCTAGACACCCAACCCTCACATACACCAGCTTTCACCACGAGCAAGCCGCCGCGATGGCAGCAGATGCCGTATGGCGGGTGAGTGGAAGCGTAGGCGTCACTATGGCTACATCGGGCCCTGGCGCTACAAACCTGATTACCGGCATTGCCTGCTCCTATTTCGACTCGATTCCGACGCTCCACATCACCGGCCAAGTAAACCAGCGCGAGGGCAGCGCATTTCTTGGAGCAAATGTTCGCCAATCGGGATTTCAGGAAACGAAGATTGTCGAGATGGTACGTCCAATCACGAAATATGCAGTGATGGTCAAAAGTGCAGAGGATCTGCGCAGGGAATTGCCAAAAGCTTACGGGATCGCCGTCAGCGGTCGCAAGGGCCCGGTCCTGATTGATGTGCCCATGGACATACAGCAGATCGACGTTGGGGAGTACGTTGATGGGCAAATTCCCGAACCGGGTCTGCTGACGCACGATGCAACCAAAGTTGCAGCCGAACTGACAACCACGCTTGCCAGCGCCAAACGACCGATCGTGCTTTGGGGCGGCGGCATCGGATTGGCCGGCGTGCAAGAGGAAGTCAGTACATGGCTGAAGCGCACCACAATTCCTTTTGTAGCGAGCTGGGCCGGTCTTGGATTCTTTGATCACGATCAAGCTAACTTTTTAGGACAAATTGGAGTTTACGGGAACCGCGGCGCAAACTTTGTCCTGCAGAATGCAGATGCCGTGTTAGTTTTCGGTAGTCGGCTTGACAACCGACAACGTTCAGGAAATTCGGACAATTTCGCCTCAGGCGCCATCGTGCACGTCGTCGACGTCGACGAAGAGGAGCTGAAGAAATACCGCAGCGATCGATACCGCGGAAGTCACCTCGATTGCCGGTTTCTGCCGGATGTACTATCGCGGCTCACGGCGCCCCCTATCAGTGACGAGTGGCGAGATTATTTTACCAGCATGAAAGCTCGCTATTTCGGTAAAGAGGTGAGCACTTCTGCACGGCGGCTCAACTCACTATCACCTTATGACGTCATTCGACGCGTCAACGAGATTATGGACGATAACGCAATCATTGTTGCTGATACAGGCGCTTGCGTGTGCTGGGTGCATCAAGCCGTTAAGATCAAGGATCAGATGCTGTTTACAGCTGGCGGCAATTCCCCGATGGGCTATGGCTTGCCGGCCGCGATTGGTGCCAAACTGGTCGCACCCGATCGTCAGGTCATTTCCTACAATGGCGACGGTGGCTTTCAACTGAATATTCAAGAATTACAAACCTTGAAGCATCATGATTTGGACGTGGCCATCATCGTCATGAACAACGGGAGCTATGGAATCATCAAGCAGTTCCAAGACAGCTATCTGAACAGTCGATATCACGCGTCGCGTGACGGCTACAGCGTTCCGGATTTTGGGCGTGTCGCCGCAGCGTATGGAGTGCGTTACGCTCGAATCGAGCATTTGGATCAGCTTCAACACGAGCTGTTCCATTCCGGTCCAATTGTGATTGATGTGATGCTTAGCGAAGACACGTTAATCGAACCAAAATTGGAGATGGGTCGTCCCATTAATGACCAGTTCCCTTATCTGAGTGACCCGGAATATCGGAGCGGAAACAGGTTCGTCGACTATCCCAGGCCGGAATCGCTGCGTAAGCTGCTTTCATGATCGCAATCCTCGGAGCGACTGGCTATATCGGTCGGAGCTTAGCGCGTTTTCTTGCCAAGAATCACACCGAGCCAATAACGCTATTCGCCCGCAACGTCGCCGCGCTGGAGGGATATTGGCCTGCACACGTGAGCTGTCGCGATCTGGCCGGCTTTGACGCTGATGAATTCGCGCTTGTGATCAATGCGATCGGGGTCGGAGACCCGGAGCAAGTCAAGAAGCTCGGAGCGGGCGTACTGGATCTGACCTACATCTGGGACCAGCGCGTCCTGGAGACGATGAGTTTCCAGACGCGCTATGTCTTCCTTTCAAGCGGCGCAATCTACGGCACACAGTTTGCCCATTGTGTTGGCGCTGATGCCTGCCTCCAGTTGCCCGTGAACAAATTGGCAGATGTGCCGCCCTACGTCATTGCGAAGCTATATGCTGAAGCCCGGCACCGATACGCTTCCGACCATCACATTCTCGATGTACGGATATTTGGGTTTGCCGACCAAATGATATCTCGTCGCGGGTCGTCATTCCTCGCAGCTCTAACCCGCAGCGTGGCGACGGGAGAACCTCTCCTTACGTCCTCTGACGATATGGTTCGTGATTATGCGGGAGCTTGTGAACTATCTGCGTTCATTGAGTGTTGGCGGACGAGCGGCGCCGCGAATCTGGCGCTCGATCTCTACTCCCTGGCGCCAGCAGGAAAATTCGAGGTCCTCAGAGCAGCTGTTGAGCGCTACGGACTAAAGATACAGACTGTGGCGAACAACGAACTCAGTCCGACGGGAGTTAAGCCCCATTACGCCTCCACGTTTCGCGGCGCTGAGTCGCTTGGATATCGACCCCACCGGACTTCCATACAAGTTGTGCTCGATGCCCTCGATGCCATTCGGGGCGCTCAGCAGGTTTGACGTCGCGGGTTAACTCGCAGGCCTGTACATGCATCGCCCAGGCTAATTCGGCAAGCCCGCGCCGGTTACTCGCTCTGCCGATTGTCGCTTCTCAGGGTAAGAAGATGTCGAGAAATTGATTCTTTCCCGCTCAAAGACGACCGGCTTTCCTCGCACCTGACCATAAATGGCGAGAACATACTCACCGACCAGACCGATGAAAAACAGCTGGACGCCGCTGAAGAAAAACATTGCCACGATTAGGGTCATGATGCCGGGTTCCGTCAATTGCCGATAAAGAACAAGGCCGATGACCAAGTTGGCTATGGCATAGAAAATGCTCAGCAACGAAATTGCGAAGCCGACAAAGAGGCTAAGCCGGAGCGGCGCAGTTGTGAACGAGACAAGACCGTTTAACGCTTGATCAATAAGGGCGCTGCCGCGGTTCTTTGAAAGGCCCTTCTTCCGCGCACGCCACATATAGGGCACGCCGACAGCACGCCCGCCACACTCGAACGTCATCATGCGCATGAACGGGTAACCGTCCTGCACTTCACGCATCGCCTCCACGATCCGGCGATCGACAAGCTGGAAATCGCCGACGCCCGGCGGGACCTTCACCTCCGAAAAGCGCGTCAACACGCGGTAGTAGGCGTTGCGCAAGCTGCGCATGAGCCAGCCTTCCTCTCGCTCTGCGCGAATTCCAAAGACGATTTCGTTGCCGCTTTCCCAAAGCGCGACGAATTGCGGAATAAGTTCGGGAGGATCCTGCAGATCGGCGGGCAGGAACAACAACACTGCGTCACCCGAGCTTGCCATGACGCCGTTGTAGGTATTTCTGAGCGGACCGAAATTGCGCGCATTGACAATAATCTTGACTGCCGGATCAGCGGCAGCGATCTCCTTAAGAATGTTCAAAGTTCCATCTGTAGACGCGTTGTCGCAAAAAATGTGCTCGCGGCCGTAGCTCGTGAGCTCGCCGTCGAACAGGCGCCGCACCGCCTCATAGCAATCGCGGACGTTCAATTGCTCATTGTAGCACGGCGTGATGATGGAGACCGTTTTCATGTTCCTGGCCCGATGGAGGCGCGTGATTGCGCCGTGCAGCAGCGTCTCACCGACGTCGACGTGAACGTCCCTTTGGGCCCGTAGAGATAATAATGCAAGGACCCGACCTTGTGGAACACTCGATGCAAGGTCCTGGTCCGCGGACGCGAGCCACAACTGACTTCGTCTGTTCTCAGGAAGCCGTCTACAGCCTCATCTGAGCCGTCGCACGATCAATGACGTTGATCCGCCCGCGACGGTCCTCATCGATATTGGGCCGAGCATGGATTGGCCGCCTTGATCTCCATGTACAGATTTGGCTGCGGTTCCCCATAACGCAGAATACGCGAATCCGGTCGTTGCGGCTCCAGTTGATATATCCATTCCGACGAGGAAAGCGGTCCACGCTGACCAAGCCAGCGCGCGCACAGAATAACCTGTGGCGGCGGCAGCTTGACCTCCGTGACAATCACCTTGGTGACCCCACCCGGCGTAGGATTGATACGCACCACCGAAAGGTTCTTACGCATGTCTCCATATATGTCTCCGGTTACGTCTCCGTATAATAATACGGCCAGGATCTGAAGCCAGGTCATCGATGTTCTGCCGACGTTCTGGTAGTCGATCACGAGAGCCAGAGGATAGCCGCGATCTGGGCTGAGATAGATGTCATTGATGGACAATTCGGGCCTGCTCGTACGATCGACCAACAGCCAAACGCGAATGGAAATCGCCAATACCGCCGTCGTTATCGCAAGCAAGAGCAGCCGGGTAATCAGTTGCCCTCGATCAGAAAGCCACGTCACAATCGACTTATACATTCGATGAGCCTACCGACCGCTGCTCCGCTTCGGAACCTTGGAGCGATATTTCTCGGCAAGGATCCGACTCAGGGTACCTACGGCGCGCTCGCTCGCCCAGTTCACCTTCAGGCTGGCGACCAACCGGTAAACCAACCCAAGGACACCGATAGCACAAGCCCAGAGGAAGCTTGTCATTGCCCAGATCGAGTCCGTCATGACGTGTGGGGCCGGATAGGCCCACATCAGTGGCGCCAGCGATGCAAGAGCGACCGCGCCGGTAACAGTCATGATCGGATGGATGACGCCTCGCCAAGAGCCCTGACGCCAAAAAAGCCCAAGCCCAAACGCAGTCACAAACAGCGTGAAAAAGAGCAGTGACACGACATTCAGGAACGGTCGCGCTGCAGCGACGTAGAAACTAACAAAGTCACCGGGCTTCCACCAGGCATAGAGCTCCATCATGTATCGTGGATTCTCTCGCGCGAACTCAATGAACACTTCCCGTACTGCAGCATCGTGCAAGCCCATCCAATAGGAACTCGTTATGGGAGCCTGAGTCGGGTTGATGTCGGGTCTCGTAACCGCGAGATAACGCGCGGCGTGCCTGAAAGGCGCGTCATCCCCCACTTCAGAGAACGGCCAGCGCGGATGCTTTTGCAGGCCGATGTAGGCGGAGTGCCAGAAGAAATGGCCGGCCACGAGTTGCTCGGTGAAGTAAACCTGATGCACAGCATACCGTGCATAGAGGTTGAGGATCGCGACACCTCCCAACACCAGCACCAACGGCCATAGGATGACCGGTCGATGGTCCGACCAGATGCGTCGCAGCCAGACGAAGCCGGCCATGAGGACGACAGCCAGTACTGCCCATTGCGCAGATGCACGTGACCAGATGGCAAAAACGAGAATGCAGGTCTGCAGGATTGCCGTAAAACCGGCAGGCGATTTCCATGGTTCGCGGTAATACAGGCAAAGAACGAGGTGGATGACAGGAATGAGGGCAAGCGCCGATACCCCACGATAGGATGAAACAGACGGCAATGTCTCCGAGAAAAGGTTGCTGTTGATCAGAAGGATCAGCACCGTCAAACTGGCGATCAGGGTTCCCATGGCAACGACGTTTCGCTGAAATCCCGCCCAGAAAAGAAGAGACGAAAGCAACAGCATGAGAAAATAGAGATAGTGCATGCTTTCAACCTCGAAGCCGAACAGGCTGAAGGCAAGCTTGTAATAATCAGACCGGCCCACGTCCTCCGCGTAGACTGGAATCAGTTGCCGGCGCACGACGGGATAGAAATCCAAGGCGCTCATTGGCGCGATGATGGTGATCTGCTCGAGCGACATAGCGGCTTTGATCGCGTTGTTGATATGCCCGCCGTTTCGCGCCAGCTCGATGCGTGAGGTATCGCCTGGTACATTGCTGGCGCCCAATCGGGAATCGAGCGCTCGCAGCACGTCGGCGTAAGCCAGATATCCCTGATTCAAATGGTAGACCAGATCAGAGATGGCGATCGCCATGCCTTCGCTGTCTTGATAGGTGCCCCATGTGAGAGTGTGATGCATCCCCTTGCTGGTGACCTGCTGGAAATTGAGTGACACCAGGGCCATCACGCAGATCAGGCCCATCAGACCGGAGAAATTTCGCCGGGCAGGCAGTCCGATGATGGTTCGTGCAAACGAAGAGATCCTTTGCATTACGCACTCAGGTCACGAAAGTTGACAAGTAGCTCCGTGCCTGTTCCCGCACGCAACCCTGCGTGATTGACAGGCCCAAGTGCGGTCGACAATGGCGTCGAAAAGTAGCGTGGATATGCAGACCCGCCCCCTTGCTCGATGTGCCTGCGAGCATAGGCTAGCGTAGCAATGAAATCAAACCAGGGTGCTGCGAGCGAGGCATCAGGGCGAACCGGATAATTCCGACCGCGCATCCGGCGCAACGGAGGCAACGGGGGCGTTGCCCCGAACCGGCGCGCCGCTGCGCCGGCGCCAGACGCTTGCGATGTCGGCGCCGATGCGACGGAGCGCGAGATAGGAGCCGGTCGCGGCGACCGCCGTTCCGCCCAGCATGAGGATGAGGACGACGACGTCCCAGAGCGGGCGCTGCCGAAGGAAGGCGAAATCGAACCGGTGCAGGGCGCCGAACAGCCACCGGTGCCAGCGGCCGTTGGCGTCGGTGCGCTGAATGAGCGCGCCCGAGGCGGGGTCGAGATAGTAGCGGGTCCGTTCCGCGTCGTTCACGATGACACGGTAGACCGGCATCACAAACGCGTCGCGGCGCCGGAAATAGTAGGCATCCTCCTCGGGGATGATGCCCTGCGCAGCGATGCCGTGCGGCGCTGCCAGTCGTTCCGCGGCGGCGGCAAGATCGGCAGGGAGCAACGGCGCCGATGCGCCGGCGGCGTTGAGGCGGGTGCGGCTGCCGTCCTCATGCGTAACGAGCCAATGCAGGCGGCCCGCGAGCGGCGCCGTCGTGAGGCTCACGGCGTCAGCGAGCGCCGGCTGGGCGCGCAATGCCGCGACCGAGGTCTTGATCTCTGTCCAGCTTGTCGCCGCGCCCTGAATCCGCGTGGCCTCGCCGCCGCCGCGGCTGTCGAGCAGACCCCAGGGATTCATCGACAACAGTCCGCTCACCACGAAGGTGAGCGTCACCAGCCCGAACGCGAGCCCGGCGAGGTGGTGCCAGTAGAAAATGCCGCGATAGGGCGACCGCCCGCGCCGGAACTGAGTGATGCCGAGCACAATCCCAACCACGGTGAGGAAGCTGCCGAGAACCGCAGCCCAGATCACGATCTCGCTCCACAGCGCGACATCGCTGCGCATCGCCGTGAAATAGAGCCAGTGCGGGACGGTGCCGAGCCAGTTCCAGAAGCGCTG
>Ga0066903_100000944_pt1 | contig 20054 bp, 18 predicted proteins | sample PanSoiMetaGPlot1_FD_67491 | JGI IMG/M metagenome (GOLD analysis project Ga0066903, IMG submission 67491) | Tropical forest soil microbial communities from Panama analyzed to predict greenhouse gas emissions - Panama Soil - Plot 1 (version 2) | ecosystem: Environmental > Terrestrial > Soil >... | reverse complement strand
ACGCCGCCGCGCATTCCGGCGACCTCGCCGGGGCCCGGTCCACCCAGGCGATCTCCGACGCTGCCAAAGATCTCGAAAGTGCCGCCGCTCATGCCCGACGCGGCCCACGGACCGGCGCTGCCGCGGATCGTCAGGCGCCCAGCGGTCATCAGACGCCCGACCCAGGCGCCCGCATCGCCATCGACCACGATTTCGCCGCCGGTCATTTGGTGGCCGATGCGGTCGAGATTGTCGCACGACGCCTCGATGCGGATTTGCGCCGCATCGCCCATGCGCAGGTGGAAGACGTCGCCTAGCAAGACGCGCCGGCGCGTCGTCTGCAACTCGATCCGTTCGATCTCCGCCGCCGTCATGCCGGCGAGCCGGTGCGGCACCAGCGGCGCGAGATCGAGGCGCTGGTCGGGACGGCCGCGCAGCGTCAGCACGACCGGATTCACGGCAGCAGGTCCCGCAGATGGTAGTGGTGCGGTCCGAGCTTGCCGCCGTAGTTGCCGGCGCTGACGCGCACGGCACCGCGCCTCGGGCCGAGCTTGACGACGGCGGCGATGCCGGCAGCCATGGCCGCCGCAACTGCCTCGGATGTCAGTCCGTCAATCACGATCTCCAGCACGCACGCGGTATCTGGGTCGAGCGCCGTGTCGACGGCGCCTCGCAGCGTCGGACAGAAGGCGTGATTAGTCGATGCCGGAACGCCCTTGTATTTCGATCCGACCTTGGATCCTGATCGCACGATGCCGCCGGGAAACGGCGTGATGGCGCCGGGCACCTTCACAATCGCAGCCGTCGCCGCTTCGGCGGCTGCGAGCGTCGCTCGTGCGGTGCGGCCCATGATCAAAAGATTGCCGCCGCCAACCGCCTCTTTGGTGAGCCCGGTCGTCGCCTCGCAGACGAATTCGCCATCCATCACCGGAATGCGCCAATAATGCTTGCCACCGAACCGCTTGGAGATTTGCCAGCCGTCGCCGAAATAGCGCAGCGCATTGCCAAGCCGAAGAGTCTCCTCACCCTCGAGCCCCGCATAGCATGCCGAACCAGGACTCGTGAGCACGCACTGGGCAACGCGCGTTTGCAGCTGTTTTTGCAGTTCGGAGGTCGATACCGCAAACAGCAGCACGCGCACGCCCGGGCGACGGTCCGCCGTTTGCGTCGCCGTCAACTCAGCGTCCATCCCCCCCTCGCAACCGCAACCGATGACGGAGGTCGCAAAGCCCGTCATCGTCAGCGCGGCCTGCCGCGCCCAGCGGATGCTGTCGGCGGTGACGATCACCGCGGTGGCCCGCATGCCGAATGCTTCCGCAAAGGTATCGTCGATGCGCACGCCCCCGACCGTCACTGCGCGCATGAAATCAACTCGAACGGCTCCGGTCTCCCGATAGCATGGTCGGGAACCTTGATGAGATCGTCGGATATTCCGTAGCGGTCGTCGTAATAGGCCTTGAGGCGTCGATCGATCGCGGCGTCGCGGCCCGGCTCGACCGCGAATGCGCGCCCGAACACATGCTGGGTCGGCACCCCGTCGCGCACCACCAACGCTCCCTGCTTGAACCCCAGGGCGGCCGCGCGAAACATCCTGGCGCGGTCAGGTTCGTTCTCGTAGACAGCGACATCTGCGACAGCGCCTGCCGCCAGATGTCCGCGGTCCCGCAGGCCGAGCAAGCGCGCCGGCGCCGCCCGCGTCATGGTGGCGATCTCGACCAGCGAATATTCGCGGCTTATCGCAGGCAGTGTCGTAACCGCCATCGCCTCGGCCGGCAGCGTTGCCATCCATTCTGCGCGCAGCTCGCGGCTCATCAGCAATGCCAGGATCTCCGGGTAGCAGGTGAAGGGCGCGCCGTTCGGATGGTCGGTTGTGAAGAACACCCGCCACGGGTCGTCGATCAACAGAAACAGTTCCATCCCGACCGCCCACTGCACGGCATTATAGAAATCGGCCGGGCGATAGTCGTAGGGGACGATGCCCGCGCCATTGGCATCGCCCTCGAGTATTGCCCACTTCCTCGGCCGCGCCTGATGGCGCGCCTGGAACTGCCGCAAAACGTCAAGCGACACCGTGACGGTCTGCCCGAACATCACCTGGCCGACATCGATGGTGACGCTCTTGGCTGCGTTCACTGCCTCTGCGAGGCGCGCTGCGGCAGATGAGAAGCGGTGTCCGCCCTCCTTGCCGTAACCATAAAACTGCAGATGAGCAAGATGAAGCGGCAATCCCTCCGCGGCGGCGAGGGTGACGAGCGCACTCTCAGCGCTGCCCGCGATGCCGAGATTATTGCAGTGAACATGGAGCGGGTGCGGCACGCCCAGCTCGTTGACGGCGTGTTGCAGCGTCTTGACGATCTGCCGCGAGGACACGCCATAGGCAGGCACCACGTCGTCGAAGGAAAACGCGCGCAGGTTCTCCTTGAATGCCGCCGCGCCCCCTGCGTTGATGACCTTGATGCCAAGCGAGCGCGTCGCCGCGAGCGTCCAGGCGACATAGTCGCGCACGGCGGCGGCGCTCTCCTTGCTGCGGATCAGGCCGAGCAGGAAGTCGTCATTGCCCAGCACCGCGAGCGTCGCCTTGTCGATGATCGGAATATCGGCGAGCTCGAGGTGCGCATGCAGTGCATAGTGCGGCGACACCGCGGGCTCGACAACCGTGGTGAAGCCCATGGCGGCATAGCGGCACCCGATCTCGAAGGCGGGCCACCCGGCATTTGACAACGGGGTGCTTCCCGGGCGCGCGGCGGACCCAAGGCGGAATTCCGGCAGCATCAGGCGGGCCGTGTTGACGCTCCAGCCGGCGATGTGGGAGTGGATGTCGATCGCGCCCGCCATGACGATCTTGCCGGTCGCGTCGTAGGTTGCATCCGCCCGGGCTGCGGGAGGCGCATCGACGATGCGGCCATCGCGCATCCAGATGTCGGCGACCCCGTCACGGCCATTGGCAGGATCAATGACGTGGCCGCCCTTGATGCAGGTCAGCATGACGGCGGCCCGTCGGCGAGGTGAGTCACGATCGCGGCGATCGCGGCGGCTACCGAGAGGGCCTCGCTGCGGTCCGTTGCTGCGACCGCAGCAAGGGTTCCGATCATCGGCAGATGCTCGATGCCGTCATGGTCGCGGCCGGGTGCGCCAACGGCGATGTGAACCCGCGGCGGTTTGGTGAACCTGGCATCGGCCGGCGCAAGCGCAATGGTTGGCGACTCGCCGCTCCAATCCGGCGCCGCCGATCGATAGGCGGAAATCCAAACGACGCAATCGGCTTCGCCGTTCTCGACCAGCCGAGTGGCCCGGTATCGCCACGGATCATGGTCCGGGCGGCAGCAGCCAAATCCTGTGCGCATCGGAAACCCAGTCATCCAGCCACAGACCTCGAGCACGCCGACAGCATTGTCGGGGGGCGGCAGCGGCAGCCCCGAAAAGCGCGTCGTCGCGTTCAAGTCGTCAACGACGCCGCACAGCATTGCGATCGTCAGCGCATCGAGGTCTGCGGCCGACCAGACTGCAACCCCAAACCGGGCAGCCTTGAGATCGTCGGCGACCCCCTGCAGAACCGGCGCAGGAACCGCAGACCGGCCGGCGGGGCGACCATTGACCACGGCGCGCAGGGTCGCGAGCAGTGCCGGCAGATCGCCGACCTCACCGCCGATGACTGCGATCTGGCCCGCGCCGCCGACGTGCCGTCCGGGGCACAGCCAGAATATCCGCCTCTCTATCGGGCGGCCGCCATCGCGCTCGCCAGCGGCGCCGAGCAGGCGACGCGACAGCTCGCTCGATTCGTCGATCGCGCCGGGGCCGACGAGCAGCAGCGTATCAGCTCGCAAGCTCGTCTCGCTCGGCGTTGTGAGCATGAATCCGGCTTCACGCAAGACCTCGAGATTGCGCAACAGCGCATCCGCATTCATATGATCGATGGCCGCGCCGATGCGCTGCGCCAGCGCGGTCGCCGCGCGGGCGCCAGCGACATCGGTGCCGAGGCCGGCGATGAGCGGCTGACGGCTTGCGTCGAGCATGCGGGCTGCGGCCGCGGCTGCAGCAGGAAGGTCCGCCGGCGCGCCGTCGATCCAGGCCTGGTGCATTGCGATTCCTTGACGCCGGTCACGGCGCTCAGGCGTCATACTTGATGTAGGCAAAGCGCTGATCGCCAGCGGGCGTCCCTTCAAGTGCCCCGCCTGCCTTTGCGGGCTGCCAATGGACAACCTCCTCGATCTTTTTCGCCAGTTCGAAATCCTTGTCGGTGATGCCCTTGGCCGCATGATTTTGCAGGCGGACTTCGACCCACGCGTAGGAGGCCGTGATATCGGGGTGATGCCAAGCCGCTTCCGCAAGGTGCCCAACCGTATTGATCACCATGAGGGTGCCCTTCCAACTGTTGGTGCGGTATTTGCGGCGAATCCAGCCGTTTTCGAGGTACCAATGCGGCAACTCTGCCTTGAGGCGCGCTTCGATCTCGGCATCCGTGTAGCTGCGTTCTTTGTTGCGTTCCGTCATGGCACCACCTCCCAGAGTCTTTGCATGTCCAGATTGCCAACCCGCCCGGCTGTGGCACATTGTAAGCCGGTATTTGTTTTGGAAAAGCCCGATGAGGCGAGAGTTAGAAAACAGCGGAGCGAATCTCTTGGGGCGTGCGGCCAGCTCAACGCCGGCGAGCATAACGGTGACGATTCCGGCGAGACTGCATCTGGGTTTCCTCGACCTTAATGGCGGTCTCGGTCGTCGTTTCGGCAGCATCGGGCTTGCGGTCACCGGCCTGCGCACGAGAATCGCGTTTCGCCGTGCCGCGAAAAATGACGTGACCGGGCAGGAACGCGAACGCGTCATTCATCACATGGATAAGATGATGCGGCACCTCGCGATCAGCGATAGCCACGCCGCAAATGTGCTGGAGGTCGTCCCCCCGCATGCCGGACTGGGGTCGGGAACGCAGCTTGCGCTGGCGGTGGCGGCCGGGGTTCGCCGCCTGCACGGCCTGCCTCTCGACATTGCGGGGGATGCGCTCCACCTCGGCCGCGGTGCGCGTTCGGGCGTCGGCATCGGGCTGTTTCATCATGGCGGACTGGTGGTCGACGGCGGTTGCGCGAAGGCAGAGGCACCGGCACCAATCATCAGCCGCTTTGCGTTTCCGGATCGCTGGCGAATCATTCTGGCGCTCGATCCGGCGCGTCGCGGAATCCACGGCGCCGAGGAGATAGAAGCGTTCCGGAAGTTGCCGCCCTTCTCGGAAACCGATGCCGCCCGGCTCTGCCGGCTCGTCGTCATGAAGATGCTCCCCGCGGTGGCCGAGGAGGACATCGTGAGTTTCGGCGCTGCCCTCAAGGAAATTCAAGACTCCCTTGGCGGCTATTTTGCCGCCGCCCAGGGCGGATCGCCGTTCACCAGCCCTGACGTTGCCGCTGTGCTGGCCGCGCTCCACCACGAAGGAGCGTACGGAATCGGGCAGAGCTCATGGGGACCGACGGGATTTGCGTTTTCGGCGGCGCCGGCAGAGGCCAACCGCCTGGCGGGCATCGCGCGCCGACATCCGCAGGGCCGGGCCCTGGACATCCGCGTGTGCGCGGGCTTCAATCACGGGGCTGAAATGACCGTCGAATCGGTGGGCGCGAATGTCGAATAACGAGGCGAAGCGGCAGGGAGGGGATCTTGGCCGACAAGAACATTCTCCACATGGTGACGCCCCTCAAGCATATGAGCCCGTTCGACGTGAACATGGCGCTCGACGCTGGCTTCGATGCCGTCGTCGCCTACACCAATGTGACGCTTGATGAGGTGACGGGTCTTCTGCAGGATGCGATTTTCTCGCGGCCCCCGAAGGTCGGGGCGCGCACCGGCATGTTCTTCGGCGGCAAGAATGCGAGCCTGGCACTCGACATGCTGGCAAAGGCCAAGGCGGCCCTGGTGCCGCCATTCGGCATTTCACTCTTCGCTGACCCCGGCGGATCAATCACGACCGCGGCCGCGATGTTGGCATGCATCGAGAAAATGCTCAGAGACCGCAAAGGCCGCGACCTGAAGGGAACCAAGGTCGCCGTGTTCGGAGCGACCGGCGTGCTCGGATTTGCGGTTGCGGTGACCGCCGCGCTCGAAGGCGCCGATGTCACGCTCGTGGGCTATGACGGCATCAAGCGCGTCGGCGAAAGCGCCGGCGAAATCAAGACGCGATTCGGCGTCGACGTGCATGCCGCGGACGGCAGCGACGACACGAAGAAGGCCGCTATCCTCGCCGCCGCCGAGGTCGTCGCGTGCTGCGGACGCGCCGGCGTCCGCGTGGTGACCCGTATGCAGCTTGAGGCCGCCGGCGGTCTGCTCGTCGCCGCCGATGCCAACGCAGTGCCGCCGTCCGGAATCGAAGGACTTGACGCGATGGCAAACGGCGTCGAACTGACGGCGCGCGGAGCCCTGGGGATCGGCCCGTTGGCCGTAGGGAACATCAAATATAAGACCGAATCCGGCCTGTTCGCGCGCATGATTTCTGCCACCAAGCCCGTGCAGATCGATATCCGCGATGCATTCGCCCTTGCCCGCGAACTCAATGGGTGATGAGGCGGTCCTGATCGCCGCGGTTTCCGGGCGAGCGTTGGCCGCATCAGCGCGCCGCGGCGGATATCTGCCTCTGGTTGCCGATTTCTTCGGCGATCAAGACACCGTGGAGGCGGCTCACGGCCACGTGACGCTTTGCGGCGGTCTCGCTCAAGGGTTCCGCGAACGCGAGCTCAACGAGGCATTGGAGCGTCTCGCTGCGCAGCACGTTCCAATCGGAATCGTGTGTGGCACCGGCTTCGAAGACCGGCCGCAGGTGCTGGCGCGGCTGGCGCGGCGCTGGCGCCTTTTCGGCAACAGCGCAGATGCCGTTGCGACAGTCAAAGACCCGGAAATCTTTGCGGCGTTTTGCCGCGACTGCGACGTCGCTCATCCGCGTGTGTCGTTGTCGCCTCCCCCGACTCGCAAGAGCTGGATGGCCAAGCGGCGCGGCGGGTCGGGAGGACGTCACGTCGCGACGGCGGCGGCAAAACAATATGGCGAAGGCATCTATTACCAGTCCCGGGTGCCCGGTACGCCGGTGTCGGCGCTGCTGTTGGCGAACGGCGTCTCCGCCATCGTGCTCGGTCTCAGCGAGCAATGGGCCTGCGCGACATCGCATCAACCGTTCCGCTACGGCGGCGCAGTGCAGCCCGCCAGCATTGCGGCCGCTTTAGCCGAACGCCTTGCGGAATCGGCGTGCCGGCTTGCAACAGCACTGTCGCTCAAGGGATTGAACAGCGCGGATTTCATGGTCGACGGCAACGATTTCTGGATCCTGGAGATCAATCCAAGGCCCGGAGCGACGCTCGACATCTTCGAAACCGGCGGAGATTCGCTGTTTTCGCTTCACATGGCGGCGTGTGCCGGCAACATGATCGCGCAGGCTCCACGGTTCGACGGTGCAAAGGCATCGGCGATCTTCTATGCTGAACATGATGTCGTTGCGCCGGAGCGGTTTGAATGGCCGACCTGGTCCGCCGATCGCCCGAACGCCGGCATCGCGATCAAGGCGAGTGAGCCTCTGTGCACGGTCCACGCCGGCGCCGCTACCGCAGCAGAGGCAAGGGCGCTCGTTGATGAGCGATTGGCGTTGGTTCGCAGGTGGATTCACGACTGGACGCACGATCGGATGCGCACGAGCACCCCATGAGCGCCGGCCTTAGTGTTAATGTGCGGGCAAGGCAGCTCGTCGACCGCCTGGTCGCCGACGCCCCGTCGCTCAGGATTGGCGTCACGCGGGGTTCGTTGGGCGAGCAAACGATCGACGCCGGAAGCCGCTTCCAGGGCGGCATCGCGGCTGGGCTGCGGCTCGCAGAAATTTGCATGGGCGGACTGGGGCACGTGGCGCTGACACCGGGCGCGGCGACGCCAAATTGGCCGTGGACAGTTTCAACGCGCTCGTCCCATCCGGTCATCGCATGCCTCGCCAGCCAATATGCGGGGTGGAAACTTTCGCACAAGGCAGATAACGGCTCGTTCTTCGCACTGGGCTCCGGCCCGGCGCGCGCTCTCGCGCGGCGCGAGCCGCTGTTTGAGAAACTGGCCTATGTCGACCGTGCGGAGAGCGGGACGCTGGTGCTGGAGTCTGCCGCTGCGCCGCCGCCGCAGCTCGTCGAAAAGATTGCGCATGATTGCGGAATTTCGGCGCAGCAGCTCACGATCATTTTTGCCCCGACCCAAAGCCTCGCCGGGGCCGCGCAAATTGCCGCGCGCGCGCTCGAGGTCGCGCTCCACAAGGCGCTCGAACTCGGCTTTGCGCTCGATCGCATCGTGGACGGCATGGCCGCAGCGCCGCTGTGTCCGCCGCACCCCGATTTCGTCGTCGCAATGGGGCGCACCAATGATGCCATTATCTATGGCGGACAGGTTCACCTGTTCGTATCCGGCGCGGCCGGCGAGGCACAGTTGCTGGCCGAACGGCTGCCGAGCAGCGGATCGCGCGACTACGGGCGTTCGTTCGCGGAATTGTTTGCGAGCGTCAACGGCGACTTCTACGCGATTGATCCGATGCTGTTCAGCCCTGCCATGGTCATCGTGACGGCGCTTGAGACCGGCAACAGCTTTCGCGCCGGGGCACTCAATCTTGGCCTTCTCGATGCGTCCTTCTCCTGAAGCCGTTGCGACGCAACCCGCCGTCCCGCGCCTGCGCGTCGGCCTTGTGGTCGACAACATGGACTGGCATGCGCGGGCGCTGGTGCGGGCGCTGGCGGCCCTCGGCGCGACCTCGTTCCCGATCAGATTGACGGCATGCGCTGTCGCGACCTTAAGTCCGACGGGACTGGCGATCGACGGGCTCGGGAGCGACCTGCCCGACGCCATTATGGTGCGCAGCATGTCGGGGGGAAGTTTCGAGGCGGTGACGCTGCGGCTCGGGATCCTTCATGCCGCCCGCGACCTCGGCGTGATGGTATGGAACGATGCCCGGGCGATCGAACGCTGCGTCGACAAGTCGACGACAAGCTTTCTGCTGGCCCGCGCCGGGATCGCGACGCCGCCGACTTGGGCGGTCGAATCGCGCGAAGCCGCTGCTGCCATTGCGGCGCGCGAGGTTGCCGACGGGCTGCTTGTGCTCAAGCCGCTGTTCGGCTCGCAGGGGCGAGGCTTGCGGCTGATCCGCGCACCGGATGATCTGCCGGAGCCGGCCGCCGTCAACGGAGTCTATTATTTGCAGCGTTTTGTCGGCGTCGAGCGCGACGGCTTTCGTGACTTCCGCCTGCTGGTGTCGCGGGACCGCGTGGTTGCCGCCATGGCGCGGCATTCGCCCGGCTGGATCACCAATGTCAAGCGCGGAGCGCGGCCCGTCGCGGTGGCCGCCAACGACGATATGCGGGAGCTGGCGCGGCGCGCCGCCGCCGCAGTGGGGGCCGCCTTTGCGGGCGTCGACATGCTCTACGGGGCCGACGGCCGCCCGACCGTGCTTGAGGTCAACAGCATGCCGGCATGGTCCGGCCTGCAACAGGTGACGCCGTTCAACATCGCCGCCGTGCTTGCGAGCGACCTCCTTGCCGCCGTGACGGAACGGCTGATGCAGGGAGCAGGGGCGTGATCTCTCGGCGTATCGTCGCCGAAGCGTTCGTTGCCGCCTGCTGCGATGAGCTCGAAGCGCCGAAGCCGGGCAACGTTCATGTTTACGCGTCCGGCCACGGGATGACGGCGGCGCAATTCGTCGACAGCGCCCGTGCTGCGGCCGATCCGCTGTGTGCGCCCGCGGCGCGCGTCGGCGCCCGCATTCGCGGCGCAGTCGAGGCGACGCTTCAGGTCACCGGCGTCAATACCAATCTCGGCATCGTGCTGCTATGCGCGCCGTTGGCGGCCGCGGCCGAGCTCGAAGTGCGCGAGCTGCGCGAGGCGCTCGTTCGGGTGCTCGACCATCTCGATATCCGCGACGCCGACGAGGCCTTCACGGCAATTGTGCAGGCCTCTCCCGCCGGCCTCGGCCGCGCCGAGCGGCATGATGTCTTTGCGGCGGCGCAAGTGACCCTCAAGGAGGCTATGGCGCAAGCCGCGGATCGCGACCGGATCGCCCGCCAATACGCAACCGGATTCGCGGATGTCTTCGGCCTCGGCATGCAGGTTGACGCCGCCGCCGCGACGCGCTGGCGCGATGCGAAAATTGCGGCGCTTGCTGTCTATCTGGGCTTTCTGGCGAGGTTTCCCGACAGCCATATCATGCGCAAACATGGCGTCGACGTCGCGACGGAGGTATGCCGGACGGCCGCAAAATTTGATGCTTGGCTGTGGTCAAAGCAAGAACCGGCCGATCTGTTTGGCAAGCTCCTGGAGTGGGACGCTGCCCTTAAGGCGCGCGGCGTAAATCCCGGCACCACTGCTGACCTCACAGTGGCAACCTTGTTCTGCCGCCGCCTGCAATCTGTCTTGCCGTCCGGTCACAACAATGATTGACTTCACCCAGCGGGATCAGTTTCCGCCGCTATCTGGCTAACCGGTCCGGCGTTTTCTGCCGGGCGCTGACAACAAGGATAGACGAGGCACGCGCGCCGGAATTCTCCGGTGCGGCGATTTAATGTCATAAAATTCCTCGCAAGGGAGATAGCCATGGCAGTAATCAATGGGCTCTGCGTCGGTGAGTCACTCGTGGGCGATGGCAACGAGGTTGCCCACATCGACCTCATCATGGGGCCGCGCGGCAGCGCAGCCGAATCGGCGTTCGCGAACGCCCTCACGAACAACAAGGACGGCTTCACGTCGCTTCTCGCAGTGATAGGGCCAAACCTGCTGTGCAAGCCCGCAACCGTTCTGTTCAACAAGGTGACCATCAAGGGCGCCAAACAAGCGGTACAGATGTTCGGGCCGGCTCAACATGCTGTTGCGAAGGCGGTGGCGGATAGCGTTGCCGAGGGAGTGATTCCGCAATCCGAAGCGGACGATGTCTTCATTTGCGTGGGCGTGTTCATTCATTGGGAAGCCGCAGACGACAAGAAAATCCAGGATTTCAACTATCGCGCTACCAAGGAAGCGATCGCCCGCGCCGTCAGGGGAGAACCGAGGGCTGCCGAAGTGGTGGCAAAGCGCAACGAGGTCAAGCATCCGTTCGCAGCGTGAACGAGAGCCGCTGTCGGCCGGGTTGAGCGTTCGGCGAAACCCGGGGGCGCCAATGCCCCATCGATATGCCGAGCCCGGATTTCGCTGAACGCTCAATCCGGGCTACGCGCCGCCTAGCCGCCTGCGAGATCGCGGCCGCTAATGCGGCCATCATGGAGGCTGGTGGCCACAAGCGCCCCCGCAACACCGGCGCCCCTGAGAGCTGCAAGGTCGGCGCTGTCGCGCACGCCACCGGCCGCGTAGATCTCCCGGCCGGCGGCGATATCGCGCACCGCAGACAGCCGATCGAGATCAGGTCCGGCGCCGCTGCCGACTCGCGCAAGGGTCATGACAATCAGCCTGCGGGGCCACGAGGCGACGCCGTCGAAGAGCGTCGCCGGCCCCAGCAACTCCTGATCGCGAAAATCGAGCGACAGAACGATCCGGTCATGGTTGGACAGGCCGTGCACCAGCGCCATGTCCTGTTGGCTTTCGCTGCCGACGACCAGGTGGTCCAGCCCCGCACCGAGCCAGTTTCGCGCCGAGGACAGCTCGCAGACGCCGTTATCGACCCACAGCACGGCGGTCGGGAACTCAGCCTTCAGCCGCCGCAGCACGGCCTCGTTGTTGCCCGTACCCATGATAGCGTCAAGATCGGCGACGTAGAACGTCTTGAAAGGATAAACTGAATACAGGCCCCGCATCACGTCGATGGGGTCGCTGGTCGGGGAGAGCGGCGATTCGAGGGGACGATAGCGATGGCGCTGACCCATGTGGGCGCGCACGACAATTCCACTCAGCAGGTCGAGAACGGGAATGATATCCATGGGGCCCCCACGCAGGCTGGTTGAGTATAGTCACGCGGCGCGCGAGAGAACATGAGCATTGTCATCGGATGGGACGTCGGCGGCGTACATCTCAAAGCCGCGCGCGCAGAGTCCGGCCGCATCGTCAAAGCGGTCCAGGTCGCGGCGCCGCTGCGCGGCGGGATCGAATGCCTCGCGGAGGCGTTCGACCGGGCAAAGACCGAAATGGGCGCAGCGCAACGCCACGTCGTCACCATGACGGGCGAACTCGCCGACACCTTCTCCTCACGCGCGGAAGGCGTTGAGCGTCTCGCCATGCTGGCCGCCGGCAAACTTGGCGGGGCGCCGGTTTCCATTTATGCCGGGCCGGCCGGATACATTCGCGCCGAGCAGGCACGCGAGCACGCGGGCCTGGTGGCGTCGGCCAATTGGCACGCCTGCGCGTGCTTTGTCGCAGGGCGCCGCCGCACCGCTATCCTCATCGACATGGGGTCGACCACAACTGACGTTGTTCCGATCATCGACGGCAACGTGGCGGCATGCGGCTATACGGATGCGCAGCGACTGGCCGCCGGCGAGCTTGTGTATACTGGCCTCGTGCGCAGCTTCGTCATGGCCTGCGCCGCGTGCGCGCCGTTCAAGGGCTCCTGGACGCGGCTGATCAACGAGAATTTCGCCAACATGGCCGATGTTCACCGCGTCCTCGGCAGTTTGCCGGCGGACGCCGACATGATGGCGACCCCCGATGGGCGCGAGAAGACACCTGAGGGCTCGCTGGCGCGGCTCGCCCGCATGGTTGGCGCCGATGTCGCTGATGCCGATGATCGGGCCTGGACGGCCTTGGCGCAGTGGTTTGCCGAAATGCAGAAGCGCAGCGTTATGGACGCCGTCATGTTGGTCAACTCGCGACACCTCCTGCCAGCCGACGCCCCGGTCGTCGGCGCCGGCATCGGCGCCCACGTCGTCGCCGAGATCTCTCAGCGCACAGGGCGCGGATATGTGACGTTCGACGCGCTTCTTGATGCGGCGCCGGCCGCCCGCGCCACCGCATCGCAATGTGCCCCCGCCGCAGCCCTCGCCCTGCTCAGCGCGTGAGCCTTGCCGGCGCTCGCAGGGGGTTGGTGCGATGATTCATGTCGCGGCGATCTTCACCGCCGCAAATCGGTGGCAGCGAGCAGCGCCTTCAAGGTTTCGATCGTCGAGCGGTCGGCACGGCCGTCAACGCGATCCGTGCGAAAGTGGCGTTGAAATGCCGTCACCACCGCTTCGGTCAGCGCGTCGTAAACGCCGGTTGCGGCGATGCCATAGCCATAATCGTGCAGTGCGGTCTGCAGCCGGGTAACCTCCGAGCCGGAATCGCCCGCGGCAAAGCCAGCGTCAGGCCCGATCGGCGCGGGCGCGACCCAGGCGGCCACCCCGGCGCTATGCAACCGTGCCCACGGAAATTTTTCTCCAGGGTCGAGCTTGCGCTGCGGCGCCACGTCGGAATGGGCCAACACACGGTCGGCGCGAATGCGATGGCGCGTCACCAGGTCGCGGCACAGTGCGACAACGGCGGCGATCTGGGCCTCCGGAAAATCCGGATAGCCGTAACTGTGGCCGAGATTGGCAACTTCGATGCCAATGCTGCGCGAATTGATGTCGCTCACGCCTTCCCACGACGACTCGCCGGCGTGCCAGGCCCGGCGCGCCTCCGGCACGAGCTGAATAGTGTTTCCGTACTCGTCCACCACATAGTGCGATGACACCTTTGCGGCGGGATCGCACAGGCGCTCGATGGCGCCCGCGGTGTTCATCATGCCGGTGTAATGGAGCAGCACAATATCGGTTGGCAAGATCCGCTCATCGTGGTTGGGCGACGGCGTGACTTGGCTGACCAGGCGGGAATCCGGGGAAAATACCAGCATCGGGTTGATAGGTCACAGCTCTCGAATTGTTGGATTTCAACGCTTCTTTAAGTTTAACCGTTGTTAATTGCCCCTGGTGTGCCTCATGCCCGCCCAGCGCGAGAGCTGCGGTGATGCCCATATAGGCCCGATGGTATCCGAAGTTAATCGTTCATTTTTGATAGGCTTGACCGTTGCTGGCGGCCCGACGGGCGCTGCGCCGGTGACCCGACTGAATGAGCAGCCTGCAGGGTCGGCAAGGTCGCCTGCCGCAGCTGATGACATCGGCCACCAGCCCCGCCCCGTCCCTGTCCTCTTCCCCCGCCCCCTGCCTAACACGGCCGCGCAAACGGCGGAGGGAAGGGTCGGGGAAACCGTGAGGCCAGGGTGGGGGCCACGGTGGAACGGCGCCGCAACAGAGCGTTCGCAAAGGCACATCGGCGGCCGCGCAAATCGCATGGTCCCGCGTCGCGCCTTTGCTTACCCTAACGGGTGGTTCATTGGCAAAACTCGCCTCCGGGCGGAACGCAGAGTAACCAAAATGGTGGCGCGCACCCCCTCCTCGCAGCCGGCGGCCGCCGCGCCCATTGCGCATGTCCCGGTGCTGCTGCGCCAAGCGATCGAACATCTCGCCCCACGCGATGGCGGCGTCTATATCGACGGCACGTTCGGGGCCGGCGGCTACGCGACCGCGATCCTGCGTGCCGGGAATGCCCGGGTGGTCGGCATCGATCGCGACGCCGACGCAATTGCCGCCGGCCACGCCCAGCGCGCTGCGTCCGGCGGCCGCCTCACCCTGGTGGAAGGCCGGTTCGCCGTGCTCGACGCTATCGCATCCGCCCTCGGGATCGCGGCAGCGGATGGTGTCGTCCTCGACCTCGGCGTCTCGTCCATGCAGCTCGATACGCCCGAGCGCGGGTTCTCGTTCCGGTACGACGGACCGCTTGATATGCGCATGGGTCGCGGTGGGCCCTCCGCCGCCGATGTCGTGGCAGCGGCCTGCGAGCGCGATCTCGCCGACATCATTTTCAACCTGGGTGAGGAGCGGCATTCCCGCGCCGTTGCGCGCGCTATCGTGGCGGCGCGACGACAGCGCCCGATCGCCACCACCGGCGCGCTGGCCGACATCGTCGGCCGCGTCGTTCACGGGCGGCCGGGCGACATTCATCCGGCGACGCGGACGTTCCAGGCGCTGCGGCTGTTCGTCAACGACGAACTCCACGAGCTCGAGGGCGGTCTGGCGGCGGCCGAACGCATCTTGAAACCCGGCGGCCGGATCGTCGTGGTTTCGTTCCATTCACTGGAAGACCGGATCGTCAAGACGTTCCTTGCGCGGCGCAGCGGCGCCGGCGGCGATTCGCGCCATTTGCCGGAACGGACGCGTGAGGCAGCGACCTTTCGGGTGCTCACGCGCCGCCCCCTGACGCCCGATGCCGCGGAAATCCATGAAAATCCACGCGCGCGGTCGGCCAAATTGCGCGCCGCGGAACGGACCGACGCGCCGGCGCGAACCGGCGGGGGCCCCTCCCTGGCTACCTTTTGCGACGGGCGCGACAAGGGACTGCCGTCACTCGCCGCCGTGCTGAAAGGAAATTGCCGATGATCATGCGCCTCGTCCATGTCGTCGTGGTGGCAGCGCTGGTCGTGGCGGCGATCGACGTCTACACCATCAAGTTCGAATCGACGGTACGGGCCGAGCATCTGGCGAAGCTTGCCGCCGAAATCAAACGCGAGCGAGACACCATCGCAGCGCTGCGGGCCGAGTGGGCCCTGCTCGATAATCCGGCCCGCATCGAGGCGCTGGTCCACCGCTACCTCGCCATCAAGATGCTCGATCCAGCCCAGATCGAGCATCTCGACAGCCTCCCCGAACGGCCGCCGGTGCCCCCTGCTCCACAGCCGGACGCCATCGCGACCATCATCGATGCATTGGAGCCTGAGTTCCCCCCCGGCGCTACGCCCGGGCCAGCCTCGGCTGCAGCCGGCGCGGCACGGTGACGGGCATGACGTGGCAACGCGACGCGACCAAGCGCGGCCTCCAGCAATCACTGTCTTACGACCGTGGTAGTGACCGCGCCCGCAAGACACAGGCACGGCTCGGCATTGCGCTCTTCGGCTTCGTCCTTGTCTATGCCATCATCGCGTTTCGCCTCGTGCTCTACGCCGCGACAGCTGATAGCCATGTGGTGCGTCGCGGCGGATCGATCGATGCGATTGCGACGGCGCGGCCCGATATCCTCGACCGCAACGGCGAAATTCTCGCGACCGATCTCAAGACCCCGTCGCTGTTCGCTGAGCCGCGCCGCATCATCGATCCTGACGAAGCAACCGAGCTCCTCGCCGGCGTGCTCGCCGACCTCGACAGCCGCGAGGTGCGCGACCGGCTCGGATCGAAGCGCGGTTTTGCCTGGCTCAAGCGCGACATCTCGCCGGCGCAGCAGCAGGAGGTGCATCGCCTCGGCATTCCGGGCATCGGATTCTTGGCCGAGAACAAGCGCGTCTACCCGAACGGCAATGAATTCTCGCACATCATCGGTCACGTCAATATCGATAATCAGGGCATTGCCGGCATTGAGAAGTGGATCGACAACCGCGGCCTTGCCGATCTGCACCGTGCCGGTTTCGGCGTCGACCGCGAGCAAGAGCCGGTTCGCCTCGGGGTCGATCTGCGCGTGCAGCACGCGCTGCACGACGAGCTCATCGCGGCGCGCGATACGTTCAAGGCCGATGCGGCCGCCGGCATCGTGCTCGATGTGCGCAGCGGCGAAATCGTGGCGATGGTGTCGGTGCCGGACTACAACCCCAACAATCCGCGCGAGGCGCTGGAGCCGAGCCGCATCAACCGTCTTACTACGGGCGTCTACGAGATGGGCTCGACCTTCAAGGCACTGACCATCGCGATGGCGCTCGACTCCGGCAAGGTCACGCTCAATTCAAGTTTTGACGCCCGCGGCTCGCTGCGCTACGGGCACTTCAACATCAGCGACTATCACGCCCAGAATCGCGTGCTCACGGTGCCGGAGATCTTCACCTATTCGTCGAATATCGGCGCCGCCAAGATCGCGCTCAGCCAGGGCGTCGAGAACCATAAGGCGTTTCTCGCCAAGGTTGGGCAGCTCGACCGGCTGCGGACCGAATTGCCGGAAAGCGCCGAGCCGATCGTGCCCAGGCATTGGGGCGAGCTCAACACCGTTACGATTGCGTACGGACACGGGCTGTCGGTGGCGCCGCTGCAATCCGTCATGGGCGTCGCCGCCATCGTCAACGGTGGCTACCTGATCCCACCGACCTTTCTCAAGCGCAGCCCGGCCGAGGCGCGGGCGATCGCAAAAAGCGTCGTCAAGCCCGAAACCAGCGCCGCCATGCGCTACCTGATGCGGCTCAATGCCGAAAAAGGCACCGCCACCAAGGCCGACGTGAAGGGCTTCTATGTGGGCGGCAAGACCGGCACCGCCGAAAAGGTCATCAACGGCCACTATTCCAAACACCGTCTGATGACCGATTTCATGGCGGTGCTGCCCGCCGACGACCCGCGCTTTCTGTTGCTGATCATGCTGGACGAGCCCCAGCCCACCGCCGAGACCCACGGCTTCGCCACCTCAGGCTGGAACGCCGCGCCGGTTGCCGCGAAGGTGATCACGCGGATCGCACCGCTGCTCCACCTTGAGCCGCGGTTCGACATGCCGCCAGCGGATCGGCTGATCCTCGCTTCGGCGAAGGAAGGGCGGTAGAGTCGATTTTTCGAGCATGCCGACTTGGCCGCTCGGTTCATCACCTTTGGGGTATCGAGGGAAAAAATCTCCCTGACAACAACCGCACCGGAAGCCGCACGGGTCGCCTCGCGCGCGACGAACAAACGCATCATCGTGCTCGCGACCTTTGCGGCGCGATCGGCGAACGAACGCTAAGTCTGAACGGCGCGTTGTCGGCGACCGGGGCGATCGGAGGCATCATTCATTGGAAATGATGCTGCAAATTATCTTGGCATAGCCTGCATCTTTCCTGTCACCGGAATCCGCTCTAGCATCAACCAAACCAGGAGGAGACGATGCGCAATTTCTCGTTAGCGACAGTGGCGTTGACCGTGCTGTGGGGCCTTGCGCCCCATACGCCAGCACAAGCCGCCGAAATCATGGTTCTGGCGGCGGCGGCGGTTGAGCAGCCCTTCGAAACCGTGGTGCACGCGTTCGAGCATGACACCGGTAACAAGGTGGCCGTGACCTTCGGATCGGTCGGGGCGATTCAGGGAAAGCTCAAGGCTGGGGCCAAAGCCGACCTGGTGATCCTGTCGACCCCCGTGGTGGCTGCGGCTGAGAAGGACGGAACCGCGCGCGCCGGCAGCCGCGCGGTGGTGGGTCGCGCTGAAATCGGTGTCGCGGTGCGCAACGGCACGCCGGCGCCCGATATCTCGACGGCGGATGTTTTCAAAAAAACGCTGCTCGCCGCGAAGTCAGTTTCCTACACCGACCCGGCCGGCGGCGGTACGGCTGCCGTCTTTGTCGCCGGCATGCTGGAGCGGCTGGGCGTCGTCGACGCCATCAAGGGTAAATCTCTCAAATTCAACACCGGCCGTGAGGTCATTGCGGCTGTGGTCAGGGGCGACGCCGAGATCGGCATCGGGTTCACCTCCGAATTCGTTCCCGTCAAGGAGGTGAAGGTCGTCGGCGCGTTACCGAAGGAGATCGAATTCGTCAATGAATATTCCGCCTACATCCCGGCAGCGAGCGCGGCTGCCGAGCCCGCGCAAGCGCTGCTCGCCTACCTCGCTCGCCCCGCCTCGCGCGACATCTTCAAGGCTGCAGGGGTCGGCATGTGAAGGGGGCGGCCGGCATTGGGTGGTCTTCACCCGCGGCACGGCATCGGCAGCTTATCCGCCAGTAGCTGCCGGTCCGATGCGATGGCCACAATGACAGAATTGGGCCAGATAACCGCCGTCATGCACCGCAAAAAATGGACCGACACAGCGGCAAACGCGGGCGGCAGAGCATCGACATCACACGCAGCTCGACTCAGAACGTCGCCCGCACCCCGGCATATGCGGCAAGGGGCATGCCAGGCACAAACATGCGCGGGTCGCTGAGGCCGAGGGACGGCGGGACGGAGCTGGGGTCGAAGAATGCTCCGGTCGTATAATAGCGCTGATTGAACAGGTTCTGCACCACGCCGAAGAGTTCGACGTTCTTGGTCACCCGATAGGAGCCGTGCAGGTTCACGACGGCATAGGGTGGCACCTTGGGGTTCTGATTGGCCTGGTCGCCGGTCGCAAACTGGCTGCCAACAGCATTGACATCGATGCCGACCTTCCAGGCGTCGGTGACGGCGTATTCGATGCCGGCCTTAAACCGATGCTGCGGAACGTTCGGAAGGTGATCGCCGGGCGTGACGACGATCAATGGGTTCCCCTGGCTGTCCACCCCGTTCGGCGCCGGGTTGTTCCCCACCGGCAGGTTCATCGCGGTTTGAAACGTGGCGTCGACAAAAGTGTAGTTCGCGTAGACGCTCCATGGATTCGCCTTCAGCGTAATGCCGGCTTCAACCCCCTGACGCAGCGTCTTGGCGGCGTTGAGGAAGAAGCCCTGGCCGAGCACGGTCGTGCTCGCGACGTTGATGATGTCGTCGGTATTTTCCGTGCGAAAGACGCCCACATTCCAGGCGACTTGGCCGTTGGGCAGGCCGCCCCCAACATTACCGAGCGTGAAATTCCCACGCAGGCCCGCTTCGAGCGTGTGCGACACCACCTGCTTGAGCGGCGGATCCGAGACAAGGAAATTGTCGATCAGGCACGGCCGGGTCGGATCGGAGCAGCCAAGCTCCAGTGGCGTCGGCGCGCGGTTGGCTTCCGAATAACCCGCATAGACGGTGGTATTGGGGAGAAGCTTGAACGTCGCGCCGACCACCGGGTTGAAGCGCTGAAACCGGTTCTCGCTTGTGAGCGTGCCTCTCAGTTGATCTTCGAGGTTGACCTGAGCCACGTTGAAGCGTCCGCCCGCAGTGAGCGCTAGTCGCGACGTCATCTCGAAGGTATCGGTGGCATATATCCCCGTATAGGTCGTATTCGACAGCAGACTCACAGGCGCGAGATTGGCCTGGTTCGGGTCCGGATTGTTGGGATCGGGCGGCTGGTTGATGATGAAGCCAGTGCCGTTGACGAACAAGTTGTCATCGACGGTTCCGAGTTCGCTGACGGCGTTGAATTGCACATGGCCGCGATCGATGCTCACGCCGACCACGAAGTTGTTGGGGTGGTCCAGGACTTTCTTCGTGCTGGTCGCCTGGAGCGATCCGCCAAAGCCCGCGGCGTTGGTCTGGGTGCGGTCGATCT
>Ga0066903_100000943_pt1 | contig 20057 bp, 16 predicted proteins | sample PanSoiMetaGPlot1_FD_67491 | JGI IMG/M metagenome (GOLD analysis project Ga0066903, IMG submission 67491) | Tropical forest soil microbial communities from Panama analyzed to predict greenhouse gas emissions - Panama Soil - Plot 1 (version 2) | ecosystem: Environmental > Terrestrial > Soil >... | reverse complement strand
CGGGCGGGAGCATCCCGGCGCAGCAGGCCGGCCGCCAGGAAGACGAGTCCCGCCAAGGCCCACCAGGCCGGCAGCAGGACCCAGGTCAGGATCCGGTAGTCGGTGCGCTGCTGCAGGGCCGCGCCGGCCAGCTCACCGTAGCAGAGGATCTCGGATGAGAGGATGAACACCGCCAGCAAACCCCCCAGGCAGGCGAGCGCCGAGGAAAGGGCCGACGATTCCCGCGTCTCACGGTGGCCGGAGGCGATCTTCGCTGCCACGCCGAAGGCCGCCGCCACCAGCAGCACGGTGGCGAAGGGCCGATTGAGCACCGGCCGGAACAGCTCGTGGTGAAGCGGCTGGTGGATGACGAGAACCCTGCCCAGCGCCAGGCTCAGCACGGCGCAGCCGCCGACGCGCGCCAGCGGCTCGGCGTAGCGATAGCCCAGCCACAGCAGCAGCGGCCCCTCGACCGCCCAGGCCACGGTGACCGCCTGCAGGCCCAGCCGGGCCGGGATGGCGAGCGTGAAGAAGGTCATCGACAGGGCCAGCTGCGCGCCGATGAGCGCCCGCTCGCCCACGGCGCACCGCTTGATCCAGGCCGCGAGCAGCAGATAGGCGAGCGCCATCAGGACCAGCATGCCGGCGAAGCCGTGGCGATGCGTGTCGTGCAGGATCCGATGGCCGAAGAAATAGGTGACCAGCCCGGCGCCGAGCGGGAGCAGCGCCGCCTCCTTTGCGGCAAAGGCCCGTCCCCGGATCGCCGGCAGGCACGGGATCACGATGAACAGGAGGAAGAAGGCGGCCAGGCCGATCAGCGCCACCGTCATCCGCGTCTCGCCGTAGTGCTGCACGAACCAGGCGCTGTAGAGGAACATCGTCCCGGCGTAGGCCAGCAGATCGAGGGCGCGCCAGCGCCGGTACAGCGCCGCGCCGAGCACGCCGAGATTCAGGACCCCCAGGTAGAGGAAGAGCGCCTCCGCCCGATCTTCGCCGGTGGAGAGGAGAACCGGGGTGAGGATTCCGCCCAGCGTCGCGAGGATGGCGATGGCCAGGGCGTCCTGGAGGACCGCCAGCGCGATGCCGACGGCCGTGACCAGGCCCATGAAGAGGAACGCGGTGCCGAGATCCAGCAGGTGATAGAAGCCGGAGGCGGCATAGAGCGAGAGATAGAGCGCGCCGATTCCGCCGCCGGTGAGCCCCTGGGAGAAGAACCGGTACGATTGGCGGCGCGCGCGCTCCCCCGCCACCAGCATCGTGACCCCGGCGAGAATGCCCAGGGTGACGCGGGCCGTCGGGCCGATCCAGCCATGCTCGAAGGCGTAGCGCAGGAAGAACCCGATCCCCAGCACGAGAATCGTGGCTCCCGCCCAGACCATCCAGCGTGTTCCGATGATCTGCTCCAGGCTCTCGCCGTCCCACGGCGGCTTCGGGCTTCCGGATCCCGCGAAAACCGGTCCGGTCGTCGCCGTTCGAGCAGGAGGGCTCACCGGCATGGATGGGACGCTCGGCCGCGCCGGTGACGTCCCCGCGTCCCCTGCAGAAGGCCGAACAGCGGTGGTTGCTTGAGGCAATTGGATGGGACCTGGTGGCTCGACTCCGAGTGGCCGCGGCTGCATGGGCGCGGACATCACCGGATCGGGAGATGGCTGGAGGATCGGAGCCGATGGCGCTCCTTCGGTCGCCGGCTGGCGGGGCCCAGGCGTCGCTTCTTGCGGGGCCTTGGAAGGTGCCTGCCGGGAAGCGCGCTGGGCCTCGCCGCGCAGGAAGGCAAGCTCCCGCTCGAGCCGCTCGATCCGATCGCGGTGCCGGCGGGAGATGACGGCGAAGGCAATGAGGTGGATGAAAGGAAGTGCCAGGAAGAGCAGGGCGACCAGATACAGGATCCCTACCATTCCCTCCAACCACGGCCCGTCAGGGCATCAGGCGTCCAGGAAAGCACGGAAGGAGAGACCGTCGTCCGGCGCATTCTAGCACCCTCACGCCAAGGAAGGTGCACCAGGCGCTACGCTGTCGCCAGGGTGCGTCGACTTCGATCCGATCGAGCAACCCCACGACGAGGCGAACCGCACCTCCTCCCACAGGGACGGGGAGGCGCAACGCAGCAGCGCTGTTGGCTCGACCGCCGAACGGCTTGCCTTCCGGGACGCGACCCTAGATGCGGGGCCGCTTGTCCACCCGCGCGATCCAGGCCAGCAGATGAGGGTGATCGCTTCCCGGCTTCTGGTAATCCATGAGCACCTTGTGGAAAAGATAAGGATCGTCGGCCGGATGGATGGCGGCGTACTTGACGAAAGGAAACGCCGCGATGTCGGCGGCGCCGAATTCCCCAAAAAGATACTCGCGGCCGGTGAGGAGCTGCTCGAAGAGATCCAGATATCCCTGCATGACCTTGCCCAGCTTCTCCACCCGCGAGCGGTCGATCTGCGCCGCGGGCTTTTCGAGCTCGTCGGCCATCTCGTTGGGCGGGCGCTTCCAGACCCGGTTGAACCAGTCGATGAAGAGCAGCACCTCGGCCTTCTTGGCCGGATCGGCCGGGTACAGGCGCGGCCGGTCGGGATAGCGCTCCTCCAGGTCGCGGACGATGTCCATCGACTCGAACAGGACGCGGTCGCCGTCCACCAGCACCGGGACGAGGTCCTGCCCGCTCACCTTGCGGATCTCGGTGCGGTCGTCGTAGGGGACCTGGACGTATTGCGCCGCGAGATTCTTGTGGCCCAGCGCCAGCGCCACACGCTCGACGTTGGTGGATGCCTCGACGGTATAGAGCTTCATCATGGGGGGTCTCCTCGCGAAAATGGCCTGTGCCGGCTTCGAGCGAGGATCCTAGCCCAACGAGGCCATCGGCGGGAAGAGGCGGCGGTGGGACGGCGTCTCAGGAGTGGGAGGGCGGGAAGCTGCTGAGGAACTCGAGGACGGTCTGCTGGATCGTCTCGACCTTGGCGGGCTTCATGATGCAGGGCTTCTCGGTCGCGATCATGTACTCGTGCGCGTTCAGGCTGTCCAGGAGGCCGGTCGTGAAGATGAACCGGCTCTGCGTTCCCTCCCGGATGCTGTCGACCTTGAGGAAGAACTCCACGCCGGTCATCCCCGGCATGCGGATGTCCGAGATGATCAGGTTGTAGGGAATGGCCTTGATCCGCTCCAGCCCATGCGCCGCGTCGGGAGCGGTGTCCACCTGGAATCCCATCGCCTCCAGCACTTCGGCATAGAGGATCCTGACGACCGGCTCGTCGTCCACGATCAGAGCCTTGCCGAGATGGGTGGGGAGGTGGGTGAGGGCTGCTGGCTCGGAGTTCATCGGTTCCTTAGGACCTCGTCCGCGAGGAGACGCGGGGCAATCCCCATCCGGGGGAAACATAGGTTCCGATGCGGAGCCAGTCAAGAATTCGGATCGTCACGACGCTCCTTCCAGCACCTTCAGGAGGCCGGTGCTCCCGTTCAGGAGCACGCGGTCTCCCGTCTTCAGCCGGCGCATGATGCCGGGGATGTTCACGATCGTGGGCAGGCCGTACTCGCGCGCGATGATCGAGCCGTGCGACAGCGTCCCGCCCATCTCCACCACCAGCCCGGCGGCCAGCGTGAAGAGCGGAATCCAGGAGGGATCGAGCGTCGGAGTGACCAGGATGTCGCCGGGTCTCACCTGCTCCAGCTGGTGCGGGCTCTCCAGGACGACCGCTCTGCCTTCGACGCGGCCGGGCCCCACCGGCATCCCCTGGAATTCTCCGGTCCGTTGCGGCGCCGCCGGCGCACGCGCCGCGAGATGGGCGATCTGGGACTCGCGCAGCAGATTCGGCATCGGGAGAGCCGCCTGCCGCTCGCGCTGGGCCGCCCGGCGGCGGACGAGGGACAGCGTCTGCTCGGCGGGCGATTTCCCCAGCAGCGCCGGCTCGATTTCCTCGATGCGGAGCAGCACGAGAGAAGCAGGCGAGGAGAGATGGCCGCGCCGCGCGAGGCGCTCGCCCGCCTCCTGCTGGAAGCGGCGCAGCGCCGCGCTCACGCGCATTCCTTCGAAGCGTGTCCGCTCCCTCTTGATGATGGCGTCCTGCAGGCGCCGCACCGGGCCGCGGAGGAGGAAGCGCCGCCAGGCGGGCATCGATGCCCACGCCCGGCGCGCCGTCTCTTCCTGGGCGCGCAGCGTCGCGTCGGGATCGGGAGCCTTGGGATCGGAGAGCAGGGCGCAGAGAGCGCGCAGGAGAAAGCCGGGGTCCTGCGCGTAGACCGGCATGGCGGGATCCGACTCGTGCACGCCCCGATGGCCGTAGGTCTTCAGGTAGGCGCGGAAATCGTCCAGAAAGCGCGTACCGGAGAGCGCCTCCTCGAAGCCGTGGAAATCGCCGCGCGAGGACCGCAGATAGTCGCGCGCGCGCGGCTCGGCGCGGGCTGCCAGCGAGAGGCGGATGAGGTCCGTCCCTTGCCTGACCGAGATGCTCTTCTCGCCCGCCGCCAGCACGGCGCTTAGAAAAGCCTCCGGCTCGGCGCCGGCCGGCAGGAGAGCCTCGGCCAGGAGCGCGGCGCTCGACACGCGGTTGAAGGCGAGCTGGAGATGGAAGATGAGCTCGGTGGCATAGCGGCTGGACTCCTCGAAGATGGCCGCCAGCGCCGCATCGGAAAGCGCGGGAGGGTCCAGCGCCTGCAAGGCGGCCGACTGGCGGCGCGCCGCCTCGAAGAAGCGCTCCAGGCGCCGCGGCGTGGAGGCCTGCAGCAGGCTCGCCCGCATCATCTTAATGGGAGAGCGCAGGAAGGCCTGCAAGGTGCGGACTCGGCCCCCGGATGGAACGGCAGGCTCGGCGTCGTGTCCCAGAGCGCGGGTGAAATGCGACACGGGAACTCCGAACTGGGCCATCCAGTTTCCGATCAGGCTCAAGTTGAAATAGGGGCGTCCTTCGATGAAGCGCACCACGCGCTCGCCCGGCTTCAGGCTCATGCCGAGACGCCGGCAGTTGAGCGCCCAGTCGACGCGCTCCGAGAGCGACTCGAAGAGGACCGAGGGTAGCTCGGGCAGCAGCTCGCGGAGATTGGCGCGCGTCCACAGGATGTCCTCGAGGGGGCGCGCGGCCTCCTCCTGCTCCGGCTGTCCCGGCGCGCCGAGCGTGCTGATGGGCCGCGCCTGCAGGAAGTAGATTCTCCCCTCCTCCTCGGCCCATTCGAGATCGAGCGGGCAGCCCCAGGCCGCCTCCAGCCGCAGGGAGAGGCTCACCAGCTCCGTCACCTGGGCGGCGCTCAGGGTGAACGCGCCTCCCTCCGGATGCCCACCGGTGCCCGCGAACGTGTCGCGCGGCACTCTCAGGGTGGCCGGATTCGCCTGTCCTTGCGCCAGCTTCTCGGCGGTCCCCTGCACCGCCTGGATGAGAATCTGGTCGCCCGCCGTCCCCGGCTCGCGCGTGAACAGGACGCCGGCGCACGAGGGCCGGAGCATGCGCTGCACCACGGCCCCCGTCCGGATCACCGAAGGCTCGGCAGGAAGACCCATGCGTCGGCGATAGGCCAGCGCGCGCGGCGCCGTCGCCGAAGCCCAGCAGCGCAGGAGGAAGCGCGGGACCTGCGCGCGCGCAACGTTCAGATAGGATTCGTGGATGCCGGCGAAGGAGGCCCTGCTCGCGTCCTCGTCGGCGGCGGACGAGCGCACGGCGTAGCCGGAGGGGGAGGGACCGAGCGCCTCGAGGGCGCTTTCCAGCTCGGCCCGCGGGACGGAGGGGATTTTCTCGGCGAGCGCCTCCGCCTCGGGCTCGAGGGGAGACGCGGCGCGCGTCTCGTCGAAGAAAGAGGCGGTCACGACGAAGCCGGGAGGCACCTCGACTCCCAGATCGGCCAGGCGCGACAATCCGACCGCCTTGCCGCCCGCCTCGGCCAGATCCTCCGGCCGGATGTCCCACAACGGACGCACGAATCGCATCAGGCGCGAAACTATAGCGCAGGAAGCGCTATGATGAAGGGCCATGAGCGACCCGCGCCCTTCGGCCTCGTGGAGCTTCCGCTCGGCCTTCCGCAAGATTTTCTCGGTGGCGGCCTTCCTCGCCGTCCTCGCCATTCTCGGCGGCGTCGCGCTGCGCGGAACGCGGCTCGTGAAGCGGGAGGAGACGGGCTGGACGGGCAGGTACAACGTCCTGCTGGTCACGGTGGACACGCTGCGCGCCGACCATCTGGGCTGCTACGGCTACAGCCGCGCCGAGACGCCTTCAATCGACCGGCTGGCCACCGCCGGCGTCCTCTTCGAGCGGGCGGAGACCGCGGCCCCCATCACCCTGCCTGCACACGTCTCGATCCTGACCGGCACCTATCCCGCCTATCACGGCGTGCGCAACAACGGCGTGTATCGCCTCGGTCCGCGGGCCGTGACCCTGGCCGAGGTGCTGCACGATCATGGCTACAAGACCGGCGCGATCATCTCCGGCTACCCGCTGATGGCGCGCTTCGGCCTGGCGCAGGGATTCGACAGCTACGACGATCACCTGCCGGCGGAGAAGGTCCGCCAGGTGCACTTCCGCGAGCGGCGCGCCGAGGATGTCAGCCGCCTGGGCAACGCCTGGCTCTCGGCGCACGCCTCGAGCCGCTTCTTCCTCTGGCTTCACTATTTCGACCCGCACGCGCCGTACACGCCCCCCTCTCCCTTCGCGGAGCGCTTCGCCCAGAATCCCTACGACGGCGAAATCGCTTACGTCGATCACGAGATCGGCAAGGTTCTGAACAAGCTCTCCACCCTGCGGCTGCTCGACAAGACCCTGGTCGTCCTGGCGGCCGATCACGGCGAAGGGCTGGGTGACCACGGCGAAGCGACGCACGGCGTCTTCCTCTACGAGTCGACCCTGCGCGTGCCGCTCATCCTTTCTTTGCCCGGCCCGCTGCCCACCGCCCGCAGGGTCGCGACCCCGGTGCGCACCATCGATCTGGTTCCCACGCTCCTGCGACTCCTCGATCTGCCGCAGCCGGAGGAGCTGCAGGGCACCAGCCTGCTGCCGCTCACCTCCCGGCGCCCGCCCGATCTGCTGTTGAAGTCGCTGTCGGAGTCGATTCTGCCGCGCGAGAACTACGGCTGGAGCGAGCTGAGCGCGCTGCGCATCGGGGATTGGAAGTACATCCTGGCGCCCCACGAGGAGCTGTACGACCTGCGCACCGACGCCGAGGAGAAGCGCAACCTGATCCAGCAGCGCGAGGGAGACGCCGCCCGGATGCGCGAGGAGATCCACCGGCTGATGCAGGAGTCGGCTTCCTCCGGGGAGCCGATCGCCTATCGCCAGGAGCTGGACGAGACGGCCCGCGAGCGGCTGCGCTCGCTGGGCTACCTGTGGGCTCCCGGCCCCGGCCCGCAGACGGCCTTTCCCGATCCCAAGGATCGCATCGGTCTCCTGGAGGCGCTGGACGCGGGGCGCGAGCTGTACGCCAGGGGGGATTACCCCGGCGCCATCGCCCGCTACGACCAGGTGCTCGCCTCCGACCCCGGCAACCTGACCGCCCTCTTCCAGCGCGGCCTCGCCAAGGTGGAGCTGGGCAGCTTCTCCAGCGCCGCCGCCGACTTCGAGGCGGTGCTCGCCCAGCGGCCGAGGAACCCGGAGACGCTCATCAACCTGGGCGCCGCGTTGATGGGAGAAGGGCTGCTCAACGAGTCGGCCCGCACCTTCCGGCAGGTGATCGATCTGGATCCCGACTCCGACAAGGCCTACACCGGCCTGGGCAAGTCGCTCGCGCGCCAGGGCAAGCCCGACGAGGCGGCCGAGATGTTCCGGCGGGCTCTGGCCTTGAACGGATCCTCGCGCGAGGCGGGACAGGGGCTGGCCGCGGCGCTGGCGGCGGCGGGCAAGCACGAGGAAGCCGAGGCGGCCTTGCGCAAGGCGGCGGAGGAGGATCCGAAGGATCCCGACACGACGGTGGCGCTGGCCCGCATGCTCTACGAGTCGGGACGCTACGACGAGGTGGTGACGCGCATGGAATCGGCCCTGAAGGACGGCGTCGATTCGCCGGAGATCCATTTCGCTCTGGGAAACGCCTTGTTCCGCCAGGGGGAGACGGCGAGAGCCTCGGAGGAATACAACCGCGTGCTGAAAATGCAGCCCGGTCATTCCGGCGCGCTGTTCGGATCCGCCCTCGTCGCGCTCAAGACGGGCCGCGCCGCCGAGGCCGTGCGGCTGCTGGAGCAGGCGCGCGCCGCCGATCCCTCGAATGCCGCGGCCCGCAGGAACCTGGCCATCCTCTACGACGAAGCGGGGCGCGACAAGGAAGCCATCGCCGAGTATCGGGCGGTCCTCTCGCTCGATCCCGGCGCGTCGGAGATTCACTTCCGGCTTGGAGAGGTCTACGCGCGCTCTGGTCGCAAGGAGGAAGCGCGCCGGGAGCTGGATACCTACCTGGCGGCGGGCTCGGGAGAGTTCCGTGAGGAAGCGAAGAAGGCGCTGGACCGCCTGCAGGAATGAAAAGGGCGGCCCGCCGGGCCGCCCCGAAGCGCCGGCGGCGGGGGAGCTACTTGATGAGGGCCTTGAGGACCTTTCCGGAGGTGAACTTCACCACGCGCTTGGCCGGAATCTTGATGGGCTCTCCCGTTTGCGGGTTGCGTCCGGTGCGAGCCTTGCGGCGGGACAGGGTGAACGTGCCGAAGCCGACCAGGCTGGATCGATCCCCTTTCTTCAGGCTCTTGGTGATGTGATCCACCATGGAATCGATGGCCTTGGCCGCCTGTACCTTCGTGATCTTCACGTCTTTCGCGACATACTCAATCAGATCACCCTTGTTCATGCCGTCTCCTTGCGTCCCGCGAGCTGTTTGAAGAGAAAGGAACACAAAAGTTGCGGTCTATATAGCATCGCAGGATCGCACTGTCAACCGGAGAATTCGCCTGAAGCGCACGCCCATCACGGCATTGCAGAGCATGCCCGACGGCCGGATGAGCGCGCATCGAAGAATGCCGTGCTCCGCCGCCGATTTGCGAGGATCCGGATGGATCGCTTCCTCTTTTCGACGCTCGAGAGGGTCGTCGATCCGAAGCTTCGAGTTTCGGGTATTCTTGCGCTGGCCACGGCCATGCGCCGGCGCCGCATACCTGCATGCCGAGGATCGCGAGTCATCGGGAGACTGCCATGAGCCGTAAGATGAAGCCGCACTTCGACGCCGATCTGATGGAGATCGCCAAAGGGGCCATGTCCCTCCAGGGCAACTTCGACTCGATCGAGACGACGGTCAAGGGAGCGGAGACCAATCTGACGCTGATCGACGATACGTTCCGCACCGTCGCCTCCCACCTGCAAGGCTTCCACAAGGCCATCCAGGCTGTCGGGCATCGGCTGCGGGTCGTCGAGAGCGCCATGCGGCACATGAGCGAGAGCCTCGCGGCCGCGGAAAAGCAATCGAAGGTCCGCGGCGCCGCGGCCCCCAAGCCGCGCCGGTCGCTCGGCGGAAGCCGGAGGGAGAAGCGTGCTGGAGCTGCGTCCAACCTGCGAGCACTGTAACCGGCCGCTGCCGCCCGATTCGCTCGAGGCGCGCATCTGTTCCTACGAGTGCACCTTCTGCGCCGATTGCGTCGAGAAGATCCTCGCCGACGTGTGTCCGAATTGTGCCGGAGGATTCACGCCGCGGCCCATCCGGCCGGCGCGCGACTGGAAGGGCGGCAATTACCTGGGGAAGGATCCCGCCGGCACCCGGATCCGCCACAAGCCCGTCGATCCGGCGTCGCACGCCGGGTTTTCCGCTATGATCCGCCAGATTCCTCCCGAGAAACGATAGGGGAACGAAGCCAACCGTCTCGAAGCATCGAGCTTTCTACCGGAGCGCTCCGCCATGGAACCGAAATCAGCCCTCTCCCCTTCGCGCTGCCAGCTCATGCCGGCCAATCCGACAGGCGGGAGAGGCGATCCGGGCAGCCCGAAAGAGCTGGCCCGCGCGCTGACGCGCCGGGTGGGTCGCGCCATCCAGGATTACACGATGATCGAGGCGGGAGACCGGGTGATGGTGGCGGTCTCCGGAGGGAAGGATTCCTACGCGCTGCTGGATCTGCTGGAGCAGCTGCGCCGGCGCGCCCCCGTGCGCTTCGAGCTGGTGGCGGCCAACGTGGACCAGGGCTACAACGGCTTCCGCTCCGACGTCATCGAGGAGCACCTGAAGGCGGGCGGCTTCCGCTACCACATCGAGATGACCCGGATCGCGCACACGATCCGGACCAAGATGGACCCGGAGGACACGCACTGCTCGCTATGCGCCCGCCTGCGGCGCGGCGTGCTCTACCGGCTCGCGACCGAGCTGGGCTGCAACAAAATCGCGCTGGGGCATCACGCCGACGACGTCATCGAGACGCTTCTCATGCTGCAGCTCTTCAACGGCCAGATCAAGGCGATGCCGCCGGTTCTCCACGCCGAGAACGGCCTGCACACCGTCATCCGCCCGATGGTCTATCTCTGGGAGGAGGAGATCATCCGCTACGCCAAGGCGATGGAATTCCCGATCGTCTGCTGCTGCTGTCCGGCCTGCGGCGACACCTCGCTGCAGCGCCAGCAGATCAAGTCCTTCCTCAAGCGGCTCGAGGAGGGCCACCCCGGGATCAAGCACTCCCTGCTGAAGGCGACGCGCAACGTCCAGCTTCCCTTCCTGATGGATCCCCGCTACCTGACGTCCAGCCAAGCATCGAAGCCGGCTCCCGCGAGCGATGAGCGAGTCGCCGAGCCCGTCTGACCTCCGGGCGCCACGGGCCGGCGACTTCCTGTGCCTGGCCCTCGCGCTCGGCGTGTCCCTCGCCCTCGGCCTGGGATTCTTCGATCTGGCCGAAAGCATCCTGCGCGATCACCCCCGCGCGTTCCATTGTCTCTCGGGAATTCTCGCGCCGCTGTCGATGTCGATTCCGGCATTCTTCCTGCTGACCGCCCCCGCCCTGCTGCTGGCGGCGGTCGCGCCGCTGGGAGCGCGCCGGCCATTGCGCGGACCGGTGCTGGCGGGCATCGCCACGACTCTGGGCGTGCTCTTCATGTTGATCCTCCACTACAACCTGCTCACTCCCCATCCGAGCTCGACCCAGATGCGGCTGCTGGGCCTGAGCGCGTGCCTGGCGGCGGGGCTGGGCGTCGTGCGCTTCCAGCGCCTGCGCCGTCTCTGGACCGGCGCCCAGGCGCCCGCGGAAGTCGGCGGCACGATTCTCGCCGTTCCTCTCGTCCTGGGCCTCGGGTTCCTCGTCATCTGGGGCGAGAGCTATCTGGACGGGATGACGGCATCCGGCCGATCGACTCTGGCGAGCCTCGCGATCGTCCTGGCGGTGGCCGCCGCGGCGCTCGCCTCCATCCATCTCGCCGGCAGAATCCGGGTCGGGCGCTGGGTGGGCGCCCTGGCGCTCCTGCTCGTTCTCTCGGGCTTTCTGGCGATTCTTCCGCGCGCCGAGACGGCGGGCGCGGTCAGGAAGGAGCACGCCGTCGGCAAGATCCTGCTGCTCAGCATCGACACGCTGCGCGCGGACGCGGTCTCGGCCCTGCGCCCCTCCGCGCCTCCCACCGCCAGCCTCGACGCCCTGGCCTCCGACTCGGTGGTCTTCACGCGTGCCTACTCCCCCGCGCCCTGGACCCTCCCCACCTTCTCGTCGCTGATGACCGGCGTGACGCCGCTGGTCCACGGCGTGCGGAAGTTCGAGGATCGGATTCCCGCCCAGCTCACCACGCTGGCGGAGAAGATGCACGAGGCCGGGTATCGCACCGCCGCGTTCGGCGATCAGCTCTTCCTCCATCCGCAGCACGGGATCGCGCGCGGCTTCGACTCCTACGACCTCAGCCCGCGCGACGATCTGGGAGGCTCGCTGGGATCGCGGATGCTGGGCTGGGCCTTCCCCGCGCGCTTTCGCCGGCAGCTGGACACGACGCAGATCACCGATCTCACGCTGGCCTGGCTGCGCGCGCACGCCTCGGAGGACTTCTTCCTGTGGCTCCACTACTTCAAGCCGCACGGCCCCTACGAGCCGCTGCCCCGCTACCGCCCCAAGGAGCCGCCCCCGGCCGGCATGGACTACAAATTCTCCGCCGACAACGCCATCCGCAGCGGCGCGCTCGTCATCACGGCCGAGCAGCGGCCCTGGGTCCGGCGCCTGTACGAGAGCGAGCTGCATTACGTGGACGACAACGTGGGCCGGATTCTGGCGGAGCTGAAGCGGCTGGGAATCTACGATCAGATGCTGATCGTGTTCGTCTCGGATCATGGCGAGGAGTTCTGGGATCACGACGCGCGCGCGCACGGGCACACGTTCTACGACGAGCTGCTCCGCGTTCCCCTGTTCGTCAAGCTCCCCGGCGGCGCGGCCCACGATCGGCGTGGCGAGCTGGTGTGCAGCGGCAGCGTCTTTCCCACCCTGCTCGACCTCGCGGGGATTCCCTTCGAGCGCCCCTCCCTGTCCTATGTCTCGCTGGCGCCTCTCCTCGGACGCACCGGCGACGCCTACGTCGAGACGCCCATCCTCGGCTCGGTGCCTCTGTACTTCGAAGATCGGGAATCGGTGGTGTTCGGCGAGACGAAGTACATCGTCTCGATGGTGACGAGCCACGAGCAGCTCTTCGATCTCCGGTCCGATCCCGGCGAGCACCGCGATCTCGCCGGCGAGCCGTCCGAGCGCCTCGCCCAGGCGCGCCGGGCGCTGGCGGATCTGGTGAAGTCGTCCATGGCGCTGCGCGAGCGCTACGGCATAACCGCCGAATCCTCCACCGCGCCGCTCTCGCCCGAGACGCTCGAGCAGCTCCGCTCCCTCGGCTACGTCCGCTGAGCGAGCGGCCGCGGTGGGGCTATCGCCCCGACGCCCCTTTGCCTTTCCCGACGGTGTATTCCGCCAGCGGCGGAGGACCGAGCTTGTCCTCGACGTAATACTTCACGGTCAGAGGCTCGGCGGTGAGGTCGCTCAGCAGCTTCATCCAGGGCACAGAGGAGCCCTTCGCGAACACCTGGCTCTGCAGGAACTCGCCGGTCTTGGCGTTGTCCAGGACCTTGCCCTGCTCACCTTTCAGATGATGCATGAGCTGCGAGGCGATCATGTCGGCGAGCAGGTAGTTCTGGTAATAGGCCGGGTGCGAGGTGAAGTGGATGACGCTCGCCCACGAATCGACCTCCGGATGCTGCGGCAGGCCCAGATACTTCTCGTGCATCGCCCACCACAGCTTCGTCAGATCCTGATCCGGATGGCGGTACGCCTCGCGCTCGAAGTTCAGCATCACCAGGTAGAACCGGATCCCGTAGGCGGCATCCTCCCGGGTGCGCTTGCGATACTCGTTGGCGAGAGGGGGGGGAACTCCGGCCGCGCCGGTCAGCCACGTCTGCTCGTCGAGGAACATCGGGAAGAACTGGCCGATCCCCTCGGTGAAGCAGGCCGACGCCGCGTCCTGCAGCAGGAAGGTGGGCTGCCGGACGGAGGCGGAATAGACCGCGTGCCCCATCTCGTGGAACATCGTCCGGTAGGCCGCGATCCCGTCGTCGGCGTTCGCCAGGATGCGGATGTCGGTGGGCACGTCGATCGAGAACGAAAAAGCATGCTGGCTCTTGCCGGCCCGCTCCTCGTCGTCGACGAGAATGGACATCTTGTCGATGTCCAGCCCGATTCCCTGGTAGGTCTTCTTCAGGCGCGGCAGGATCTCCTGCTTGGGGAAGTAGGCCTTGATCCTCTCCTGAACGTTGTCGTAGTCGAAAGCGGTGTCCCAGGGCTCGAGCCTGGCGACGCCGATCTGCTTGCGCGCCCGCTCCTGCCACTTCGTGTAGGGAGCCAGCGAGAGCCGATCGAGCTCGTCCAGCGCCTGGAACAGCCACACCTCGTCGATCTCCCCCAGCTCCAGGCTCATCGAATAGAAGCTGGCGTAGCCCAGCTTGCGGGCCTCCTCGTTGCGCAGGCCGATGAGCCTGGCCAGATCGGACGCCATCTCCCCGCCGACCTGGTTGCGCGCGAGCCAGGCCTCCTCGCGGCGCTTCCGATCCTTGTCGAAGCGCAGGACATTGGTCAGCTCGTTCTGCGTGGCGGGCTTGCCCTGAAAGGTGGAGCGGAAGTTGATGAGCACCTTCTGCAGCTCGTTCTGCAGGGTGTAGATCTTCTCCTGCGAGGTCACCTGGGCCATGGCGAAGGTGCGATAGAGGAGATCCACCCGCCGCGCCAGCAGGGGATCCTTGATCTTTCCCCGCCATTCCTGCAGCCGCGCGAAGGTCCTGGGATCGCTCAGGATCTCGGACTGGATCTTCTCGAAGGTGTCGGTGCGCCCCGGGTCGCCCTGGGTGTAGAACTTCCAGTATTCCTCGCTCATGCCGACGTTGAAGTTCTTGAACCCGGCCTCGAACATATCCATGAAGATGCGGGCTTCGGCATCCATCGTATTCTCCGGCTCCGGTTTGTCCTGGGCGCGCGCGAGCTGCGCGCCGAGCATGGTCAGCCCCAGCAGCATGACCAGAATCTTCATGCTTTCCCCTCCCCGACTGTCCGCTTTGATGGCGCACAGTTTACACGAAATCGCTTATCCATTTTCAAGGTTCGATTTCATTCCTCCGGCCCGATTTTCCGGCGGCACCCGCTGGCGGCGCCTGGGGGGTCCGGATGGGCCGGGATCCCCTAGAGAACCACTATTAATATGATAAGAGCCGGCGGCACCCCCATATCTCGTAACTCATTCCATCGGTTCTTACTTTTCAGTATCAATTTCCGGCGTTTCCTTGACAGCCCAAAAACCAGGTGCTAGATTGCGCCATACCTATAGGTCGCGTGGTGGAAGGCCGAAAGCAAACCCGGTCGCATCAATGCTTTCGGTAAGGTTCGAGTACGCCAAAACTCTCTACTTGGAGGCAGACGCGATGTGGGATAAGAAAGAAGGCAAGGACGTGGCGCCGGGGAGCTTCGCCCCTACCGGAACCGGCTACGGGAACACCACCACGCACCCGGCTCCGCTGAGCACCAGTCGACTCGTGAACATCGGACAGACCATTTTCATCAAGGGCGAGCTGACGGGAACCGAGGATCTGACCATCGAGGGTCGCGTCGAGGGGAAGATCGAGCTGAAGGACCACAACCTGACGATCGGGCCCAATGGAAAGATCAAGGCCGACGTGTTCGCCAAGAGCATCGTCATCACGGGCGAGCTCCTCGGAAACGCCTATGCTTCCGAGAAGGTCGAGCTGACCAACGCGGGCATCCTGAAAGGCGACATCGTCGCGCCCCGCATCGTGATCGCGGACGGCGCCCAGTTCAAGGGCAGCGTGGACATGGACAAGGGAAATTCGCACGCCCGCAACGTGCAGCAGGCGGGACGCGGCGAGCAGGTGAAGCCGATGCAGTCGGTCGCGGCCGATTCAACGAAAAGCCCTGTGCCCCAGCAGTCCTCATTCCAGCCGGCCGAGAAGCGGTAGAATAGAACGGAATCTGGATCACGGCCGGCCGGGAACCCCGGCCGGCCTTCCTTTTGACTGACTATGCGCGACATGTTCGATTCCCTCTTCAAGAAGCGCGCGACCGATGAGGTCGCTCCATCCCAGCGTCCCGCGGCCGCGACGAGTGAGCCCAAGATGCAGACTTCGCACGTGCTCCCCCGCCTGGCGCACAGACTCTCCGGCCTCCAGCATCCGCGCGTGCTCGACATGGGCAGCGTGGTGGGGGGCAATCTGCAGTTCTTCATCGAGCTGGGGTGCAAGATCACGTCGGATGATCTGCTCAAGGCGGTGGCCGTGGTCAGGCCGGACGGAGGGAAAGGGATCGACTGGAAGAATCCGACGACCAATCGCCTGGACCATGCCGACGACGCCTACGAGGCGGTCATCGCCTGGGACATCTTCGATTTCCTGCCGCCCGCCGAGGCCCAGATCTTCGCCAAGGACCTGCAGCGCGTGGTGAAGCCGGGTGGCGTGGTGCTTGCCTATTTCACCTCACGCGAGACCGAGAGGCGGGAGCCGCACCGGCGCTACCGGATCCAGGCGCGGGACAAGATCGAGTGGATTCCGGTCAGCACGACGAGAATGCTGCGGCATGTCTACCAGAACCGCGACATCAACCTGTTCTTCCAGGGATTCAAGACGCACACCGCGTTCGTCCTGCAGAACGGGACGCGCGAGATGCTGCTCGAGAAGAAGCTCCCCTCCACCGAGGCTGTGGTCGCGCCGGCTCCGGCGAAACCGGTCGCAGCCAAGCCCAAAGGGCCGATGCTCAAGGTCGCGGTGGAGCGCGAAGGGGAGATGGTCCGCCCCGGCCTCTACCGCAACACCAAATAGCGATTAAATTTCATCCACAGGATCACGCCCGTCGCTGGAACCTCAAAGATGGTCGTCGCTACGTGAGCATGCGATCGACGGCAGCGGCCACGTGGATGCGGGTGGTGTCGAGAAAGGGCAGGCCGTCGTGCGACGCGTCGCGCAGGATGAGCGGCAGCTCCGTGCCGCCCAGGATGACGCCTTCGATGCCGGCACGCTGTCTCAGGCGATCCACGATCCCCAGCAGCTCGGCGCGTGTCTCCGGCCGAAAGACGCCTTTCACCAGCTCGTTCATGTACCGATCGTGCACGATCGACTGCTCAGCTGTCTCCGGCGCGGCGATCGACATGCCGGCGCGCGCGAAGACCTCCGGATAGAAGCGCCCCTGCATCGTGAACCGGGTTCCCAGCAGACCGAGCTTCTTCAGGCCCAGCCGCTGGGCCTCGCGGCTGGTCGCCTCGACGATGCTCATCAGCGGGATGGGAGAGCCCCGTGAGATGTCGTCGAAGACGATGTGCGGCGTGTTGGCCGCCATCAGCCCGAATTCCGCGCCGCCGCGGGCCAGCCTGCCCAGCTCGTGGACGACGTGCGCCGTCACGGAGACGAAATCCCCCGCCTCGAACCAGGCCACCATCTGCTGGAGATTGATGCTGTTGATCAGGAGAGGCGGATAGCTGCCGTCGTTCTTCCTTGCGCGCCAGGCCGCGACGATGCGCTGGTAGTAATCGACCGTGGATTCCGGACCGATGCCGCCGATGATTCCCAGGATCTTCATGCAAGTCTCCTCCCGCCGCGAGCCGCCCGCCTCCCGTTCATGACTTCCTGGATCGGAACGCCCACACGCTCATGGCGCCCGCGCCCGCGAAGGCGAACCAGGAAGCAGCAACCGGAATGGCGGTGCCGCCGAGCTGCACCGGAATCCGCGCCGCCGCCCGGTAGAGCTGCAGAAGCGAGACGACGCCGAAGATGACGCCGCTGACGGTCAGGTAAGCGTGATGTCGATGCATTCCAACCTCCGCTGTAAGAGATGCGGTTTGGACCCCGACGGCTTCACCTCCCGTCTCGCTCGCGCTGGGCGCCAGGGCCGGGACTCCTTCACGGAGGATGCCCGCTTACCTCACGTCGGCGAGAAGCGGAGAGTTGAAAATGGCGGACGGCGAGATCACCTTCTCGTCCATGGGCACCTTGCTCCCGTACCGCTGCGCCAGCTTGCCCGCCACCAGCTCGTCGGACAGGTCGAAAGAAGAAAGCGGCTGCAGGTCGCCCAGCTCGACGCCGAGCCCTTCGTGGAAGACTTTCCAGACCAGCTCCGAACAATACATCCGATCATCCGACCAGTCGAAATAGGGATCGTAAGGCTTTCCTGCGTAGCTCAAGGCCGCCTTGCGCAGCGCGTCGAGCTTGGTCGGATCGCTCAGGAGACGGGGGTCGCGCAGGCGCTTGGCCGCGTAGCGGTGCGCCTGACCGCGCGCGATCCATTCCTGCAGCGGCGTGAAGCGGACCTGTCCTTCCGCCTCGAAGACGAAAGGATGGCCGTTCTGCAGAAGAACCATTCCCACGTGGCTGTAGGGGGAATGCGTGGCGTGCTGGATGGCCTCGCTCTGGGCCGAGAGCGACGTCTGGAACACGATGTCTCCGTCCTGCAGCCGCGAGCGATGCGAGCCGCACGACAGCAGCAGCGCCGCGGCGGCCAGCAGGGCCGCGGATCGGCGCGGAGCGGCAGGATGCGAGGGCGCGGCGGTCACGATGCCGCCGCGACGGCCGCGATCCCGCGCCGGGGGTTTGAGGCTCCGCGGCGCCGGCCCGCGACGGATTCCGCCGGGCGGTTTCGTCCGTCGCATGGCCGTCAAGGCATCTGCGGAGGCGGCACGCGCCGCCGGGTGGCCTGCTCGAAGGCATAGGCGAGCTCGATCAGGCGCGGCTCGCTGCAGGCCATGCCCGTGAAGCTCACGCCGAAAGGCGCCGGCTTCGCGTCGAAGCCTTCCGGAAAGGGGGGCGTGGGCGCGTTGGGCACGAAGCCCATGGGCACGATGACGGTGGGATACCCCGGCATCGCCGCCACCCAGGAGCCGGTGGACCCGGGGAAGAGCAGGGCATCCAGCTTGTCGCGCTTCATCACCTCGTCGATCCCCTCCCCGGCGCTCAGCCTCAGGTTCCGGTCGAGATCGGCCTCGTAGCGCGCTTTGTCGTGGCCGACCTCCATCTCGTCCGAGATGTCGAGCTGCGCCTGGCCGTATTTGATCGCTCCGCCTTTCTGATGCGCCACGTTCCAGGTGCGCAGCTCGGTCAAGCTCTTCACCGGCGCCGACGGCCCCAGGGAATCGAGCCATTTGTTGAAATCGCGCTTCATGCCGTACTTGAGCACGATCGAGCAGTCCGCATCCTTGCCTTTGGCGTTGTCGAGCCCGCCGCACGGCCCCCACAGGAGGAGGCTGCTCTTGGCGTCCTTGGCGACGATGCTCGGCAGATCGGCGGGATCGACGAGGACCGCTCCTTCCCGCTTCAGCACGGCCACGGCCTCCCCCATCAGCTTCGCCTGCGCCTCGCTCAGACCGCCGTCCGGCTCCTTCTCGCCCGGAGCGGTGAGCTTGTCATAGAAGAAGGCGCGCGGAATTCCGATGCGCGCTCCCCTCAAGCCGTGGCGGTTCAGGAAGCGCGTGTAGTCCTCTTTCGGCGGACGCTGGCAGGTGTCGGTGGCGGGATCCTTCGGATCGGGCGCCGCCCCCTCCAGGACACCCAGCAGGATGGCGGCGTCGGTCACCGACCTGGCCATCGGCCCGGGGGTGTCCTGATCGGCGGTGATGGGGATGACGCCGTAGCGGCTGATGCGCCCGACGGTCGGCTTGATGCCGACGAGCATGGTGTAGTTCGACGGCGTGAGAATGGAGCCCGAGGTCTCCGTGCCGACGTTGGCGGCCCAGAAGCTCGCCGTCGTCCCGACGCCCGAGCTGGATCCACCGGTCGAGAGAGCCGGACGTCCATCCGCCGTCGCCTCGCGCGGATCGCGCCGCGGATCGTACGGGTTCATCCCGTAGCCGTTGAGCGCGTTGTAATTCCCCGGCATGCCGCTCGCCACGAAATTCGCCAGCTCGGTCAGCTGCGTCTTGGCCAGGATGATGGCGCCCGCCGCGCGCAGGTTCTTCACCAGCGTCGCCTCGTAAGGCGGAAGGTATCCGGCGAAGGCCAGCGCGCCGCCGGTCGTGGGGAGATCGGTCGTCTGGATGTTGTCCTTCACGGCGAGGGGAATGCCGTGCAGCGGGCCGCGCAGGTGCCCTTCGCGGCGCTCCCGATCGAGCGTGTCGGCCTCTTCCAGCGCCTTCGGATTGATCGTGATGGCCGCATGCAGCTCGTCCTCGTACATCGCGATGCGCGTGAGATAGCTCAGGACCAGCTCGCGCGACGTAACCCGGTGCGCGCCGAGCGCCGCCTGCATCTGCGGAATGCTGGCTTCGACGACGGTGAACGGTTTGCCCATGGGTCTCTGGCTCGCCGGGACTATGCCCGCGGGCGCCAGAGCCGCCACCAACAGAATGATGCGGCGCCATGGCGCCCCTCCGCTGCTCCCGCTCAAGGCCCACTCCTATCTTGAGAACGACCCAGCATTCTGGTTCCACCGAGGGACGGATCATACTCTCGACTGGAGCTTCGCGCCGCCGCACCTCAGGTCTGGACCCGCCTCGTCTACGGGAAACTCCCCGTTGAAGGAGTACCTACCTGCCCTCATAGTCGTAATGTCCTCTCCTCGCTTCTACGGAGCTCTATGAAGGCTCAACGCAATGGGACTGCCCCGATAGGCATGTCGAGGGTGATGGGGCAGCGAGTCCCACGCTTTCGAAGCCGGTCCATTTCCTTTCAAGGAGATCCTTAATGGAGAAGGCAAGATTCGCCTACGTCACCTACATCTGCACGTCGCCGGGAAAGGT
>Ga0066903_100000942_pt1 | contig 20060 bp, 12 predicted proteins | sample PanSoiMetaGPlot1_FD_67491 | JGI IMG/M metagenome (GOLD analysis project Ga0066903, IMG submission 67491) | Tropical forest soil microbial communities from Panama analyzed to predict greenhouse gas emissions - Panama Soil - Plot 1 (version 2) | ecosystem: Environmental > Terrestrial > Soil >... | reverse complement strand
TGAACATAGCCCAGGTGCTGGTGCAAAACCGCGTGGCCATTGCCCAGCCGTCTCTGCCCGACGTTGTCAAGAACATCGGCGTGACGGTCAAGAAGCGCTCACCGGATATTCTGCTGGTGGTGAACCTGTATTCGGAAATCGATTCGGAAACCGGCCGGCCGTACTTCAACCAGCTCGACCTCAGCAACTACGCCACCATCCAGCTTCTGGACCGATTGGCGCGCCTGGAGGGAGTCGGGGATGTGTTTATCTTCGGCGGCCGCGATTACAGCATGCGGATCTGGCTGGACCCCAACAAGCTCGCTTCGCGGAACCTGACGGCTGACGATGTGATCAAGGTTTTGCGCGAGCAGAACGTGCAGGTGGCCGCCGGGCAGATCGGCCAGCCGCCGGTCCCGAAGGGCCAGGATTTCCAGTATACGCTCAGCACTCTTGGTCGGCTGATTGAGGCCGAGGAGTTCGCCAGCATCATCCTCAACACCGGCCCCGACGGCGAGGTCACTTACCTCAGGGACGTGGCCCGGACCGAGTTGGGCGCCAGGAATCAAGACCAGAACCTGACGCTCAACGGCAAGCCCTCGGCCGGCCTGGCGATCTTTCAACTGCCCGGCTCCAACGCCCTGGACACGGCCGACCTGATCAAGGCCAAGATGCGCGAGCTGGAACAGCACTTCCCCAAGGGGCTCAAATACATCATCGCCTACGACACCACGCCTTTCATTCGCGAATCGGTCGATGAGGTCTTTAATACTCTGCGCGACGCGATCGTGCTGGTGGCGCTGGTCGTGCTCCTGTTCTTGCAAGACTGGAAATCGTTGCTTCTTCCGTTGATTGACGTGGTCGTGTCACTCGTCGGCACCTTCGCGGTCATGGCCCTGCTGGGTTTCAGTCTGAACAACTTGACGCTGTTCGGCTTGGTGCTGGCCATCGGCATTGTCGTGGACGATGCCATTGTCGTGCTGGAGAACATCGAGCGCTGGCTGGACAAGGGGCTGCCGGTGCGCGAGGCCACCATCAAGGCGATGAGCGAAATCACCGGGCCGATCCTGGCCATCACGCTGGTGCTCAGCTCGGTATTCCTTCCCAGCGCTTTTCTGGGCGGCATCACCGGGCAGTTCTTTCGCCAATTCGCGCTGGTCATCTCCATATCGATGATGATTTCCGCGATCAACGCCATGACCATGACGCCGGCGCGGGCGGCTTCGATCTTCGCGACCCGTAAACCCGGCGAGCACGGCCAGCAGGGCAAGGTACCTCTGCCCTGGTGGAGCTTCGCACTGTTCGGTGGCCTGGCCTCGGCGTGGTTGCTCCGGCCGGTCGTGGGCACATGGTTGGGATTGCCGGCCGGAGGCGAGCCGGGAGCAGCAGCCACGGACGCAACTCCCGGCGGCCTGCAAGCCTCCCTGGCCGGCCGAACAACGTACATCGTCTCGTTCCTGCCGGGCGCCATCGCCGGCGGCGCACTCGGCTGGTTCGTGATTCAGCCGGTGAACTGGGCCTTGACGGCTTTCTTCCGCGGCTTCAACCGCGTGTTTGACGCGGCAACGGAAGTCTACGGCACCACCGTGGGCTGGGGGCTCCGCCTCAGCGCGATTGTGCTGCTTGTCTACGTCGGCCTGATCGGTCTGACGGGTTTCGGGTTCGCTCGGATTCCGGGCGGCTTCATTCCCAGCCAGGACAAGGGCCGGCTGATCGTTGACATCCAGTTGCCCGACTCCGCCTCACTGGAGCGCACCACCGCTGCCTCGGAGAAAGCCGATAAGATCGCCCTCGAGACGCCCGGCGTCGCGTACACGATCAACAATCCGGGGCGGTCATTTGTCCTCAATGCTGTCGGCTCGAACCTCGGCACCATGTTTATCACCTTCGATCCGTTCCACAAGCGCCGGGATCGGAGCTTGAGCGCAGATGCCATCGCCAGTCAGTTGCGGAGACGGTTTTTGGAAGAGATTCCTGAAGCGCGCGTCAACGTATACGGGGCGCCGGCCGTGGAGGGTCTGGGCAACGCCGGCGGTTTCCGCTTGATGGTGCAAGCAACCGGCAACGCCGATTACAAGACTCTGCAGAAAGAGGCAGATAACCTGGTCGCCAAGGGCAGGCAGCTACCGGGAATGGCCGGCCTGTTCAACGGCTTCCGCGCACAGACGCCGCAGCTCTATGCCGACATTGATCGCACCAAGGTTCGCTCGATGGGCGTGGCGCTGACCGATGTTTTCAACGCGCTGCAAGTGTACCTGGGGAGCACCTACGTCAACGATTTCAACCGTTTCGGGCGGACCTGGCAGGTCAACGTCCAGGCCGAGGACGCGTTTCGCACCGATGTGGACGCGGTCACGCAATTCAAGGTTCGCAACGCCGACGGCGACATGGTGCCGCTGGGGGCGGTGGTGGACTTCCGCGATTCGGGCGGGCCGCTCACCGTCACCCGCTACAACATGTTCCCGGCCGCGACCGTCACCGGCATCTCGCAGCCCGGAGTCAGCACCGGCAAAGTCCTGGCGATGATGGAAGCCCTGGCCGACAAGGAGCTGCCGCGTTCCATGTCTTATGAGTGGACCGAGCTGAGTTACTTGCAGAAGCAGTCCAGCAAGGTGGAGCAGTTCCGGGACCTGCAACAGAACCCGTTCAGCGCTTTTGTGCTCGGCGTGGTGCTGGTCTTCTTCGTGCTGTCGGGTCTGTACGAGAGCTGGTCGCTGCCGCTGGCGGTGATCCTGGTGGTGCCCATGTGCCTTTTGAGCGCGATGGCGGGTATCGTGCTCGCACAAATGGACATCAACATCTTCGTGCAGGTCGGTTTCGTGGTGCTGGTAGGACTGGCGGCCAAAAACGCCATCCTCATCGTCGAGTTCGCTCGCGACCGGCAGCAGGAAGGTGCATCTCGCTTCGAAGCCGCGGTGGAAGCAGCACGCGTCCGGCTGCGGCCCATCATCATGACTTCACTGGCGTTCATCCTCGGCGTTTTTCCGCTGGTGATTGCCGCCGGCGCCGGCGCCGAGATGCGGCGCACGCTGGGCACGGCAGTCTTTGCAGGCATGCTCGGCGTGACCCTGTTCGGCATCTTTTTGACGCCAGTGTTCTACTACGTCATCCGCGGCCTGGTCGGAGGTCGCAGTAGTGAAGCCGGTCGTTCTGTTCATCATCAGTGACAAGTCCTCTTTGAAAGGAGACAGCGATGGCACGCATCGTGAGGTTCCATCAGACTGGTGGTCCGGAAGTGTTGAAGATCGACGAGGTGAATGTACCGTCCCCGGGGCCGGGCGAGGTACGCATTGCCGTGAAAGCACTGGGCCTGAACCGGGCCGAGTCAATGTTTCGTTCCGGCCAGTACCTGGAGCAGCCCAAGCTCCCCGCAAGACTCGGCTACGAGGCGGCAGGGACGGTCGAAGCGCTCGGCCAGGGCGTGCAGGGTTTCAAGGTTGGCGATGCGGTCAGCACCATTCCGGCGTTCTCACAGAACCAGTACGGCGTCTACGGCGACACGGCGACCGTGCCGGCCAGTGCGGTTGCCAAGCACCCGCCGTCGCTGTCCTGGGCCGAGGCAGCGGCCATCTGGATGCAGTATGCCACCGCGTACGGCGCCTTGATCGACATTGCCGGCCTGAAGGCAGGCGACACGCTCTTGATCCCGGCCGCTTCGAGTAGCGTCGGCATTGCGGCCATCCAGCTTGCACGCATGGTCGGCGCCACGCCGGTGGCGCTCACGCGCCGCAGCAATAAACGCAACGCATTGCTGGAACTCGGCGCTGCCAACGTCATCGCCACCGAAGAGCAGGACCTGGTCGCCGAGGTGAAAAAGCTCACCGGCGGGAAAGGCGCCCGCGTCGTGTTCGATCCGGTCGGCGGGCCAACTCTTGTCAAGCTGACAGCGGCGATGGCAGATCGCGGCATCTTTTTCCTGTACGGCGCCCTCAGTCCCGAGCCGACCCCCCTGCCCTTGATGAACGTGCTCGGCAAATCGCTGACCATCCGCGGCTACGTCCTGTTCGAAATATCCACAGATCCGCAACGGCTCGAACGGGCCAAGAAGTTCATCGTGGACGGTTTGGCCGCGGGCAAGCTCAAGCCCGTGATTGCCAAAACGTTCACCCTCGACCAGATCGTCGAGGCACACCGCTACCTGGAGTCGAACCAGCAGATCGGCAAAATCGTGGTGACGGTCTAGCTAGACCACACGCCCAGCAGGCGTTTACGCCAGATGAAAACGGACATGTCAACTTCGTTTACCAAGCTGAAAGGAGCATTTCATGAACCGTCTCAACGGTAAAGTCGCTGTCGTCACCGGCGCATCCAAAGGAATTGGCGCTGCCATCGCGGAGCACCTGGCGGCTGAAGGTGCAGCCGTCGTTGTCAATTACGCCAGCAGCAAGGCCGGCGCCGACGCCGTCGTCCAGCGCATCACAAAAAAGGACGGCAAGGCCATCGCCGTGCAGGCGGATGTTTCCAAGCTCGAGGACATTCGCCGCCTCTTTGCCGAAACCAAGAAAGCATTCGGCAAACTCGACATCCTCGTCAACAACGCGGGTGTCTACGAGTTTGCGCCGCTGGAGGCAATCACGCCGGAACACTTCCACAAGCTGTTCAATCTCAATGTGCTCGGGCTGCTGTTGACCACGCAGGAAGCCGTCAAGCATTTCGGAGCCACCGGCGGCAGCATCGTCAACATCAGCTCGGTCGCGGCCAATTCGACGCTGCCGAACATCGCCGTGTACGGCGGAACCAAGGCCGCGGTGGACGCGGCAACCAGGTCTCTCGCCAGGGAGCTTGGACCGCGGAACATCCGCGTCAATTCCGTCAATCCCGGCATGATCGAGACGGAGGGGCTGCATGCCGCCGGGATTGCTCAAAGTGATTTCCGCAAGCAGATGGAAGCGCAAACACCCCTGGGCCGGATCGGTCGTCCCGAGGACATCGCTCCCGCCGTGGTTTTTCTGGCAGGGCCGGATTCCGGCTGGACCACCGGCGAAACGCTGTTCATCTCCGGCGGAAGCCGTTAGAGCGCTTTCACACAAAGATTGCAATCCTCGTAGCGGAATTCGCAAGAATTCCGGATTGGCCACAGGAATTCTTGCGAATCCGCTCGCCCGAATGAAACGCGCTATTACTCTTCGGCGATGCAGTAAAGATATTGTTGGCCGCGGAGGAACAGTTCAGGGCCGGCGATGGCCGCCGAGGCACTGATGGTCTCGTCGAGCCGATTGACCGCGAGCATTCTGGGAATCCGCTCGCCGTGACTCATGACCTGCGTGATGCCGTCGCGGCTGGTGACGTAGATGCGGTTAGCGGCGCCCACCGGTGAGCTATACACATTGTCGATTGCTTCCAGGCGAAAGGGGCCGCCCTGGTCTTCTCCGGTTTTTGCATCCACCCGCGAGATCACTCCCTGGTAGTGGCGCAGGGTATAGAGGGAATCGCCGTACAAGAGTGGAGACGGCACATACGGCGCGCCACGGTCGCGCGACCAGATGACTTGCTTGGTGCCGGTGATGTCGCCTTTGGCGCCTTCGAGGCGGATGGCCAGCAAGGCACGCGTGTCGTAGCTGCTGCCGGCGTACACGGTTCCATTGGCCGCCACCGGCGACGAGACGATATTGGACGATAGCCCGGCACATTCCCACACTACCTTCCCGGAGGGCAAATCGTATCCGCGCAGCCGTTTTGTGCCAGGCACGATCACCTGGGCCTTGCCCATGTGCTCGACCACAATTGGCGTTGCCCAGGAAGTGTCTTCAGGCCGGGCCGTGCGCCACAACTCCTTGCCGGTGCGCTTGTCGAAGGCAACGAGGAACGATTGTTCTTCGTGGTCCCAGTTGACGACCAGCGTCTCGCCGTGAAGGGCCGGAGAACTGCCCTCGCCATGCCCGTGCTTGGTGTGCATCTCGCCGAGGTTCTTTTTCCAGAGCAGTTTGCCCTTGGTGTCCAGGCAGTAGAGTCCGCGCGAGCCAAAGAACGCGAAGACGCGTTCGCCGTCCGTGACGGCCGAGGCGGAAGCCAGGCTGGCAGTCACATGGCCGGCCTCGTGCGGCAGGTCCTTGTGCATTGTTTGTTGCCAGAGGACCTTGCCCGTTTTGCGGCTGACGGCCAGCACCACGTATTCATGCTGGTGCGTCAAGGCCAGGTTATCGTGGGCGCCCGGACGACTCGGCAGCCGCGGCTTCACGGCCGGCCCAAATGGGATCGCCGTGGTCAGGAAAATGCGTTCGCTCCAGACGATCGGCGTGGAATGTCCCTTGCCCGGAAGTTTGGTCTTCCAGCGGATATTCTTGCTCTCGCTCCATTTGAGCGGAGGCTGTGCGGCGGGCGCGACTCCGGTGCCGAGCGGTCCGCGCCACTGCGGCCAATTGTCTTGTCCGCCGGCTTCGCCGCGACCGGCAAGCACCGTCACGTAGAACAGGAACGCAATCCATAGCCTGCCGACACGCGCCCCCATGATCGTTCCTCTCGGCATTTGAAGAAGCAGCCGTGCCATCTGTGAGATTCTACCAATACAGTGGCAGCAGACTCAAGGCCGGAGGAAGCAATCCGTGAATAGAGGGACGGGTTCGTGGTGGAGAAGAGTGAAGTGGTTTTCAAACCGTTTGGATTCTGCGGACGCGAGACGATTAACGCCGTCCCGCTTGTTGTTTCGCGCCCGCCGGGGGATTGGGTCCTCGAAATAATCCCCATTAACCGCACGCCTACTGCCGCTGAAAATACGCCTTGTAGATCTGCTCCTTGAACGAATCGCTGGTTGCGATGGCGTCCTGGAAGCTGGTCTTGTCCAGCGTGTAGCACTCGACCTTTTCCTTGGCGCGGACGGTGGCGGTGCGGGGCTGGCCGGTGATGAGGGCAATCTCGCCGAAGAAATCGCCTTCTTTCAAAATCAACATCTCCTGGCTCGGCTGGCCTTCGTCGATGATGACGTCCACACTGCCACGGCGGATGAGGTAGAACTTGTCCCCCTCCTCCCCCTGGCGGATGATGACGGTGCCCTGCTCGAAGGTTTCCCGTTTCATCTTGTCGGCCACCTTGGTGAGGGCCGCCGGGGTCAGGTGGGCGAAGGCCTCGCACTTGGCCAGGAAGGTGCAGATGGCCCCCGATTCCTTGACGAGCACATCGGAGATGATCCGGCCATCGACCATGTTGACGATGCGGTCGGCCACGTCGAGAATGCGATTGTCGTGGGTGACGATCATGATGGTGGCCAGCTCCTCCTTGACGAGCTTTTGCATGAGCTGGACGACATCGCGGCCGGAGGCGGCATCCAGGGCGGCAGTGGGCTCGTCGGCCAGGATCAGCTTGGGCCGATTGGCCAGGGCACGGGCGATGGCCACCCGCTGCCGCTGGCCGCCGGAAAGTGAGTTTGGCTTGTAATACACCCGGTTGCCAAGACCAAGGTCGTTCAATACTCCCACCGCCCGGTCGTGCTTGGCCTGCCCTTCCCAGTTGTGGAGCTGAAGCGACATGCACACGTTCTGATACGCGGTTAGCGATGCGAACAAATTGTGCGCCTGGAATATGAAGCCGATGCTTTTCCGCATTTCCACCAGTTGCCTCGATGAGAGGTGCGAAAGGTCTTTACCGATCACCTGAAGCGTGCCCTCCTGCACAGTCCGCAGACAGCCGATCAGGGTAAGCAACGTGGTCTTCCCCGAACCGGAAGGCCCCGTCATGATGACGATCTCGCCGGGCATCACTTCCAGGTCGTTCTCGAACAGGACCTGCTTGCGCGCTTCGCCCTCGCCGAAAAAATGGCTCACTCGATTAATCCGGACCACGGGCGATAAGTCCGAGAAGGAAGAGTCGGTCTTGTTGAACGCGGAGCTCATGAGAACACCTCGGCCGGGTCGGCCTTGATCACTTTTTGCAGGGCCAGGGCGCCGGCGGCCATGCACATGCCGGCAGCCAGGAACAGAACCAGAAGAATCCGGCCCGCGGTCAAGTACAGGGGCAAGCCGGTGATGGCTCCCAGATATTGATAAAGCAGGATGCTCACCAACAGGGCCGGGCCAAAAGCGAGCAGCGAGAGAAAAAGTCCTTGTTTCAGCACCACGCCCACGATGGTACGGTTGCCGTAGCCGATGGCCTTCAGCGTGGCGTACTCCTTCAGATGATCCGTGACGTCGGCGGACAGGATTTGCGAGCAGATCACCATGCCCACGATCACGCCCATGATCAAACCGCACGTGAAGATGAAGCCCATGGGTGTGGCCTGCTGCCAGAAGCCGATTTCCTTGTCCACGAATTCCGGCAGGGTGTAAACATCCACATCGTCCGGGAGAACCTTTTGGAGGGCCTTCCTTACGGCTTCGACGTCGCTACCGGGCTCGAGTTGCACCACGCCCAGATCGGCCAGATTGAGGGCGTTGCCGGGGCCGGAGCGATTGGGAAACAATTTGGCAAAGGTCAGGTCGCTGGTGATCAAGTTGCCGTCCGTGCTGAAATCCGTGCCCAGCGCGAAGGTGCCGACTACTTCGATGGAATTGCCTGCCAGTTCGCGGATCAAGTTGGTCTCACGCCGGCCATAATCATCCTTGGACCGGCGATCCATGAGCACCGTATTCGGCATGCGCAGCAGGGAGAGATTGGCCTCGATCTCGGGCATGTTCAGACCTGAGAAAGCGGGGTTGAATGCGATCACGCGGATCGGCCTGGTGCCAGGTTCATTTTCATTCTTGTGTTCCGGGTCCTTCCACAGGGAAATACGGTCTTCGATGTAAATGGGGAAGGCCTCGCGAACGCCGGCCACCGCACGCGCCTGGGCCAGGCGGCGGATGGTGAACGGTTCGCGGACAACCATGGTGTAGCGGGCCCTGCTGGCGATGATGATTTCGCCATTGAATTCGCGGACCAGAGACACCGAGGAATCCAGAAGGCCATTCCAGAAACCCAGTTCCATGAACATGAGGATGACGGCCAGGGCAATCCCGGCGGTGGAAACCAGAAACCGCCGTTTGTCGTGGACCAGGTTCCGCCAGGCGAGGGGAACACGGGAGAGGGATGAGGGACGAGGGACGAGGGATGAGGGATGGGAGACGAAGTCCTCCGATTTGTTCTTCATATCGTCCATTTTCAACCCCTCTCAATCTCGTCCCTTTTCTGATCCCTCATCCCTCATCCCTCGCCCCTTGTCCCTCAGCTCTCCCTTATTACGGATTGCCTTCCTTCCTTTTCCATTCACCACTCACCACTCCACCACTCAAAACAGATCCGCCGGGTCCGCCGATTGGACCTTTCGCAATGCCAATAGTGCGGACAGGGTACACATCCCCACGGCCAATAGCAGAACGGCGCCGGCCCGGCCCCACGTCATCGAAATCGGCAGGGACGCCATGTTCGAGGCCAGATCGTACAGGAAAAAGGAAGCGACCAGACCGGGAATATAGCCGAGGAGTGCATAGATCAGAGCTTGCTGCAAAACTTGCAGCGACAGGTAACCATTGCTGTAACCCATGGCCTTGAGGGTGGCGTACTCCGGATACCGCGCCGTGATGTCGCTCGAAAGGACCTGATAGACAAACACCGTGCCGACAATCAGTGCCACGAGTACGCCGACGAAGAAGATTTTGCCCAGCGACGTCTTGTTGAGCCAGTAATCGGTCTCGTAGTCGAGCATTCCTTGCCGTGTGAGAACTCGAATCTGGTCGCCGGGCAGGTTGGCTCGCAGGTTGGCGGCCACCTCGTCCGGGTCCGCGTCCGGCGTCAATCTGATCAATCCGAAGCTGACGTGATTGAGGGGCATATTGCCATAGATATGCGAATAGGTGGCGGCGCTCATGAGGACCATGCCATCCCAGCCGTAGCCGGCGCCGATGGTGAAGGTGCCGACAATGATTCCCCGGCCGGCGCCCAGGTCGGTTTCCAGGCCAAGCTCCCGGTTGCCAAAATAACCCCTGGTTTGCGTATCGAGCAGCACGTTGCCGGGGATTTTCAGCAAATCCAGGTTGGCTTCCAGGTTCTCCAGGCGAAAGACCGGATCGCCCAGATCGAAGCCGACCACCATGATGCCGCGCCGCAGGCCGTGCTGGCTCTTGTCCTGATCATTTACGATGCGCCAGAGATTGCCGTTGACCCACATGGGCGAGACGGTGGCGACGCCGGGCGTGGCCTGGCACTGATAAAGCCGGATGCGTGGAAAGCTTGCCGGTTGCGTGATGTTGCTGTAATCGCGTGAAACGAGGATGAGGTCGAAATCGAGCTTGTCAAAGAAAATCGTCGCCGTGGCCGCCGCCGATCCAAAAAAACCCAGTTGCATGAAGACCAGGAGCATGGAAAAGGCCACGCCGGCAATCGCCACCAGAGTCCGCAAGCGCTGGTGCAGAAGGGTCAGGAGGGTGAGGGGAGTTCTCATGGCCTCATGGGGCTTCCTTGGTGTCGATTTCCACAGTCACCTGGTGGTTGATCAGCTTGGCGGCCGGGGCGCCGTCCGTCAGCCGGATTCGCACCTCCACAGTCCGGCGGTCCACTTCGGCCCGGGGATCGACGTCGTAAACCTTGTTCTGACCTACCATGGTGCCGATGAAGACCACCTTCCCCTCCAGCTCTTTGCTCTTGCCCTGCGCGTCCTTGGGCAGAGCCCGCCCTGTGATCCTGGCCTTGTCTCCCAGGCGAACTCTGCTGATATCGGTTTCATAGACTTCGGCCACCACTTCCATCTGGTTGGTGTTGCCCAGTTGCATGATGGGTTGCTGCCCGCCGACCAGTTCGCCGGGGCGGGCAATGATTTTCAGGATTCGGCCATTGATCGGCGACCGCAGGATGGAATCCTTGAGCCGTAATCTGGCCAGCTGCTCCTGGCTCTTCAAGGTCTCGATGGGGGCTTCTTTTTGAGCGCTGACCAGGGCCGCCTTCGAAGCGGCGAGCTGGGCCTGTGCCGCCTTGAGCTCCAGGTCTTTACCCTGGTTCATCTTCTCCAGCGCGTCCTCGCCAATTTTCAGCTCGATCTGCGCCTGAAAGACGCGCAACTCTTGCTGTTCCATCTCCTGCGGGGAAACCGTGCTGCCGAGACCCTTGAGTCTTTTCATGGTATCCTGGGTGGCAGCAAGCTGCTTCTTCAACCCCTCAACCTTGTGCTTTTGCAATTGAATATCGAATGGTCCCAGCTCTTTCAGTTGCTGGAGTTTGATCTCATCCAGCTTGATCTGGGCGTTGATTTTCTGCGTGACGCCTTCCAGCTTCGCCTGTGCTTCGGTGAGTTGCCGGCCGATGAGGTCCACGTCCAGCTTGCGGGCGACATAGCTTTCCAATTTGGCAAGGTCCTGACCTTTCTTGACCTCGCTCTCTTCATGGATGCCCGGAAGGATTTCCTGGAGCCGATCCGGTACCGGAATGCCCAGGTTGACAACGCCTCCCTGCGGCTCGATGCGACCAAGGGCAGTCACCTTGCTTGCTGTTTTGATAGGCCGGACGACCTGCGTGGTCCGTTCGTCTTGTCTCCTGAAAAAATGCACACCCAGGCCGCCGAGGAAGGCGCCGCCCAGGAAGGCAATCGCTACCAATACCTTCCAAGATGGACCGATTTTTGCTTTGTTTGGCTCCATTCTCGTCCCGCGGTGAAAGAATGGGAAAGTTAGGTTGATCTTAATGGACATGGGGCCTTGCAGGCAATCAAATCTTTATCGCATTGGCCTATTAAATAAGCGAAAGAAACGGGTTGTGCCGGTTTTTACGGCAGGCGGAAAGCTTCCAAGCGGCGAGGCATTTCACACGCCGCCGGAACCGTTGGTGAAAAACTCCCCTCTTTTGTTTAGAATTGACCGAAGCGAGATTGCCAACAGGTTGAACGGACCAGCCAACCATGCTTGCTCAGGAACGCCCGCAACTGCGACCATACCTGGAGCCGGTCCAGGACCACAAGGACCCCCACCATGTCCTGCTCGTGGATCGGCTGGGACTGTCCGCCTGTCCCGAACGGCTGACGGTCCAGGAGTTTCACTGGCTTCGGCTTTTTGACGGCGTTCGCAATCTGCGCGATATCCAGAGCGAGGCGATGCGATTGGCCGGCGGCCGATTATTGCCACTGGAGAACTTTGCTTCGTTGGCAGAACGATTGAACGATGCCCTGTTCCTGGATGGCCCGCTGTACCGGGCGGTGGTGGATCACCCGGTGCGGCCGCCGCGCTGCATCGGCTGTTACGAGAGACATCCGGCTGCCCTGCGCCGCCAGCTCGAGCGTCAGTTCACCGGTCCCAAGGCGCCGGGTTTGCCGAAAGTGACCAAACCCGATGGGGGGCTCCGGGCCGCACTCATTCCACACATCGATTATCCCCGCGGCGGACAATCCTATGCCTGGGCATTCAAGGAGATCGTCGAACGCTCCAATGCTTCCCTGTTCGTGATCATCGGCACCTCGCACTACAGCAACCATCGCTTCACCCTCACGCGCAAGGATTTCGAGACGCCCCTCGGCATCGCCCGCACCGATCAGGATTACATCGATCGCCTGGTCGGCCACTATGGCCCAGGATTGTTCGATGACGAATTGATGGCTCATTTGCCGGAACACTCGATCGAATTGGAAGTGGTCTTTTTGCAATACCTTTATGAAGGTATCCGGCCCATCCGCATCGTGCCGCTGGTGGTGGGCTCATTTTTTGATTGCGTGCAAGCAGAGGAGGAACCGGCCAGGCAGAGCGACATCGCTGCCATGATCGAAGCGCTGCGGCAATGTGATGCGGAAACCCCTGAGCCGATCTGTTACATCATCAGCGGCGACCTGGCCCACCTCGGTCCCAAGTTCGGCGACGCCAAACCAGTCGATGAATCGTGGGTGGCTCACAGCCGCCGACAGGACGAGGCGATCCTCCACCATGCCGAGGCCCTCGATCTGGCCGGTTATTTCCGTGTAATTGTCGAGGAATGTGATTCCCGCCGCATTTGCGGCCTGCCGCCCACGTACACCCTCCTCCAAGCCATCCGCCCCGCATCCGGCAAACTGTTGCACTACGATCAATATGTCCATCCCAAGGGGCATGAAAGCGTCAGCTTTGCCAGTATCGCTTATTACCAGTGAATTCCGAATGTCGACAAATTCGAATATCGAAATCCAAAATGAACCGATCGCAAGCTCCGCTTGCGGTGTTGCGGTCACTGAACCCTGCCGGCACGAGCATCCTATTTCGTTGGATGAAGCGCTGAAACACTTCCAGCGCGAAGCTGTCCAGGGCGTCTGTGACACCGGCCGCTATCGCTGTCCCTATTACATCTGGGGCGAAGGGCCGCCGCTGGTTTTCATTCATGGGCTGTGTGACGATGACCGTTCCTTTGTGCTGCCGATCGCAAATTTGAGCCGGCATTTTCGCTGTATCGCTTACGATTTGCCGGGCAATCCGGGCGATGGCAGCAGGTTGAGCCGTTACGAGCATGCCGATTTCGTCAATGACCTTCATGCCCTGCTCGATCACCTGAATTTGCAGTCGTGCTGCCTGTTCGCCTCCTCGTTTGGCTCGACGATCGCGCTACGGGCCATGCATGACCTGCCTGAGCGGTTTCCGAGCGCCGTCTTGCAAGGAGCCTTTGCCCGCCGTCCCCTGGCCCTGCCGGAAGTCTTGCTGGCCAAGCTGGCTCGCTACTGGCACTGGCCGATGCACAGGCTCCCCTTGCGCGTGCCGATCATCCGCCGATCCCACTTTTTTCCTTTCGCCTCCGGTCCAGCGGAGAATTGGGATTTCTTTCTCGAGCGGAGCGGCGCGCCGATCATGGCCGCTGTCGCACGCCGGGCCTTGATCCTGCACGATATCGATTTGCGCAACCTGCTGCCGGAAATCCCGCAGCCAATCCTCTTGATCTGTGGCGATGTCGATCCGCTGGTCGGCAAGAAATGCGAGGAAGCGTTGCAGGCGGGTTTGCCCAATGCCACGCGCGCCGAGTTAAAAAACTGCGGCCATATGCCGCAATTCACTCATCCGGAATTGATGGCGGAGCTGATTCTGCGCTTCCTGACTCCGTTAGCGTGCGAGCATTGCTAGATGATGTCGCCTCATTTGGCCGGCAGCGGCAGAAATGACGATCCGACTGCGGCTGGTGCGACCTAGCTCTGCGGCTGTCGGCGACCGCGGACCATCCACACTCCCAGCCACAAGCCCGCCAAGCCGAAGAACGCCAAAACGCCGACGGCGATGAACTGAGTTTGCAAATCGCTGGCGCTGCCGTCCACGGCGTTGAACTCATAGGGCAACAAGTTGGCAGTTGGTTCAATCTTACGGATCCGGTCCATCACTTGCTGAGATTCAAGTGGAACCAGCCGGCCCACGAGTTGGTTGCCTTCGAAGCCGGGCGCCACGGTGGCGATCAACCATTTGTCCTCGACACGCACCAAGAGGCACGGGGACTTCACTTCTCCGCGGCGGCCGATGCGCTGGCGTGTCACGATCAAATTGGTCGGTTTCGATTCGTCAAACGTGCAGGCGATCCACGGACCGGGTGACTTCTTGCTGTCCATGGCTTTACGCAGGTCGGCAGCAGTTACCTCTTTCGGCTCCCAGCGCGAAACCTTCCAGGTATCGAAGAAATTGACAACGGCCACCAGAAGGAACAGCCCGCCCAGCAGCATGAAAACAATGGCGAAGAACCACTTGACCGGCTTTGCCGAATGGTTGGCCGAGGGGCTTGCAGGGCGTTGCACCGTGCCCCAGGTTGAAGTAGTTCCGGCAGGATTCGAGCTGGCTTCGGCGACCTTGATGGCGCCATAGATGGCGCCGCCGATCGCACCGCCGAACATGGGGAGCAGCAGGCCCAAACCGGGTTTGTTGTCATTGAATGGCCCCGGCGCCGCCGCCGTAGCCCTTTCCACCGACGAGTGGCAAGTCGGACACTCAAGGTCCGTTTCCATCATGACCGTGTGGCAGTTTCGGCAACGCATGCTCCTACCTCCCGATTGAATGAGATAAGCAAGTCTAGTACACGATTTTCATGCAGGAGTGAAATGGGGAAGTTCTTGGCAGAAAACCGAGCCCTTTTTCTCCTCGACCGGCGCGCCCGCGGGGTGGTATTCTGGTCGTATGAAAAAACGGTACGCTGCCATATTTCTGAGGTTTCTTTGTGTGATCCCGCCCCTCATTGGGCTTGGGATGCTGGCTGCGGACAGCGATCCACCGCGCACCGGGCCCCGAACCGAGAAACGCTTTCCGCCCTTGCAGCTTCCGGCCGGGTTCAAGGCAACTCTGTTCGCCTGCGATCCCTTCATTGAATACCCCTCCGCCATTGCCGTGGGACCACATGCGGGCTCGCTCTTCGTGGCAGTGGATTACATGACCGGCCTGGGAACCGACATCATTCGCCGCGACGAGATTCGCTTGCTCGAAGACACCAATGATGACGGCTATGCCGACAAGTCAACGGTTATCGCAACCAGCTTCAATTCCATCCAGGGGCTCGCGTTTCACGACGGCACGATCTTCGTCATGCATGCTCCTTATTTGACTTCGCTCAAGATCGAGAAAGGCAAAGCAGTCAAACGCCGCGATTTGTTGACCGGGCTTGGTTTGCCGCCGGAGAAAAATCCGGTCCGGCTTCATTGCGCCAACGGCGTGGTCGTCGGACATGACGGCTGGCTTTACCTGGCCCTGGGCGATCACGGCTGCGATGTGAAACGGCCCGAAGGCGATCGCCTCGTACTAGAAGGAGGCGGCATCCTCCGTTGCCGGCCGGATGGTCGAGACCTGCACATTTTCGCCACCGGCCTGCGAAACATTTACGATATCGCCCTCGATGCCGACCTGGATGTCTTTGTGCGCGACAACGAGAACGACGGCGGCACGTACATGATCCGAGTCTGCCACAGCTTTTTTGGCGCAGATCATGGTTACCCATACTTTTACGAGGAACGGCCCGCGGAAGCGCTGTCGCCGTTGGCCGACCTGGGATTGGGTTCATCAGCCGGCGGTGTTTGCTACCTGGAAACCGCTTTTCCGGAAGAGTATCGCGGAAATCTGTTTTTCTGTGAGTGGGGCAGGGCGGTGATGCGCTATCGACCGCAACACCAGGGCAGCTCGTTTGCGCCACTCAAGGAAATCACGTTCGCCGCAGGCGCTGCCAACGATCCCTACGGCTTTCGACCCACCGATCTGGTGGTTGGGCAGGACGGCGCTCTATTTGTGTCCGACTGGGCAGACGGCCAGCGGCCCAAGCGTGGCCGCGGACGCATCTATCGCATCACGCACAAGGAAGGAGGCCAGTCAGACAATAAGGGTGGAATCGACTCGGAAAGCTATTACCAGCGAGTGGCTGCCCAGGCGGCTCTCGAGCGCGAACCCAGAAAGCTGGCCGCCCTTTGTCAAGCGATGGATCGAGGTTTGCTTGCTTTGGTGGATGGTCCAGGCCACGGGCATATCGTATGGGCCCTGGCCAAAAAAGGTGGAAACAACGTCACCAAGGATCTGCTCAAGCTCGTTCGAGACAATTCAGAGGTGCGGGTGCAGGTGCAGGCGATCCGGGCGCTTGCCGATCTCACCGATCCCGTGCTGGTGAAGCATCGCCTGGATGCCGGACCGGGTAATGCGCCGTTTGCAAAGGAACTGGCTGGCCTGGCAACGGGTCGTGATCTGCGAGTCGTCCGAGAGATCGTCATCGCCCTCGGAAGGCTTCGCTGGAAGGGATCTCCTGAGTGGTTGTCGAGGACGCTTGGCAAGATGGATGCAGCCCTGGAGCACGCGGCCATGCAGACCATGCGGCGCTCGCAAAACTGGCCGGCCATCCTCAATCTGCTAGATGGAAATGGGCCGATTCGCGATGTGGCCTTGCGTTCTCTATCCGGCATCTACAACGTGGAAATCGTGGACGGTTTGCTGGAGCGGCTCAAGAAGGAGCCGGCCGCCGAAAAACGGCGAGCCTATGCGGATGCACTCAGCCGCGTGTACAAAAAGCCGGGGCCGTGGGTTTACTGGGGTTATCGTCCCGCACCGCGATCGGCGCACTCCGTCGCCTGGGAGCGCACTGCCGCCATCGAAAAAGCACTGGACAAGGTCTTGGCCGATGCCGATCGCGCCGTTCGCCTGGAGACGTTGAAGCGGATGCGGCGAGAAAAAGTCCGCGTGCGCCTGGAATCCTTGCAGCAATGGCTGGCTGAAGATTTCCATGGCGAGCGCGTGGCGGCGATTCTCGATTGTTTGCCGGATTACCCGCTTGCCAAGGCGAGGCGAGTCTTGGTCCAGGTTATCGGCAGAAAGCAGCACACGCCGGAAAATCGGCTAAGAGCGCTGAATCAGTTTGCAGACCGTGTCGATGCCCAGAATGAAAATCTGTTTCTCGAAGTTGCCGGCAATCTCGAAGATGGCCCGGTGTTGGCGGAAGCACTCCGGGTCTTGAGTAAACGGCCCAACCTGCCATCGACATCTGTGCTGCTCGACAAGATCACATCTCCCGAACCTGTGGTACGTGCGGCCGCCATGCAATCTCTTGCGGACCTAGGCAGAAAAGAGGCTGCTGACAAAGTTGTCATGCTTCTGAAAGACAAGGACGTGCGGGTCCGCCGGGCGGCCGCCGGCGCCGCTGGACTATTGAATGTACGTGACGCCGCGAAGCAATTGCTCGCGTTGGTTGAGGAACCCGATGCCGGCCTGCGCCGGGCCTGTCTGGAATCGTTGCGGAAACTGGGTGAGCCCGGCGCCCTGCAGCCGGCCGTCCGTTCCCTGGGCGACCTGGAATCGCAAATGGCGGCGCTGCACTATATCGACAAGTTCGGCAATAAGGACCAGACCGATGCCGTGATGGCCGCGGCCAAGGCCAATCCGACCGCCGAGATCCTACCTCTGGTTTGTCGAATGCTGACCAAATGGGATCACCCAGGCCTGAACGGAAGACTTGCCGATTTGCAAGGGGCGACTGGCCGGCTGGTGCGCTGGACGGCCACCGGTCCCCTGCCAGCGAAAAACGCACCGGCCATCATCCAGCAATGGACGAATGGCAAAGTCGGAGAGGAACCGGGCCAAACTGTGTTCGCCGGCGGTCTGGAAGGACAGGTGCAAATTCCTGCCCATCAAAAGGGCGGCATGGTTTGGCTGGCGCAGGCCGAATTTCGCCTCCGTGAACAAGCGAACTTGCAGTTCCTGGGCACGGCCAATGGCGGATTGCGAGTCTGGATCGATGGCAAGTCCGTCTACCAGCGCGATCAGCCCAGGCCGTATGTCGCGGATTCGGAGCGTTTTGAGACTGCCCTGGCGGCGGGAGGCCATCGTCTGCTGGTCCAAATTACCGGGCCGCAAGAAATGGCCGTGTTTCACTTGCATTTTCGCGCGAAGAGCAGCTCTGCGGAGCAGGAAAAACTTGTCCAGGCTGCTCTCTCACGCCCCGGCAACATGGAACGCGGCCGAAAGCTCTTTCTCGATGTTGCCAAGTCGCAATGCCTCAAGTGCCATCGGCTCAGGGATCAGGGGGAGCGCATCGGCCCGGACTTGACCGGCATCGGCAACCGTTTTGGCCGGATTCACATCATCGAATCGATCCTTCAGCCCAGCCGCTGGATCGCGCCGGGCTTTGAAACGATCCGAGTCGAGCTAAAGAACGGCAAGTCGGTGATCGGCACCAAGATTTCCGAGACGGCCGATTCGTTAACCATCGGCGATCAGCAAGGCCAGAAGCACGTCTTGTCACTGGCCTCAATCGAATCCCGGCGGACGGTGGGGGGGAGCACCATGCCCGAGGGGCTGGAACGCCAGTTCACGCAGGAGGAGTTTGTCGATCTGGTGGGATTCCTTGCGGGACAGAAATGAAGTGCTAGCGACGGCCGTCGCCAATGCTCGAGACCATTCCGAAAATCCTGCCGGAAATCATTTGACCCTGGCTTGGGAACCACTATTCTATGGCAAAGAAATCTCTCGGGCGTGTGATTCCTTTCCTTGGTCCTGATTGCCAACAGGAGGTATCGCTTGAGCACCATGACGGCCGTCGTGCCCCCCAAACCGCGGAGCAACAAACTTCCTCTTCGGGAGACCTCGCGCATCAAAGTCTCCGACCGGACCATTGAAGGGCTCAGCGAAATCTTCAAGCTGCTGGCAGACAGGTCCCGTTTGAAAATCCTTCTGGCTCTGGCGCAGGACGGCGAATTGCACGTCTCCGCCCTGTGCGACCTTTTGGGACAATCGCAGCCGGCGGTCAGCCATCATCTGACTCTCCTGCGCATGCGCAACCTGGTCGGTTTCCGCCGCGACGGCAAGCACAATTTCTACCGCATCGATTCCGCTCTCGTCAGCGATTTGCTTGAGCAGTTTTTCACCGATTCCGGCAACGGCCACAAGCTGCTCCAGTTCGACGACTTCTCTCTGGCATACCGAAAGAAATAAGATAGAAAAGGCTTTGTGAAATGGAGCCCGGAGCGCCCGCGAGGAACTTCCTCGCTGGCGCTTCGGGCTCCCTCAATGCGCGCGGGAGAAGTTCATGTCCGGAATCGCCAAATTGGCTCTGGAAGATGGAACGGTCTACACCGGCCGCGCTTTCGGCGCTGCCGGCGAGACCTTCGGCGAAGTCGTTTTCAATACCAGCATGACCGGCTACCAGGAGGTCCTGACCGATCCGTCCTACAAGGGGCAGATTGTGACGATGACCTATCCGCTCATCGGCAACTACGGCATCAACGCGGAAGACCAGGAATCGCGCCGGCCCCAGGTGGAGGGCTTCATTGTTCGCGAGTTGACCCGGACGCCCAGCAATTTCCGCAGCCATGGAACGCTCGATGCTTACCTCGCGGATAACCGCATCCTCGGCCTGGAAGGCATCGATACCCGCGCCCTAGTCCGGCGGCTCCGCGTCCGCGGCACCATGACTGGCATCCTCTCCAGCAACGACCTGGACGATGCCTCCCTGGTCAAGAAAGCACAAACCTGTCCGAGCATCGTGGGCCGCGATCTCGTGCGACAGGTGGTCCCTGAAAAGTCCTTTTCGTGGTCCGAAGGATTCATCAGCCCGTTTGCCTCGCAGGAATTACGCGCCCGCGCCGGCAATCCGCACGTGGTTGCTCTCGACTTCGGCATGAAGTGGAACATCCTCCGCTGCCTGGTGCAGACAGGCTGCCGGGTAACGGTGATGCCGGGGACCGCCCGGGCCGAGCAGGTTTTGGCCCTGAAGCCCGACGGCATCTTCCTGTCCAACGG
>Ga0066903_100000941_pt1 | contig 20063 bp, 20 predicted proteins | sample PanSoiMetaGPlot1_FD_67491 | JGI IMG/M metagenome (GOLD analysis project Ga0066903, IMG submission 67491) | Tropical forest soil microbial communities from Panama analyzed to predict greenhouse gas emissions - Panama Soil - Plot 1 (version 2) | ecosystem: Environmental > Terrestrial > Soil >... | reverse complement strand
TGGTGGGTGGGTTTCGTTGCCGTGATCGCGGGCTGGGTCGTGACCGAAAGCGGCCGCCAGCCGTGGATCGTCTATAATCTCAAGCGGACGGCCGAGGCGGCCTCGCCCATCGCCGCTTCCACTGTTGCGACTTCGCTCGCGCTATTCATTGCGGTCTATGGCATCGTGTTTGCGATGGGCATTTATTATATCAACCGGATGATCGCGAAAGGCCCGCAGAACCCCGCGGTCGAAACGCCGGCCGGCGCGTCGTCGCGGCCGTTATCTTCGGCGCACGAGGTGCTCGCCGGCCGGGGATAGTTTTCGGGACGCACACGGAGCGACCGATGCAACTCGACCTTCCGCTGATCTGGGCCGGAGTGATCGGGACGGCGGTCGCCCTGTACGTCATCCTCGATGGGTTCGATCTCGGCATCGGCATCCTGTTTCCGTTCGCGCAGAGCGACAGCGAACGCGACCAGATGGTCAGTTCGATCGCTCCGTTCTGGGACGGCAATGAGACCTGGCTCGTGCTCGGCGGCGCCGGGCTGTTGGTCGCCTTCCCGAAGGCCTACGCGATCATCATGTCGGCGCTCTATGTGCCGGTCATCGTCATGCTGCTCGCGCTGGTGTTCCGCGGCGTCGCGTTCGAATTCCGCGCCGCGGCGGTGACCAGCAAGCGATACTGGAATCTCGCCTTCATGGGCGGCTCGATCCTGGCAGCGCTGTGCCAGGGCGCGATCCTCGCCGGGCTGATCCAGGGCATCAAGGTCGAGAACGATGCCTATGCGGGCGGCGCCTTCGACTGGGCGACACCGTTCGCGGCGCTGTGCGCCTTCGGCGTGCTCGCCGGCTACGCGCTGCTCGGCGCGTGCTGGCTGGTGATGAAGACGGAAGGCAGGGTTGCGGACCGCTCGCGCCGACAGGCGAAGATTCTGCTGCTGGCGGTGCTCGCGTTCATGGCGGTGGTAAGCCTGTGGACGCCGTTTGCCTTCGAGCGCATCTTTGCGCGCTGGTTCTCGGTTCCCAACATCTACTATCTCTGGCCGGTGCCATTCGTCACCGCCCTCACCGCGTTCGCCGCTTGGCGCTGGCTCGAGCAGGGCCGCGAGGTGAAGCCGTTTCTGGCCGCAATCGTGCTGTTCCTGCTGGGCTACATGGGACTCGTGATCTCAGTCTTTCCCTATCTTGTGCCGCCGTCGCTAACCATCTGGGAGACCGCGGCCACGCCGACGAGCCAGATGTTCATGCTGATCGGAACGCTGCCGCTCATTCCGCTGATCCTCGGCTACTTCGCCCTCGTCTATTGGATCTTCCGCGGCAAGGTGCGCGAGGGCGAGAGCTATCATCACTGATGCCGCGGGGGGCCAAACCTTCGGTCACCTGGGCTGCGGCCGGATCAGCGACCAGCCGATGCGCAGGAGCGGCAATCGCCCCGGCAATGGCCGATCGAAGGCGCGCGGCGGGAGTTCCGGCACCATGTCGGGAAAGCGCGCTTTAAGGGCGGCGGGCGGCGCTCCCGAGGTATCGGCAGCCGGCCAGACCAGAATGCCGCCCTTGGCCTTGAGGTCGTTGAGCGTCACCCATGGCGAGCGCTCGGGATTAGCGTCGAAGAAGAGGCTCGGCCGGCCTGGTGCGGCGAGCGCGACAAGAGCGGCGGTGCGCGGATCGCCGGCGACGATCGACAACCGCGTGCCCACCCGGCGTTGGAAGCTCTCGTCGAAGAACTGCGCCATCGCGGGCGCCGGCTGGTTCACGTTGAGGCCGATGCCGACCCACGGCAGCAGGAACAGGGCAAACACGGTCATGAGCGGCGGCACCAGCAGCAGGCCGAACCATGCCGCGATGACAAATCGCTGGCGGCCGAGCTCGATGCCGTCGCCGGCGGCGACCACGATGGCGAGGCCGGACAGGATCACGAGCGGCGCGATGCCGCCGATCGGCCCCGACAACCCGAACAGCACGGCCGCGAAACTTGCCGCCAGGATGGGGACGATCGCAAAATAGTAGACGAATTGCCGCACGAACGCATCGACCGGCCGGCGCACGATCACGGGCGCCGGTTCACGCTCGGCCCAGGGCCAGCCGACCACGAGCGCGACCAGGATGGCGAGGCCGGCATGGCTGCCGAGGATGATCGCGACCTGCTTTAGCCACGCGCTGAAATTGTCGACGACGGATTCCGGCGTGCGCAGGCGGCTCAACGTCGGCAGCAGACCTTCGCCCGACTCCGCGAGCCACAGCAGATGGGGGAACATGACCATGATGGCGACGATGCCGGCGAGCCAGGGATCATTCGAACCGAGCGACGCGCGGGCCCGCTTGTTCACGAGCGTGAACAGCACCAAAAGGACGATCAGCAGCAGGCCGACATAGGTGGTGAGCAGCAGAAGCCCGATCTCGATCGCCAGCGCGACCCAATATCCGCGCCTCCCCTCCCCGACTGCGCGCCAGTAGTGGAGCAGGATGAGTGCCCACAGCGGCATCGTCAGGATAATCGGCCCGAATTCCGGCGTCGGCACCGTGAATGCGGCGATGCCGACCATCAGCAGCACAGCGAGCGCGGCATGTTGCGCGCCGACGACGGCGCGGCCGAGCGCGAACACCGCCCAATAGGTCACCACCACGCAGAGCTGCGAAAGCGCGTAGACGGCGAACAAATGATTGCCACTCAGCGTATAGACGGATTCGGCGAGCCAGAACGCCAGCGGCGGGCCGAGATAGGTGCCGAGCGGAAATTCGTGTCCGACGGCGATCACCGTGGCCAAGTCGCCGGGCGGCGCCCCGTAGAACAGCGTCGGCACAAACGTCCACAGGGCTCCCTGCGCCAGAGCCGCGAGCCAGACCGCCAGCGCCGGACGCGAGCGCAGGAGCTCGACAAAAATGGAAACGTAAAGCATCGCCCCCGCGCAGTTCCCCCGGCACCAACGGGGGGCAGATTAGGGCCTTCCGCTAGAGAGGCAACACGTCCGAAGGGATTTCGTCGGCCATATCGGGGTCACTCAGGCGCACCGGCGCGAATGTGCGCCGGTGATGGATGGTCGGCCCGAGCCGCGCCAGCGCCTCAACGTGCTCGGGTACGCTGTAACCCTTGTGGCGCTCGAAGCCGTAGCCCGGATGCGCCAGCGCGAGCCGCGTCATCAGCCGGTCGCGCGTCACCTTGGCGACGATCGAGGCGGCCGCGATCGAGGCGATGATGGCGTCGCCGCTGATGACTGCCTCGCAATCGCAGCCAACGTCGATGCGGTCGCGCCCGTCGACAAAGACAAGCTTCGGCCGCACCGGCAACCCGGCAACCGCGCGCGCGAGCGCCCAGAGCGAGGCGCGCAGGATGTTGTCGCGGTCGATCCGCGCCGGCGGTGCCATGGCGACTGCCACCTCGGCGCAAGCGCAGATCTTGGCGTAGAGCTTCTCGCGCGTCTCGGGGTCGAGCTTCTTGGAATCGTTGAGGCCGCGCGGAACCCGCTGCGGATCGAGGATCACTGCCGCGGCGACGACTGGGCCGGCGAGCGGTCCGCGTCCGGCCTCGTCGCAGCCGGCGACGGGCCAAACCCCGCGCTTGAACGCCGCGCGCTCGCGGCGGAAGGTCGGACGGATGTCCTCCTCCCCGAGCGGCAAGCGGACGACGGCAACAGCGCGACTCATGCCGCGATGGTGCGCAGGACATCCCCGCGAGGCAAGCGCAATGCCGTCGAGGTGCCCGAAATTCACGGTTCCGGCGGCGGCAATCCGCGTCCCACTTTCATACCACGGGGAAGGAGGCGGAAATGTTCCTGCGGCGGCGGCCTTCGCTAGTCGGGCAGCGAGAGCCGTCCATCGGCAGACAGCGGGAAATCCGGATTGTACGCGACTTCCCAGAGATGGCGGTCGGGATCCGCGAAATAGCCGGTATAGCCGCCCCAGAATACCGTCTGCGGCGGTCTGATGATCGCCGCGCCCGCGGCTGCGGCGCGCGCCATTGCGTGCTCGACCTCCTCCCGCGAGGCGCAGTTCCAGGCAAGCGCGATGTCGCGATAGCCGCGCGGCTCCTCGATCGTGATCTCGGCGTCCTTCGCCAGTTCGGTCGCCGACCAGAGCGACAGGATCACCCCGCCGGCCTCGAAGAACGCGACGCCCTTGGCGTTGCGTGCCCTGCGACGGAACCCGAGCGCCTCGCAGAACGCCGTGCTCCTCGCCAGGTTGCCGACGCAGAGCGTCAGCAAGGTGATACGGGCGGTCGGCTCAGCCATGTCAGAACAGCGTCAGCTGCGCCGCCGCGCTGCGCGGCGGCGAGAAATGCTCGGTCGTCAGCTTGGCGCGCGCCTGGTTGAGGCCGAGCTTCTCGCACGCCGCCTCGAACCGCCGTCCGATCATCCAGGCGATCGGTCCTGACCCGGTCATGCGCTTGCCGAACTCAGAATCGTAGTCCTTGCCGCCGCGCATGTCGCGGATGAGCTTGAACACGTGCCGGTAACGGTCGGGGAAATTCGCGATCAGCCACTCGCGGAACAGGTCGCGGACTTCGAGCGGCAGACGCAGCAGCACGTAGCCCGCGCCCTGCACGCCCGCGGCGGCGGCGGCATCGAGGATCCGCTCGATCTCAGCGTCGTTGATGGCTGGAATGACCGGCGCGACCATCACCGAGGTCGGCACGTCTGCAGCCGCGAGCTGGCGCAAGGCTTCGAGGCGGCGCGGCGGCGTCGTAGCACGCGGCTCCATCGTGCGGGCGAGCTTGGGATCGAGCGTGGTCACCGAGATCGCAACCTTCACCAGATTACGTTTCGCCATGCGCACGAGGATATCGAGGTCGCGCAGCACCAGCGCCGACTTGGTGACGATCCCGACCGGATGCCCGAAGCGATCGAGCACTTCGAGAATGCGCCGCATGATTTGGTGCTGCCGCTCGATCGGCTGGTAGGGATCGGTATTGGTGCCGATGGCGATGGTGCGCGGCGAGTATTTCGGGTCGGACAGCTCGCGCTCGAGCAGACGCGGCGCGTCGGGCTTCGCGAACAGCTTCGACTCGAAGTCGAGCCCGGGCGAAAGCCCGAGATAGGCATGGGTCGGCCGCGCGAAGCAGTAGATACAGCCGTGCTCACAGCCGCGATACGGATTGATCGAGCGGTCGAAGGAGATGTCCGGGGAGTCGTTGCGGGTGATGATCCGGCGCGTGGCGTCGATCGTGACCATAGTTTTGAACGGCGGCAGGTCTTCGAGGTTCTGCCAACCGTCGTCGAAGGCGATCCGCGCCAGCGGCTCGTAGCGCCCGCAAGCGTTTGATTGCGCGCCGCGACCGCGCCGGAATTCGGCATGGACGGCGACCTCGGCGTCGGGGGGCAGGTCGAGGTCGACCGCGGCTGGGGGGACTTTTGCCGATCCCGGCTGGCCGCGGCGCGCAAAGCCGCCTGCCGGGGCAGAGGGGGATGCCGGCGGGCGTCGGAGGGCTGAGGACTGGCGAGCCATGGCAATTACCTAGCCAGAAAATAGGAACGAAACAAGAACATTCAAGAGTGGGATTGACCCCGCCGCATGTCGTGGGATTTGCTGCGGCCGCCACACGATATGGTGGCTCTTTCAGCCGTCTGCACGGGGGGCGTCTCGTCCATGATCAGCGTGGTCATCGCCACGCACGAATCGGAGGTCTTGCTGGTGCCGACGCTCGCGGCGCTGGTGCCGGGCGCTTTGGCGGGAATCGTCCGCGAGGTGATCGTGGCGGACGACGGTTCAACCGATGCGACCGCGAGGGTCGCCGATGTCGCCGGCTGCCGATTTGTGACGCTGACGGCGCCGCTCGGCGAGCGCCTCAAGTCGGCGGCGGAAGCAGCGCGTGCTCCCTGGCTCCTGTTCCTCAAGCCCGGGGTCGTACCGGACGCCGGCTGGATCGACGAGGTTACTCGCTTCGTGCAGCAGACCGACGCCGCGGCAGGCGACGACCGGGCCGCCGTGTTCCGTCCCTCGACCGCTGCGCGCGGACGATCCGCGATCGTCGATGCCCTGGCGCTCATTGCCGCCGCGCTGATCGGGAGCCCGCGTCCGGCTCAGGGGCTGCTGATCACGAAGCGCGAGTACGACGCGCTCGGCGGTCACGACGCGGACCACGTCGAGCCGGAACGCGATCTGTTGCGCAGGCTCGGCCGCCGGCGCATCACGATGCTGCGCTGTGGCGCGGTGATGGCGACATAAGCGTTCGGCGGCCAGCAATTCTCAGCGGATTTCTGCCGGCACCAATGCTATCGTGCCGCAGCCGTTTTGTTGCCGAATGGGACCGGCGGCAAATGGCCAAGGCGAAGAGCAGATAAGTCCATCGGGAGGACAACGTCATGATGAGATCAGTCACGACGGCGGCCGCGGCCGGACTTGCGGCGATGCTCGCTTTCGGGCCGCCCGCGAGCGCCGCCGACATCAGAGTCTTGAGCACGAATGCGCTGAAGACATCCCTGGAAGCCCTTATGCCGCAGTTCGAAAAGGCGACTGAGCACAAGGTCGTCTTCGTCTGGGGACCGGCAGCCAACCTGAAGACTCAGATCGAGAAAGGCGAGGCATTCGATGCCACCATTCTGACCACCGCCGGGATCGACGATCTCGTCAAGCAGGGCAAGCTCGATGGCGCAACGCGCACCCCGCTTGCCCGTTCGGGCATCGGCGTTGCAGTTCGCAAAGGCGCGTCGAGGCCCGACATAAGCACCACGGAAGCCTTCAAGCGCGCACTGCTCAGTGCCAATTCGGTCACCTATGTCGAGCAGGGCGCGAGCGGCATCTACCTGAAGGACTTGTTCGTGCGCCTTGGTATCGCCGACGCGCTCAAGCCCAAGCTCAAGCTCGCACCCACCGCCGCCGCGGAGTTTGTCGCCAGCGGCGAGGCGGAAATCGGCATGACGCAGATCAGCGAGATCCTGCCGGTTGCTGGCGCCGATCTGGTCGGCCCGCTGCCAGCGGACATCCAGAACTACACGGACTTCGCGACCGCTGCCGGCACGAGCGCCAAGCAGTCCGATGCCGCGAGGTCGCTGATCAGGTTCCTCGCCACGCCCGACGCCGCGCGGGTGATGAAGGCGAAGGGCCTCGAGCCGTCGAACTGACCCGAACAAACGCGCGGCGGCGCGGGGCTGTCCCCGCCGCCGGCGCTGATGCTGCGTTGCGCAACCGTGAGGGCCGCGGCGCAGGACGATCATTCGTCGGGCTGGCGATTGCAGCGGTCTTACCGCTTTTTCGCCAACGAAACGCACGATCTGTGATCTCCATCACGGCCCTAACAACCTCCTGATGCTACATGCCGCTCAAACGCCGCGCGGTGACCGCCGCGCGAACGAGCATGTATTGGAGGAAGATCGGCATGTCGCACTATACTTCCACGCTGCAGCCCGCCGTGACGGCTCCTGCGGCTGAAACAGCGCGGCCCCGCGGGATATCGGCCACGCTCGCGTGGACCTGCGCCCTCATGGTGCTGGCGAGCCTGCAGGGCATTGCGAACGAAAGCTGGCGCGCCTGGTCAGGACAGAGCGCGAAGCTCTTGTCCCTCAACCTCGAGATCATGGCACAGTTGGCGTTGTACGCTGTTGTCGTCACCCTCTTGGTTGTCCTGGTCCGGCTCACACACGAGCCCGTCAGGGTTTGTCTCGGCTTCGATCGACTGCGTGCTCGCGATGTCCTGCTTGGCTTTGGCTGCGCGCTCGCGAGCTGGATCATCGTGTCGGTCCTTGCCTCGACGCCGATCATCGATCACTTCTCGCCTTCATCCACGACGACCGTCGAACAAGTATTCTCGATCCTGTCGCTCTGGACCCTTGCGACCGTTGCGGGTCCAGTTGCGGAGGAGTTGCTGTTTCGCGGCTTCCTGCACCATGGCCTCAGGCGGCAGCTCGGTGCGATCGCCACGCTGCTGGTCACCTCGATCATGTTCGCGCTGATCCACCGGGGCTATGGCTATGGTTGGGACCACGTGATTTTGGCCTTTGTCTACGGCCTCATGCTCGGTGGACTGCGTTGGTACAGCGGTGGGACCACCGCATCGCTCGCCGCGCACGTCATGGTGAACGGCATTCCGATCACCGCCGGCCTGATCCTGGCGCTTTGAGCCGGCGCCGCGAGTAACGCAACCCGCGCGGCGGCATACGCATGGCGCGCGTTTGACACCCGTTCGGTGGCGGCTAAGCTTGTGGCGAAGACCGTAGTCGTACGGCCGGTGGAGAATGCCCCGCCATGGCGCAAGCACCTGCGACAATGATCGAACCGACCGACGACGCCGGCGCCATTCACCTGATGAACAATCCGGACTCGGTCGAGGAGATTCCGATCATCGACATGGGCCCTTATCTCGCGGGCCAGGCCGCCGCCGACCGTCAGGTAGCCGACCGCCTGCGCGAGGTGACCGAGACCGTCGGCTTCTTCTATCTCGCAAATCACCGCGTGCCGCAGGCGCTGATCGACCGGGTGTTCGCTGAATCGAAGCGGTTCTTTGCGCTGCCGATCGAAGAGAAGCGCAAGATTCCACGTGTCGACAATTTCGGCTATGTCGAGATGAAGGAGCCGCTCAAGCACAAGGGCAACGAACACCTGATCAAGACCGTGAAGCCGGCGCTCAACGAGAGCTTCATCGTCGGGCGCGAGCGCAGCCCCGACGATCCCGAAGTCAACAAGGTGTTCCGCCGGCTCAATGCCTGGCCGGAGAACCTGCCGGGCTTCCGCGAGACGCTGCTCGACTATCACCGCACGATCGAGGCGCTCGGGCGCAAATTCCTGCCGCTGTGGGCAAAGTCGCTCGATCTGCCGGATGATTTCTTCGAGCCTTACTTCAAGGTCCCGCACGTCAACCTTCGGCTGGCGCACTATCCGCCGCAGGACGAAGTCGGCACCGGGCAATACGGGATCAACCCACACACCGACAACTGCCTGATGACCTTCCTGGCGCAGGCGAACGTGCCGGGGCTCGCCGTGCAGATGCCGTCCGGCCACTGGCGGCGGGTCGAGATCATTCCCGGCACGCTGCTCATCAATACCGGCAATCTGATGCTGCGCTGGACCAATGGGCGCTACAAGTCGACCAAGCACGTGGTCATCAATACCGCGGGCGTCGATCGCTATTCGTGTCCGGTGTTCTTCGGTCCGAGCTTTGATGCCCTGATCGAATGCCTGCCGACCTGCTGCGGTCCGGATCGGCCCGCCCGCTTCGACCCGATCACGTACGAGGACCTGCGCAAGTGGTACTACGGCTTCCACAATTGATCGGCGCCACAGTGAGAATTCGATTTGCGATCAGCGCGACCGCAATGGCGGCCGTGATTGCCGCAACCCCGGCAGCGGCCGATCCCTCCGTCGAGCAGTTCTACAAGGGAAGCCAGATCCGGCTCCTGGCGAGCGCCGGACCCGGCAGCGGCTATACGATCTGGACCCGCTTCATCGGCACGCATCTCGGCCGGCATATTCCCGGCGAACCCTCCGTCATCGTCCAGTCGATGCCCGGCGCGGGCGGACTGATCGCCGCCAACTACATGTATTCGGCGGCCCCGAGAGACGGTCGCGAGATCGCGTCGCTCGCGCGCGAAGCGCCCTCGCTCGGGCTGATGACCGGGACGGCGGCCCGCTACGATCCACTTAAGCTCAACTGGCTCGGGACGCCGACCAGCGAAAGCAACATCTGCGTCGTCGCCAAGGACGCACCGGCACGCACCGTCGAGGACCTCTATACCAAGGAGGTCATTGTCGGCACCGACGGCGTCGGCAGCGGCATGCATGTCTTTCCGGTCGCGCTCAATTCGCTGCTGAAGACGAAGTTCAGGGTGATCGACGGCTATTCGGACTCGGCGGCGGTGCTGCTGGCGGCCGATCGCGGCGAGATCCATGGCTCATGCCAGAGCGCCGAGACGCTGTTTCGCGCGCGCGGCGATGCGATCCGGTCGGGCGCGATCCGGATCATCCTGCAAGGCGGGCTTACGCCCAATCCTCGATTTGCCGACGTCCCGTTCGTGCTCGACCTCGCGAAAAACGAGGAACAGAAGCAGGCGCTGCGCTTCCTCTATTCGGGCCTGACCTTCGGGCGGCCCTATGCTACGGCTCCCGGCGTGCCGTCCGAGCGCGTGGCGGCGTTGCGCAAGGCCTACATGACCATGTTCGCGGACAAGGATTTCCTCGCCGACGCGGCGCGGCAGGGCTACGAGATCGCGCCGATCTCGGGCGAGGACATGCAAGCGATGGTCGCGGAGCTCGCGCGCACGCCAAAGCACATCATCGACCAGGTCGCGGCCCTCATCGATCCTAAGCAGGCCCGGTGAAAGACGTCAGGTCGTCGCGCCCTTGGCCTTGGGGCGGCGCAGATGCTCGTCGAGCCGCGGCATGATTTCGACGAAGTTGCACGGGCCATAGCGGTAGTCGAGCTGATGCACCAGGATCTCATCCCAGGCGTCCTTGCAGGCGCCCGGCGAACCCGGCAGGCAGAAGATATAGGTCGAATTGGCGAGGCCGGCGGTGGCGCGGGACTGGATCGCCGAGGTGCCGATCTTGCGGAAGCTCACCATCAGGAACAGCGCCGCAAAGGCCTCCATCTTCTTCTCGAACAGCGGCTCGACCGCCTCCGGCGTCACGTCGCGGCCGGTGAAGCCGGTGCCACCGGTGGTGATGATCACGTCGACCGCGGGAGCCTCGATCCATTCCTTGACGCGCGCGCGGATCGCCTCGATGTCGTCCTTGACGATGCTGCGCTCGTATACGACGTGACCCGCAGCCTTGATGCGCTCGGACAGGGTCGCGCCCGACTTGTCGTCGGCCATCTCGCGCGTGTCGGAAATGGTGAGCACTGCAAACTTCAATGACACGAACGGTTTTCTCTCGTCGATCCCGGGCATCGGCAGTCAGTGGTCGGTCGGTCGCGGCTGACGGCGATCATATGCCAAAAATCGCATTGGAGTTGAAGGTCCTGCGGGCGGATTGTCGTTCAGTCCAGGGTTGCATTGAGCGAGATGGTAGCATTGAGCACCTTGGAGACCGGGCAGGTCGCCTTGGCTTCCTCGGCAAGCTTGAGGAACTCGTCGCGCGCAACGCCCGGGACCTTGCCGCGCGTGGTCAGCGCAATCGATGCGATGCGCCAGCCGGCACCCTCCTGCTCCATGGTGAGATCGGCTCTGGTCTGTAGCTCATCAGGCGGGTGGCCGGCGCCGCTCAGCCGAAACGCCAGCGCCATGGTGAAGCAGCCGGCGTGGGCGGCCGCGATCAGCTCCTCCGGATTGGTGCCCTTGCCGTCGCCGAACCGCGTCGTGAACGAATACGGCGTATCAGCAAGCGTGCCGCTCTGGGTCGTGAGCGCGCCGCGGCCGTCCTTGCCGGAGCCGTGCCAACCGGCGGTGGCGTTTCGCTTGATCGTCGCCATCTGACGCCTCCCTCCTCCGCATCCTAGAGCGAGATGCGTTTTCTTCGAAATCGGCATCTCCCGCTAGTTTGTTGGTGGCGCATGATCCTTTCCGAAAATCGGTGTCCACTTTTCGGGATCATGCGCTAGAGCTGCGACGCCTCGAACGTGTTGCAGCTTCCCACGGCGCCCCGCTGGAGTCCGGTATTGAACCAGCGCTGCCGCTGCTCCGATGTCCCATGGGTGAAGCTGTCGGGTACCACCCTACCCTGCGCACGTCGCTGCAGCGTATCGTCGCCGATCGCCGCGGCCGTGCGCAGCGCCGCCTCGACGTCACCTTGCTGCAGCAGATGCCAGCGCTCGTTGGACTTGCTGGCCCAGACGCCGGCCAGGCAATCGGCCTGAAGCTCGACACGGACCTGGATGCGATTAGCCTCAGGCGAGCGCCCGCCGGCGGCCTGCTGGGCGGCGTGCGCGCGTGTCAGGATGCCGAGCTGGTTCTGCACGTGGTGGCCGACCTCGTGTGCGATCACGTAGGCCTGTGAGAACTGGCAGGACTTGCCTTCGCAGCCGCGGAAACGCGTTTCGATCTGCTGGAAGAAGGAGGTATCGAGATAAATCTTCTGGTCGTTCGGACAATAGAACGGCCCCATCGCGCTCTGCGCCACGCCGCCGCAGCGCGCGTCAGTTTGGCCGCGGAAGAGCACCAGCGTCGGCGCGCGGTAGTTCCTTCCGTCCTTGGCGAAGATGTCCTTCCAAACCGCTTCGGTCGAGCCAAGGACGCGCGCCACAAAGCGACCGCTCTCGTCGGTCGGGGTGCCGGTCGGGCGTCCCTGCGGCGCCTCGGTGCGCGGCTGCTCGCGGGTGAGGATTTCGGCGCCGCCGATCAGAAAGCTTGGATCAATGCCGAGCGCCCAGCCCACCACTCCGAGAATCACGATCGTGCCGATCGACAGACCCCCGGCGCCGCCGGGAATGCCTCCGAATCCGCCGCCACCCACGTAGCCGCCTTCGCCGCGGCGATCCTCGACGTTGCTGCTTTCCGGCAGATCTTCATATTGCATGGCTCGGACCTCCTCAGCTTGTCGCAGAGACTCCCAACAGTCACGCAACGCCTCCCGCGGAACCAATCGGGCTCATCGAATATAGTTCCCCGGCAATTCTTGCCCAGTGGCCGGCTGCCACGATTAAGTCGATTTTTACTTTGCGCCGCCATTATGCATACTTGTCGGTTGTAGGTCCCGCGTCGCCGACCGCGTCGCCTGAGTCAGAGTTCTGAGTCATGGTTGTGTCGCGTCGCGGGGCGCCCGGAGGGGCGCCCCGCGTTGTTTCCGAGTCCCGTCAAGCCCCGCGTATTGTCGTCGGCGACTGCGTCGCCGAGTTGACAAAGCTTACGGCCGGCTCGGTCGACCTCGTGTTCGCCGATCCCCCCTACAATCTCCAGCTCCAGGGCGACCTCAAGCGGCCGGATGATTCGCGCGTCGATGCGGTCGACGACGACTGGGACAAGTTCTCGAGCTTCACCGCCTATGACGAGTTCACCCGCGCCTGGCTCACCGCCTGCCGCCGGGCGCTCAAGCCCGCCGGCACGCTGTGGGTCATCGGCTCCTACCACAACATCTTCCGCGTCGGCGCCATTCTCCAGGACGTCGGCTTCTGGATCCTCAACGACGTCATCTGGCGCAAGTCCAACCCGATGCCAAACTTCCGCGGCCGGCGCTTCACTAACGCGCACGAGACCATGATCTGGGCGGCGCGCGACGCCGGCGGCAAGGGCTACACGTTCAACTACGAAGCGCTCAAAGCCGGCAACGAGGACATCCAGGTGCGCTCCGACTGGACGCTGCCGCTGTGCACCGGCGAGGAGCGGCTCAAGAATGGCGACGGCAAGAAGCTGCATCCGACCCAGAAGCCGGAGGCGCTGCTCGCGCGCGTGATCCTCGCGTCCTCGCGGCCCGACGACCTGGTGCTCGACCCGTTCTGCGGCACCGGCACAACCGGCGCGGTGGCCAAGCGCCTCGGCCGCCGCTTCATCGGCATCGAGCGCGACGCCGCCTATGCGGCGGCCGCGCGCCGGCGCATCGCCGCGGTCGATCCGCTGCCGGCGCCGAGCCTCGCGCCGTTCATGACCGCGCGCGAGGCGCCGCGCGTGCCGTTCTCGGCGCTGATCGAGCGCGGCCTCGTGTCGGCCGGCGCCCGCCTGGTCGACGCCAAGCGGCGCCACGCCGCGTTGGTGCGCGCCGACGGCGCCATCGCGCTCGGCGCGACGGTCGGCTCGATCCATCGCATCGGCGCGCTGGCGCAGGGGCTCGAAGCCTGCAACGGCTGGGCGTTCTGGCACCTGGAGACCGCCAAAGGGCTGGTCTCGATCGACGCGCTGCGCGCCGAGATCAGGGCGACGATTGTGGCGGATTAGCGGGGATCCGCGCTCAACTTGCGGCCTTCACCCGCCGCGAACGCGGCTGGTTGATCGCGCGCCGCGGGGCGCGCCCCGCGAGCGCGTCGGCGATGTCCTCGGCGGCCTGCAAGGCGATCTCGCACCGGACCCGATCGACCGCCGAGCCGAGATGCGGCGTGAACAGCGTCTGCGGGTGCGACATGAGTCGCGGCTCGACCGCGCGCGGGCGCGCCGGACGCGCCCAGTCCTCCATCTCAAACACGTCGGCGGCGTAGCCACCCAGCGTCCCACTTTCGAGCGCGTCGGCGACCGAGCGTTCGTCGACCACAGATCCGCGCCCGACATTGATCAGCAGGGCGCCAGGCCGCATGCGCTTGAGCGCGTCGCGCCCGATCATGTGAAAAGTGTCGGCGGCGAGCGGGACCGCGAGGATCAGATAGTCGCTCGCCGCCAGCGCGGCCCGTAGATCGCAGCCGCTGACGCCGGCGGGTGTGTCCTGCCGCGGGTCGACGCCGAGGATACGGCAACCGAAGCTGCCGAGCCGCCTGGCGATCGCGCGCCCGACCGCGCCCATGCCGACGATGCCGACGACCGATTGATCGAGGCCGCTGCCGTAGAGCACCGGCCGCCAGCCCTTGAATGCGCCCGAGCGTACGAGCGCATCGCCCTCGCGCAGCCTGCGTCCGAGGCCGAGCGCGAGCGCCACGGCGAGCTCGGCGGTCGGGCCGGTGAGGAGATCGGGCGCGATCGTCACCCAAACCCCCGCCGCCGTGCAGGCAGCCACGTCGAAATTGTCGGAGCCCTTGAGCGCGCAGGCGATCACCTTGAGCCGCGGGCAGGCGTCGAGAAAGGCGGCATCGACGTGATCGGTCATGAAGGCGAGCAGCGCGTCGGAGGCGGCCGCACGCCCGATCAGCTCTCGCCGCGTCCACGGCGCGCGCCTGCGATTGGCGTCGACCTCGCCGATCGCGGCGAGACGGGTAAGCACGTCGTCATGCACCCAGTTGCTGACCACGATGCGCGGGCGGCTCATTTGAGCTTTCCGCGCAGCCAGGCGCCAAGACCGTCTACGACGAGCACGCACATGAGGATCGCGATCAGGATGGCGGAGACCTGATCGTATTTGATTATGCGCAAGGCCGCGATCAACTCGAAACCGATGCCGCCGGCGCCGACGATGCCGAGCACGGTCGAGGCGCGGAAATGGTATTCCCACCGGTAGATCGTAATGTCGGCAAGCTGCGGCAGGACCTGCGGCAGCACTGCATGGCTGAAGACCTGGAACGGGCTCGCTCCGACGGCCCGCGCCGCCTCGATCGGCCGCGGATCGACATGCTCGATCGCCTCGGCATAGAATTTCCCGACCATTCCAGTCGAGTGCAGCGCGAGCGCGAGCACGCCGGGCAGCGCGCCGAACCCGACCGCGGCGACGAAGATGATGCCCATGATGAGTTCCGGCACCGAGCGAAGTGCGCTCAGCACCGTGCGAAACGCGTGATACACGACCGGATGCGGCGAGGTGTTCGCTGCCGACAACAGGGCAAGCGGCAGGGAGAGCACCACCGCGAGCGCGGTTCCGGCGATCGACATCGCCAACGTGTCGGCGAGCGGCTTCACCCAGCTCCGCCAGCGGCTGAAATCCGGCGGCACCATCTCGCTGAACAATTGCGCGAAGGCCGGTCCGCCGTCAATGAAGCGCGCGGCATCGAAGAAGCCGGTGAGCCATAATGCGACGAGGCAGGCGAGGGCAACGGCGCCGACCAGGATCGCCTGCCTGACGGCTGCGGTCCGACAGGCGCCGAGGATCTCGGCGTGGCGCCCGGCGCTGGCGTTCATCCCTTCATCTTCGACAAATCGAGGTCGAGAATCTTCGCGGTCTCGCGCAAGACGTCGTAAGCGGCATCGTCAGTCGGCGCGAAGCCCTGCACGCGGAATGATTTGAGAACGTCAGCGTCTTTGAGCTCCAGGAAGGATTTGCGGATCGCCTCCTTCAGCGCCTGCGCTAGGTTGCCCTGCATCACCATTGGATAGTTCGGGATCGGCTGCGACACGGCGATGGTCTTGACCTTGCTGTCGTCGATCGTCTTGCGCTCGATCAGCGTCTCGAAAATGGCCTTCGACAGGGCGCCGGCTGGAACCTGGCCGTTCTGCACGGCGCGCGCCACCGCGTCATGGGTGCCGAGATGGACCGGCCGATAGTCGCTGGCGCCGTCAAGCCCGTTCTTGAGCAGGAGCGCGCGCGGGATGAGATGGCTCGATGTGGAAGCCTGATCGCCGAAGCCGAAGTCCTTGCCGCGGATATCGGCGATCGCCGACACCGGCCCGCCGACGTGCGCAATCACGATCGAATTGTAGGTCGGCGAGCCGCGCTCGACGCCGACCGCGAACGGCTCGATATCGGGGGCCTTCGACTTGGCGAGCACGTAGGAGAACGGGCCGAAATACGCGACTTCGATGCGGCCAAAGCGCATCGCTTCGATCATCGACGAATAGTCGGTGGTAACGACGAGCTCGATCTCCTTCTTCAGAGCCTTTTCCAGATAGTGTTTCAGCGGCTGCGCGTTTTGGATCAAGGTCGCGGCGTTCTCGTCCGGCAGCAGCGCCACGCGCAGCTTGGCGGGGTCGCGGCCCTGCGCTAAGGCTGCGATGGGCGCGAGAATGAGGGCGGCGGCGCTGGAGAGAAGATTGCGTCGGTTCATGCGTAGGTTCCTGTACGAGGCTGGAGGGCGACGTCGGGCTCATCGATGAGCACGGGCTGAGCGGTTGTGTAGATGTCCTTGATCTCGGCGGGCCCGAGCTGGTCCGGCGTCCCGTCGAACACGACGGCGCCGCGGGCGAGACCGACGATCCGCTCGGCGTAGCGCCGCGCGAATTGAAGCTGATGCAAACTGAGGATGGCGGTGATGCCGTCGGCCTTGCAGATCTGGTGCAACAGGCCGAGCACCCGATCGGCGGAGGCCGGATCGAGGCTTGCGATCGGCTCGTCGGCGAGGATCAGCGTCGGCTGCTGCACCAGGGCGCGCGCGATGCCGACCCGTTGCTGCTGTCCGCCCGAGAGTTGATCGACGCGGCATAAGGCGCTGTCGATCAGGCCGACGCGTTCGATGGCGTCGAGCACCAGATGCTTCTCAGCCGCGGGCAACGGGAAGAGCGTGCGCAACCCGCCGTGATAGCCGAGGCGGCCGGTGAGCACGTTGCGCAGGACCGTGGCGCGACCGATTAGCTGATGCTGCTGGAAAATCATTCCGGTGCGACGGCGGTGGCGGCGCAGCGCGCGCCGCCCACTCAGCACGCCGATACTATCGACCCTGACAGCGCCGGCAGTCGGCTTGACGAGGCCATTGAGCGCCCGCAACAGGGTCGACTTTCCCGCCCCTGACGCGCCGAGGAGAATCGTGAAACGGCCGCGCTCGAAGGCGAGCGTGATCGGCGCAATCGCACGCGTACCGGTGGGATAGACGACTTCGAGGGCTTCGACCTGGATCATACGCGGCGCATGAGCGAGAGGACCCCTCCCCCGAATTCCACCCTGCACATGACGATGGGATGACAGCAATGCGACTATCCCGGCCACGGGCCGCGTCCCCTATGCTAAAGTGCCTGGTGTGCACACTGGTTCCGGGACAGCGCCCATGCAGCAAACCTTCGATCGCGCCGCCGAGGATCTCGGCAATGCCATCCACCTCGAGCACGTCAACGTCACGATCCCGGACCAGCGGCTGGCCACCCTGTTCTACGCCGCCGGGCTCGGGCTCACGCGCGACCCCTACCTGATGCCCTCCGACAACAACATGTGGATCAACGTCGGCAGGAGTCAGTTCCACCTGCCGACGGACAAGCCGCAGGTGCTGCGCGGCCACACCGGCGTGGTGATCGCCGGCCGCCGGGCGCTGCTCGACCGGCTCGCGGCGGTGCGCAAGAAGCTCGCCGACACACGCTTCGGCTTCAGCGAGCACAACGACTACGTCGAGGCGACCTGCCCGTGGGGCAACCGCGTGCGCTGCTACGAGCCCGACGCCGCGCGCTTCGGTCGGATCACGCTGGGCATGCCCTATGTGGAATTCGACGTGCCGGTCGGGACCGCGAAGGGCATCGCAGCGTTCTACCCGGCCTATGTCGGCGCGCCCGCCACGGTCGTGAACGGCGACGGCACGGTGGCGCGCGTCAAGGTCGGCAAGGACCAGCATCTGACCTTCCGCGAGACCGACCGGCCGCTGCCCGAGTTCGACGAGCATCACGTGCAAATCTACGTCGTCGATTTCTCCGGCCCGCACCGCCGGCTCGGCAAGCTCGTCAATCGCGAGGACAACCAGTATCAATACCGTTTCCGCGACATCGTCGATCCCGACAGCGGCCGGCTCCTCTACACGATCGAGCACGAGGTGCGCAGCGTCACCCATCCGCTGTTCCTGCGGCCGCTCGTCAACCGCAACCCGATGCAGAGCAATCGCACCTATTCGCCCGGGCACGACCAGTGGGCGTGGGCGATGGGACCAGACCACTTCGACGATCAGCCGGAGCGGCCGCCGCCGGCGTGAGAAGAGCCAGCGTCACCGCCAACACGTTTTGCAACGACAGGGAGGGAGCGATGATGCGTTTGTTTGCAGTGGTTGTTGCGGCTGCTTTATCGATCCCCACCACTGCGTCGGCTCAGCCTGACAGGGGGACACAGGTGCGCGTTCACCTCATCACCGGCAGCGGCACGCTGCCGCGCAATCCGAAGAACCGGCTCGAATATCTGCGCTATGCGACTACCGGCGAGGCGCGCCTGACCGGCAAGGAGCTGATCGAGCGGATCCCGGAGGTCCAGCAGTTCGCGCGCGTGTCGGTCGAGTCGGACGAGTTCCTGCCCTACGACAGCCCGCAACAGCTCAAGGACCTTGCGCTCAAGATCGACGCCCGGCTCAAAGATCCCGACATCGCCGGCGTCGTGTTCACGCACGGCACCAACACCATCGAGGAGACCGCCTATTTCCTCAACCTGACAGTCAAGCACGACAAGCCAGTGGTGATCGTCGGCGCGCAGCGGCCGTTCAGCACGCTGAGCTCGGATGCCCCACTCAACCTGCTCAACGCGATCCGCGTCGCCGCCGATCCTTCCGCGCGCGGCAAGGGCGTGCTGGTCGTGCTCAACGACGAGATCAATGCGGCGCGCGAGGTGACCAAGACGAACACCTATCGGGTGGAGACCTTCCAGGCCCGCGAGCTCGGCATCCTCGGCTATGCCGACCCGGACCGGATCGTGTTCTATCGCGCGCCTACTCGTCGGCACACGACGCAGTCGCAGTTCGATCTCGCCCAGATCAGCGAGTTTCCGAAGGTCAGCATTCTCTATGGCCACGCCGGCGACGACGGCGATCTCGCCAAGGCCGCGGTCGCCGCCGGCGCCAAGGGGCTGGTGATCGCCGGCACCGGCGCCGGTCACACCCAGAACGCGCGCAAGGCGCTCAAGGAGCTGTACGACACCACTGGGGTCGTGGTCGTGCGCAGCGCGCGCGTGGGCGCTGGCCGGGTGATCCGCGACGACAACTGGCAGGAGCCGGGCTTCGTCGCCGCCGATAATCTGAACCCGCAGAAGGCGCGCATCCTGCTGCAGCTGGCGCTGACCAGGACGATGAAGCCCGACGAGATCCAGCGGCTGTTCGACGAGTATTAGCTGGCGATCATCTTCGCTTGGCCAGAGTCTTCGCGACCTCGCGCGTGTGCTCGATGAAAAGCTGCGCCAGCGGGTTCAGCGTCCGGTTCTTGAGCGTAATGATGCCGATCTGCCGGTACATCGTTGGAAACTCGATGGGCAAGACCTTGAGGGACACACGCTTGGTGGGCAATTTCAGCATGAGGGAGGGGACCACGGTCAGAAAGCGTCCAGTTGCCGCAAGTCTTAGCCGCATATTGACGGCGTCGGCGTAGACCGCCGCGCGCGGAGGTTTGACCCCGCTCGCACGAAAGGCTTCGACGACCATCGCATCAAACGTGGCTCCAGCCGGCCAGGTCCACGGCTCGTTGACCAGTTCGGCAAGCTTGACTTTGTGGCGGCGACTCCATGGATTTTTCCTACCGGTCACCACGACCAGCGGGTCTTCGAACAGCACTTCTACATCCACATCGTCGGGGACAGTGCCGAATGTGCGCTCGACTCCGACCTCAGCGCGGCGCTCGCGCAAGTCGTTATACAGCGCCGGGGCTCCAGCCAGCACGACGTGAAAGACGGCGCGCGGATATTGCCGCGACATTCGATCGATGACGGCAGTAACGATTCCCTCGGTCAAAGCCGCGCTCGCCTCAACACGCAATTCTCCAGCCCCGGGATCGGACAGGAACTCAATGTCCTGGACGCTTTGCTTGAGCTCGTCGAAGACGGCCACGCCT
>Ga0066903_100000939_pt1 | contig 20086 bp, 22 predicted proteins | sample PanSoiMetaGPlot1_FD_67491 | JGI IMG/M metagenome (GOLD analysis project Ga0066903, IMG submission 67491) | Tropical forest soil microbial communities from Panama analyzed to predict greenhouse gas emissions - Panama Soil - Plot 1 (version 2) | ecosystem: Environmental > Terrestrial > Soil >... | reverse complement strand
TGCTGACGGGGTGCTTTACGCGGTCGAACCCAATCACGGCGAGATCGACGCGATCACAACGTCGGGCGTGGTGACTCGGTTGGTCCCATTTTCACTTTCAGGGAAGTACATCCGGCCAGCAAAAGCAGCGTGACGAGTGCCATGCAGCTTGCGGCCCGTATGATGATTGGAAACAAATTGGCGTTTTTGGCAATACTGATACTGTCTTGCTGTCCAGGAGTGAACGCCAGCTGGCTTGCAGCGTTGCTCACGTCAGATCGCAGGACTGATCTCACGACCACCTCCTTCGAATCCAACCACTTTCTAGGGGAGATGGGTTAAACCGCGTCTCTGCTTCTCTGGCTTATCACCACCCGAGGTTCAACCCACTCACTTAGAACCCCGGATCTGTCGGGAAGTGTTCACCTTTCTTGTCTCGTTGTGCAAAGTTTCGTCAAGATCTTTGAGGGTTGTTCCGTTTCGGCGTCTTGATCTAAAGGAAGCGAAATGCAAATCTGTCAGCGCAAAGAAGGCGCGTCCGGACCTATCACAGATCCGGCACGCGCCCGTGGCTCGCACACTCTGATTTACTGCACCGTCTGCGTCACCGTCACCATGCTCGGAACGAAGATGGTGTCACCGCTGTATTGGGCAGTGATCCGATGTTTGCCGGTACTCGAGAAAGTGACGTTCAACGTCGCCGTAGCCGTGCCGTCCAGCGCGACCGTGCCCAGCGGCGTCTGCAGATCGAAGAATGTCACCGTTCCCGTTGCCGTGCTCGGTAGCGGCGGCTTAGGAAGTCCTGGACTTGCCACGACCACCGCCACGAGTCTCACCGCTTGCCCGACGTTCGACGGATTCGGTTTTGGCGTGAGCCGTGTCGCGTCTGGAAATCCTGTGACTGTCGTGTTCGCGCTCGCGCTCGACGGCAAATAGAATGCATCGCCCGCAAACACCGCACTGACAGTGCCATTGCCTCGCGGCTGTGCCACCACTGCGATAGTGCAGGTCGCGACGCCGAGCGCATTCGTGGTTCCCGTGCAACTCTGGGCGGTTGTGCCGCTGCCCAGTGTAAAGGTGATAAGCCGCCCGGCGATCGGAGCTCCCAGATCCTCCCGGAGTACGCCCTTCAGCTTCGCTTTGGCGCCGTCGGCGAGTTCCACGTCGCCTGTGTAAGTGAGCGTCGTGGGATCCTTCGAGATAGTGAAGCCGGTTGCAGCGCTGCTTGCCTGGTAGTTCCCCGATCCCGCAAACTTTGCCGTCACCGTGTACGGCCCGGCCGCCTGGTTCAGGTTCAAGATGCAGGATGCGAATCCATTCGCATTGGTCGTGCCCGAGCAACTCTGCGTCCCAAGCGTGAACGAGATGGTCTGGCCGTTGATCCCAGTAGTCGTCCCGCTGAGCGTAAGAACCGCAGACAGGGTGGCGTTGTGGTGAAAGATGCCGCTGGTGTCTCCCGAATAGGTCGTCGTGGTCGGCGTCGAGCCCACCACGAACGACTGGAAGAAATTGGCGACATTGCTGATGCCCGCACTCGAAGCGAACACCGAGTACAGGCGCCCCAGAACGCAGGCATTGCCGTTGTAGTCTCCGTACTTCACCGCTTGTCCGAAGTTACCCAGCTGACAGGTTTCCATGCCGGCAGGATTGAAAGGACACGTCGTCGACGTGAAATCGCATCTGGTGTTCGACGAGGTATCCGGATTCGGAATCGGCGTGAGCTTGCAAAAGCCGGCCAGTTCCGGCTGCACGGAGCAGTTCTCCGAGTCCCACGTGGACCGCACGCCGCGCGGCCACAAACTGCATTGCGCGTCGGAACTTGTGGATAGCTTGAACTCGTCGTTGTTGGCGACCAGATTCCCACCCGACAGTCCCGCGCTTGCCGCAAAGTAATCGGTCAGATCATTGTTAGCCGCAGTGGCTGCCCGCCGATCGTACCAGTTCACAAAGGCATTGCCGCCGCTTGCGCAAACCCAGGGATGGAAGCGACGCGCCGATCCGCCGCCGTTGATGGTGACCGAAGGCCGCCAGTTCACGCCGCCGTTCGTGGAATCCGCCACTACGATATTCTCGTTGTTAGCCGCGGTGTTGTTTGCCCACGAAACATACACGTGGTTGGCGTTCGTATCGTCCACGCTGACCGTCGGTCCCGATAGCGTGTTGCCGTCGTTGCAACGGTCGAGTCCGCCAAAGCCATTCATTACCTCGCATCCCGCGAAGTTGCCGAACGCACTCACCGTTACAGGAAATCCTGCCGTACGAGTAATCTGCGTGGCCGATGTCGTGCAGGCGTTGAACTTGTCCATACGGATGTTTCCGCCGAGTTCGTAAACGACATAGAGAGCTCCGTCACTGCCAACCGCAACTCTCGGAAAATCGGAGCCCACCTCCATCGTGAAGAGCGGCGACCAGGTTGCGCCGCTGTCCGGAGAGCAACTCACGAACGCGCCGTTGGTTCCGCAACCGCCCTGGCAGTTCCGAACTGCGGCATAAACTCGATCGGTTCCGCCCGCGCCGCCATTCGTCCGGTCGGCAGCAATGTGTTCCTGGTCAAGGAAGCACGCTCCGCTCCCTGTGTTCGGGCACACCGCCGCATTGACAAGAGCGTTGAATGACTGACCGTTGTTCGTAGAGGGTGCGACCTCAACGCAGTTGCTGGTCGAAGGAGGAGTACCGCTGGGCGAAGCCCCCGGACACGGCGGTTGGCAGCTGTTTCCAAAGCAGGCCAGTGCTGAGTGGTAGAAGTTTCCGCTTTGGCCGAAAGCGATCGAGCTGTCTCCATCGCTGACGTTGAGCGAGCCGCTGAATGGGAACGTTCGCCCGCCATCATTCGACGTGACAAATCCGCTTTGCTTGACAACCACGATGTTGCTTCCATTATTGGAAACGGCAACTTCGAGTTCACCGTTCGATCCATTCGGAAGCTGGATCAGCGAACCGATCGGCGTTCCGGCATTCGCCTCTCGCATCTCTTCGGGAAGTTGATACTCGCTCTTCGGCTCAACCGATTGCTCGGCATCGGGGCGCCTCGGTGTCTTGTTAAGTTGGATCAGGTCACGCTGGACCGTCACAGGATCGCCTGTGGTGGCGAAGGTCATGCTCCTGCCGATAGCGAGCACAAGATCCTTGAGTTGTTGGCTCGCATCGGACGGCAGATTTCCTTCGGCGCGAACCAGCAGGCTTCCCGCCGCAACCGCAGTGGTGACCTGCACCATATTTTTGTCTTTGAACGTTCCCTTCTGACGTTCACCGGGGAGGCGTCTCTTCACCAGTTGCACACGCTGCAGCGCCGGCCATCCGCCTATGACGAGAAAGGTCGAATTGACCGGAGATTCCTTCGCGTACTCCGTCAGTTGCGCGACCGCATCGGCGTGATCCGGCCGCTCCAGATAGCCAATCGTGATGCGGACATTCGCTTCTGTTGTCTCCAGCTTTTCGGTCGGCACGTTCAACAGCACCCAGGAGTTCTGGTTAGGCTGTCCCACCGACCACCCGTCCGGATAACGAATGGAGATACTCTTTTCCGGAATGCGCGCGGTATTTGCCAGCGTAGTTTGTGCTGTACTTCCGACCGAGAGGATCACCACACCAATCAACGTGACAAGCGCCGCGATGTACCGTTTTTCTCTGGTCCGGAGTGTCCTAAAGAGAAGTGAACGCGAAGTGTTGCGCATTTCGAGGTTGCCTTTCTGCTGGTCATCCCAGCTCGAAACACATGGCCGGTCGCTCGCGGGGAGCGAAATCAGTGAGGAAGTATGACGTCTGAAAACTCGGAAGGCCGGCTGCCCCACCGGAATTTCGTCCAATTCCGGTGCCGGAGTGACGGGATGATCGCTCAACTACTGCGGATCGTACATTCTGCGGATGGGCTAGTCCTGGACCAGATGAGGATGGTCGGGTACTAAGTCGAGCCAGGCGCGCTAGTGGAAGAGCCCAACTCGTGCTAGCACGAAGACTCTGTTCGTGAACTACGAGTACTTAGGTTTGGTTAGGGGAGAGCTTTCGGGCAGAGAGCTTTGGGACGGTGTGCTTTGCGGAACCAGACCTTGCTCGCTTTCGTCACGGCCGAACAGCATGCGCACGTCCTCCAGCGTAGTCAGGGCGACGACAAATACGCACCCCACGACGCCGATCGCGAACATGGCTTCCAATACCCGGACTGCCACTACCAGTAGCACACAACTAGTCGATCATGCTCGCCATAAAGAATTCGTAAAGGTATTGAAGGTACTTCGATGGCCCAAATTCATTGCATTTCTTATGTGCACGGTTCACAGACGCCGCGTCGCATCTCTGCAAGACTGAGGCTTCGCTGGGGGAGGGTAAAGTGTGTTTGTGCCTTCCCCATGAAAAGTAGTTCTCTGACAACTGAATTTGGAACAGGCATGTCCCCTCGAATCCCATTAAGTGCCCTTCCGAAGGACTTTCGATGTAAGTGCTTATTCTGTAGCACTCTGCAGGGAATTCTCAGCGATCTCATTGATTCAAAGAATCGAGGGGCGGGGGATATCTATTACTTACTGGCTGATGTCTTAGCCGTAAAAAAATTATTCCGATAAGGAACGCGAGCCCTTAATTAACCTCATTCAACCTCTGAGTCTACTCAACGCCCAGCGCGCGTGCTCAGCCACCACCGGATCAGCATCGCCCGCTAGCGAGCGCAGGGTCGGCACGAATTTCTGGTCGCCACTGTTCCCCATTGCAACCACGGCGTTCCGACGCAGCCCGGAAAGCTTTGCCCGCCGGATAGGTGATCCGCGAAACGCGGCACGAAATTTCTCCACGTCGATACCGGCCAGCCATTCGAGTTCTGGATTCACCAGCCCTTCGCGCGGTTGAAATTTGGACTCGGCGGTCACCGGAGCCTTGCGGTTCCATGGACACACGTCCTGGCAGATGTCGCAGCCAAAAACTTGCCGGCCAATGCCCGGCCGCAACTCTTCCGGAATTTCTCCATGCTTTTCAATCGTCAAGTAGGAAATGCAAAGGCGCGCATCGAGTTCGCCAGGTCGAACGAAAGCATGAGTTGGACAGGCATCGATACACCGTGTGCACGACCCACAGCGGTCAGGCGCAGGCAGATCGCTTTCGAGCTCCAACGATGTGAGAATCACACCCAGAAATAGCCACGAACCCAGCTTCTGATTAATGATGCATGTATTCTTGGCGATCCATCCGATACCCGCATGCTTGGCGTACACGCGCTCGACCAGCGGCCCGGTATCGACGTACGAGCGAAAGTTATCGGCGGGTCGGGATTGCGGATCGTCCTCAACGACCAGTTCGCGCACCCGGTTTTCCAACTCGCGCAATTGGCGAAATACAACATCGTGATAGTCCTCGCGGCTCCATGCATAGCGCGAGATCCATCCAAGACTCGGATTTTCGGTCTCGATCGAGTAAGGTTCGGCGGTGTTGTAGTTGACCGCACACACAATTACACTCCTCGCCCACGGAGCGACGCGAGCCAATGAAGAACGCTTGAGTTCGCCTGAGTCGTTGCGCGATTCCATGTACTTCATCTCGCCGTGATAGCTCGCGCCGATCCACGTGGGAAAGGCGTCAAGTTCGGGGAATTCCCGGACCGCGGCGATGCCGCAGAGGTTGAATCCAGCCTCGCGGGCAAGCTGCTTGATGCGCAATGGAGAAACCGTAGTCAGTCGCTCGTTCGGTGGCATGTCAGCCGCCAGGCGGCGGGAAGAGCCACATCCTCAAGAAAAGGCTACCACTCGTTCGTTGATTCTCGCCGCGCCCGACAAATGGCGAACTGACCACTGGCGGGTGATGAACATCACAGCCGCTTGTCACAAGGCCACGTGACAATGAAGGCGGTTCAAAGGTGCCTCTGTGTTCAAAATCATCCACGCGGAATTCATTGCGCCAGGAATTAAGCGCTTCATTCTCGAAGCGCCTCGGATCGCGCGCAAGCAGCGGCCGGGGCAATTCGTAATCGTCCGAATCAACGAACGTGGGGAGCGGATTCCGCTCACCATCGAGCGCTCGGACCCGGAAAAAGGCACAGTCAATTTGGTCGTTCAGTCGATCGGAAAGACCACCCATCTCCTGAATTCTCTCAACACCGGCGACAGCATCCTCGATATTGTGGGCCCGCTGGGCAAACCCTCGGAGATCGCACAGTTCGGCACCGTCGTTGTTATTGGGGGCGGCGTCGGCACGGCCATGGCATATCCCACTGCTGCCGCGCTCAAGCGGACGGGCAATCGCGTGATCGAGATTCTCGGCGGAAGAAATAAGGACCTCGTACTGCTCGAAAGCGACATGCGCGCGGTAAGCGACACGGTGTATGTGACGACGGACGATGGCAGCTATGGCGATAAGGGGCTGGTCACGGACCGCCTGCGGCAGTTGATCGAGAACGGCACGCGTATCGACCTGGTGCTGGCCGTGGGTCCAATCCCGATGATGCGTGCCGTGGCTGACATGACGCGCAAAGAGAAGATTCACACCGTGGTCAGCTTGAACCCGATCATGATCGATGGCACAGGCATGTGCGGAGGCTGCCGCGTGCTGGTCGACGGCAAGAGCGAGTTCGCGTGCGTCGATGGGCCGGAGTTCGATGCGCACCGAGTGGATTTCACGGTTTTGGTTCAGCGCAATGCGATATATCGCGAGGGGGAGAAGCGCTCGCTCGAGGAATATCGACGCTGCACGAGACCTGCGGAGGATGCCGAGTGCGCGTTGGAGGTGAAGCAATGAGCACGACGCCGCGAGCGAAGTCGAGGAACCCGGTTCCCAACAAAGAACGCATCAAGATGCCTCGACAGCACATGCCGGAACGAACTCCGCAGGAACGCAACAAGCAGTTCACGGAAGTAAACCTTGGATACTCAGAAGAACTTGCACGGCAAGAGGCGTTGCGCTGCTTGGAGTGCGCTAAGCCGACCTGCACCAAGGACTGCCCCGTAGGGTAAAGGTAAGGGAGTTCGTGCAGTTGATCGTGGAAGGTGACTATCTTGGCGCGGCCTTAAAGATCCGCGAAGAGAACGTGCTGCCGGCCATCACCGGACGCGTTTGCCCGCAAGAAGATCACTGCGAAGGCGCATGCTTGCTATGCAAGAAGGGCGAATCGCTCGGCATCGGGTATCTCGCGAGGTTTGTGGCGGATTACGAGCAACAACATCTGGATTTCAAGAACATCGTGAAAGCTCCGCTAAGCGGAAAGAGAGTTGCCATCGTAGGAAGCGGACCGTCCGGTCTGACAGCGGCGGGCGACCTGGTGCAGAAAGGGCATCAGGTCCACGTTTTCGAAGCTTTGCACGAGATTGGCGGAGTGCTGGTTTATGGGATCCCAGAGTTCCGGCTGCCGAAGAGGATCATCCGCGAGCAAGTGGACTACATGCGTGCGATGGGCATCGAGTTCGAAACCGACGTAGTAGTCGGACGCACGGTAATGATTGACGAATTGTTGGACGAGAAGGATATGACGCGGTGTTCATCGGTACAGGTGCGGGATTGCCGCAGTTCATGGGCATTCCCGGAGAGCAGTTAAACGGTGTCTATTCGGCCAACGAATTCCTAACGCGCATCAACCTGATGCACGCGTACGAATTTCCATCGTACGATGAGCCGATCGTGGACTTCCGGGGTAAAGACGTTGCAGTGATCGGTGGCGGCAACACTGCACTGGATGCAATCCGCTCGGCGCTGCGCTTGGGGGCAAGAAATGCATACGTTCTCTACCGGCGGAGTGAAGTCGAGATGCCCGCGCGCCTCGAGGAAGTGAAGCACGCAAAGCAAGAACGAATAGAGTTTCGCGTGCTGACCGCTCCGGTAGAATTCTTATCAGATGACAGAGGTTGGCTGCGCGGAGCGCGCTGCATCGGGATGGAACTCGGCGAGCCAGATGCATCCGGGCGGCGGCGGCCGGTGGAGATCAAGGGCTCGGAGTATGAGTTGCTGCTTTCGGTGGCAGTGATCGCGATCGGAACAAGCGCAAATCCGATTGTGCAGAGCACCACACCGGGATTGAAAACGAACAAGAAGGGCTACATCGAGGCGGACGCAACGAGCCAAAGAACATCGCGAAAGGGTGTATTTGCCGGCGGCGATATCGTGACGGGCAGCGCCACTGTGATTCTTGCAATGGGTGCCGGAAGACGCGCCGCTAAAGGCATCAACGATTATCTGACTACGGGAGAGTGGCAACGCACGGATTGGAAAATCAGTTGATGTTTTCAATCGTCTGAAGCGTGATTTCGTTCTTGTGCACCGTTCCGGTGATTCGCACTTTTTGTCCAGCGAATGGAAGCGCTTTTTCGGGACTGTCAAGCTGATATATGCGCTCGTCCCCGGATTCGACAAGCACAAGCTTGCCTCCCATCTCTACGCAGCGAGCGACACAACTTCTTTTGTCTCGCTCCATCCTTCTGGGCTCGTTCATGTGTTGGGCATGAGGCCCGTTATTAGCGCACAATGAATCTGTGATCGTGCCGACAAAGACTCGCACGTCGCCTTGCGCCGCTCGTCCAGCTTGCGTTGTCTGAGTCCCTACCATGAGGGCGATTGCCATTGCAGAACACCGGAATCCAACGTTCATTTTCACCCGATCCCTTGCCTCAAGCGTCAGGTCGAGAGTATAGGGCAGAGGGTCAATCACTTGTCACCATGCTGTCAGCCGATTGTAAAAAATGGCAAAGAGAAAGCATCTGGACTGGTCAAAAATGAAAACCGTCAAAATAGGTCGACCGACCGGGAAGATACTGAGTCACTGCGCGCGCAGGGCGCAGCGTTTATATTGCTTGGCGAGAGGAACCGATGAAAGACAAGACCACACGCAGACGATTCCTAGGATGGTCGGCATTGGGCCTGGCGGCAGCAGCCGTTCCCGATGTTCTGCCGAAAATGGCTGCCCAATCCACAAGTAAGCCGGCCAATGGCGGTATTTCCATCTGGGTCACGTCTCCAGACGACCGCTTCGCCGCTGTGGCAGGAGCCAATTGGCAGCCTGCTTCTGGCTCTGTTGCGAAGGATCAGATACGGCTCAACCCGACGGTGAAGTATCAACAGATCCTTGGATTCGGAGGTGCTTTTACAGACGCGGCTTGTTACACATTCAATCGCCTTTCGCCCGAGGTCCGCGAAAAGCTCTTTCACGAGCTATTTCACCCTTCAGAAATGGGATTGAGCATGGGCCGAGTCTGCGTGGGATCGAGCGATTACGCGACCAAGGTCTATAGCTTCGATGAGGGCGAGCCCGATCCACAATTGACGCGATTCTCGATCGAGCATGACCGTGAATATATCCTTCCGATATTGCGTCAGGCGCGACAGGCGAATCCTGATCTGTTCCTGTTTTCGTCTCCGTGGAGCCCGCCAGGTTGGATGAAGTTTAATCGCTCGATGCTCGGCGGATCGATGCGTGAATCCTCCTTGCCGGTGTATGCGCAGTACTATCTGAAATTTCTACAGGCTTACACGGCCGAAGGCGTTCCTATCCAGGCTCTAACTTCGCAAAACGAGGTTGATACCGATCAGGACGGGAAAATGCCAGCTTGTCTGTGGGGACAAGAGATGGAAATTCGATTCGTACGCGACCATCTGGGGCCGCTCCTTGAGAGCAAAGCCGTGCCGACCAAAATCTGGTTGCTGGATCACAATTACAACCTGTGGGGACGCGCCGTCTGCATGCTAGAAGATGAGAAGCTGCGCAAATACTCGAACGCGATTGCTTGGCATGGGTATGTGGGTGTCCCAGAGATGATGAGCAGGGTGTATTCCGCTTTCCCGGAAGCCGAGATGCATTGGACCGAAGGCGGTCCGGACATCACGTCACCGACTTACCAGACCGACTGGTGCGAGTGGTCTTCGACCTTCAGTGCCATTCTGGGAAACTGGTGCCGGTCGATCACAGCATGGAACCTGGCGCTCGACGAAAAAGGGCGCCCGAACATCGGGCCATTTCCGTGCGGCGGAGTAGTAACGATCGACTCGCAAACGCGGGAGATCACTCGCAGCGGCCAATATTGGGCCTTCGCACACTACTCGCGGTTGATGAAGCGCGGAGCTAGGCGATTGGAGTCCGAAAGCACCACTAGCGAGTTGCAGCACGTTGCGGTTGAAAACCCGGACGGGCAGCTGGTCGTTGTATTGACAAATCCTGGCGCGGTTAGAAATGTGGAGTTGAGGCTGGGAGATCTGGCTGCCTCGATTTCCCTAAAAGCCAACTCAGTAACAAACCTGGCGTGGAGTTAGTGGGGATCTGAATCAACGAGTCATTTTGTGCTCAATCCGCAGGCAACTACTCCGCACTTGATGCTTGAAGTCAGGACTTGCCGATACAAGACAAGATTGGCACCCTAAAAAACTCGAGCCCGTCAACTACAGAAGCACTTAAGTGTTTATGTTGATGGCCTTCTGATTTTGCCTTCCAGAGTTGCGTTCCGAAAAAATCGAACGCGATGCATTTTCTCTTTCGTTTAGCTCTAGTTCTATTTCTCTCTGCGTGGCCGCTGTCTTATGCCGCGGCTCAACGCCTTCAATGCAAAACCTGCAACCACGGATATGGGGTCGTTGAAATTGGGACGTCCGAGCGGTTTGTTTTCAAGTTGACCAACACCGGGACAAAGACGCTTCATATCCGCTCCAAATCAAAGAGCGGCCCTGCATTCTCACTGGGTAATTTCCCGCTTCCGGTGATCTTGCGTCCCGGCGCAAGTACCCAATTGCCTGTCACCTTCCGGCCAATTGCGACCGGAAAGGCCGACGGGAGCGTGACGCTGGGAAGCGACGCCCGTAATCACAAGCTTGTGATGACCGTATGGGGCGTTGGCGCGAGGGCCGATGTCACCAATCTTGGAGTGTCCCCTTCGAATGTGGATTTCGGTAAGGTCCCGGTGGGTGCCTCAGCCAGTTTGCAGCTAACTCTCTCGGCCTCAAACGGCCCGGTTAAGATCACTTCCGCGCAGTTGAACAGTTCCGAGTTCAAACTGCACGGTCTCCAGTTGCCGCAGACCATCGCTTCTGGAAAGAAGCTGCCGATAACCATTGTTTTTTCACCTAAAGCCTCAGGTGAAGCCTCCGCAAAGTTGAACCTGATTAGCAACGCTGATAGCTCGCCTGATGGGGCGTCATTGAGCGGCATTGGTGTCGGCCACGGATCTCATAGCGCGGATCTGACCTGGGATCCGCCGCGTCATGCAGACGTGATCGGCTATAACGTTTATCGCGGCAACAAAAGCGGTGGACCTTACCAACAGATCAATCCTGTTTTGAATGCACCCGATAGCTATAGCGACCTGTCGGTGAAGGCCGGGACCACGTACTACTACGTCGTGACCGCGGTAGATGACAACAACCGAGAGAGCCCATACTCGAACCAGGTGAAGGTCGTGATTCCGAGTCCGTGAGCCTGATCCCAGCCCAAACTACAACGAAACCTACACAGTCGGAGCGAGGGTCCGCTGGTCACGGATACAACCCAGCGGAGCGCCATGCAAGCGTTCCGCGGCGGCGCACCAAGTGATCGCGATGGCTGAATCGCTTTGAGCATGAAAGTGCAGCTAGGGATTCGTCTTGTTACTTCTGGAGATTGAGACACAGGCGGAGTGCTCGGAGCGCTTCTAACGCTTTGTCCAGAGCACTTCGTTCGGCAAGGGCCGCCGCTTGGTTATAGATTTCCCTCTCACGGTCGATCATGAGTTTTTCAGCAAGCTTGAGTTTTTCGACGGCCTGGTGATCATTCGATTCAAATAGCGCTGTCATGTAAGCCTCGTACCAGGGTTGGCTTCGGTATCTGAGGTCACAAGTGCTCAGTCGTTTTACTGCCTCGGGGCGAACTTGGGGATCAGTATGAACCAGACTCACGAAAAATCCTCCCTTCAGATGCGATGGCCTACGACAAGCCGCCCGGTCGAGCCACGGCGCGATTAGCCTCGCGTTCTGGCATTCATTGGAACCGCACTTTCAGCTCGATCCTGATACCACTTGCGAGACCCGCGCTGGAGTTCTCGAGCAGGACCGATGAAATGCCAAGGGACTCACAGCGGGCAGGGACGAGTGGGGCCGTTCCATAGAAAGGGACCCTACACAATGTATCGGCGCAGCGACAATACAGTGGAATATGTAGCTGATGAGGTATAACGAAGAAGTTACAGCACAAAAGTTGTCAGCACAGCGAACGGACGCGGAAAGTCTATTAGGCGGGGGCTCTCGGCCGGCTTCTACAACGAAGACTGGTGTACTACGGACGACAACTTCCCAGTACGGCTATTTCCGTCCGTATTCGCAGATGAAGACTGATCAGGAGTATCCTCCAACATCTTTTCTCCGATCGCGTCCGCGGCTGCCTGCACCCTGGCAGTCTGCTCCCGGACCTGCTGCATGAGCAATGCTAGCTTGTCGATCTCCTTCTCTAATTGCAGACGCAGCTTGGCCTCACCATTCGCGTTGTTGTGTGCCGTAGGAACCTTTCTTGTTGTCGACAAGGTCCTTTTGTTTTCACGAAGCTGGAGACTCATCCGTTGAAAATACGTGTGGATGCAGGGCTGCGGCAAGCGTCAACATGCGCCACAACAAAGTGCAGACCTTTCCCGGCGCCGCGCCTAGTCTCGCGCGTTTCGGGTCTGCCAGCAACCTCGGGCAGATGGTGACGTAGAGGTTGTCTTTTCACGAGCACCGAACGCAGACCGTTGGAAAACCTCGAACGTGCCGGCCGAGAATAAAATGCTCAAAGACTTTCCATCGCGAAAAAGAAGGTGAGGTCGACGATTGCTCTTAGCGCGCCTTTGCCCCTAGCTTGAAGTCGTGAGTGCGTTCGCGATCTCGGGCGGATGCGGGAGCGATAGGGCTGGAAATCCACCACAATACCTTTCCAACGATCCGCCAGCCGCTTGGTTTGCGAAGTATCACCGGTTCGTACGCTCGATTTTCCCCTTCCAGCACGTCAACCGTACCGATTCGACGAAAATAGGCTAGAGAGAGCCCTTGTTTTTGATCGGCCGCAACCACGAGCGCCCCATACAGATTCTCTCGCTCCGCCTGAAAGGAATCGACGGCGATCACATCGCCGTCCCGAATCAGAGGCTCCATGCTGTGGCCTCTTACTGGAAGAAGGCTGGTATAGTCCGGGTTTGGGCACCACCTGGCTGGAACGGAAATGGTCTCCGTTGCCGGTATCGTGCGTAAGCTCCTTTTGTCGCCTTCCAGACCGTGGGTCGCCACAACGGCTTTCAGCAAGGGCACAGCGACATTCACGGATCCGTTGTTCGGACCTTTGCTGGCCCCATCAGACCGATGTTTCTGGATGACTCCTCCCGATTTGCGGAACTCAGATGTGCCACGCAAGGCGCCAACCATCTTGGAGGGTTGAATTCCGGCTTCTTCCCAAAAGAACCATGCTTGAGATTTGCTGGCTAGGTTTCCCAGCTGGATGTAATGTTCGGCGGAAGGTTGAAGAAGGCCTCTTTCCCAGCGAGAGATGGTCATAGCGGAACATGCCATTCTGCGAGCTAGCTCCGCCTGATTAATTTCGAGGTGTTCGCGCATTGTCGTGATCTGCAACGCCCACTCCGGAAGCTGCGGTTTCAATCTTCGCATTTCGACACTCATCATACCTCTACCAAGAACCTTCGAGGTTGACGCGGCGGGATTAAGTTTTCGGCCTTCCTAGCGTCTCCTTTCCGCATCGTATATGGGTCTTTGTCGGAAGGCATACAAACTTTGCTCCGACGAATTTTATGAGCCATGTTCCAAACGAAAAGTCGATCTTGCGAACGGCACGTAGAAGGGTGAATGCATTCGGTGCCGCATTCGACGAACGTATTCGCTCCGCTCTGGCCGTGGTCTACAAGTGGAAGTCTTCGAAGTTCCGTTCGGCCGACACTCCGCGCCTGACTGACCATCGTGCATGGGAGCTGCACGTGCTTCTGTCCGCGTTTGTTCTTTGTGCTTTCGAGCTCTCAGGAACCGTAGTTGCTGTCAAACACAAAGAAGCGACCTCTCACGGATTCATCGTCTTGCGTACTCAAGAAGGACAAACCCTTGCGGCGGGAGACATGATTCAGACCGTCGAGGGCGAGAATGTAACAAGCGAATTGACCCTGCACTTCGAGGATGGCTCCGTGCACGACGAGGTAGCGGTGTTTTCAGAAAAGGAAGACTTTCGGCTCATCAGCGACCATTTGCGTCAACAAGGTCCAACGTTCCCTAAATCTGTCGATGCTCACATCAAGGTTGCAGATGGTGATGTGGAGGTCTCTTCCGAACAAAATGGCAAGCGCAAGAACGAGCAGCACCACCTACAAATCCCGGAAGATGTGTCGAACGGTCTGATGCTGACTCTGCTTAAGAATATCTCGCCTTCTGGGCCGGAAACGACTGTCTCAATGGTCACTCCATCTTCAAAGCCTAGAGTGGTCAAACTAAAGATTCATTCCGAAGGCAAGCAGCTATTCTCAGCGAGTGGTGAACGGCTCGAAGCCATTCACTATGTAATTCACACTGAGATCGGTGGCATTGCCGGAGCGATAGCCCCAATTATCGGGAAGCAGCCAGCTGACCTTCATTTTTGGATCGTCGGCGGAAAAGCACCCACGTTCGTCAAGTTCACGGGTCAGCTGTACGAGGGAGGTCCCGTATGGAATATCGAACTCTCCAACGTACATTGGGAGAATGATTCTGCAAAAAACGAAAAGCACTAAAATGCGATCGGGCGAAGCAGAAGATGGCGCACATTTGTATCGCGCAACGAAGCGAAAGCGTCAACATTCGCGAAGGGAAGCAGTGATCTAGGCCGCTTTTCGTGGGATCCCGTTGCAGACGCGTAGGGCCATCAGTGCACTGAGGGCAGCGACAATGGCATTGCGTTCCTGGGCGCAATCAGGGGAACTGAATAAGTCGCGCTCGCGCGCAACGAGTTCGTGCTCGGCTTTGCTGATTCGATCTTCAAGATAATCTCTTTCAGCTTCGAACAGCGCCGACATGTACGAACTGTACCAAGAATATTGTAGCGAACGGGATGGGCTCCTCGGCTTCATTCTGGTCATGGCTGGAGTAATTGTGCGGAGTCACTTTCGAAACCTGCTCGAGCGATCCGCTCCTCCTGTTGGAGAGCTGCAGAGAATCGTAGAAACGATCATGGAGTGGTCAAAGCGCCAAAATGCGCCACGGTCGCAAGTCTTACAGACAGCAGCGAAAGCGGCCGCTATTGTTGGCGCAAGTTGCTCCCTGTTCACTCACTGATGGGCTCCGAGTGTTTGATGGGGGAAGGCCCGGAGCTTCATCAGTGAATAAACGAAGGAGAGCTACGCCTCGCAGCGCCTTGGAAGAAGAAGCAGATCTGAACAACGTTGTCCGTATTCTGTTGAAGCTTGCGGATCACCTGGCCTTGCGATTCCTCCGAACGGTATTTGTTCACATCACAAATGGGGCAGCATCGGCGATGTTTAGTCGACGTCCGCCGTAGCCGCGTTAATGGCATTGATATCGGCACCTAAGTCTTTGCCATCGGAAGCGGCTTTTCTGTACGGGCTGGAGGAAAGAAGCTGATAGTTCCCGCCGTTTGCGTTGTTGTAGTTTACGAATTGGACGGCATTCGCATCGTCAGCGAATTCATTGTGGAGAGGCCATTTTGAGGGGGGGTACTGCTCAGGTGACGCGATGATGCCATTGCCAACGAAGGCATAGGGATTCAAACACGTATCAAGATTCTCTTTGGGAAAGACCGAAGTCGCGCATGCGCTGGGTCCGCCGCCGCTCCATATCGGATACCGACCAGATAAAAGAAGGTTGTTGCTGAATCCGACATTTGGAATCTTGGGGTATTTGGACGAGTTAATCAAAGAGAGCAAGTGGCTGGCCGGGTCGCCGAAACCGGTGACGTGCTCGATCAAAATCGTATTCAAACCATTTTTCGGCCAACCGTTGAAAATCTGAATAAGCGTTCCCCCGCCTCGGTACTTTGCAGCATTCACATCGTCGATCGTAATGTCGTGAATGCTGTACCGCGCTGCGGCTTTTGCCTGATAAATCAATTTTGGCTTGCCAGTCAGTCCGGCGGCCATACATATACCCACACCACTGTGGCTCATTCTTGAATAGCGGACCGTAATATCAGTTACCTGACACAAGGGACACACTGGCCTTCCATTGGCAAATTGGTTTTTCGCAGAAAGCAAAAGAACGGCGCCGTTCTGTGTAAAACCTCCCCACGAGTTCTCCCACACGTTGCCCTCAAACAGCACGCGCTGGGCATTTTTGAACTCCGTAAGATTCTTGACGATAAATGGATTGCCACCTTTGCCGCCGACGAAGCCAGCATGGCCTTTCATCCATATCAGAGGTTTGTATATGTAATTGCGCCGGATCTCAATGTCTGCGGGCGTCGTTGTCGCCGGCCCGCCGCCCATCAAGATGTTCTCGCCGGAGGCTTCCAGGAAATTGTTGACGATCTTGTAGGGCCCGCCAGGCCAATCGTTCACTCCGCCGCCAATGGCATGAGCATCCGTGCACGCTCCGATACGAGACGTGCAGTGAAAGTCGTTCAAATACGAATCAATTACTGCAGCGAAGGTCATACCGTCGAAATTCACGCCTGAGCCCGTATCATCTTGTGCTGTTCCATGGACCCACGAACGGTCGACAACAATATTGTTTGCGCGGCCGTCTTTGGATATGCCGATCAACGGCGCGATAAAACCGGTTCCCGCGTTTCGCGTAATCTCCAGACCAAGCAGGCGATAATGATTCGCACCGTCCATCAACACGAAAGCTGACGCCGCTCTGGGGCTCGCAATCTTTGGAATGACGCGCTGAACCTTTGAACAGGACAGCGCGGGCCTCCCGGACAGGGCACCGACGCCCGCATAGCACGGTGTCAGGCGAGTTCCTTCGAGAGGGAGACTAGCATTGGACGCCGATGTCCGGATCGTGATCCAGTGCCCACTGTCGCACTTGGCTGCTTTCAAACGGAAATTGCCAACGAACGTAGCATTGGCCTGGATGCTAACCACATCCCCACACTGAGCAGAATCCAGCGCTCCCTGCAAGTCGCCGCCAGCCGGGACACTAATCGTCTTGCCTGGCGAAGGAGCACTTGCTTCTGCCGTATTGAGGCACGCTCTTGGCAAGGCGGCTGGGCCATCGTGAGTGCCGAACTGAGGATGATTCCCCGGGCTGCAGTACTTGTTATCAGGACCAGACACTCCCCAGGCTTCGTGGAAAGGAATCAGCAGACAGATGACAGCGACGGCACCAAGCAAAAAACGCATCATTCACTCCTGTCATGTTTTTGTGAATTAGAGACAATCGATTTACTTCGAAGGAGTCGAGCAGCGATTGCCGATGAGCCTGCAGCGCGCTGTGAAAACGCTCTGCGGACAAGCTCAAGAATGAACGCATGGTAGGAACTTCTACATCGACATGCAAAATCGGTAGTACAACTCTCTAGTTGTGCTAAGGAGTTTCTCCGAGGTGCTTTGGCTCGAACTGACTTGGCTCACAGTTCGACGTTTCGTTGCACGATCACAAGTGTGCCGGATTTAGGAATCTGCGTTTTGAATTGCTGTTCACTTTTCCTGTTTTTAAAGAATCTCTACTGCACGGGAAATTCAAGAACAGAGACTTCTTTCGCAACGCGATTTTCCGCAGTGCACGATTCTGAAGATCCGAATTTGTAGGTTGAACTGGATTTCTCATACATGCGACTGCTTGTCGAAGATAGTTCCCGACAGACGCGCGCCCGTTGATGGGGAATCCTCTCCCCCTTGGGACAGTGTTCAGAAACAATAGGGAAATACTAGGGAATCACCGACTGATGGTTGAAGCCAAGTTATGGTGCCGGGAGGGGGAGTCGAACCCCCAAGGTACCAAGTACCGGCGGATTTTGAGTCCGCTGCGTCTGCCAGTTCCGCCATCCCGGCACTTCGTGGAAGCGCTTGACTATACAGCTTATTTCACATTCTATGTCTCTTTCATCCAAGACAACGATTGTGAAACTGTGTAAGTAAATGTGGAAGTTTTCACGGATTTCCACAGATCCTTGTCACTTGCCCATGAAGTGCTCTGCGGCTCTTCTCGGGATGTCCACCTGGCTAAGCAATAACGAGGACATCCGTATGAGATTCTACCACCCAACCCACTCACCGGCCCCACTTCTAAATGATGACCACGTGTCTGTTACGGAGGACGTTCGCGTCCAGAACACCTTTCCAGAGTCATTGCGGGCATTGCAACGGTCAGCACATCTTTCCCTCGTAGCTTTCGAGCGTTACGAAACCACTGGGGGACGCTTTCGCCCGTAAAAATAGCCAATCTCGCTATTTTCGATTATCATGGATTGTGAAAATAGCGAGGAACGCTATTTTCGACTCTAGAAGGCGCAGATTGGCCCACGCTACCAACATTCCCGGCAAGAAAGTATCACAGGGCAGCTATTCAGCCTTCGTGCCGGCGCCCCTGCCTCCTGAACTGAACTGGACACCGCGGCTGATTGGGGCACTCTCGGATGCAGACCGGCTAGTCGGACGATTAGCGGGCGAAGGAGGTCGCCTTCCCAATCCTCATATTTTGATCCGGCCATTTGTACAGCGTGAAGCCGTTCTATCGAGCAAGATTGAAGGCACACAGGCCACGCTGGGTGAGCTGCTTGCCGCTGAGGCAGGAGCGATCGTAGATCGCAGTCCCGAGGATCTTCGGGAAGTCGGCAATTACGTCGTGGCTCTCGAGCATGGAATCTCGCGCCTCAAGAAACTCCTACTTTGCGTCCGGCTTACCCGCGAGTTGCACGAAAAACTCATGACGGGCGTTCAGGGTCACCAAGCAGCGCCCGGACGTTTTCGCAGGATTCAGAATTGGATTGGCAAACCCGGCAGCGCCGTTGCGACTGCTTCCTACATCCCACCACCTCCAGGAGAGGTCGAGCCGTGTCTCGCGGCCTGGGAAAAATTCCTGCATGAATCGACCCTGCCACCGCTCGTGACCATTGCGTTGGCTCATTATCAGTTCGAAGCTATTCACCCGTTCCTTGACGGCAATGGCCGAGTCGGACGCCTGCTCATAACCTTGTTCCTGATCGAGCGCCAGATCCTCCCAACACCGCTGCTCTATTTGTCGGCATTCTTTGAAGCATCAAGGCGGGACTACTACGACGGGTTGCGCGGGATTAGCGAACGAGGGGCATGGAACGATTGGTTGGAGTATTTCCTGCTTGGAGTCGCGCGCATGTCTGAGGATGCTTTAAGTCGAGCCATGCGCGTCGACGGACTGCTAGCCGAGTGGCAGCGGAAAGTCTCCGGAGAATCAAGCAACAACCCGTTGCGTGTAGTCGAACTCTTAGGGGCAAATCCATTCATCACCATAAAAGGCGCCGCAGACAAATTAGCGATCGCGTTTACCACCGCGCAACGCGCCATCGAACGGCTGGAACGTGCGAGGATCGTGAAACGAGTAGGCGATGCGAAGCGAGACCGAGTCTACTGCGCGACTCCTCTCTTGGATATCCTCGAAGAGCCAGCCCGTCTCAAATCACCCGACAACAAATAACCCTGAGTGCTGTCGAATCAGAAATGCGTATCGCTACTGTCAGGCTCTTCGGCCCCAGTTAAGGGCGTAGCGCCAAATGCAACTCGTATAATCCGACCATGCTGACGCTCACAACTACGCATAACCCAGCAACGGACTTGGGATACCTGGTTCATAAGAACCCGGCAAAGCTGCATTCATTCGAGCTCTCGTTTGGCAAAGCGCACGTCTTCTACCGTCATCAGTGCGGTGCACTCGGGACGTCGCATCCGCAATTCAAATATGAATTTCGTCTGACGCTTACCTCAAACCGGGAAGCCGGAGGTGCCGTCGTGGAACCTCCGGCATGAGCCTCAAACCGTGTGCTGATGATCTATCTGAACGAGGTCTCTTTGTGGAACCCGCTGGGAACCCATGTCCACCTCTTTACCCTTGGCGTAGATCGGATGCCGGCCATGCGAACTATTCCATTCGGTCAAGCTCGCCGTCTTGTGGAGGTGTTCCACGATCCTCCGCCAGCGGCCCCCGTTATAGGCACAGAAGTTGATTTCACCTTCCTGCGTCGCCACTGGCGTACTCGAGTTGGAGATCAGCGACAGGTCGTAGTTGTAGTTGTCCTGAAAGGCCATTG
>Ga0066903_100000938_pt1 | contig 20097 bp, 28 predicted proteins | sample PanSoiMetaGPlot1_FD_67491 | JGI IMG/M metagenome (GOLD analysis project Ga0066903, IMG submission 67491) | Tropical forest soil microbial communities from Panama analyzed to predict greenhouse gas emissions - Panama Soil - Plot 1 (version 2) | ecosystem: Environmental > Terrestrial > Soil >... | reverse complement strand
GCGTACGCCCGCCGCACCGACGGCGGCTACCCCGAGGGGGCGCGCACTCTCAAGCAGATTCGAGGGTGAGACAGCGGCGGGGGCCTGCAGAGGCCCCGCGCCGATGCTCACGTTCGTGAGCACGACCCGACAGGAAGGGGCAACATCATGACCAAGAACGACGTCTACCAGGCGGTCACCGACCGCATCCTGGAGGCACTCGCCAAGGGCACCGTGCCCTGGCGCAAGCCGTGGACTGGCACCGACGAGGTGCCCTACTCGCTTTCGAGCGGGAAGCCGTACCGCGGCGTCAACGTGCTCCTGCTCGGCCTCGCCGGTTACGGCGACTCGCGCTGGGGCACGTTCAAGGCCTGCAAGGCCGCGGCGGTCGACGCCGCGCGCAAGGCTGGCCGCACGATCATCGAGAAGTCGGGCGCTCGTGGCCCGTACTTCGTCGAGGTGGTCGACGGCGTCGAGCAGCCCTTCAAGGGCGGCGTCCGGAAGGGCGAGAAGGGCACGCAGATCGTGCTCTGGAAGCCGGTCCGGAAGACGTTCGAGAAGGAGAACGGCGAGACCGAGCAGGGCGGCTACATGCTGCTCCGCTTCTACACGGTCTTCAACGCCGAGCAGTGCGACGAGATCCCCGAGCTTCCGGCAACGGAGCCGATCTCGGAGTTCGAGCGGAACGAGCGCGCCGAGCAGGTGTGGGACGGCTACAAGCTGCGCCCCGGCCTCGGTCACGGCGGCAACCGGGCGTTCTACAACCCGAGCCGTGACGCGGTCACCATGCCCGAGCGCGAGCAGTTCGTCGGCAGCGACGAGTACTACCAGACGCTGTTCCACGAACTGATCCACTCGACCGGGCACGAGTCCCGGCTCGACCGGCTGGAGCCTGCCACGTTCGGCTCCGACCCGTACGCCAAGGAGGAGCTTGTCGCCGAGGTTGGCGCGAGCATGCTCGCAGGCCTCTGCGGGATGTCCACCGCGGCTGGCGACCAGTCGGCGGCGTACATCGCCAGCTGGAGCAGCCGGTTCCAGCAGGATCCGAAGCTGATCGTGCAGGCTGCTGCCCAGGCGCAGAAGGCTGCCGACCGGATCCTCGGCACGACGTTCGAGAACGAGGAGCACAAGCCTCTTTCGGACGCAGCGTGAGACAGCGGCGGGGGCGGCATCTGACAAGTTGTCAGATGCTGCCCCTCGTCGGTGCTCATGGTGAGTCACCGGCACGACCGACAGAGAGGAGCACGACATGGACGCAGTCGTCACCATCAAGCTCGACCCGCGTGAGTTCGACCTTCTTCGCACCGCGATCAAGGATTCGATCGACGTCCACGACAACCTGTTCCACACCAAGGAACTGGACGCCAGCGCACGCCACGCAGCCCGCGCCATCGAGGCGCAGCTGCGCGAGCTTCTGACGAAGCTGCAGTAGGGAGCGCGCCCCGCAAGGGGCGTCTCCAAGGGGGTCTCGGACTTAGGGGGCCGGTCAGGCTACCGGCTATGCCCGAGACCTCCCTGGAGACGTGGGCCGTCGGCCCGCGCTCACCGACAGGAAGGAAATCATGTTCGACATCGAGAACCACGGCACGATCGTGCTCGTGCGGCCTCTGACGCCGGACGTCAAGACGTGGCTGGAGGAGAACGTCGAGGAGGCCGCGATGTGGTACGGCGGCGCGCTCGTCGTCGAGCCGAGGTACGTCGAGGCGCTCATCGAGGGCCTCATCGAGGAAGGCTTCGTGGCGTCATGACCGAGGCCAGGATCATCGACAGCTGGGATGCCGAGCGGGCCGCACATCAGGTCGACGAGTACCGCGAGTCGCTGATGTCCGGACGCACACTCGCGCTCGCAGCGCAGTCACACCGGAGCCGGTACGGCTACAAGCCGCCAGTCGGCCACCGGCAGTGGGCGCACACGATCACGACGCTGGGCCAAATGGCTCGGCAGTCGGACGCGCTCGCCCAGATCGCGACCCACATCGTGGGCAAGATCAACCTGTATGGCGACGACGCACAGCTGTGCGCCAACGTCTACAGCGCCGCCTTCGAGGCGGTCAACGCCGAGTACGACGACATCGTCGGTCGCACCGGCCCGGAGGCTGGGCGCTGGTCTCAGTACCACCGCCGGTACAGCCTCTACGAGATCGTCAGCCTGCACTACTGGCTGATCCTCGCCTGCAAGGGGGCGACGTCGAGCGTCGACCGCCCTGGCTGGTGCCTGAGCGTGGTCGCCGACAGCATCCACCTCAGGATCCCCCACGAGGTCCGCGAGGGCCTCGGGCTGGACTGACGGCCTCGAGGACAGCTGACCACCAGGGCGGGTGTGCTATACTGCCCTGATCACCCGACGGAAAGGAGCGGGATGTCCCGCATCGTTCGGATCGCACGCACCATGGGCGACGAGTTCGCCCTGGATCTCCTGCGGGAGACCGAGGACGGCGTCATGACCGTCCACCTGGGCGACCTGGCCTCGGCCTGGAACCCCGCCAGCACGAAGCGGATGATCATCGGCCCCGCCGTGATCGAGTACCGCCTCTGGCCCGATGGCGGCGTCAGCGCCACCATCCTGGAGCAGGCGTAGCAGCTGGGGCAGCCTCGGCTGCCCCCTGCTGGTGCGTCATCTCTGGCTCACCACACCGACAGGAAGGAGCAAAGACCATGCAGGAGAAGTTCCGCGTCGACGTGCAGGGCGTGGGCGAGACCATCTGGGTCTCGAACGCGCTGCGATTCGACACCGAGGCTGAGGCCGAGGCCTACGCCCGCGACCTGTTCGCCCGCTGGATGGGCATGCAGGCGTGGCGCGTCGTCCCCGAGTCGACGCCCGAGCGCCAGCCGGTCGATCCCGAGCCTGAGGACAACCAGGACGAGATCGACCGGTCGATCGCCGAGCACGAGCAGGCGATCTTCGACAACCCCGATCCGGCGTACGGGCCATGACCGCCGCGAAGATCGCGGCCCTCGTGGCCGTCGCCATCCTCTGCCTCACCGCCTCGACCAAGGTCGGGATCGGGATGTGGAACCACGCGCATCCTCATCACGCGCCCGCTGGGCGTACCGGCTACGAGGTCCAGGAGGCGTTCGACGAACTGTCCCGCTGACCCTGCAGCTGCCCCGGTTCGCGCCGGGGCCTGCTGGAGCGTCAACCGGCGTTCCGAACCGACCCACAGGAAGGAGAATCATGGCACCGAGAACCATCTCGCCCGAGGTCTTCGAGCGCGAGGTGCATCGGCGGCTGATCGACACGTTCGAGTTGATGATCGCGCTCGGTCTCCGCACCCGCTCCGCAGTCTGGGAGCGGGTCAACAAGGGCACCCTGCCCGAGCCGCTGATCCGCAGGGATCGCACGCTCGCGTTCTGGGACAGGGACAAACTCGACCTCCCGTCATGACCACCTGGGAGATCGACATTCCGATCGGAGGATCGATGGACCACCCGTTCTACGAGGTCGCCGCGACGGCCAAAGACGCCATGGATCGCGGCGGGAAGGTGTACCAGAAGTACACCTGCTCGGGCTGTGGCGAGCGGCTCATGATGGACGAGCCGAACGTGTTCTACAAGACCGGTCGCTGCGACAAGTGCGGCACGGTCACCAACATCGAGGAGCAGGGCTGCAACTACATGCTCGTCTTCGATGCGGAGGCGATCGCCGAGGCCAAGGAGCACGGCGATGGGTGAGATCAAGATCAAGCTCGCCAGCGGCATCGAGTTGCCGTTCCTCCAGGCGATCGAGCTAGCCCGCCTGGTCAACATCGCCGAGGAGGGGACGACGCACTGGCACAAGAACGACTGCGGCTGCTGCGTCACCCTGCACGGCCCCGACTACGCCTACGTGGTCGGACCGGACGGGGAGAGCACGTTCTTCCCCGAGCGGGGCTGCAAATGCAGCCACTGACGTGCAACGGGCCGAGTGCGAACACCCGGCCCAGTTGCCCCGACAGAAAGGGGGCGCGGTTCCCGTGGGATCGCGCCTCTCTCTGTCCTACGAGAGTACCCGACAGAAAGGACATCAGCCAATGCCGGACAAGAACGGATGGCACACCTGCGTCACGCCGGTCGGCGACAAGCTCTACCGCTGGCACTTCTGCGAAGGCGCAGAGCGGGACGAGCTTGTGCTCGACACCGTGACCGCCCGCAAGGAACACGAGCGGGCCTGCCTGCGTCGCCGCAAGGAGATGCGCAAGAAGGCAGAGACCGATCGGAAGCGGAAGAACACCGACCGCCTCCGCGAACTGAACCGCCTCCGGAAGGAGGCCGCATGACCCACCAGAAGCCGCGCTCGACCCTGAACGTCAGGGTCAGCGACCACGCCCGACAGCGCGCCCGGGAGCGATTCCCGGGCTTCAAGTCGGCGCGGATCATCGACGAGGTGCATGCTGCGCTCGTCGCCGGACGGCTCTCAGCCGAGCAGCCGTTCTGGTGCGGGAGCGGGAGGAGCAGCCACGATCGAGGCCTGTACGTGTGGATCGCGACCGGCGAGCGCGTGTACGTGCTCGAAGCCGACGCCACCACCGGAGAGCAGTCCTACATCGTGGTCACCACGCTGGTGGGGAGGGGCAGATGACCGCCCCACAGAAGCGAGCGACCTGGCAGGACGCCTACGACGCCCAGATGGGCCTCTGGCGCTGGTACCGGACGGAGCAGGGCAAGGACTGGCTCCGCTTCTCCTGCCGAGAGAACAGCGTCGACCTGGACGCGAGCACCCGCGAGATGAACTGGCACCTGTACGAGGCCGAGGGGACTCGGCTGTTCGACTGTGATCCGATCTTCGTCTCTGGGGAGATGTGCCAGGTGATCGAGTTCGCCTCGGCGAGCTTCGCACCTGAGCCTCTACTGGAGAGTGACCTGATCACGCCCCGCGGCTTCCTGCTCTACGAGAAGCCGTTCCACATCCCCGACCGGTTCGACCGCCCGATCACGATCGCGGCGGTCAGCTGGACGAGGCTGTTCGCGATCCCGTCCGAGGATGACCCCGAGAAGAACTCGGTGCTCATGCTCGGACCGATGGGGCCAGACTCGCCCGGAGCCTGGACCGCCGAGCGGATCCTGCAGGAGCACCACAACGCGGTGCCGCACGGCGTCGCGATCACCCTGTATGCCGACTCGGAGCACGAGGGCGTCCACGCCACCGACGGCGCACCGCCGGTCATCCCCTTCCACCTGACTCCCTGGTGGTTCGGGATGACCTTCGACGGCAACGAGGTCGACCAGAACGACGTCCCGACCGGCGCAGCCTGGTGGTGGCGGATCGTGCAGGTGACGCTGCGGCTGATGCAGCAGCAGATGGTGGTCAAGCACCGCTACCGGCCCGATCGCAACGCCCGCCGCGAGGCAGCGAAGCTGCAGATGCCGGACGAGACCACCGTGGTCGTAGTCAGGCTCCGACGCGAGAAGACCAAGCCGCACGAAGACCACGAGCCGGAACCCGCCAACTACTCGCACCGCTTCATCCGGCGCGGGCACTGGCGCAACCAGCCCTACCCGAGCGAAGGGATCGTGCGGCAGATCTGGATCAACCCCACGATCGTCGGAGACGAGCAGCTGCCGCTGATCCTCAAGCCACGACGCGCGTTCGAGTGGGATCGCTAGTACACGATCCGGTCACGGTAGACGGTCGCCTCGCGTCCGTTGATCGTGGCCCGGAAGGGGAACTTCGTGCGCTGCACAAAGCTCCGAGCAGCTGCGGGTCGCTGGCGTCCGTTCCTGAAGTGCGTGGGACGCGGCGTCAGCGACCCGCTCCTGATGATCTTCACCGGCTCTCCCGGCTTGAAGATCTTCAGCGGCGCGGGCTTGCGCTCGAACTTCCGTTTTCGCCTACGTGTCATCTACTCCCTGACTTCTGGGGAGGAGGAGGATAGAGCATCTAGCTCCTTCGTTCGAGGTTCACGGTGCTCCCACCCCTTAGCGCCCTTGGCCCCTCTATCGTGCTCGCGTGGTGCTCGGTGTCCGTGCCTGAGTCCACTGTCAGAGCCTGCCAGCTTCGGATCCCCATGTGTCACTGGCCCCCCGCCGCAGACGACCGCTGCTCGACTCTCGAAGGAGTTGTCGACTAGCTCACGGCGATACGCACCACCAACCCCGACCACAAGTGCTACAATCCGAGTTGCGTAGGCCAATCCCGGCCTCGCCCCGACAGAAAGGAACGTCATGACCAAGCTGATCCCCATCGGCCGCAAGTCGGCCAGGGAAGATCCGGCTGCCAGCCGCGAGCGCCAGGAGCGCGTCGTCGACGGCTGGGCCAGCCAGAACCCGGACGTCGAGCTTCTGCCGATGGTCTGGGAGAACTCCGTGTCCGGATCCTCGGACTGGAAGAAGCGCGGCCTCGGCGAGGTGCTCGAAGCCTGCCTCGCTGGCGAGGCCGACGGCATCATCGTCGAGAACCAGGACCGGCTCTCGCGGCAGAACCTCGTCGCGACCGCCGAGGTCTGGGAGACGATCCGCTCGAACAAGCTGCGGCTCGTCTGCGTCAACGACGGTCTCGACACCGCGACCGGCGACCACGAGTTCCTGTTCAACATCAAGACCGTGGTCAACCGCGAGATCGCCAAGCAGATGGCGATCCGCACCGACGCCATGAAGCGGTCGAAGATCGCCTCGGGCGTCTACATCTCGGCGATCGCCCCGTTCGGCTACGACCGGGACGCCGAGACGAAGAAGCTCGTGCCGAACGAGTTCGCGCCGATCGTCCGGGAGTTGTTCGAGCGGCGGGCGAGCGGTCAGTCGTACACGGCGCTCTGCCGCTGGCTCGACGAGGTCGTCCCCGGCGGTCAGACCGGCAAGGGCTGGACGAAGCAGGCGGTGAAGCGGTTCTTCAAGAACCGCGCCTACCTCGGCGAGGCCAGCCAGGGCGAGTACGTCAACCCGGCGGCTCACCCGGCGATCGTCGACCCGGTCGTCTTCGCCGCTGTCGAGGCCCGCTTCCGCAGGCCCGAGGCGAAGCCCGCGAAGAACGGCGAGGCGGCGCTGCTCGCCGGTCTCGTGCGCTGCGGCTGCTGCGGCTACGCGCTGTCGAGGGCGAAGACGAACGAGTTCGTCGTCTACCGGCACCGCACCGGGACCACCTGCCCGGAGGCCTCCTCGATCATCCTGAAGAACCTGGACGACTACGTCGTCGACCAGGCCTTCGCCGAGGTCGAGGGGCTGGCGCTCGTCGCCGAGCCGGTCGATCCGGCCAGCGAGCGCGGAGCGATCGTCGCCCAGCGGGACGCCCTGGTACTGGAGCGCGAGCGGTACCAGAACCCGGAGCTTCTCCGGGCGCTCGGCCCCGAGGTCGTGATCGACGCCGTCAAGGTGATCGACGCCGACCTGGCGAAGCTCGACGAGCAGCTGCTCGCGCTGAGCGGCGATCGCCCGAGCTTCCCCAGCCGGGTCGAGTGGGACGGGCTGTCGATCGAAGATCGCCACGACGCCCTAGCGGGAGTCCTCCGGGACGTCCTCGTCTTCAAGAGGCCGCGCGGTGCCAGCGTCGCCGACCGCGTCCAGATCGTCTGGTTCGACGAGGACACGCCGGTCGCTCGTCCTGCCCGGGGTCGAGGTGACCTGAAAGTCGTAGCCGGGAAAGCGGCGGCGTAGGACGCGGGCGATCGATTCGAGGAAGGCCCTCCCGCGGTGGTGCCTATCCGGTGAGTGAGGTACGATCGCCTCCTTCCGTTTCTTGACCGAGGCGGGAACATAACGCGAGGCCCGGACGGCGTGCAGTCCGGGCCTTCGCTATTTGCGGGAAGAATTTCTCCGCGCTCGCTTGACACGCCGCCCCGCCACCGTTGTAGAGTCCGCCGGTCAACACGGGGGGAAGAGGAGGTACGGCATGAAGAAGCGAGCAGCTGGTGTGCTCGTAGCTCTGGCGGCGATCGCTGCTGCTGTGCTTGTCCTGACGGGAGGGGCCAGTGCTCTGGCCGGTTCCGACTTCGAGGGTGCCGACGGCAACCTCATCGTCAACACTCCTGGCAACCACGACTGGGTGAACGCACCCAACCTGTCGGCGGGGCAGGATCTGCCCACCGGCACGGGCGACAACTCGTTCGGGCAGGGGACGAAGGAAGACCTCACCAACGTCACCGTCGTCTCTGGCTCGATCCCGAACTCGAAGGCCGACCTGGCCCGGTTCGCTGTCGCAGGCGAGTCGGTCGGGACCGACAACTTCATCTACCTGGCCTGGTCGCGTGAGAACCAGTCGGGCACGGTGAACTTCGACTTCGAGATCAACCGGGCGGCGCAGCCCGACCTGACCACGCCGGGGGCGAAGACCTTGGTGCGGACGCAGGGCGATCTGCTGATCAACTACGCCTTCGCCGGGGGCAGCAACACGCCCACGCTCACGGTGCGGACGTGGGGATCGAACAACAAGTGGGGCAACCCTGCCTCGCTCTCTGGTTGCTCGGAGGGCCTGACCAACGGTGCTCAGGTCTCCGAGAACCTCGGCGGCAATCCCGCCGTCGACCGTCCCGCCCAGCAGTTCGGCGAGGCCGCGATCAACCTGACCTGTGCGGGCATCACGCCGTCCGGGTCGTGCGAGGGCTTCTCCTCGGCGTACGTGAAGTCGCGCTCCTCGACCTCTTTCACCTCGGAGATCAAGGACTTCATCGCGCCGGTCGCGGTGAGCTTCTCGAACTGCGGTGCGATCGTGGTCTCGAAGACGCACAAGCACGCGGCAGACGGGGCTGGTGATCATCCGGAGTCCGGGGTGAACTTCACCATCGGCTCGACGACGATCGCCACCGACGCCAATGGGCAGGCCTGCTTCCCGGGCCTCGCGCTCGGGCAGTCCTACACCGTCACCGAGACGGTGCCCGCGGGTGAGGTCTCGGACGACTCCTCGCAGGACGTCGCCGTCAATTCGGTCGGCAGCTGCACCTCGGGTGCGGCCACGGTCAGCTTCCACAACACGCCGCTGACCAACGTCGAGATCAAGATCCACTCCCAGGTCGACGGAGGCACCCAGTCCTCGGTCGACTGCGACAACGACGCGCTCGACGCTGCGGCGGCGGGTGACGTGGACGTCACGGCCAGCGATCAGCAGCCGCAGACGATCCACTGCACGATCGTCGTCGATCCGTAAGGCTGATCAACGAGGGGGCCGTGACTGTGCTCGCGGTCCCCTCTTGACCTAGTGCCCTAGCTCGTCTAAGCTCCGCGCACCGAACGACCACCACAACCCGTTGCATGGGCAGCGGTGCGGGTGGTCAGGTCGAAAGGAGCACCGGCATGGAAGATGCCGACGCGCTCGTTCCGGTGAAGGAGCGGGCGAAGACAGCCGTCGCTGTCCTCTGTGGACAGCGCGGGTACATCGACGAGGACGGCGAGAGGGACGCCACCAAGATCGGCGACCACCTCCTGCCCTTCGTCGCTCAGGCCAAGTGCGACAAGCGCATTGACCGGCCTGAGACCGCAAGGCCGCGGCGCTCGCTCGTCGAGCACTGCTTCCCGGGGCTGCCTGGTCCCGAGAACTGGTCTGAGCAGGAGGATCCCGAGCTTGCTCGGGAGACCTACGCGCAGATCGACTCGATCGTCTGGCGGCTGTGCGACACCCGTCCGGGTGCGTACCTCCAGGCGCAGCTGAACTCGAACGACAACTTGGTGCTCTGCCGCACCAAGGTCAATCCGCACCAGACCGACGCGGTGTACGTCACGCGCGACAAGGCGTGCATCCTCGAAGACATCGTGCAGGGCATGCTGAAGCGCCAGAAGACGCGCGCCGACGCAGACGCCGCCCTCTCGGTGATGTTGGTCGACCGTGTCCCCGAGTACGCTCGCGTCTGGGAGCGTTCGGTGATCAGCGGTCTGAAGCAGGCCACCGAGGCCACCCGGGCGCAGCTTGCTGGCCCGATGGCCGCGGCTGAGATCGAGACCGGCGACGGCCTCGACGAGGTCGACGGTGAGTAAGGGCACGGCGGGGGCAGCTTCGGCTGCCCCCACCACCCCCGAGGAGGCCGAGCAGCTGCTCGGCGCGATCACTGATCCGGACGATGCCGCCCGGATCGTCGAGATCTCTGAGCGGCGCGGCCAGGAGTGGCGGAAGGTCAAGCTCTTGGCCGAGCGCCGCTGGGGCCAACTGCTCGGGCCTGCGGTACGAGGCGGCGATACGTCTAGAGCATCTGACAGGTTGTCAGATGCGACCTTTCAAGCTCGCCGCCGCGCCCGAGCGGTCTTCGCTGTGCCCCAGGAGATCTTCGATGAATACCTGGCGACGAACGACAACCCGACCCGCGAGGGTCTCTTCCGCACCCCCGGGGCCACGCCCCGGAAAACGAGGAAGTCCTCGCCCCGCCGCGCCGACGCCCCGCTGAAGGGCAAGGCTGGTCTCTCACACGACCCCGAGGTCGTCGAGTGGGTCTGGCGGAAGCTGAAGGCTGGCTGGGTGCGCGAGCAGATGGTCGAAGCCTCGCACGACGAGCACAGCGACTGGCCGCGCCCGAAGGAGCCGATCACCAATGGCGGCATCTCTGAGGTGCGGGCAGCGATCGCCGCGCTCGACGACGCTGGGGTGCTCGGCAAGCCGAAGCAGAAGTCGAAGCAGAACACGAAGCGCACCTACAACGTCAAGCAGGAGCGGGCGAAGGCGCGCAAGCAGGGCGACCAGAGCTTCTTCTGGGACACCTGCTATGAGGTCACGAGAACGGTCGGCTTTCTGGAGACGATCGAGGTCGAGCACCTCGCGCTCGACGAGCACGGCCTCGACATGGTTGAGAGCCTCTACGAGGATCTGCTGCGCCTCCAGGACTGGGTCGACGTCACCCTTGGCGTGATCCAGCTGCGCCTCGGCGAGGTCAAGATCTACGAGACGATCAAGAAGCTCCGAGCGCGGACAGTCGAGAACGGGTGCCCCGCGCCTGAGGCTGAGGCTGCCCAGCGGATGGCCGATCGAATGGAGAGACGAATGAGAAAGATCATCGCGGCATGATCACCGAATACATAGAGATCGACGCCATGCGGTCGATCACGTTCAACGCCACCAGCAGCGGCACATTCGTTCTGCTCGTCACGGGCGGCAATCCCGAAGACGCCGCCGCTGTCGAGATGACCTTGGCCCAGCTGGGCGAACTGCTCGGAATCATCGGGCGTGCGATCGAAGCGAGGCCGTGACCGACCTGATCTTCGAGGCCGTCTGCGAGGTCTGCGGGATCGACTGGCAGGAGGGCATCACCAAGGACCAGCGGGGCCGAGTCAACGCGGCGGTCAAGCAGATCCGCGACCTGTACGGCGAGGCCGAGGACGCGGTGCCGATGATGATTCATGAGCGGGCTGCCGCCTGGGCGATCGTCTACCCCGACATCCCGCTCACCCCGCAGTCTCTCACCGGCAACTGGTCGACGATCATCAACGCCGCCGAGGCGGCGCACGCGAAGACGAAGGAGAAGGCAGCCGAGCGGCGGCGCGTGACCAACGCTCACGCCCGCCACGGCTGCCAGACCTGTGGCGACGACCACTACGTGATCGTGATGGTCGACCACAAAGGCAACGACGTCGCCATGCCCTGCCCCGACTGCTCGTGAGCACCTTCGGCACCTGCGCCCTCTGCGGGCACGAGATCTTTGAGCACGAGGTCCGCGACATCTGGGAGCAGGGCGTCTCCTGGCACCTGAAGCGCGGGCGCTCGGGCGGTGGGCATCACGACAAGGGGAAGCTCTGGCGCGCAACCGGCGCGATCGCCCACGGGCACTGCATCGACATCGCTGTCCGCAAGCAGAAGGCGGGGACGTCGATCCATCAGGGAGGATTGTTCTAGGCAGCGTCCGACGGGCGCTGTAAGGTACTAGTACCCGATAGGAAGGAGAGATTGACTTGAGCACCGTAGAAGCTCCTCGCGAGCAGGAACTTGTCGTCGGCACGGTTCAGTCCGTCGTCCAGAAGGGCGAGGGCAAGTTCCAGGCGGTCGTCCTCCCGGACGGCTCGCAGTACAACAAAAACCTCTGGACGAAGGACAACGGGGCGGTCTCCTGGTTCGCCTCAATGATCGGACGCCGGGTCTCGATCCTCTGCAACGCCTCGCACTGGACGCGCCAGGACGGGCAGCCGGTACGGTCGCTGTGGATTGAGCAGTACGGCTTCCCCACCGACGGTGCCCAGGCAGCTGCCCCTCAGCAGCAGCCACAAGCGGCACCGCCTCCGCAGCAGGCGACCATGGTTCACCCCCCGCAGGCGGTCGGCCAGCCGGTCGTCGTCCAGCCCACGGTCGAGCCGATGGTGGCGCAGGCTCAGGCTCCGGTGGTCACTCCTCAGCAGAAGGAACAGCGGATCATGCGCGAGGCTGCGTCCAAGGTGGCCGCGATCCTGCTCTCCAACCTGCCGCAGGACGAGCGCAATCTCTCGACCCTGATCGTGCTGAGCGAGAGGCTGGTCAAGTACTACGAGGACGGCATGCCGCAGACCGCCGAGACCCTCGACGACCTGATGCAGCGGGCGATGCCCGCCTCGATGGAGTACACGAACGAGCCGCCGCCCCCGGGCGACGACGACATTCCGTTCTGAGCGGGGGGGAGAGGGAGAGGAAGATGAGGCTAAGACGTAGACCGAAGGAAGAGAACGGCGTCACCGAGGTGGTGGTCACCGAGACCGACCAGGCCGTGCTGACGATGAGCGGCGCTGCCGAGCGGCTGAAGAACCTCGACACCGAGATGCTCTCGGCGTTCATCGAGTGGCGCGCATCGCAGCAGGGCTGCCGCGAGAAGGGCCTGCTGGTCGAGATCGAGATGGCCGAGCACATGCGCGTGGCCTACCAGACCTGGCTCGCCGCGCTCTACCGCAACGACGACACCGACGAGACCAGTGAGGCGAAGACCGGTGTGATCCACAAGGTCGAGCGCGGCGCAGGTGACCCCGCTTCGGGGCACATTCACGGCTGGCCGCTGCGGATGGCTGCGATGCCCTCGGTGACGGCATGGTGACCCCGAACGAACTGGCCGACACCGTCGGCATCAGCCCGAAGACGCTGCGCGAGGGGCTGCGTAACCGCTTCCCTCGTGACCCGAAGTTCAAGGGCACGAACTGGGATCTCGGCCTGGAGCACATCCTCTGGGCGCTGCGGCGGTGGAACTGGCGGTGAGCAGTCTCGCCGAGTTCCTCGCCACCCCGGCGAAGGAGAAGCCGTGGCCCGAGCAGCTGCATCACTTGAGCGCCTCCTCGATCGGAATGCTCTTCCGCTGCCCGCGGCAGTTCTACCGGCGCTACATCCTCGGGGAGAAGGAACGGCCCGGAGAGGCCATGGTGGTCGGCTCCTTCTTCCACGAGGCGCTCGACTACAACTACCAGCAGAAGATCACGAGCGGCGTCGACCGCCCGCTCTCCGAGATCGTCCAGTACCTCGGCGACGTCGGCGTCCCCAAGGTGCTCGACGAGGAGGGCGGCGTCGACAACATCCGCTGGGACACCAGCCCGGACACGGCACACAAGGACGCCGAACGGATCACGAGCGCGTACGCGCACGTCGTGATGCCGCGGATCCAGCCGGTCGGGACCGAGTTCCGCTTCGAGCTTGACCTCGACGGCGTCCCCGTCCCGCTGATCGGCTACGTCGACGTCTGGGACGCCGACCGCACGATCGACACCAAGACCGGCAAGCAGGCGGTCTCGAAGGTCAAGCCCAGCTGGCGGCTGCAGGGATCGATCTACGCACTCGCCACCGGCAGGCCGACGGAGTACCACTCCGTCTCCCGGGCGAAGACCCCGAAGATCGTCACCGCCTTGGAGTCCGAGGACATGATCGTGCAGCGCCCGAGCGAGGACCAGGCGAACAACATGCGCCACCTCTTCCGCCTCGCCGCCGCGCAGATCGCCTTCTACATGCACGAGTACGGCCTGGGGCGCGAGTGGCCTGCGACCGGGTCCGTGCCCGACTTCACCCGCAACATGCTGCCCTGTGACTTCTGCGGCTGGCGCGACGGCTGTCCGGCCTGGTCGACCAGCGGGATCCCGACCGACATGATCGACATCAAGGGCGAGGTGATCCACGCGTGACTCTTGCCCCTCTCGTTACGCCGGACATCAGAGGGGTAGACGGAAAGCCCGGGGACGTCTCGGGGGAGTGCGTAGCCCCGGGCTGCCACTCGCCCGCCCAGCAGCGCCACCATTTGTGGCCGCGATCCTTTCTCAGGGGTCAGCCCTACGAGTGGGTGCGTGTTGCTGGGCGGACGATGCAGAACTCGGTCGGCCTCTGCACCGCCTGTCACTCTGCGGTCACAGGTGATGTCGGAGGCCACCGAGCACACATCCGCTACAACTCCGAGATCTCGATCTTCGAGTGGTGGGCGAAGGGCAGCGGCGACTTCTTCTACGTCGGCCCGATCAAGAAGCAGAGGTTCGTCGACGCGAAACCCGAAGCTCGACGGATACGGGCACAGGAGGGGCTGTGTCCAGAGTGTGGGAGGCCCCTGCGCTCCCACGAGCAGCACCCTCCTGGCCCACGACGGAAGGTAACGACGTGGTCGGTCGTGGTCCCGGATGACGGTGAGGTCGGCTCGGACGTGATGGACGGATGGGTCGAGCAGTTCGCGGTGCTGCTCGGCTTCGGCGACGCGGCCACTCGCCTGCAGCGTTACCACGTCCTCGCGCTCGTGCTCGCCTGGGCGGCGATGAACCAGGAGCGGTTCCTCCAGGATCTGGAGGAGGCCGATTTCTGGGCGGGTAGCTCAGCTGGGAGAGCGTCGGCGTGACTAGCCGAAGGCCGCAGGTTCGATGCCTGCCCCGCCCACACCCAAGGTCGCTGAGGCGATCGACTTGCTGGAGCGGCAGGCCTGCAACTGCATCCGCGTGCGGGGCAAGATCAAAGTGCTCTGCCTGCGTTGCGAATTGCTCGCGTTGTTAGGACCGACTAGACCCGCCTGATGTCGGTGATCGTGAAGTCGGAGAGCGGCTGCCAGCGCACGACCGCGCCCGTGTGCGGAGCGACGATGCACTTGCCGTTCCCCGCGTAGATCGAGACGTGCTCGCCGCCGTTCGAGAGCACGAGGTCGCCGGGGCGGATCGCCCCCTTGGCGACTGACTTGCCCATCTTGGCGATCGAGTACGTGGTCAGCCTTCCACCCGTGTAGCCCTGCTGGCGCATCGCCCAGTCGATCAGGCCCGAGCAGTCGAAGCCACCCTCCTTGCGCGACTCGCCGCCCCAGACGTAGGGCTGGCCCAGCTGCTTGGCGGCGAGGTTGACGATACTCGCCCCGTTCTTGGTCTGCGGAACGGGAGGCCCCTCGGTGTGGACGGAGTTCTTCGCCGCCACCTTGCCGCCGATCGGGACGCGCTGCGTGATCCCGGGCAGCTGCACATTCTTGTACGACTGCCCGACCAGACTGGCGATGTCCGGGGTGCCGCCGGTTGCCAGCGAGGAGAAAATCCCCTGCGAGAGCGCGCCCGGGTCGAACTGCCTGATCGTCTCGGGCGCGAGCAGCGTCTTCACCCGTGTCCGCAGCGGGCCGGTCGCAGGAGGCCGACCAGCGGGGGTGCGGACATCGGAGGGGATCGGCGGTGCCGCCGGGAGCGACCCGGGCAGCCCGCCGTACACCGACTGCACACCCTTCTCCCAGGCCGGGTCGGTCGCCCAGCGCGAGGCCTTGCCCGCGAGAACATCCGCGAGGTTGTGGACGCCCCAGCCCGCCAGCGTCTTCGCCCCGTACATGTACTGGTTCTTCAGGCCCGCGTACTTCGAGAGGATCCCCGAGTCGGTGACGCCGTAGCCCAGCGCGTAACCACCCTGCGAGGGACGGCCAGCCCCGGTCGTCCCCCACTGGGTCTCGTGCCCGCCGATCGCAAGCAGCAGGCGGGGGTCGACACCGAACTGCTGGCCGTACTTGCGGGCGAGCGCGATCTGGTTGGCTGGCGGGAGCGCCATCAGTGCCCCAGTTGATCAGCGAGATCGGACAGCTGCTGGGTCTGGTCACTGTGCCCCAGCTGGTCGGCGAGATCGGACAGCTGCGAGGTGTCGACGTTCGGGAACGGGTTCTCGCCGCCGTCCCCGCGGTAGCGCGGCTTCATCGGGTAGGTGTTCGTGCCGAAGCCGACCGCGCCCAGGCCGTAGACCGCCGCCGCCTTCAGGATTGCGATCGCTCGCGGGTCGCCGTGGTGCGCGCGATCGAAGTACTCGCGGGTCGCGTCCTGGCCGACCAGAGGGATCAGCGAGTTTTTCGCCGCGTCCGCCCAGGTAAACGCCTTCCCGGTCGGGTCTTTCCCCAGCCAGTAGTTGACCCCGAGGCCGACGGGCGGGGAGAGCTTCGAGCGCCCGAGGTTGACCAGCGGGTCGAAGAAGTTGACGTGGCGGGTGGTGTCGGTCGTGGTCGAGGTGCGCCTGCGCCCGAGCGCCTGGGCGACAGCGCGGGCGATCTGCTGGTGCCCGCCCCAGACGTCGACACGGGTGTTGCCGACCTTGAGCTTGCCGAAGTCTGCGCTGTACGGGTTCAGGCCGACGTCAGCCGCCCCGGTCAGCTTTGCCGTGGCGAGCAGGCTGATCCCGCCAGCGACCAGGCCCATCGCCGAGCGCAGCGCCTCGCGCTGTGCAACCGGCGAGAGCCGGGTGTAGAAGAACGGGTTGAGCGTGTCGAGCCGGGACTTGACCAGGCGCGGCGAGAAGAAGACCGCGTTCAGCAGCACCTTCGCGTCGTCGGCGACGCCCGGGAGATGCCCGCGGCCGGTCGCCCAGTTTGCCACTCTGCCGATGTCCTTCAGTTCTGCCAGCGACGGGTCGACGCCCATCCGCTCGTAGGTCGAGAGCATGTTCTCCCCGAGAGCAACTCGCACGTTGTTCAGCAGTCCCGTGTACGCGCGGCCCGAGGCGCGGATCGGGCCGTAGCGCCCAGGGACTTGCTTCGGCAGCTTCTTCAGCCCAGGGATGCTGCCGTAGCTGGTCAGCTTCTCAGCCAGGTTCGAGGAGAAGGCCTCCTCGCGCTTCTCCAGCCCGCCAAGCTCGGTCAGTTCGAGACCGCCCTCGTCCATCAGCAGCTTCGCCCGCGGGTTGCGCTCGATCGCCGCCATGTCGCGGGTGAATGCCTCTTCGGAGAACAGGTACTTCATCATCTTCGGCACCTGCTTGGCGGTCATGATCGGGTGACCGGTCATCGCCAGCAGCGCCTGACGGAAGACGCCCGACACGTCCATCGAGGCCATCAGCGAGCGCGGGATGTTCAGTACCTCGGAGGCCCAGTAGAGCATGTGGTGGACGAGCCGCGTCTGCTTCTCCCCCTTCACCTTCAGCGGGCCGAAGACCTTCTCGATCAGCTGGCGCTGGGACGGGGTCGGCACCAGGCCCTCGCGCAGATCGCGCAGCGCCTGGTCGGTCGAGACCTTCTCCAGCGGCTGCACCCTCGTCGAGGAGTCGACAATGTCGTGCAGGCGGTTCATGTCGTCCTCGGTCAGGTGGGTGAGGTAGTCGAACTTGCCTCGCGGTAGCTCGCCCTCCAGCACCCCGAGCTTGGCCCGTGCGCCAGCTGCCCCACCCCCGGCCCGCTCGGCGGCACCGGCCAGCTGCTCGGACCGCTTCGCCATCTCGACTGACCGCTCGGCCTCCTGTGCCGCGTACGCGCCGGGTCCGTACCGTCGGGTGGCAGCGAGCACCTGCTGCTCCGGGGTGCGTCCGAGTGGCTCGCGGAACGCGTAGTTGAAGGCCTCCTCGACATCAGCCGGGAGGTGGAACCCCGGGTCTGCCTTCGCCTTCCCGAGCAGCTTCTGCATCCACTCCTTCACCGCCTGGAAGGCGGACTGCAGCTTGTTGTTCGTCGTCTCCCCGCTCGCCAGCCAGTGCTCGAAGGCCGAGGCGACCGCCTCGTGCTCGGCCTCCGTCCAGTCGGCGATCTTCTTGCCGCCCGCGAACTCGTCCGCCAGCGTCGACAGGTGCGGGCCGCGGAGGTCGTGCAGGGAGACGTGGAAAAGCTCGTGCAGCATCGTCGAGATGTCCGCGCCCTCGAAGAAGTGGACGCGGGTGCGCCCGTCGGAGAGGAACTCGGTCGCCCCTCGCGGTAGCTCCTTCGGCGAGGGCCGCTGATAGAGCGCGCCTACTCCTCGCTCGGCTCGCTCGCCTGCTCCGACGGGGACTCCTCTTCCGGTGCGCTCGGCATCGATGAGTCGTTCGAGATCGGCCCGGATCCCAGCGGAACGTGGATGGTCCAGGGCACCTCCTCGCCGTCCGCCGGTTCCGGGGATGGTGTGAATGGGCGCTTCTGCGCCATGCTGACCTCCTGTGAGCATCTCGATGTTCTTCGCCTGGTAGCCGACCTCGATCCCTGTCTCCTTCTCGGCCTGTCTGATCGCCGCCTCGTAGCGAGCGAGGAAAGCGTCGGAGGTCTTCGGGCTGACGGCGCGCGAGGTCGTGCGGATCGCGATCGCGGGCACGCCGTCGGCGTCGTACTTCATGTAGCCCTCCAGCTTCGGCTCGATTTTGTTCAGGGCCTTGAAGAAGCGGCCAGCTGTGCGCGGATCCTTGAACCGAGGTGAGTCGATCACGACCGTGGCGCGGGAGTTCGCGCCCGAGACCTCGCGCGTCGCCTGCACCCACTCCTGGTCGAAGGCCTGGGCGAAGTGCTGCAGCGAGTCCTGCACCGCCTGCTTCGAGCCGATCACCTTCACCCGGATGGTCGGGTTGGTGCCACCGGCCCAGCCACCGTGGCCGACCTCGACGTCCTGCACCCAGAGGCCGGGGATGTCGTCGGCGAGCGCGCGCGCGTGCGGCAGCATCTGCTTCGCCACCCTGCGCGCCTGCGCCTCGGTCAGGTCGGCCCCGAGGTTGCCCGCGCCCTTCGTCACCTCGAAGTCGAGGGTGCGGGCGTTGCGGGCGAAGGCCTCGGTGAAGCCCTCGGGCACGACGCCGTGCGCCTTCTGGATCGTCGACCAGCCCAGCGCCTGCGCCTGGGCGGGCGTCCAGTCCGCGCGCCCGTCGAAGCGGATCTCGTTCAGGTGGTCGGCGATCTCGTGGTACCACTCGGAGATCCGCTCGTACAATGGCCCGGTCGCCGCCCCCGTCCCTTCGAGCTTGAAGTCCTTGCCGCGCTTGAAGCCGAGCGCCTCGACCTTGGAGCGCAGCTTCGCGTCGATGAAGCCGCGGTCGCGGATCGCGTGGACGTCTACAGCTGCAGGCGACCCCGCCTCGGGGACATCCCCCATCCAGGTGCGCGTGTCCTTGCCGCGCAGCGAGTCGACGAAGTCGGAGAGCTTGGCGGCGACCTTGCTGTCGATCGGCTCGTTCTTCACCGCCCGGGCGATGTTGTCGCCGACGACGGAGATCTCGCGCGGGCCTACCTGCTCGCCGCGGCGCAGCTTGTCCATCACCTTGAGCACGGCGGTCAGCCCGCTCGACGGGGAGGCGTTCGCCTGCGAGACGGCGAAGCCGCGCATGATCTCGTCGGCGTCCTTGCCGAAGGCGTTGCGGAACATCGGCTCGTAGTGCTCGTACCAGCGGGCGAGGGCATCGCGCTCCTGCGGCGACTTGACCACCTTCAGCACGCGGTCGACCCAGTCCTCCTTGGTGACGTTCCCGGCGATCTTGAACACGTCGCCCTCGGGCGTCCGGCTGTAGATGTCGGGCGTCGAGGGGATGCCCGAGGCCGTGCCCTTGCGCGGCCTGACCTTCGAGCGCACGCGCGCCGCCATCTTCGGCTCGGGGTAGCGGACGTCCGGGATGTGCGCGGGCGGCTGGAAGAGGGCGTTCGCCCCCGTGCCCACGAACTGCTTCGCCGTGCGCCCGGTCGGGTGGCCGATCCGGTCAGCCCAGAAGGCCTCCTCGCCCTGCGGGTACAGCTTCGCCTGGTTGTCGTACCACTGCAGGCCCTTCTTGATCTGGTCGTCGGGGACACCGAGCCGCCTCCAGTTCTCGACGTTCGAGATCCGCTCGGGGATCTGCGCCTTCTCCGCTGTGGTCAGGAACCGCTCGCCCGTGCCCACAGCTTCAGCAGCCTTGGCCGCGCGCGCCGCAGCCATCCCCTCCTTCAGCGCCCTGATCGGCTTCAGGCCCGGGAGCAGCAAGGCGGCGTCAATCGCGACACCACCGGGGCTGAAGCCCTGACCGGCCACGGCCTTGACGAGGTTCGGACCGACCGTCCACGCGCCGAGCGACTGCGCCGAGTGGGACAGTCGCCGCTGCCCCTCTGCGCCCATCGCGCCGTGCCCCGGCGAGGAGGCGGCGACCAGACCCATGCCCGCCCCGGTGATGTAGTC
>Ga0066903_100000937_pt1 | contig 20099 bp, 19 predicted proteins | sample PanSoiMetaGPlot1_FD_67491 | JGI IMG/M metagenome (GOLD analysis project Ga0066903, IMG submission 67491) | Tropical forest soil microbial communities from Panama analyzed to predict greenhouse gas emissions - Panama Soil - Plot 1 (version 2) | ecosystem: Environmental > Terrestrial > Soil >... | reverse complement strand
TATGCGTCACGAGCGTTAGGTTCGGACAGCTGCAACAATCCCGGCATGATCGGCGTGATCATCTCGGTAACGCTGCGCAATGGCGCGCCCACCCCCTGTGTCCAGAGCGGCGAGCGAACCAGGGCACGCCCGACACATATGTCAGCTCCATTCACGTGAACGACGGCGGCGCGCGGCGGTCACGGCCGCCCTGGCGGCGCCGGCCGCCACCGAGAGACGGTGATTGAGCGGAGTGACGAAGCGACCTTAATCAAAGGCGGAGGTAGCTTTCGAGAAAAATGCCCTGGTCACTTCGGGGGTTGGGGGACGGGGGAGAGGGACCAGGGCAGTTTGCGCATGCAGCCGTTCGGGTTGTTATCGACCGTGCGCAATGTCAGAACCCCGACACTCTAAGGTTTGTTCCCGCACATTTGGAAATTTCTTCGGGGTAGGGCGGAGCGGGGGCGATTGAGCGGAGCGAGGAGGACGAGGCCAAGGGGTACCTCCCTCTCCACATGCTCATCAAATCGCGCTGCGCCAAACTTCGCAATCTCCAATGGCGATTACTTTCTCACGCTGCCATTTCGATCTGACCCGGATCAGGTACGAGCAGGTCTGCATCTGGCACCGGCAATGATCCTCGCATTTGACGGGTATGGCTTTGAAAATCAGTTTGAAACTCACGGTCGCGGCGAGCTCGCCGATCGGCTCGCAGCCGAGGCGTCGGATGCCAGCGCATTCCAGCAAAAGACGTGAAGGGCCAAGAGCTGCCGTCTGGGTCGTTTACCTACGAAGTAGATCCCAGACGAGTAAAGCATGGCGTGCTAGGACAAATGACTCCGACCGTAATTCAAAAAATCACATATTCTTCATGTAGCGTCATGTATGCCCGGATATTGTAACTTCGGTGCAATCATGCGCAATTCCGGCAATTATGTTTGTGCCTTAGAACAGAGAAATCGCGTCTACGCTCCGTCAATCCGTGATCTCATTTACTAACTCGTATTCGGACTGCCTCAGCGCTGACCATCTCCGGAACAGACTTGTCTTCTGGCATAATCTTTGGACCATTAGATATGAACCAAAAGCGGTCGGGAGTTTCGCTCAGAACCAGCGAGAAATCGTCATGTAGGTTAGCCGGGGAGTCGGCACTGCCTGGATGAAAGTCAACCGAAAGTGTCCCTGTGCCATTAGCATTTATCACATAGGTACCCTTCCAGAAGTAATGCGAATGCTTCGTGGCCGCCTTTGGGCCAGCGAGAGCCATGATTGTAGATTGGTGCTCCCCGAGCAAGTTGCCCGAATCCGAAAGATGGAAAACTCCGACGCCAACAATGTGGTACAATCTTTCATCCGGCCCTACGGCAAATCCACCGAATCGGAATGAGTATTCTCCAGCAAAGTCCTGGGCCGCATAGGTCTTGGCGATTGTGGTCATTTAAATCGCCTCTTAATGAGGTGGGGAGAGCATATATGCTCTCCCCACAATGGTTAGGCAGCCGCCTCGATTTTTTCTAATGCGATCCCCGCACCAAACATGTCAATGAGAATTGGCGCGGCCAGCTTTACCGGCACTTCTTGGTACAGACGAAACCCGGCAGCAAGTAATTCATGTTTAAAGACATGCAACGCTGCGCGTTGTTCTTTAGTGAGGCCTTCGATCTTCGGATAGTCGCAGTCTGTGGTCGCAATTTTGTGCATGGGTTCGGCACTCCGATCGGCTACGGCTGCACCGAACATGTCGGCAAAAATTGGAGCCGCATCCTTAACCGGTACGATGCGATAGACACGGTAGCCGGCAGCGAGGAATTCGTGTTTGAAAACGTGAAGCGCCGCTCGTTGCTCCTTGGTGAGAGCCTGGATTTTCGGATACTCGCAAGATGTTGTGGCGATTTTGCTCAGAGGGTCCATCATAGCGCACATTCCTCGGTTTGAGATGCTTGCTGTCCACATGGACCGAGCAAATGTACCTGGCGATGCGGAAGGAAGCAACGGCGGGTTGCTCTGCCCCGTTATGTGTGGCCGAGTTTGGAAAGCACTTTGCTTAAGTAGTAAAAGCGAAACTGGGAGTTTTGTCACGGCCCGCCTTCGCAAAGATGGTGCAACAGCAGGTGGGCGCGGTCATGGTAAGCGAAGAGCCTCAGTTCTTTGCGTCCAGTGATCAAGTCGCCACGCTGGCGATCCGCCACGCGATGCCGGCGATTTTCGCGCAGCGGGAAGAAGGGGGGGCCTAATGAGCTCTGGGCCGAACATACCGGATTTGTATCGTCATATCGGGGTTTATGCCGGTCGCATTCTAAACGGCGCTAAGCCCGCGGAACTGCCCGTGCAGCCGCCCATCAAGTTCGAAATGGTTATCAATCTCAAGACCGCGAGAGCGCTTGGGCTGAGCATGCCAAACACGCTATTGGTCAGCGCCGACGATTTGGCTGGCAGGTCCGGACTTCATCCGACTTCCGGATGTATCCGTGGGAAGCGCCAACGAAGTCACACCCCCATCACCGCCCTCGCGGCATCCCCGATCGCCTCCACCTCCTCCCCGCAATCCAAAAACGCCACGATCCGGCACGGGCAGCCCTCCAGCCCCTCGTAGCGCCAGGGGAATGCGCCGATCAGGGCGCGACGGTTGAGTATCAGCTCGATATCGCCGCCGAGATTCTCTGCGTGCAGCAGGCCTTCCTGGAACGCCCAGTTGTGAAACGGAAAGATGTCGGATACCACCTTGCGTCCCGACTTCTTGTGAATGTACTCGAAGGGACCGAAGAACTCGGCCGGCGTCTTGCCGTGCAGTTTCGTGAACTGCGCCGCGAGATCGGGGCGCATGTGGCGGATCGACGTGTTCATGGCGTGATCGCACGAGCCGGTGTCCATCGCCCACCACCTGATCTTCTTTGCAAACATCCAGTGCAGCGTGTCGAGATTGGGCCCCGGGTGGTAGCAGAAGTATTTCACCAGATCCTGCTGCGGCCGGCCCTCGTAGTGGCGATGCCAGCCGGTGTGCAAGACCAGGATATCGCCGTCGCGGATGTCGGCGCCGGCGCGTTCGATGACCTCCGGCGTGATCACCGACCAGTCGCTCACCCATGGCGAGATATCCACCACCACGCCGCGGTTGACGAGATAGTCCAGCGGCAGTGAGGCCATGTCGCCCTTGCGGTTGTCGGTCGCGTGCATGGCGCCGTCGAAATGGGTGCCGACATGCAGCGCGGTGTCGATCCGCTGCGCCATGATCATCTGGGTCTGCAGGTTTTGCGCGTAGTACATCTTGTTGCCCGCGTAGCCGACCCAGCCGGGGGTGTGGACGTTCATCACGTGCGTCATATCGATGATTTTCATTCGATAACTTCCTTGTTGTCGCCGACCGTTGTGTTGGACCATAGCGGCGTAGCCGGGATCGAGTGCAGCGAAATCCGGGGCGGGAGGTGCCGCCGGCGAGGCCGAACGGCCTTCCCTCCGCGCGCAACGAATTCACTGCCCCGGCGGCCGCAGTTCGCTGCGCCGGGCGAGCAAGCTCGCTGCGCCAGGTCGGCAGGGAATTCACGACAAGACATTGAAGACACAACCTAAAAATGCTTCGATCCGGCCAGATCGGCGCGCCGCCGGGGAAAATTCCCTGCCAAAATTCCCTGCCAGCAGGGAGTCGGGGGCGAAGACGACGGCCCACCTCGCGCAAACCCATCGCAAGGATTTCTTCATGCAGTTGACCGGGGGCCAGGCACTGGCCAGACAGCTGGTACTGGAAGGGATCACCGATCTGTTCGGCGTTCCGGGCGTGCAGCTCGACTGGGCGGTTGATGGCCTGCGAGCAGTCAGCAACCGCATCCGTTACGTCGTGACTCGCCACGAGCAGGCCGCGTCCTACATGGCCGACGGCTACGCGCGCACCACAGGCCGGATCGGCACCTGCATGGTGGTGCCCGGACCGGGTCTGCTCAACGCCATGGCGGGGCTCGCCACCGCGTACGCGTGTAATTCGCGGGTGCTGTCGATCGTCGGCAACATTCATTCGTCAGCGATCGGCAAGGGCTACGGATTGCTCCACGAGGTACGCAATCAGTCGGCCATTCTGGGCTGTGTGACCAAATGGCAGGCGCAGGCGACAACGCCGGCGCAGATTCCTGAGCTGGTGCGCGAGGCCGTCAAGCAACTGCGCAGCGGACGGCCCCAGCCGGTCGGGCTTGAGATCGCCCCCGATGTCTTGGCGGCAAGCGGCGAGGTGCTGCTCATCGATCCGCCGGCGCATGAGGATGACCGCACGCGGCCCGATCCGACCGCGATCGAACGGGCCGCCGCGCTGATCGCGAAGAGCCGGTTTCCGGTGATCTATGCGGGCGGCGGCGTTTTGGCTGCCGATGCGGCCGCCGCGCTCCAGACGCTGGCCGGCCAGCTGTCGGTGCCGGTGGTGCTGAGCGAGAACGGTCGAGGCGCCATGTCTGATCGTCATCCGCTCACGCTCAACTCGCTTGGCGGGCGGGCCGTCTTCGTCCATGCGGATGTCGTCCTCGTGGTCGGCAGCCGATTTGCCGATACCACTTACGGGATGCCGTCCTGGCAGGCGCCGGGCATTAAATACATCTGGCTTAATGTCGATCCTGCCGCGTGGAAGCCCCCGCGCAGCGCCGAGGTCGGTATCGTGGGCGATGCGCGGCTCGGCCTGAAGGCGCTCGCGGATGCTTTGCCGCGGCGGCGGCCGGAGCGGAACATCGATCTCGATAAAGTCCGCGAATGGGCCCGCGATCAGGCGCGCATCGCGGAACCGCAGATGTCCTATATCCGGGCGCTGCGCGCCGCCATTCCGGACGACGGCGTGCTGGTGAGCGAACTGACCCAGATCGGGTATCTGGCGCGCTCAATGTACCCGGTCTACCGGCCCGGTACTTTCATCACGCCCGGCTACCAGGGCACGCTCGGTTACGGATTTCCGAGTGCGCTAGGCGTCGCTGCCGGGAATCCGGGCCGAGCGGTGGTGAGCATGAATGGCGACGGCGGGTTCGGCTGGGCCATGCAGGAGCTTGCGACGCTGCGCAAATATGATCTCAATGTGGCAGTAGTGGTGTTCGCCGACGGCCAGTTTGGCAATGTGCGGCGCTTTCAGGAGGACCAGTTCGGCGCTACTTATGAGGTCGATCTGCGCAATCCGGCCTTCGATCGCCTCGCCGCCGCATTCGACGTCCCGTTCGCGCGCGCCGACTCCGCAGACGCCCTGCAGCAGGTGCTCGGCCGCGCTGTTCGTGAGCGTGCCCCAATTCTCATTGAAGCGCCGGTCGGGCCGATGCCCAGCCCATGGGGACTGATGCGGCTGCAGGCACGGCCGGGCGTCGCGAATTCCGGGCCGCCCAATCCACTGGGCGAGCCGGTGCGGTGATCGCCCGCCTACTCGCTTTTGCCGATCTGTTTGAGTTTGGCGAACACGGCCTGGACGTCGAGTTCCTCGCCTTCTTTTTTGGAAGCGGTGACAGGCTCGGGTTCCGGCGCGGGTCGCGCAGTGGTGATCTCGGCCGGCAGCAGCGTCGCCCCGGTCTCGGGTTCGGCGGGCTTTTCCTTGGCAGCACGATGAACCTCGAAATCAAGATCAATCTGGGTGCAAAGGCCAAGCGTTACCGGATCCATGGGGGCGAGATTAGGGGCGTTCCAATGGGTCCGTTCGCGGATCGCCTCGATGGTCGATTTGGTGGTGCCGACGAGCCGCATGATCTGGCTGTCCTTCAGCTCCGGGTGGTTACGCACGAGCCAAAGGATTGCGTTTGGGCGGTCCTGCCGGCGGGACACCGGGGTGTAGCGCGGTCCCTTTTTGCGCTTCGGTTCGGGCAGACGAACCTTCGCTTCGGCGAGGCGGAGTCGATAGCTCGGGTCGGCCTCGCCTTTGGCAAGCTCGTCCCGGGTGACTTGTCCGGTCACGATCGGATCGCGCCCGATAATGCTCTGAGCGCCCTCATCGTCTGCGATGGCCTTGACCTCTAGCGGATGCAGCTTGCAGAAATCGGCAATCTGGTCGAACGTCAGCGCCGTATTCTCGACCAGCCAGACTGCGGTCGCCTTCGGCATAAGGGGCTGGGTCGGCATGATAAAGTTCTCCTTACGCTTCGCCTGCCCGGCGGGGCGAAGCCTTGTTGCCATCGAAGATGACGGGATTTGCAATTATATAGGCGCGCCCTACCGGCCTGTGCAACCCCTGAAACTAAGAAGTTAGTGAGGAATATGAATAAATTCAGGAGCGGGGCCCGCCAAGCCACGCGCCAATGTGGCCGTAATCGCTGCGATTCCGCTAACTTGTCCATTTGCTGACAATGAAACTTTGCGTTTCGGCGGCGCGCATGCTTGACAGGGTCGTGCGCAACAAACCACATCCTGCGGATCACGACTTTCGCGCGCACTTAGCCACTGGAACGGAACCGACATGACATCTTCCTACCCTTCCGAAAAGCCGCAGCTGAAAGTGATGTTGTGCTCACCCCGCGGCTTCTGCGCCGGCGTGGTGCGGGCGATCGATACCGTGGAGCGCGCGCTGGCCATCTACGGCAGGCCGGTCTATGTGCGCCACGAGATCGTGCATAATCGCTATGTGGTCGAAAGTCTGCGGCAAAAGGGCGCCGTATTCGTCGAAGAGCTGGATGAAATTCCTGACGCCGATGTGCCGGTGATCTTCTCAGCACATGGGGTGCCGAAAGCGGTGCCGCTCGAAGCCGGGAGTCGCAACCTAGTGGCCATCGATGCGACCTGTCCGCTCGTCACCAAAGTGCATCGGGAGGCCGAAATTCATTTCCGGCGCGGGCGCGAGATCGTGCTGATCGGGCACGAAGGCCATCCGGAAGTCACCGGCACCATGGGACAGCTTCCGCCCGGCGCGGTCCGCTTGGTACGGACAGCCGAGGAGGCCGCGGCCTTCGAGCCAAACGACCCCGACAAGCTAGCCTATGTGACCCAAACCACGCTCTCAATCGACGACACGGCCGAAATCGTTGCCGCGCTCCAGAAGCGGTTTCCCCACATTGCCGGTCCGCACAAGGAGGACATCTGCTACGCCACCACCAATCGCCAGGAGGCGGTCAAGCGCGTCGCCCCGGTGGTCGATGCCTTGATCGTGGTCGGCTCGCCCAATTCCTCGAATTCCCAGCGGCTTAAGGAAGTCGCGTTGCGTAACGGCTGTCCGTATGCGGAACTGCTGCAACGCGCCGAGGATATCAACTGGGACAAGTTCGGCGCGATCAATCGACTGGGGCTCACGGCGGGTGCATCGGCACCCGAGGTGCTGATCGAGGAAATCATCGACGCATTTGCAATGCGCTACGAAGTCAGCGTCGAGACCGTATCGGCGGTCGAAGAATCCGGCATCTTTTTTCCTTTGCCGCGGCAGGTGCGCAGCGGCGAAGCGGCAGAGTAAAGCCCAGCCACATTCGGGACCGTACCGGGAATACGCTCAGGACCCGCAATGGCCGTCTATACCGATGTCACCGACGAGGAGCTGCAGCAGTTCCTCGCCGGTTATCGCATTGGCAACCTGCTTGCTTACAAAGGAATTGCCGAAGGGGTCGAGAATTCCAATTTTCTGCTGCACACCAGCGAAGGCTTTTTCATCCTTACTCTTTATGAAAAGCGCGTTGCGGCAGGCGATCTACCGTTCTTTCTCAGTCTCATCGAGCATCTGGCCGCGCGGGGGCTCACCTGTCCGCAACCTGTGCGCAGCCAACGAGGAGAGGCGCTCGGCCGCCTCGCCGACCGGCCGGCCGCGATTTTCACGTTTCTCGACGGCATGTGGATCAGGCGGCCGAGCGTCGCCCATTGCGGCGCCGTTGGCGATGCGCTCGGCAAGCTGCATGTCGCCGGCGCCGATTTCGGCATGACACGGCACAACGGGCTTTCGGTTGAAGGATGGAGACCACTGTTCGAAGCGGCCGGTGCACGCGCCGACACCGTGCAGAAAGGGCTCGGTCAGGCGATCGAGAGCGAGCTTGTATGGCTCGAGCGCGACTGGCCGCGAGACCTTCCGCAAGGGATTATTCACGCCGACCTGTTTCCCGACAATGTCTTCTTTCTGGGCGACCGCTTGTCCGGTCTGATCGACTTTTATTTCGCCTGTACGGATGCGCTCGCCTACGATGTGGCGATCTGCCTCAACGCGTGGTGCTTTGAACTCGACCATTCCTACAACATCACCAAGGGACGTGCGCTGCTCAACAGGTATATGCGGGCGCGTAAACTGACGGCCCGTGAGATAGCCGTGTTGCCGATCCTGTGCCGCGGCGCCGCGCTGCGCTTTCTCCTGACCCGACTGGTCGATTGGCTCGAGGTGCCGCCAGGTGCACTGGTCAAGCCCAAGGACCCGCTGGAATATTATCGCAAGCTGCGATTCCATCAGGCCAATGTGAACGCACGGGACTACGGCATTGACTGAGGCGCGAAACGGCCGGGTCGTCATTCACACCGACGGCGCTTGCTCGGGCAATCCGGGGACAGGCGGCTGGGGAGCGATCCTGCAATGGGGCGGCCATACGCGCGAGCTCAAGGGCGGCGAGGCGCACACCACCAATAACCGCATGGAATTGATGGCTGCCATCGTGGCGCTGGAAACGCTCAAGCGCCCGTGCGAAGTCGATCTTCATACCGACAGTCAATATTTGCGCCAGGGAATTACCAGCTGGATCAATGGCTGGAAACGCAACGGCTGGAGAACGGCCGAGAAGAAGCCGGTCAAGAATGCAGATCTCTGGCAGCGGCTCGACGCTGCTGTTAATCGCCATACCGTGCATTGGCACTGGGTGCGCGGTCACGCCGGTCACGATCTCAACGAACGTGCCGATGAACTTGCCCGGCAGGCGATTGCCGAGATCAGAGCCGAGGCAGGCCGCACCGGCAGATCGCACCTTTGATCGAAGCCGGTCGATCGGCCAATCTGATGGGATTGGAGCATCGATCAAGTCATAACGCTAGAAGGGCCGCACAAGCAGCGTGCCTTCCCACATCGCCCACCGTAGAGGCGGTCCTTGTGGTCGCCCCATTCGCCGCATCCTGCTACAGGGCGACCACAAGGATCGCCCCTACATCATCCTTCCCGCTTGCCCGGCCGTCACAGTTGCTTGAGCAGTGTCTCGGCGCTGGACGTCTCGGCCTTGCCGGGCGCATCCTCGATATTGAGCTGCCTCACCACGCCGTCTTCGACCAGCATGGAATAGCGTTTCGAGCGTAGCCCTAGGCCGCCGGCCGAACCGTCCATAGTGAGATCAAGCGCCTTGGCGAAATCGCCGTTGCCATCAGCCAGAAATTCGATTTTTCCCTCCGCGGCCGACGCTTTTTTCCATTCGGTCATGACGAAGACGTCATTCACGGCTGTCACCGCAATGGTGTCCACGCCTTTGGCCTTGATGGTGTCCGCGTTCTGCACAAATCCCGGCATATGACTCTTATGACAAGTCGGCGTGAACGCGCCGGGCACCGCGAACAGCACTACTTTCTTGCCCTTGAATACTTCATCGGTGGACTTCCAGCCTGGTCCCTCAGTCGTCATTACGCGAAACTTCCCTTCGGGCAGATGATCGCCCACCTTGATGGTCATGGATTGATCCTCGGTTCATGGGTTTGGAAGATGACGCCATCCGCGGACGCGGGCAGCCTCGAGACGGCCCGTCAATGGAAATTCGACAGGCGCGCGGCACTATAGCACTTCCAGCAGAGTGGATTCCCGGTAGCCCGGAAAAATGGGCCCGCTTCCTACTCCGGCACGGTCGTTACCTCGATGGCGTTTTCGCCCGACACCAGGGTGAAACGCAAGCGTGCGCCGACCGCATCAGCGCCGGGCGGCACGCCGTCGAGGTCGAACGCAAACCAACGCCGGCCGGGTGGTGCACCCTGAACCGGCTCAGGCAATGGCAGCGCCCAATCGCCAGTCGGCCCCTCGGCGAACAGGTCGAGCGGCGCCTCCGCGGGCGCGGCGGCCTCCACAACGATTCGCGGGTAGGGGCTTGCAGGTTCGCGCCGCACCGCCACGATGCCAAAAGGCGAGACCTTGCCGATGCGGCTCTGCTTCGGCGTCTGTGCTTCTGCCGCGGCAAGCTGCGACTCATGCGGCGAGGATGCCCGGGTGAGTTCGAGCGCGGCCTCACCTTTCGCAGGAATGCATAACTTCTCGCAGACCGCATAGTTAATAGCAGCACGCAACGTGGTCGGCCGGTTCGGATTCGCAGGCACGACATGAAGTGGAAATATCACGTCACCTTTGTATCCGATCGAGGTGCCGGCTTCGTCGTTGAACCGATGCGGCGCCGGCCACAGTACGGTCACGGATTCGATGTTCTCGGATTTGGAAAAGTCGAATACTGGCGGTACTCCACTGTCACCGGGGTACCGCCAGTACGTCTTCCATCCGGCCGCCAGTCGGATTTCGATGCCCGCGCGCAGCAAGGCGCCCGCACCGACACTGCTCCCGGCGACCAGCCGCACGGCCGAACGTGAGTCACCATCCCACGAAGAAGAGTCCTCGGCACCCGCAGCAAAATTTGGGGCAGATATGAGCAGCGCACCAAATGCTGCCGTCGAGACACATTGCCGCAATACCGATGCAATCATGAATGATCGTCTAGACGACGTAGCCATTAATGACCATTGAATTCCTCGTGACCCGGTGGTGTTCTTGCGTTGCTGTTCTGGCGAGATGAGGTTACGCTTCAGCCATGAAGGCAACACGAAAGAACATAACAGGAAGCGGCTCTAAGGGCCTTCCCCGGCGGGGATATCTCGACGGCAAGATGCTGATCGCGATGCCGAGCATGCGAGATGAACGATTTGCTCGTACGTTGATCTACATTTGCGCCCACTCGTCGGAAGGCGCCATGGGCATCGTCGTTAACCAACTCGCCAGCAATATCAAATTTCCGGATCTGCTGGTGCAGCTCGATGTCATCTCCGACAGCGATGTGATCCAACTGCCTCCGAGTGCCGGTTCCGTACAGGTGCTCAAGGGCGGGCCTGTGGAGCCCGGCCGTGGTTTCGTATTGCACTCAAGTGATTACTTCATCGAGAATTCGACCTTGCCGATCGATGACGGCATCTGCCTTACGGCGACACTCGACGTCCTCAAGGCGATCGCAAAAGGCAACGGTCCTGGAAGTGCGCTGTTGGCGCTGGGTTACGCGGGCTGGGCGCCCGGGCAGCTCGAGACGGAGATTCAGGATAATGGCTGGCTGCATTGCAGCGCCGATGCCGACCTCATTTTCGGTCCCGACGTCGGTACCAAATACGATCGGGCGCTCAGGAAGCTCGGGATTCATGCCGGCATGCTGTCAAGTGAAGCTGGTCATGCGTAACAGATGTCAGATGACAGAGGCCAGGGACCCGGCATCCTTTGAGGTCTGACATCTGTCATCCGAGATCTGTCATCTGAACGTCACCTCGCCGTCTCCAGCCGTTTACCCATGAGCAATTCTTTGGCTTGGTCAGCCGACATGGGACGCCCAAACGCGAAGCCTTGGGCAAATTCGCAGCCGAGATGATGGAGTTCCACGACATCGGAATCATTTTCAGCCCCCTCGGCTATGACGTCCATGCCGAGATCATGCGCGAGCCCCACGATCGAGCGCAGGATGACCGGCCGTGCTCCCTTGGCATTGGCGCGTACAAATGATTGGTCGATCTTGATCGTGTCGAATGGGAAGCGCTGCAGATATCCCAGAGAAGAATGCCCGGTACCGAACTCATCGAGTGCGAGGCCGGCACCGACGTCGCGCAGCCGCTTGAGGATTTGCGCCGCCTGCTCAGGATTTTCCATGACAGCGGATTCGGTAAGCTCCAGCTTGAGGGTGCCGCGTGCAAGGCTTACGCGTGAAAGCACGGCGCGCAGATTGTCAACCACGTCGTTCTTGAGCAACTGGCGCGACGACAGACTGACGCTCGCGAACAGTGGTGTACGGCTGCGCACGGCGCGTTGCCAGACGCCGAGTTGGCGCGCAGTGCGCTCGATCGCGAACAGCCCGAGATCGGTGATGAGACCGATTTCCTCCGCAATCGTGATGAATTCCGCCGACGACAAACGGCCCATCTTCGGATGGTCCCAGCGTGCCAGCGTCTCGAAACCCGCAACCGCGCGGTTCTCAAGCCGCACAATCGGCTGGTACAGCAGTGTGATCTCCTCGCGCTCGAGCGCGCGGCGCAGGTCGGATTCAAGGGTCAACCGGTCGGTTCTGCGCGCCCGCATGGTGGGCTTGAATATTTCGAAACGGTCGCCGCGCGCACGTTTTGCCGCATACATGGCAAGCTCGGCGTTCTTGAGCAGTTCATCAGCCCGGCTGGGCTGCGCGTCCGGCACCGCGATACCGAGCGAGACGGTGAGTAAGATTTCGCGCTCGTTGAATGTGATCGGCGCGCGGATTGCCTTGCAGGCCGCATCCGCGAAGGTCACGATGCGGTTAGGATCCCTCTCTGATGTCAGGATAAGACCGAACTGGTCGCCCGACAACCGCGCCAGCGTGTCTTGCTGCTTGAGCAGGCGGCCGAGCCGGCGGGCGAGCGTCAGCAAGATCGAATCCCCGACCGCCATGCCGACGGAGTCGTTGACCTGCTTGAAGCGATCAAGGTCCATCAACATGACGGTGGGCCGAAGATCCGGATTGTTGTTGGCAAGTGCCAGCAAGGCGTCGAGCCGGTCGACGAAGAGCTGTCGGTTCGGCAGCCCGGTGAGATTGTCGTGAACGGCGTCATGGAGCAGGCGCTCCTCCGCGATCTTGGCTTCGCTGACGTCCGTCAAGGTGCCAACCAGCCGGACCACCTCGCCGTCAGAGCCCACCACCGGCCGCGCCTTCATGTTGAACCATAATGAATGCCCGTCGGCGGTACGCAGGCGGAAATCCTGCACGACGCGACCTCGCCCCTGCTGGACCACGCTGTCGAGGGCGGCACGGAAACGATCGCGATCTTGCGGGTGAAGCACATCGACCCATTGCGCGGCGGGGCCTTCCAATGCGCCGCGTTTGAGGCCGAGCATGGATTCGGTTTCCGGACTGGTAAAGACCTTATCGGCCGACACGTCCCAATCCCAGACCAGATCGCCTGCGCCGGTGAGCGCCAGCGCGCGGCGCTCGATATCGGATACGATGCCCTGGGTAACGCCCCCGGCGAAGGCGTGTTGCATGACTGTGAAACCAATCAGCATAACTATTAGCACCAGACCGCCCAACAGGGCGGGGGCCACGATGTCGTTCGTCACCCATCCGCCGACCGCAAGCCCCGCGGCAATGACCCAACACACCAGCAGAAACCAGGTCGGAATCAACAGGACGGCACGATCGAATCCTTGGGCCGCAAGATAGATAATGAGCCCAAAGCCGCCGATGGCTACGAACAACAACGACAATCGTGCAATGCCGGAAGCGATCGATGGATCGACCAACGCAACCGCAACGAGCGCACCCAGGAAGGCGAGCCACGCGATCGCGATGTGGGCATACCGCACGTGCCAGCGGTTGAGATTGAGATAGGCAAACAGGAACACGAGAAGCGTCGCCGCCAGAATTGCCTCGCCGGATGCGCGCCATATGCGCTCGGCGCCCGCTGACATGTCGAACACCTTCCCCCAGAATCCGAAATCGACCCCGATGTAGACCAGCACCGCCCAACCGAGGGCGGCGGCTGCCGGAAACATGAAACTTCCCTTGACGACGAAAAGGATGGTCAGGAACAGCGCGAGCAGGCCCGCAATGCCGATCACGATGCCATGATAGAGCGTGAAGCTGTTGACCTTGTCCTTGTAGGTGTCCGGCTCCCAAAGATAGATCTGCGGCAATTTGTCGGTACGGAGTTCCATGATGTACGTGACCACATTGCCGGGATCGAGGGTAATGCGGAAGATATCGGCCGTGGCACTGTCCTGGCGATCGGGCCGGTCGCCGGCGCTGGGCGTGATGTTGACGATGCGAGAAAGCCCGAGATCGGGCCACAGAATTTTCGACCCAACCATCTGGTAGTGCGGAACGACGATAAGGCGATCGATCTGCTCGTCGCTCGAATTGGCCAGCGCAATCATAGCCCAATTGGTACCGACCTCGCGGGCCGGCACTTCCATTCGGCGCACAATCCCGTCACTGCCCGGCGCGGTCGAGACCTGGATGCGACCGCCTTCGCTTTTCAGGAGTTCCGCCGCGTCGGTAAGATCGATTGCTGCAATGTCAACGCGCACATTGACAGCCTCGACGGCGCAAGCCGGAGACGCACTCAGCGACGCGATTAAGACAGCCGCCGCCAACGCGACGTGCAGAACCCTCAAGGGGCAATCCTCCGTGCTTGACTCCCCACGCTTAGCCGCCCCGCCCCCGACTCGTTCTGAGTATCGGACTGGGCGGGCAAGCGCAAGAATCTCACGCCTTTAGCGCACATTTGCGGGATGCACGAATTGACGCGGCATCATGCCGCCACTGGCTGCAGAACAGCGGCCCGGTCTTTCACATTCCGAGCACGATCTTGCCGATATGGACGCTCGATTCCATCCGTGCATGTGCCCTGGCGGCTTCCCGGAACGGAAAGGTCTCGTCCATCACGGGGCGCATCCTGCCGGCCGCGATCAGCGGCCAGACATTGCGTTCGACCGCCTGTGCTATCGCTGCCTTGTCCGGGATGCTGCGTGAGCGCAGAGTCGAGCCGGTGTGATGCAGTCGCTTGAGCATAATGCGGCGGAAATCAACATTGGCGCGCGGCGAACCTTGAAATGCGATCTGCACGATGCGCCCCTCGACGGCCGCCGCCTCGTAGTTGCGTTCGATGTAGTCACCGCCCACCATGTCGAGGACCACGTCTGCGCCGGCGCCGCTGGTCGCCTTTTTCGTGGGCGGAACGAAATCCTCGGTCCTGTAATTGATTGCGACATCGGCGCCGAGACGACGGCACGCCTCGCATTTATCGGCGGTTCCGGCTGTCGTAATGACACGTGCCCCGAATGCCTTGGCGAGTTGGATCGCAACGGTCCCGATTCCCGAACTGCCGCCATGCACCAGCAGCGTCTCGCCGGCCTTGAGGCCACCCCGTTCAAACACGTTGTGCCAGACCGTGAAGAATGTTTCTGGAATCGCGGATGCTTCGGCAACGGTGAGGCCACCTGGAATCGGCAGCGCGTGGGTCTCGTGCGCAACGCAGTACTGCGCATAGCCACCGCCGCTGACCAAAGCGGTAACCTGATCGCCCAGGTTCCAGCGCCGGACTCCGGCGCCGCACGCCACAACACTACCGGCAATTTCAAGCCCCGGAATATCCGTAACCCCGGGCGGCGGCGGATAAACACCCTTGCGCTGTGCGACATCGGGACGGTTTACGCCCGCGGCGGCAACCTTGATAAGGATTTCGCCCTCACCCGGCTGCGGTACCGGGCGTTCCTGCGGCGCCAGCATCTCAGGTCCGCCCGGAGACGTGATGCCGATTGCGGTCATGGTGGCGGGAATCGATATCATGGCACCCTTGTTGGCGTATAAATCGACTGCGCCTGTTTAAAGCGACCCCAGGCGTGTGACAACCGCGCCGAACTTAGGCCTGACAAGCCGAATAGCCACAGCTACGTTTTGCGCCCCACGGAGCAGAGAATGGCGGTAACGGAAGAGGACGACCGGCCCAAAAGGAAACCCGTCCACGAGATTGGACAGGACTTGGCGCTGCTGTCGGTCGAAGAACTCAACGATCGCATTTCGCTGTTGAACGACGAGTTGGCCCGCTTGCAGGACGCCCTCGCAAGGAAGCGAGCATCGCGTTCGGCGGCCGATCAATTCTTTAAGCGATAGAGCACTTTCATGCGAAATGGCTCCGGTTTCGCATAATGGCATGCGGCTGCAGTGCGTTCGACCACTAAAGCGGTTTCCGGACCGATTTGGGCCGTCGCTCGCCCGTCCCCCGTCGTCAGCCCCCGGCTTGACCCGCGGGTCCGTCTTTTTGAGGGATGCGCGGGTCAAGCCTGGTCAAGCCCGAGCATGACAAACCGAACGGATCAAATCGACCGGGAACCGTTTAGCAGATTGCTATTTGTGGCGGGAAACTTTCGCCTCAAGGCCATTCCGTCGCCGCAGCTGTTAAGTTTGTCAAAAAAACGGCGGCAATTTACGACCTGTTAAGATTTTTCGTCCATTATGTGGATCGTCCATTCTGTGGACACCGAGTGGCTCCTGTCCACTCTGTTTGACGCCTCCCTGTTATTACTGAGCCGCCTCTCGAGGCGGCTCTTCTTTTTGGCTGCTCCAAACAAGAGGTACATTGCATTACGTGGGGCGCCGGAAACCATCTCTTAAAGATCTTGTCGTGACAGCTAGACAGAAGTCGCGTCCGAAGGCATGATTTTGCGGTCGTGAGGCGTAAACATGTCCGACCGTTTGATTGATGGGCTCCAGCCGGTTTCGTTCGGCGAGCGCTTGGCAGCTTCGCATAATTTTTATCAACTGTTTCGCGACGGCATGAAGCTGGTGGAAGAGACGGCAACCTATCTCGACGGCCCTGGCCGTCGGGAATCCAAATTACTCGACCGCGTTACATCGCTCGCTTATGCAACCGAGAGCATGCGGCTGACCACCCGCCTCATGCAGCTTGCCTCCTGGCTCCTGCTGCATCGCGCCGTCAATGAGGGCGAAATGTCGCTCGCGCAGGCCAATAAAGAGCGTATGAAGGTCAAGCTCTCCGTTGACGAGCGCCCGGATGATATGGCCACAGCCCTGCCGGAGCGGCTCAGGGCGCTGATTGCCCGGTCGAAAAAGCTGCAAGACCAGGTTCGGCGCCTTGACGCCACCATTCACGCGCCACCGCCGACGGCGCCACTGGACCGTAATCCATTTGAGTGTCAGCTCGGGATGTTGCGCGCCGCCTTCGAGCGCCGCCCCTTATAGCTTGGGCCCGCGGCGGTCAGTCCATGCGAGCGTCATCTTGGCCCGGCCAATATGGCTGGCAGCAGCGCTTATTTCTTCTTCAGACCCAGGCCTGAAAACCTCTTCTGGAACCGCGACAAGCGGCCGCCCCGGTCGACCAGCTGCTGGGCGCCGCCGGTCCACGCGGGATGCGACTTCGGGTCGATGTCGAGGTGCATGGTATCGCCCGGTTTGCCCCAGGTCGAACGGGTCTGGAACTCGGTACCATCGGTCATCACGACCTTGATCGTATGATAACCGGGATGAATGTCAGGTTTCATGTCTCTGCTTCCAGCACCCTCGCATAGTGCGCCGACAAGTCGCGGCAAGGAACGCCGGCTCTATACTCCACGGCTCCCGGAGATACAAGATGCAGTCCTTAACGCGTCGATTGCATGGTTGTCAGCGCAACATAGGCGCGGCATTGTCCGGCCCGACCGCGGCATGGCGGGAGCCGCGCCGGCGGACGGGTAGCCTTAATGAGCGTTGTAACCAAATCCGAAGTTGAGCTGACCATCGAGGGATCGCGTCAAGCTGTGCTGCCGGACACCCAGCGGCAGCGCAGCGTCCGGCCGCTCCTTGGTCTCGTGCCGTTTGTGGCACGGCATCGGGGGCGCGCTATCGCAGCCCTGGTCGCGCTGATCGTGGCGGCAGTCGCAACGCTTGCAGTGCCGATCGCCGTGCGGCGCATGATCGACAATGGCTTCGATCCCACCCGCGCGGGACTGATTGACGAGTATTTCGGCGTTATGATCCTGGTGGTCGCGATTTTGGCTGGCGCCAGCGCCATGCGTTACTATCTCGTTACCACGATCGGCGAGCGGGTGGTTGCCGATCTGCGCAGCGCTGTGTTCGAGCGCATCACCATTCTGTCGGCAGCGTTCTTCGATACCGCGAAAACCGGGGAGCTGGTTTCGCGGCTCGCCACCGACACGACCCAGATCAAGTCGGCGGTGGGCGCGTCGATTTCGGTCGCGTTGCGCAATCTCGTGCTGTTTTTCGGCTCCGCCGCGATGATGGTGGTAACGAGCCCGCGGCTTTCCGCATTCGTGCTTGGCGCCATACCGGTGATCGTGCTGCCGTTGGTTGGCTTTGGCCGCATGGTGCGCCGGCGTTCTCGCACTGCACAGGACACCCTCGCCGACGCTTCCGCCTATGCGTCCGAACTGATCGGCGCCGTGCGTACTCTGCAGGCCTTCACCAACGAGAAGCTCGCGGTGAGCCATTTTGCGGACGCTGTCGAACGGGCCTACGCGGCGGCGGTGTTTTCGACCCGGGCGCGCGCAGTATTGACGGCAGTGATCATCTTTCTTGCCTCGTCGAGTGTCGTCGTGGTGCTGTGGATTGGCGCACAGGATGTGCTGGCCGGCCGCACCACCGCTGGAACGCTCAGCCAATTCGTGCTGTTCGCCGTATTCGCGGCGAGCGGATTGGGCCAGCTCAGCGAGGTTTGGGGCGAGTTGTCCCAGGCTGCGGGCTCGGCCGAGCGGCTCTCCGAGCTGCTTCGAAGCGAACCCAACATCAAGGCGCCAGCGAACCCCGTGCGGCTGCCCTCGCCGCCGCGCGGCGAAATCGGCTTCGATTGCGTGCGCTTTGCCTATCCGACGCGACCCGACCTCGACGTCCTCGACGGCGTGAGCTTTACGGTTCGCGCCGGCCAGAAGGTGGCGATCGTCGGGCCGTCGGGCGCCGGCAAGAGCACGATCTTCCATCTGCTGCTGCGCTTCTACGATCCGAAGGCGGGCGCGGTGAAGTTCGACAGCGTGCGGATTGCGGATACCGACCCTGGTGCGCTGCGCGCGCGAATTGCGCTTGTGCCCCAGGACACCGCGATCTTCGCCGCCACTATCGCGGAGAACATCCGGTTCGGACGACCGGACGCGACCGCTGCCGAGATTGCGCATGCTGCCGAACAGGCTGCCGCTGCTGAATTCATCGCTCGCCTGCCACAAGGGTACGACTCGCTTGCTGGCGAGCGCGGCGTGACCCTGTCAGGCGGTCAGCGCCAGCGTATCGCCGTTGCCCGCGCCATCCTGCGTAATGCCCCGCTCCTGCTGCTGGACGAAGCGACCTCTTCACTTGATGCTGAAAGCGAGACGTTGGTGCAGGTCGCCCTGGAGCGGCTCATGCAAAAACGTACCACGCTGGTGATCGCCCATAGGCTTGCGACAGTATTGTCATGCGATCGCATCCTGGTGATGGACCGCGGGCGCATCGTGGAGGAAGGCACCCATGAAAGCCTCGCCGCCCAGCATGGGCTCTATGCGCGGCTCGCGCGGCTGCAATTCCAGAACACGTGAGCTGATCGCTGATCTCTCCGCGAGCACGCGCCGGCAAAACCTCATGGTCGCCAGCTCATGTGATAGATCGGCTTGCCGGAACGGGCGTTGACATCCTTCCCGCCGATCGCAAAGCCGTGTTTCTTATAGAACGCAATGGCCCGCGCATTGTCCTGGTTGACGTCCAGGTCGATGCGCGCCGGCGCAATTTGCTTTGCGGTGTCGATGAGAGCGCGCGCGACCTGCGAACCCCATGCTTCGGGCGCCACCACGAGTTGATCGAGATGTCCGGTCGCCGGATCGACTGTAACAAAGCCGATCATCCGGGCGGGTCCCGCGTCCGCTACCACACTGCCCGTCTCGGCCACCATGATGGTGCAGGCCGGCACCAGTTCGTTGCGCCAGCGTTCGCGCCACCATGCAATGCGCGCCGAAAAATCTATATCCGGATAGGCGGTCTGCCAGGTTCGTCGCCACAGCTCTATCGCGGCGGCTTCATCGGCGGCCGCATAGGCGCGCAGCACAAAAGCCTGTGACGTCACCGCTCCGTCAGCTTCAGCTCGAGCCGGCGATTGCGGCGAAATGCCTCTTCAGTCCGATCGGGATCGAGCGGCTGAAATTCGCCAAATCCGGCGGCGACGAGACGCTGCGGCGATACGCCCTTGGAAATGAGATATTGTACGACCGAGATCGCGCGCGCCGCCGACAGCGCCCAGTTGGAGGGGTACTGCGAGGTGACGATCGGCCGTATGTCGGTGTGTCCGTCCACGCGCAGCACCCAGGCGATTTCTGGCGGAATCTGCTTTTCGAGATCAAGGAGCGCGACCGCGAGCTTGTCAAGCTCGTTGCGGCCCTCCTGGTTCAGAACCGCCGATCCGGAGTCGAAGAACAACTCGGACTGGAAAACGAACCGATCGCCTACCACCCTTATGTCCGGCCGCGTTCCAAGAATCTCCCTCAGCTTGCCGAAGAAGTCGGAGCGATAGCG
>Ga0066903_100000936_pt1 | contig 20101 bp, 16 predicted proteins | sample PanSoiMetaGPlot1_FD_67491 | JGI IMG/M metagenome (GOLD analysis project Ga0066903, IMG submission 67491) | Tropical forest soil microbial communities from Panama analyzed to predict greenhouse gas emissions - Panama Soil - Plot 1 (version 2) | ecosystem: Environmental > Terrestrial > Soil >... | reverse complement strand
CGCTCGGCATGGTCGCGGCGCTGGACCTCGGCGCCGTGCTGGGCGTCGGAGCGCCCGCGCTGGCGGACCGCGCGCGCAAGCTCCTCGCCCGTCTCGGCTTGCCCGTGGACTACGAACGTCGCTTCGATGCCCAGGCGCAGGCCGGCATCGCGGTGGACAAGAAACGGCGCGGGTCGACGATCCGTTTCGTGCTGGTCCCGACGCCCGGGGAGACCCGGTTCATGGAAATCACGCCTGCCGACATCGCCTCACACCTGGCCCGCCGTCCGGGTGCGAAGGCTTGACGCGGAAATCACCTCCGAGTACAAGCGGCAGTCACGATGTCCGGTCCGTTCCGGGAGAACATCAAGCAATTGGTCGAAAAGCTGGACGGGGGCGTGGCCGCCGTCCTGATGGGCTTCGACGGCATCAGCGTCGATTCGTACGCCAAGACCGGCTACGACGGCGCGCTGCCCGACATCCAGACGCTGGCGATGGAGTTCGCGCACCTGATCGCCCAGGCGCGGCGGACGCTGGTGTCGCTGGACGCGGGCGCGCTGGAGGAGTTCACGCTGCGCGCCGAGGCGCTGACGCTGGTCGTGCGCGTGTTGACCCAGGAATACTTCCTCGCCTGCGCGATCTTGCCGACCGGCAACGTCGGCAAGGCGAGATACCTGATGAAGGTCACCGGGCCCGCGCTGCGCGCGGATCTCTGAGATTGCGACAGCGTGAAAGCGTGAAAGGACACCCCGCTTGCCGATGAGCAAGAAGCCCAAGGCGTCTCTCAAGGTCGTGCCGGCGCCCGCGCGCCGCGGAAACGGCGGCAGCGGCAACGGCATCGACTTCGAGTCGGTGCGGGAGCTGGCGCGGATCGCCGCGGAGTTCGATCTCGCGGAGGTGGAGGCGGACGGAAGCGGGCACGTGCGCGTGCGGCGCGGGGGCGGCGGCCCGGTCGAGACGGTGCCGGCGATGTCGGGGCCGCGGGCGATCACGCTGACGCCGGCGGCGCCCGCGGCGGCGGCCGCGCCCGCGGAGGCCGCCGGGACGTTCATCAGCTCGCCGTTCGTCGGGACGTTTTATCGCGCGCCGTCGCCGGAGGCGCCGTCGTTCGTCGACGTCGGGCAGTCCGTCCGCAAGGGCCAGGTCGTCTGCATCGTCGAGGCGATGAAGCTGATGAACGAGATCGAGGCCGAGTCCGAAGGGAAGATCGAAGAGATCCTCGTGCAGAACGGTGAACACGTCGAATACGGCCAGCACCTCTTCCGCCTGTCCAAGTAATCGGTGTTCAAGAAGGTTCTCATAGCGAACCGCGGCGAAATCGCGCTGCGGGTGATCCGCGCTTGCCGCGAGATGGGCATCAAGACCGTCGCCGTGCATTCGACGGCGGACGCGGACGCTCTGCACGTCCGTTTCGCCGACGAGAAGGTCTGCATCGGCCCGCCGCCCTCGCGCCAGAGCTACCTGTCGGTGCCTGCCATCATCAGCGCCGCCGAGGTGTCGCGCGCGGACGCGGTCCACCCGGGCTACGGCTTTCTCGCCGAGAACGCCTACTTCGCCGAGGTGGTGAAGAAGTGCGGCCTGCACTGGATCGGCCCGCGCCCGGAAGTCATGAAGCTGATGGGCGACAAGGTGTCGGCGCGCGCCGCCATGGAAAAGGCGGGCGTGCCGACGCTGCCGGGCACGGGCGTGCTGGAGACCGACGAACAGGCCGAGGAGGCGGTCGAGCGGATCGGCCTGCCGGTCATCATCAAGGCGTCCGCGGGCGGGGGCGGGCGCGGTATGAAGATCGTCGAGAACAAGGCGCGCCTGTCGGCGCAGCTGGCGGCGGCGCGCAGCGAGGCGCAGGCGGGGTTCGGGAATCCGGCCGTCTACCTGGAGCGCTTCGTGGGACGCCCGCGCCACGTCGAGGTGCAGGTGCTGGGCGACGGCAAGAAGGCGGTCTCGCTGGGCGAGCGCGAGTGCTCGATCCAGCGGCGCCACCAGAAGCTGGTCGAGGAGGCGCCGTCGGTGGCGCTGGATGACGAGCGCCGGTCGCGCCTGCTCGGGATCGCGCGCAAGGCGACGGAGAGCATCGGCTACGAGACGGTCGGCACGCACGAGTTCCTGCTCGACGAGGACAAGAACTTCTATTTCATGGAGATGAACACGCGCATCCAGGTCGAGCACACCGTCACCGAAGAGGTGTTCGGGGTCGACCTGGTCCGCGAGCAGATGCGGCTGGCGGCGGGCGAGCCGCTGAAGCTGGCGACCAACATCCGGCCGCGCGGCCACGCCATCGAGGTGCGCGTCAACGCCGAGGATCCGGTGACGTTCGCGCCGTCCCCGGGGCGCATCACGGCCCTGCACCTGCCGGGCGGTCTGGGCGTCCGCGTCGACACCCACATCTACAACCAGTACCTGGTGCCGCCGTTCTACGATTCGCTGCTGGCGAAGCTGATCGTGCACGCCGAGAACCGGCCCGCGGCGCTGGCGCGGCTAAGGCGGGCGCTGGACGAATTCGTCGTCGAGGGGATCAAGACCAACATCGATTTCTTCAAGCGGCTGACCCAGAACGCCGAATATGTGGCGGGCAAGATGGATACGCATTTGGTCGAGCGGATGTAGGATCCCGTCGAGAAGGATGTAGACTCCGGGGCGCCCCGGTGCTGATCAAGAAGGACAAGCATCTCGCCGCCGCTCAGAAGTTTCTGGAGCGGGGCCAGGAAGAGCGCGCGCTGGAAGAGTTCGCGCGCGTCGTCCAGGAAGATCCGAACGACACCCGCACCTGGCTGAAGATGGCGGAGATTCACGCCCGGCGCGGCGCGCTGGAGCAGGCCCGCGACATCTACCTGCGCACCGCCGAGATTTACGTGGAGCAGGGTTTTCAGCGCAAGGCGATGACCGTCTACAAGAGCGTCCTCAAGCTGACGCCCGGCCTGCCCCACGTGCGCGAGCGGCTGGCCGACACCTACCGGCAGCAGGGGATGGTGGCGGACGCGCTGCGCGAGCTGGAGCTTTGCGCCGACGAGCTGCAGCGGGCGGGCAAGGTCGAAGAGATGATGCCGGCGCTGCGCAAGATCGTCGGCCTGCACCCCGACAACATCGCGTCGCGCATCCGGCTGGCCGAGACGGCGTCGCAGGTCGGCAAGGTGGACGAGGCGGTGCACGAGCTGTCTCAGCTGGCGGTGCAGTTGAAGGCGCAGGGGCGCGCCGACGACTTCGTGCGCGTGGCCGAGCGCCTGCTGTTCCATCGTCCTGAGGACTTCGGCGTGGCGCGCGAGCTGGCGGCGGCCTACGTCGCGCGCCGCAACCCGCGCCTCGCGCTGGTCAAGCTGCAGGCCCCGCTGAAGGCGGCGCCGCGCGATCCCCGCAACGTCACGCTGCTGGCCGAGGCGCTGGCGCAGCTCGATCCGCCGAAGGCGGTTGCGGTCTGGCGCGAGCTGGCCGAGCTGCACGACACCGCGGGCCGGCATCAGGAACGCGACGTTGCGATGCGGGCGGCGCTGGCGCTCGATCCCACCGACGGCGAGACGCGCGAGCTGTCCGCGCGCTGGGGCGTCTCCGCCGTCAGCGCCGTCAAGGCGCGCTCGGCGCCGCCGCCGGTGCCCGTCGGGGCCACCGGCATCAGCGGCGCGCGGCCGCTGCCGCGGGCCGAGGCGTTTCCGGGCGCCGATCGGTCGGGCCCGGTGCCGGGCCTGGCAGGCGTCGGCATCTCGGGCGTCTCCAGCCTGTCGGGCCTCAACGAGGTGGGGCGCGTGCTCGCGCAGGCGGACGTGTTCGTCAAGTACGGGCTGGTCGAGCGCGCCGTCGATCACCTGCGCCGGGTCTTCGCGCTGGATCCCCACCACCGCGGCGCGCGCGAGCGGCTCGCCAGCGTGCTGACCCAGCTCGGCCGCCGCAGCGAGGCGGCCGCGGAGCTGGCGACGCTGGCGTCGCAGCTGGTCGAGGAAGACGCCAACGACGCCGCCCTGGTGGCGGAACGCGCGCTGACGCTGGATCCCTCCTGCGCGGCGGCCGCCAAGCTGCTGGGGCGCGCCGTGGCGGCCCCGCCGGCGCCCGAAGCCGTCGCCGCCGCGCTGAACGAAGAGCTGCGCGGGGAGCTGGAGCAGGTCGACTTTTTCCTGCACCAGTCGCTGTTCGACGAGGCGCGGTCGGTGCTCGACGAGCTGGCCCAGCGCTTTCCCGGCGATCCATTGATCGACGAGAAGCGGACCGCCATCGGGCGCGCCGAGAAGGCGGCGGCGGCCCAGACCGATCAGGGCGCCATTCCGCGCGCCGCCGGGTCCGGCGTCGCGGCCGTTCCGACGATCCCGCACGGCCCGGTCGCCAAGCTCAGCGTCTCCGAGCGCGCCGATCCCGGCACCCACGGCGACCTCGGCATCGCCTACAAACAGATGGGGCTTTACGACGCGGCGATCGCCGAGTTCAAGTTGCTGCAGCAGGATCGGACCCGCGCCGTCTTTGCGCTGACGATGATCGGCGAATGCGTCGAGGCCAAGGGCGAGCTGGGCGAGGCGGTGGGCAAGTATAAGGAGGCGCTGAACCAATCCCAGATCACCGTGCCGGAGTCGTCCGAGCTGTACTATCTGCTGGGGTCGGTGTTCGAGAGGCTGGGCGACGTCCGCGAGGCGCTCTACTTCTTCGAGAACCTGCACAAGCGCGACGCCTCGTTCCGCGATGTCGGACGGCGGATTGCCGCGCTCAAACCCGCCAAGGCACGTCAGGCCTGACCATGACCATGACGCTCGACGATCGTGCCGCGCAGTACTTCCAGGAGCTGCAGGACCGGCTGACGGCCGGCATCGAGGCGGTGGACGGCACCGGTCGCTTCCGCGAGGATTCGTGGACGCGTTCGACGGGCGGGGGCGGGCGCACGCGCGCGCTCGCCGACGGGAGCGTGTTCGAGAAGGCGGGCGTCGCGTTCTCCGACGTGTACGGGACGCTGCGGCCGGAGATGGCGCATGCGTTGCCCGGCGAGGGCGAGCGCTTTCGGGCCACGGGCGTCTCCTTGATCTTTCACCCGCGCAGCCCGCGCATCCCGACCGTCCACGCCAACGTGCGCCACATCCAGCGCGGGGGCGCGGGCTGGTTCGGCGGCGGCACCGACCTGACGCCGTACTACGTGGTGCCGGAAGACGCGGCGCATTTTCATCGGACGCTGCGCGCGTGCTGCGCGCGGCACGACGACAGCTTCTATCCGCGCTTCAAGCGGTGGTGCGACGACTACTTCTTCCTCGCGCACCGCAGCGAACCGCGCGGCGTCGGCGGAATCTTCTTCGACTATGTCGGCGCGGGCGCCGAGGCGACCGCCGGCCAGGCGATTGACCTGCCGACCTCGTCGCGCGAGACCGATCCGGAGGCGATGTTCGCGTTCGTGCGCGACGTCGGCGACGCGATCCTGGCCGCCTACTTGCCGATCGTCGAGCGGCGTCGTAACGACCCCTGGGGCGACCGCGAGCGCCGCTGGCAGACGCTTCGTCGCGGACGCTACGTCGAGTTCAACCTGCTCTACGATCGCGGCACCGTGTTCGGCCTGCGCACCGACGGGCGCGTCGAATCGATCCTGATGTCGCTGCCGCCCGAGGTGCGCTGGGAGTACGGCTTCGCGCCCGAGCCCGGCAGCCCCGAGGCCGATTCGCTGGCCGCGATCTGTTCGAAGAAGGACTGGGCGGCGGACCCCTCTCCCTAACCCTCTCCCCGCTGCGCGGGGCGAGGGGACCAGATCTGATTTCCCTCTCCCGCTTGCGGGAGAGGGTCGGGGAGAGGGCAGGCCGCCCAGGATCAGCTTCGCTAGCGACGGCGGCGCTGCGCGCGCGCGGGCGCCGGTGATTCGGCGACGGGAGCCGGCGCCCGTGGCGTCACCTTCAGGACGTCGCGAAAGCGGGCCACGTCCAGCGTCAGCTGGCCGAGCAGCATGTCGAGCATGGTCTCGCCGTTGCGGCAGATCTCGCCGAGGCGCGCCACCCGCTCGACGACGAAGTCGGCGTCGGCCCTGGCGGCGCCCCGTACGGCGGCCTGGGCGGCGCGCGCCGACGCCTCGGCGCGGCTGACGACCTCGACGGCAGCGCCGATCTCGCGCCGCTCGCGCTCGTTCAGCACGCCCGAGATCATCTTCCAGAAGTCGGTCTCGGCCTGGTAGTGCTCGCGCCGCTGGCCGCGCACCCAGATCTTGTGGACGACGCCCCAGCGGCCCAGCGCCGCCAGCGTCATCGACGCGCTGCCCGCCGAGATGCCCAGGCGCGTCTGGATCTCCGCCTGCGGCAGCGGCTCGCGCGACAGATAGAGCAGGCCGAACGTGCGGCCCATCGTGCGTGTGAAGCCCCAGAACTCCGCGATGCGGCCGCAGGCGTCGGTCGCCAGCGCGCGCGCTTCGTCGAGCTCGTCGGCGGCGCTCATGCGCGGAGTTGAACGAGTTCCCGGGCGGCCAGCTGGCCGCAGGCGGCGTCGATGTCGTCGCCGCGCGGCGAGCGGATGTAGACCGCGACGTCGGCCAGGCGCAGGCGCTCCTGGAATGTGCGAATGCGCTCCGCCGACGGTCGCTGGAAATCGGGGCCCTGGAACGGGTTCCACGGGATCAGATTCACCTTGGCCGGGATCCCGCGCAGAAGGCGAGGCAGGCGGTCCGCGTCGGCGTCGCTGTCGTTGACGCCGGCCAGAAGCACGTACTCGAAGGTGACACGCCGCCCGTGCGACAGCGGGAAGCGGCGCGCGGCTTCGAGCAGCGCCGCGATCGGCCAGCGCTTGTTGATCGGCATCAGCCGGTCGCGCACCTCGTCGGTGGTCGCGTTCAGCGAGATGGCCAGGTTCGGCGCGGGCTGCAGCGCGCTCAGCTTGCCGATCCCGGGCACGAGGCCGGCCGTCGACACGGTCAGGCGGCGCGGCGAGAACCCGGCGCCCCAGGGGTGCTCGAGCAGCGCGAGCGCGCGCGCCACGTTGTCGAAGTTGTGCAGCGGCTCCCCCATCCCCATGAACACCAGGTTGGTCGGGCGGCGCCCGGCGAGCGCGGCCGCCCGGTAGACCTGGGCGACGATCTCGCCCGCGCCCAGGTGGCGGCCGAAGCCCAGCGTGGCGGTCGCGCAAAAACGGCAGTCGATGGCGCAGCCGACCTGCGACGAGATGCAGAGGGTCAGCTTGTTCCGTGCCGCGTCCTCGTCGGGGATCAGCACCGATTCGATGGCGCGGCCGTCGTGGGTCCGGAAGCCGAGCTTGCGCGTGCCGTCGCGCGCGGTCTGGACCACGGCCTCGTCCAGCGGCGTCACTTCGTGATCGCGGGCGAGATCCGCGCGCAGCGCGGCCGGCACGTTGGTCATCGCGTCGAGCGAACTGGCGCCCTGGCCGTGCAGCCAGCGGAAGATCTGCTCGGCGCGATAGGCCGGCGCGCCCGCGCCCTTGACCCAGGTCGCCAGCTCGTCCGGCAGCAACGATCGGAGGTCGCGCTTGGGCGCGGCTGGGCTGGAAATTGCGGGTGCGGCGGTCACGGCGGGCGCAAGGATACATCACGCGCCGCGGACCGGCGCGCGGCTGGGCTAAAACCGCCAGGGATGGGCCGCCCAGCGGCGCGCCTCGACCGCTCTGTTGAGCTGATAAAGGCCGTCGACACGAGCGCGGGGGAGCGAGGCCCGGTAGGGGAGGACGCTCGTCAACAGGTCGACTTCGCGGGGCAGATCGAACCCCGACGCGGCGCGCATCACCCGTTCGAGGTGGTCGAGCGCCGGCATCCAGAGCCGCTTGCAGACCGCCTTGTATTCGTGTTCCAGCGGCGCCCGGGCCTTGCCGGTCAGGAGATCGCGCGCCGCCTCGATCTCCTCGATGGCGCGGCAGGCAGCGGCGCCGTCTCCCGCATCGACGGATTTGGCGGCGGCGAGCGCCGCGCGCAGCGCTGCCGCGTCGGCACTTGGCCAGGTCGGCGACCACGTCCGTGGCTTGCCCTTGGTCGGCTTCGGCCAGCCGAACCGCTCCTTGCCGAAGTCACTGGCGACCGTCAGCTCGAACGGCGTCGGCGTCACCTTGGCGAGCGCCCGCTCCCAGGCCGCCGCGACACGGTCGGCCGCGGCTTCGACGCGCACCCGCGTCGCCTGCCAGCCCGGTCCGGGGGGATTGCTCGTGGCGTTGGGGACGACGAGCTGCTCGCCATCGCCCAGGGCAAGGCCCGATCCTCCGTTGTAAAAGTTCAACCGGTCCTGGGCACCGTCGGGCGCCACGCAGAAGAGAGACAGGGAGAACAGCTCCTCGAAGAGGGGGCTGATGCGCACCGCGCCGCCCGTGAGCGTCAGGACGCAGCCGGCGGCACGCGCGCCGCCGTTGAAGTCGGGCAGGCCGGTCAGCTTCGAGCCGCCCGCAATGAACCGCTCCGATTCGATCTGGTTGGCCAGCGCGAAGCCGTAGCCGTCCGCGCCCACAGCGCCCTGCGCGACCTCGTCGTGCCCGCGCGCGCGGTCGGCGAGGGCGAACAGCTCGGTCTGGCCACGCAACCGCACCACGACGGCCATTCTAGGGTATCAAGGCTGTCGTGGTGCGCCGCATAGTCATGGTTCTGGGGATCGCTTCCACCGCGGCGCTGACCGCGGGCTGGGTGTGGCCGGTTCGGCCGCCGCCGAACCCGGTATCTCCAGCCGGGCCCCCGACGTTTTCGGTCGCCGGCGGGCGCCTGCGCATCGAGGTCTGCACGGACGAGATCGTGCGCGTCGCGTTCGCCCAGGACGACGCCTTCTTCGCCCGCCCGTCGCTGATGGCGGCGCCCAAGCGGTGCACGTCGCCGGTCTGGAAGCTGACCCGGACCGACAGGGCGGCGTCGATCGTGACGGCGAAGCTGCTGGTGGTGGTCGATCTGTCGACCGGCCGGGTCGAGTTTCACGACCAGGACGGCCACCTGGTCCTCGGCGAACGCGCCGGCGGGCGGTCGATGGTCCCCGCGACGGTCGCCGGCGAGCGGACCCACCACGTGCGCCAGCAGTGGGAGCCCGACCGGGGCGAGCACCTCTACGGGCTCGGCCAGCACCAGCAGGGGCTGCTCGATATCAAGGGCGCCGACCTGGAGCTGCGCCAGTACAACACCGAGATCTTCATCCCGCTGCTCGTGTCGAGCCGCGGCTACGGGATCCTGTGGGACAACACATCGCTGACCCGCTTCGGCCGCACGGAGCCGCCGGCCTGGGAGGAGATTCCGGGCACGGCCAACGGCGCCGCCGACTGGACGCGGACGCTCACCGCGACGGTCGCAGGCGACTACCGGCTGCGCACGTATTCGGCGGGCGACATCAAGGTGGACGCGGGCGAGCGGCGGATCATCGACCATTGGCGGCAGGGCTGGCTGCCCAGCGAGGACTTCGCGAAGATCCACCTGGACGCGGGCGCGAGCGTCCCGCTGCGGTTCCGCTGGCAGTCGGACATCGGCGTCAAGATCGCGCGCTACGCGATCACGCCGCCCCCGGCCGCCGATGCGCCGACGTCGCTCTGGTCGGAGGTCGGTGACGGCGTCGACTACTGGTTCATCTACGGGCGAACGCCGGACCGGGTCGTCGCCGGCTACCGTCAGATCACCGGGACGGCGCCGATGATGCCGCGCTGGGCGTTCGGCTTCTGGCAGTGCCGCGAGCGCTACCGCACCGCCGCCGAGAGCGTGGAGACGCTGGACGGATTTCGCAGGCGCGGCGTCCCCGTCGACGTCATGGTGCAGGACTGGCAGTACTGGCGCCCGACAGAGTGGGGCTCGCACATCTTCGATCCGGCGCGCTTTCCCGATCCGGCCCGGTGGGTCGCCGACCTGCACGATCGGCACGCGCGCCTGATGATCTCCGTCTGGCCGAAGTTCTATCGCGGCACCGCCAACTTCAAGGCGCTGGAGGCGGCCGGCGCGCTCTACCGGGCGAACCTGGTCGAGGGCAAGCAGGACTGGCTGAAGAACGTCTTCACCAACTACGACGCCTTCAGCCCCGCGGCGCGCGCGCTCTACTGGTCGCAGATCCGCGACGCGCTGTGGACCAAGGGCGTCGACGCGTGGTGGATGGACGTCAGCGAGGTGGAGGCGGTCGAGGGGCCGTTCCCGACGCCCGCCGCGCAGATCGAGGCGTACCAGACGCACATGAACCCGACCGCGCTCGGTTCGGGCGCCCGGGTGCTGAACGCCTATCCGCTGGTGCACGCCCAGGGGGTGTACGAGGGCCTGCGCGCGGCGGCGCCGGACCGGCGCGTCTTGATCCTGACCCGCAGCGGCTTCGCGGGGATGCAGCGCTACGCGGCGGCGTCGTGGTCGGGCGACATCTCGTCGACGTGGACGGCCATGCGCAAGCAGATCGCCGCCGGGCTCGGATTCGCGATCTCGGGGATGCCGTACTGGACGTTCGACACCGGCGGGTTCTCGGTGCCCGATCGTTTTGCGCACGCGGCGCGCGGATCGGCTGCGCTGGACGAATGGCGCGAGCTTGCGACCCGCTGGTTCGAGTTCGCCACGTTCGTACCGATCATGCGCGTGCACGGCCAGGCACCAAAGCGCGAGATGTGGGAGTTCGGCGGCGACGGCAGCCCGGCCTACATGGCGATGCTGAAGTTCGATCGGCTCCGCTATCGGTTGCTGCCGTACGTCTACTCGCTCGCCGCGGGCGTGACCCGCGAGGGCGGGACGATCATGCGTCCGCTGGCGATGGATTTTCCGGCCAGCGCCGGCGTCGACGACCAGTTCATGTTCGGGCCGGCCTTGATGGTCAGCCCGGTGACCGCGTACCAGGCGCGCGAGCGCGCCGTCTCCCTGCCGTCTTCGAATGGCGGTTGGTACGACTTCTGGACGGGCAGGGCGCTCGCGTCCGGCACGTCGACCGCGGCCGCACCCTTCGACGCCATCCCGGTTCAGGTTCGGGCGGGCTCCATCATCCCGTTCGGGCCGGACATCCAGTACACCGACCAGAAGCCGGCCGATCCGATCACGCTATTCGTCTACGCGGGGCGCGACGGCGCCTTCACGCTCTACGAGGACGACGGTGTCAGCAACGGCTACGAGAAGGGGGCCTTCGCGATGATCCCCCTTCGCTGGGACGACGCCAGCCGGACGCTGACCATCGGCAAACGCGAGGGGACCTTCCCCGGCATGCTCGGCCGCCGCACCTTCCAGGTGGTGTCCATCCGGCGCGATCGGCCGGTGCCGTTCTCGTTCACGCCCAGGCCCGACCGGACCGTCGTCTACACGGGCGAGGCCGCGACCGTGAAGCTCTAGCGGCGGCGGCGGCGCGAGACGACCAGCGCCAGGCCGAGCAGCAGTCCGAGCGGCCCGAACGACCCGGCGACCTCGCCTCCGCTGACGGCGCAGCTGCAGCCGGCGTTGCCGCCGCCCTTCTGGCCGACGGTGATGTTGACCTGCTGGCACTTCGTGTTGTCGACGATGCACGTCCCCATGCCGTCCGTGGTCACCTTGCAGCTCCAGCAATCCGACGGGCACTTCATCGTGAGGCACGGGTCGGTCTCGCAGGTGTTGGTCTGCGACACGCAGGTCTGGCCGGCGCCGCACACGGTCCCCTGGCACTTGTCGAGCTCGCACTTGCCGGTCGTCGGATTGCAGAACTGCTTGTCCCCGCACGGCACGTTCCAGCACGGGTCGGGCAGGCAGTTGCCGGCCATGCAGCGCTGCCCATCGCCGCACTTGCCCGGCGTGCAGAGGGGCTTGCAGGTGCCCTTGTCGCAGTACTGGTCGCTGCCGCAGTGGGCGTTGAGGCACGGGTCGTCCTGGCACTTGCCCGCCACGCAGATCTGCGGGGCCGTGCAGGCCAGCGACGGGTCGTTGCAGTCGAGGCAACGCGGGGTCATCCCCGAAGCGACGCAGATCGTGGGCGGCGCGCACACCACGCCCGCGCAGATGTCGACGCAGCTGCCGGTGTTCTCGTCGCATTTCATGCCGGACGGGCAGCTGATGCCCGCGCAGCGCTGCGGGACGCAGAAGCCGGTCACGCACTTGTATCCGGAGGGGCAGGGGAACTCGCCGCCCTGGCACTGCAGGATGCACTGGCCGTCGCGGCAGCCGAAGCCAGACGGGCACATCGCCTGGGTGTCGGTCATCCCGTCGCAGTTGTTGTCCTTGCCGTCGCAGACCTCTGGCGTCGGCAGCACGCAGCCCTCGCAGACGAAGCCCATTGCCCCGCGGCAGACCAGGTGCCCGGCCTTGCAGGTGCCGTTCGGTGCGTCGACCTGCGCCTGCGTCAGGCCCGGGCAGAGGCAGGTCTGGCCGGTCTGCGTGAAGTTGCCGTTGTCGATGACGCCGTCGCAGTTGTCGTCGATGCCGTTGCAGACCTCGGGCTGGGGCATGCCGGTCGCGTTGCAGACCAGCTTGCCGTTCGTGCAGACGAAGGTCCCCGACGAGCAGGTGCCGAGGCCGTTGCCGCACTTGTCGCCCACGCCGGGCAGGGTCCCCTCGTCGATCTGGCCGTTGCAGTTGTCGTCGATGCCGTTGCAGACCTCGGGTTGCGGCGTCACGACGGGCGCGTCGCAGAACGTCCCCGACCCGTCGGGCTTGCAGGCCAGGATGCCGCCGCGCCGGCAGGCGCCCATCAAGCCGTTGTTGCAGGCGGCGCCGACGTTGAAGCCCTCGTCGATGTCGCCGTTGCAGTTGTTGTCGAGGCCGTCGCAGATCTCGGGCGGCACCGCGCAGCCGCACGGCTGGCCGCAGGCGTTGGGCGGCAGGCCCTCGTCGATCTGTCCGTTGCAGTTGTCGTCCAGGCAGTTGCAGGCCTCGACCGCGCAGTGGCGGGCCGGCTGCCCGTTCTGCGCCGCCACGTTGTCCGGATCGGTCTTGCTGTCTGGCGCGATCGAGAAGCTGCCGCAGGCGGCGATGGTGTTGCCGACGACGCACGCGCGGCAGGCGTTCGACACGCCCTCGTCGATCTGCCCGTCGCAGTTGTCGTCGATGCCGTTGCACGTCTCCGCGGGCGGGACGTTCTTCGCGATGATGTCGACCAGCGCCTGCTTGACGGAGTTGGTGTCGGTCAGCGTCACGAAGATCGCCTGTCCGGTGCCGCCTGCGGCCGCGATCGCGTTGGCGGCCGCCTTGTCGGTGTTGCTGAGCCCGTTGTCGGTCAGGATGTAGACGAGCACGCCCTTCGGAATCACCGTCGAGTGCCGGGTCTGACACGCCTGGAGCAGCGGGTTGAACGTGACGGTGTTGGTCGGCGTCTGGACGCAACTCGTCGGATCGATCGTCGTCCCATTCGGCACGTTGTCACACGTCTCGGCGCCGTCGGTCGCGATGATCAGGATGTTCTGGCGGCAGGCCTTCTTCGGATCGTTCGGGTAGACGTAGTTTTCGAAGTACGTGCGCGAGTAGAAGATCGACCGCCCGAGCGGCGTGTACGCGGTGTTCGGGATGCGCAGCTCCGGATCGGGGTTGGCCGCGCCCGTCATCCCGCTGTCCGACTGATCAATCCATTTGTAGACGCTGGCGATGTTGGCGCCCGTCGGATCGTAGTCGGCGGCGGCCAGGGCCTTGAGGCCGGTCGAGGCGCGTGTCACCGGCACCATCAGCGCCTGCGCGATGCCGTTGTCGAACCAGTTGGGCAGCGGCATGTCGTAGGTGGTCTGGTTCGAATTCTGGGTCGTCAGGCGGCAGCCGGCGTTCCCGCCCACGCTGGTCGAGTTCCCGCCGGTGCTCCAGTGCGCGGCCGGGCAATTCGTCGTCGCCGTGTTCTCGATCTGCGGGAAGCGCGCCAGGCCGAAGTTCGCCTCGTCCGTTCCGACCTGCGCGAGCGCGGCACGGATCGCGTTCTTCATGTTGTAGATGCGGGTGGTCTGGCCGGCCGCGGAGTTGTTGCAGAGGGGCGAGCCGTCGTTGTTCTGGCCCTGGCCCGCGCTGTTGTCGAGCATCGACGTCGACGTGTCCTGGAGGATCAGGATGTTCGGACGCAGCGCCTGGGCGTGCGCGCCGCTCGCGGCCAGCGCAAGACCCACGAACGTCCCGACCGTCACGACTACGAGCTTGGTGTGCATCGACATTGGCGGCATCCTGTTCATGGAGGGAGCTGGCCTGTCAGGCAGCAGCGGAAGCCGACCGAGGGCAGGCGGACGTCGCTGGTGGGCGCCGGAATCGAGGCGTCGCACTGCAGGCCCGGCGCGGTGGTCGTCGTGCCGACGGTGAAGCTGGCGATGTCGTAGGCACCGCCCCGCATCTCGAACCCGGTCGTCGCGGTCGTCGACGAAACCCATTCCTTGACGTTGCCGCTCATGTCGAAAAGCTCGTCGCCCGTCGCGGTCGACTGGTCGGAGAGGCAGGCCGTGAGTGAGCCGGTCGCCACCGTCATCACGTTGTTCGCCTTGGAGTAGTCATAGCCGTTGCAGGACAGCGGCGCGTAGGTGTTCCCGTACGGGAAGGTCGTGTTGCCCGACCCGTTGCAGAGGTCCGTCCACTCGGTGGCGGTGCACAGGCGCCAGCCTGTGCCGACCTTCGCACACGCGGCCGCGGCCTCTTCCTTGGTGATGTTCGACCAGGGCAGCCGGCCCGGCACCGCGCAGGGACGCCGCGTGGAATCGAAGCCGTAGTTGCTGCCGGTCGCGTCGTAGCGGCTGGCTTCGTAGGCGAAGACCGTCAGGTTCTTGGAGGCGATGTAGACCAGCGTGTCGTCGGTGGTCCGGTTGGACTGCGAGCCGATCTCGTCGACCAGACCGTCGCAGTCGTCGTCGAGGCCGTTGCACACCTCGACGCCCGGCGGCTTGGGCGAGCCGTTGCAGCGGTGGTTGCCGGGCATGCTGTTGTCGCAGACCCACACGCCGTTCGGGTTCGCGCAGGCGCCCATCCCGACGGTGCAGGCCTTGCCAATCAGGAACGGCTCGTCGACCCTGCCGTCGCAGTCGTTGTCCAGGCCGTCGCAACCCTTGGTCGTGTCCTCCACGTCCTGGTACGTGGCCGGGTAGGAGCAGACCCAGCCGGTCGCCCCCATGCACGTCGGCTGCACGCCCGCGCAGACGCCCATCGACTTGCAGACCAGCGGACCGGCCATCGGCATGTCGTCGACCAGGCCGTTGCAGTCGTTGTCCTGGCCGTCGCAGATCTCGACGCCGCCGTTCGATTTTTCGCAGGCGGTCTCGCAGCCGGGGACGTTCGGGTCGCGGTCGTAGAAGCCCGGCAGGCAGGCGCCCTGCTTGCACACGCCGTTCTGGCAGGTCGCGCTCGCGAACGGGAACGAGCAGGTGACGTTGCAGCCGCCGCAGTTGTTGACGTCGTTCAGGAAGTCGAAGCCTTCGTCGACGACGCCGTTACAGTTGTTGTCCAGGCCGTCGCAGGCCTCGACGCCGGCGTTGGTCTTCACGCACTCGCAGCCGTTGGTTGCGTCCTTGTCAGCGTCATAGAAGTCGGTGAAGCAGGTGAAGCCGCACTTGCCGTTGACGCAGCTCGGATTCGAGTTCGGCACCAGGCAAGAGACGAAGCACTTGCCACAGTTCGAGATGTCGGTCTGGCGCTCGGGCGCGTTGTCGTTGCAGGTGTTGCTGCCGCCCGTGCCGCCGCTGCCGCTCGTGCCGCCGCTGCCGCCGCCGCCGTGCCCGCCGATCGAGATGCTGCCGCCGCTGCCGCCGCCGCCCGCGATGTCGGGCGTGTTGCGATCCATCGCGGCGTCGACCTTCGGCGCATCGACGGCGCCGCCGTCGGGCGGAATCAGCTGCAGACCGAAATCCCAGACGCGGTCCGTGCAGCCTGACGCGGCGGCTAACGACAATAAGAAAATAGATGTGAGGCCGGGGACCCGCCGCCAGAAGCGCATATTAATGCTGCATCGACTATATCTTAGTTCCGCGTAAGGATAAATACTTCGATGGCGCCGCGGCGCGGCTCACGCGAGCTCTAAGCCGGCGAAAAAGAAGGCGATTTCAACCTTGGCCGTGTCGGGCCCGTCGCTGCCGTGCACCGCATTGCGTTCGATGTTGGTCCCGTACTTGTTCCGGATGGTGCCGGCCGGCGCCTTCTTGGAGTCGGTCGGTCCCATCACCTCGCGATAGCGCGCGATGGCGTTCTCGCCTTCGATCGCCATCACCACCGCCGGGCCCGAGGTCATGAACTTCACCAGGTCGGCGAAGAACGGGCGCTCCTTGTGAACGGCGTAGAAGGCGCGCGCCTGCGCGTCGGACAGCTTCACCAGTCGCAGGCCGACGATCTTGAGGCCGGCCTTCTCGATCATGTCGATCACGCCGCCCACGGCGGACTTCTCGACGGCATCAGGCTTGACGATTCCGAACGTTCTCTCGATGGACATTGTCTGTTTTTCTCCTGCCGGTGCTCTCTTTAGCCGATCGCGCGCGCAGATGAAAGTCAGTGCGTGCAGAGATCCTTGCCTTCTGGGCGGGCGGACAGGTCGAGCGGGTCGATACGGTTGGGATCGCCGCCCGCCCATTTGAGGCTGGCCGCGACCTTGGCCGCGAACGCGCCGGCCCCCAGCGCCTTGTAAGGCGCCAGCTCGGTCGTCGCGAAGTAGACGTTGACGACTCCCTGCAGACCCTTGACCCGCCCGGCGCACATCGCGTCGGTGTGCGCTTCCTCCGCCACGCACAGCCAGCCGTGAATTTTGGTCGGCTTGGTCTCCGGGTATTTGGTCTTCGGGTACTGGTCGGCGATCAGCGCCTCAGGAGATTTGATCTGCTGGTCCAGCTGGATCGTCACGGAGATGTCCGGTCCGGGCAAGCATTGGGGCGAGATCGCGGCGAACGTCGAGAGGACTTTCTCGTGGGGGGCGTAGATGTAAAAGCCCCAGCCGACTGGCGCCGATAGCTTGAGCGGGCTCTTGCCGGTGTCGACGGGGATCAGCTTCGGCGCGGCGGCCGCGGGCGCCGCACCTGTCGCCAGGAGCGCCAGGAAGACGCTCGCGACCACTATTTCACGAAGTTCGCGACGGTCTTGCCCAGCTCGGCGGGCGTGGCGGCGATGGCGATGCCCGCCTCCTTCAGCGCGGCGATCTTCTCGGCGGCCGTCCCCTTGCCGCCGCTGATGATCGCGCCCGCGTGACCCATGCGCTTGCCGGGCGGCGCGGTCTGGCCGGCGATGAACGCCGCGATCGGCTTCTTCATGTTCGCCTTCGCGAAGCGCGCCGCCTCCTCCTCGGACGTGCCGCCGATCTCCCCGATCATCAAGACCGCCTGCGTCTGCGGATCGCGCTCGAACATCGCCAGGCAGTCGACGAAGTCGACGCCCTTGACCGGATCGCCGCCGATGCCGATCGCCGTCGATTGGCCGAGGCCCAGCATCGTCAGCTGATGGGCCGCCTCGTACGTCAGCGTCCCCGAACGCGACACGACCCCGACCTTGCCGGCCTTGTGGATGTAGCCGGGCATGATGCCGATCTTGCATTCGCCCGGCGTGATCACGCCCGGGCAGTTGGGGCCGATCAGCGTCGAGTCGGGATAGCCGCCGAGCGCGCGCTTCGCCTTCACCATGTCCAGCGTCGGGATCCCCTCGGTGATGCAGACGATCACCGCGATGCCGGCCTGCGCCGCCTCGAGGATCGCGTCCGCCGCGCCGGGCGGCGGGACATATATGACGGTGGCGTTCGCGCCCGTCTTGGCGACCGCGTCCGCGACCGTGTCGAACACGGTGAACCCCTCGTGCACCAGGCCGCCCTTGCCGGGGGTGACGCCGCCGACGACGTTGGTGCCGTACTCGCGCATCTGCTTCGCGTGGAACGTGCCGGCCGAGCCGGTGATCCCCTGGACGATCAGCTTGGTGTTTTTTCCGACGAGGACAGACATGGTCAGGCCGTCCTTTCCACGTTGCCCGCCGCGAGCGCCACCACGCGGCGCGCGCCGTCGGCCATGTCGTTGGCGGTCGTGACCGCCAGGCCCGATTCCGCCAGCATCTTCTTGCCGAGCTCGACGTTCGTCCCTTCCAGGCGCACGACCAGCGGCACCTTCAGGCCGACCTGCTTGACCGCGGCGATGACGCCCGACGCGATCGTGTCGCACTTCATGATGCCGCCGAAGATGTTGACGAAGATGCCGCGCACCTTCGGGTCGGCGGTGATGATCTTGAAGGCGGCGGCGACGCGCTCCTCGGTGGCGCTGCCGCCCACGTCGAGGAAGTTCGCGGGCTGGCCGCCGAAGTGCTTGATCGTGTCCATGGTCGCCATCGCCAGGCCGGCGCCGTTGACCATGCAGCCGATGGTGCCGTCCAGCTTGATGAACGACAGGTCGTAACGCTTCGCCTCGGTCTCGGCTGGGTCTTCTTCGTCGAAGTCGCGCAGCACTTCGAGATCGGCCTGCCGGTAGAGCGCGTTGTCATCGAACGTCATCTTGGCGTCGAGGGCCAGCACCTTGCCGTCCTTCAGCACGACGAGCGGGTTGACCTCCAGCAGCGACGCATCGGTCGCGATGAACGCGCCGTAAACTTGTTGAAGCACCTCGCCCGCGTTCTTGGCGGCGGCGCCGTGCAGGCCGAGGCCGTAGGCGAGGTTGCGCGCCTGATAGCCGGCCAGGCCGACGACCGGGTCGACCACCTCCCTCAGGATCTTCTCGGGCGTCTTGGCGGCGACCTCTTCGATCTCCATGCCGCCCTCCGACGACGCCATCACGACGACGCGGCCCGCGCCGCGATCGACGACGATGCCGAGGTAGAGCTCGCGCGCGATGTCGACCGCCTGCTCGACGAGCAGGCGCTTGACCAGCTTGCCGGCCGGGCCGGTCTGGTGCGTGACCAGGTTCATCCCCAGGATCTTCTGGGCCGTCTCGCGCGCCGCCGCGGCGCCCTTGACGACCTTGACGCCGCCGCCCTTGCCCCGGCCGCCCGCGTGGATCTGCGCCTTGACGACGACGAACTCGTTGTCGGTCTCGGCGATCAGCGCCTTCGCCGCCGCCTCCGCCTCGTCGGGGCTGAAGGCCGGGCGCCCCTTGGGGACGGGGACGCCGAGCTTCTTCAGGATCTCCTTGGCCTGATATTCGTGGATTTTCATAGCTTGGCCGACGCTTCGACCAGCTCGCGCACGGCCGCCGCCGACTTGTCGAGCATCGCCTTCTCGTCGGCGGTCAGCTCGATCGTCACCACCTTCTCGACACCGCCCGCGCCGATGACGACCGGCACGCCGATGTAGAGATCCTTGTAGCCGTATTCGCCGTTCAGATACGCGGCGCAGGGGAGCAGCCGCTTCTCGTCCTTGAGGTAGGCGGTCGCCATCGTCACCGCCGCCGAGGCGGGCGCGTAGTAGGCGCTGGTCCCCATCAGCTTGACGATCTCGCCGCCGCCGTTGCGCGTGCGGTCGGCGATCGTCGCCAGCTTGTCGGCGGCGATCAGCTGGCGGACCGGGATGCCGTCGATCGTGCAGTAGCTGAGGACCGGCACCATCGTGTCGCCGTGGCCGCCCAGCACCATCGCGCGCACGTCCTTGACCGCCACGCCCGCCTCGCGCGCCAGGAACAGCTGGAAGCGCCCCGAGTCGAGGACGCCCGCCATGCCCACCACCTTCTTCGGTGAGAATCCAGTGACGCGCTTCAGCTCGTAGACCATCGCGTCCAGCGGGTTCGACACCACGACCACGAACGCGTCGGGGCAGTGCTTCTTCAAATTCTCGCCGACGTTGCGGATGATCTTCAGGTTGATGCCCAGCAAGTCGTCACGCGACATGCCCGGCTTGCGCGGCACGCCCGCCGTGATGATGACGACGTCGGCGCCGGCGCAGTCGGCCCAGTTCGAGGTGCCGGTGATGGCGGCGTCGTAGCCGAGCACGGCGCCGTTCTGCTCCAGGTCCAGCGCCTTTCCTTTGCAAACGCCTTCCTTCTCGGGGATGTCGAACAGCACGACGTCGCCGAGCTCGCGGCGCGCGCACAGCGCGGCCAGCTCGCCGCCGATGTTGCCGGCGCCAATCAGGGCAATCTTGTTCCTACGGGGCATCGCGGGACTCCTTTACAGACGGGTTACTACTACAGGTTTCCGATGATCGCGTCGCCAAAGGCGGAGCAGGCGACCTCTTTGGCGCCTTCCATCAGGCGCGCGAAATCGTAGGTGACGACCTTCTGCGAGATCGTCTTTTCCATGGCGCTGACGATGCGCGTGGCGGCGCCCGTCCACCCGAGGTGCTCGAGCAGCATGACGCCCGACAGGATGACCGAACCCGGGTTCACCTTGTCCTGGTTGGCGTACTTGGGGGCGGTGCCGTGGGTCGCCTCGAACACGGCGTGGCCGGTCATGTAGTTGATGTTG
>Ga0066903_100000935_pt1 | contig 20105 bp, 17 predicted proteins | sample PanSoiMetaGPlot1_FD_67491 | JGI IMG/M metagenome (GOLD analysis project Ga0066903, IMG submission 67491) | Tropical forest soil microbial communities from Panama analyzed to predict greenhouse gas emissions - Panama Soil - Plot 1 (version 2) | ecosystem: Environmental > Terrestrial > Soil >... | reverse complement strand
ACGTCGGCATGTGTGACGCAGGCGCCGATATCGACATAGCCGCGCTGCTCCGAGACCGCTCGCAGTTCCGGAATCGCGGTGATATCGACCAGCAATTCCGGCTGCGCCAGCCTGAGATTGAGCATAGGCGCGAGCGACTGGCTGCCGGCGATGGCTTTCGAAAAAACCCCCGGCTGGGCGAGCAACTGAGTTGCCTCGTCCATACTAGCCGGGCGCTCATAGTCAAAAGCGGCTGGTTTCAGGGAGTCCTATCCCCCGCATTACGGCTGAGCATTCAGGGCCCCCTTCCGTCAGCGATCGATTGAATCTGGTGTCGCAGCGTCGCGCCCTTCTGATCGCGCTCGCGGGTGTCGATCAATAGATCGCGCAAGACCCGCTGATCGGGAACCGGATCGAGTTGGGTCAAGCCCGGCTTCAGCTTGGCGATACAGGCATATTCCACTGTGCCGTCGATTTTTATCGCGCATTCTTTGCAGACATTGGCGTTGAAGCAGCTGAACTGGAACGCGAGATCGGGCGCGACGCTGTAGCGCAGCCGCACGAGCCCGTCCAACACCGAGTCGCCGTCCTCGAACTCCACATCGAACTCTTCGTAATGGCCATTTTCCGGGCCGGTTCCGCGCCAAATCCGCAGACGCGCCGACTTCATCGTGGCGGTTTTGTTTTTGGAATCGCTCACAGCCGATGACCCTCGAAACTGGAAACGATCTCGCCGTTCGAAAACGCAATCTTTTGATGTACCTGATAGGCGTCGAGCGCCTGCGGAAAATCGAGGCGCTGGTGCGCGCCGCGGCTTTCGCGGCGATTGAGGGCCGCGATCGTGACGGCTTCGGCCGCCTGCAAGCCGCTGCGCAGCTCGAACCACTCCACCAGGCTAGCATTGTGGACAGTCTCGGGCGATACCGACAATTCATCCAGTTCGGATTTCCGCATGGTGCGAATGCGATCTAGCGCCTGCGCCAGATCCTCGGCCGTACGGAAGGCCCCGACCTTGGTCCACATCAGCTCTTTCAACTCGCCCAACATGTGGGTTGGAGCGAGGCCTTTCGCCTTCGCTTGCCCCTTGACGCGCCGGATGACGTCGAGCTGAGGCGCGGCAGTGCCGCTGTCCCAGCGCGGCGGCGTTTTGCCCGCCGCAGATTTTCCCGCCGCTTCCCCCGCGCGCCCACCGAACACCATCGCCTCCGGCAGTGCGTTGCCGGAAAGCCGGTTGGCGCCGTTCGCGCCACCGACGATTTCACCGGCCGCATAGAGTCCGCGCACGCATGATTCCATATTGGCTTTCACGTCGATGCCGCCCATTTGATAATGCGCGATCGGGAACACTTCGACCGGGCCCTTGGTCAGATCGATATTGTTGCGCTTGAAGATATTGATCACCGGGCCGAGCGCCTTGGTCAACGCTTCCGCGGGAATGTGTTGGAAGGAAAGATAAACGCCGCCATGTGGCGACCCGCGCCCCGCTGCGACCTCTCTGTAGATCGCGTGGGTCAGCAAATCGCGCGTCGTGTTGTATCCCTCCCCGCCGTTGTCGCCATATTTGGAGAGGAATTCTTCGCCCTCGCCGTTAACTAGGCGGCCGCCAAGCTTGACACGGGTCGGCTCCCAGGTGGTCGGGTCGAGTCCCACCATGCGCGGTGCCAGATGTCCATTCGGATAGAATTGCAGGAATTCGATATCGATCACACGCGCACCGGCGCGCAGTGCGATCCCGAGCCCGTCGCCGGAATTATTGTTGGGCGCGGTCGTGCGCCGGAACATTTTCATCATGCCGCCCGAGCATAGGATCACCGCATTGGCCCGGATCGTGACCGGCTCGGAGGTGGCGACATCGAATCCGATCGCGCCGGCAACCTCGCCGTCGCGGGTAACGACGTCGGTGAGGCAGACGCTGTTGAGCACGCGGATCGTCGAGTTGAGGCTGGTCTGCGTGCGCAGCGCCGCACAGATCGCCACACCGGTGCTGAGAAAATCCACATAGACGCAGCGCTTGCGGCTGTGGCCCGGCGCAATGACCTGATTGATCTTCCCGTTATCCTGGCGCGCCCAGTTGACCTTCCAGCCGGCGAGTTCGCGAATGCGCTGCGGGCTGCCTTCGCATAGCAGCGCTGCGAGGCTTTCATTGCAAAGCCCACGCCCGGCTTCCAACGTATCCTTGAAATGCAGTTCGGGGCTGTCTGGCTCCATTTCGGCAAGCGCCGAGGCGCAAGTCATTTGCGCCATGATCGTCGCGCCGCCGCGCCCGACCACGTTCTTGTCGAGCAGGATCACCTGCGCGCCATGACGCGCCGCATAGATCGCGGCGAACATGCCGGCACCGCCGCCGCCGACAACCACGACATCCGTTTCCAGCGCGAGGCTGTCTTCCATCCGAAAGTCCTTCGGCTCCGGTCCCTCAGCTCCCGGTCCAGCGGCGGGCCTGCGTCGACAATGCGTGCAAGATGCGGCGCGGCGTGATCGGAATCTCGCAGATCTCAACACCATACGACTTCAATGCGTCGTTGATGGCGTTTGCGATTGCCGCGCCCGGACCGATGGCGCCGCCCTCGCCCACGCCCTTGATGCCGAATTCGGTGTAGGGCGACGGCGTTTCCATGTGGAAAACGCGGATATTGGGAACGTCTGGGCATCCCGGCAGCAGATAGTCCGCAAGCGTGGATGCCAAGGGCTGGCCTTGCTTGTCGAACTGCATTTCCTCGAACAGTGCACTGCCGATGCCCTGTGCGGTTCCGCCGAAAATCTGCCCGTCCACGATCATCGGATTGACCAGGGTGCCGGCGTCTTCCACCACGACATAATCGAGGATTTCGACGCCGCCGGTTTCCGGATCGACCGCGACCACGGCCACGTGGACGGCGCCGGTGTGCATGCCGGTGATGCGGGTGGGCGAGAAGCCGGCAGTGACTTCGAGCCCGTGCGAGTCAATATCACCCGGCAAATCGTTGGGCGCCAGATAGTAGGCGCGCGCAATGTCGCGCAGCGATACGCTGCCATTCGGCCCGTAAACGCCGTTGTCACGCACGACGACCGATTTAGCGTTTGTTTGTAGCAGGGCCGCGCCGATGTGCGCCACCCGGTCGGCCAGCTCCTTGCAGGCGCGCGCGGTCGCGCCGCCGGCCCAGATCATGCCGCGCGAACCCCAGGCGCCGCTCGAATAGGGAGAAATTTCGGTGTCGCCGAGCTTGACATGAACATCTTCGATGTCGATCCCGAGACATTCGCTGGCGATTTGCGCAAGCGTCGTTTCGAGTCCCTGCCCGATGCTCTGAATGCCGGCTCGCACTTCGAGGCGGCCGTCGGGCGTCAGGCGCACGAAAGTCTGCTCATAAAGCACGCGGCGCTTGCCGTCGGCCGTTACGCCGTGCCCGGTCTGCTCGGAAAAGATCGACATGCCTAGCCCGATCAGCCGGCCGTCCTTTTCACCGCGCTTTTGTCGCGCACGCACCGCGTTCACGTCGATGGCATCGACGGCCATGCGCAACAACTGCGGATAGTCGCCGCTGTCGAAGTGCTTGTCGGTGATGTTGTTGTACGGCATTTGCTCCGGGCGAACGAGATTGACAGCGCGGACCTCGTGCGGCTCCTTGCCGATTTCGCGGGCGATCGCATCGACTACCAGCTCCATGGCGTAGCAGACGCCGGGCCGCGCGACGCCGCGATAGGGCAATTGCGGCGCCTTGTTGGTCGCCACCGCCGCCGTGTTGCAGCGATAAACCGGAATGTCGTAGGGACCAGGCAGAATGGCGCCGACCTGCGACGCTTCGATCGCCGCGGTGAACGGGTAAGCTGAATAGGCGCCGGTATCGACTGCCGCTTTGGCGGCTAAGGCCAATATTTTGCCGGCCTTATCCGCGTAGGCAGTGATGTTGTAGTGATGCTCGCGGCAATTCGCATTGGCGACGAGCATTTCCCGGCGGTCTTCCAGCCACCGCACCGGGTAGTCGACGCGCATGGCGAGCCAGCACAGGCACACTTCCTCGCCGGCCAGGATTGCCTTGTAGCCGAAGCCGCCGCCGACGTCAGGCGAGACGACGCGGATTTGAATTTCCGGAAGCTGCAGAACCTGGGAAAGCCCGGTCCTCACCACATGCGGAAACTGCGTGGCGCCGTGAAGGATCAGCTGACTGAGCCGGGAATCCCACTGGGCGATGAAACCGCGGCACTCGATCGGCGACATGACCTGGCGCGCGGAGCGCAGTTCGCGAGTCACCTTCACCGGTGCAGTCTTTGCGACCGACTCGATATCACCGTCATAGGCAACATTGACATAAACATTGTTTTTGACCGTGTCGTGAACGAGGACGCAGCCGGGCTTCTGGGCATCCAGCATATCGACGACTGCGGGCAGCTCGTCGTACTCCAGAGAAATTTGGGATGCGATGTCTTCCGCCTCTGCCCGCGTGTCGGCAACGCACATCGCGATCAGTTCGCCGACCTGACGGATCTTGTCCGTGACCAAGGGCGGCTGCTCGGACACCTGAAATCCCGGCAGCGGAGACACCGCCTTGATCGGCAGCGCGCCGACGAGATCGCGCGCAGTGAAAACGGAGGAGCGCAGGTGGTCCGGGATTAAAACGGCCTTCAGCCGCGCATGGGCAACCGGGCTGCGGACGAAGGCAACCTCGCGCATCTTCGGAAACCGCAGGTCGCCGATATACTGCGCGCGGCCAAAGAGAAACCGCTCGTCTTCTTTTCGCGTGGCGCGGGCGCCGACACCGGATCTAGCCAAGGCTTGCATCCCACCCGTTTAGTCATTTCCGAAAAATTTTTCAGCCCGACTATTGATGCCATCATACTAATGATAGTACAATAGCCAATTACTCGCCGTCCAGCGGGCCGCATGCCGGATCGGCGCCGCGAACCATTGCCGCGAATTTCTGGCCGACCCGACCATCGCAACTCCGCATTATGAAGAGCACCGACATATCCGCACCGGACTATTTCCATAAAGTGGTGGATTGCCAATGGGCATGTCCGGCGCATACGCCGGTGCCCGAATACATCCGGTTGATCGCCGCCGGCCGCTATTCCGACGCCTACATAATCAACTGGCACTCCAATGTGTTCCCCGGAATTCTCGGGCGCACGTGCGACCGCCCCTGCGAGCCGGCGTGCCGCCGCGTCCGCGTCGAGAAAGAGCCGGTCGCAATCTGCCGGCTCAAGCGTGTCGCCGCCGACTATAAGGATGACATCCGCGACCGCCTGCCGAAGCCGGCGACACAAAAAAATGGCAAGCGCATCGCGCTAGTCGGAGCCGGCCCTGCGTCGCTCACCGTGGCACGCGATCTCGCGCCCCTCGGCTACCATTGCCTCATGTTCGACGCCGATCCGCAGGCCGGCGGCATGATACGCACGCAAATCCCGAAATTCCGACTGCCCGACGATGTGATCGACGAAGAGGTCGGCTATATCCTCGATCTCGGCATCGAGTTCCGGCCCGGCGCGCGCATCGACAGCATGAAGGCGCTGCTGTCCGAAAATTTCGATGCCATCTTCGTCGGCTCGGGCGCACCGCGTGGCCGCGATCTCGATATTCCCGGTCGCAAGGAAGCCGCGGCGAGCATCCATATCGGTATCGACTGGCTGTCTTCGGTTTCCTTCGGCCACACGACCAAGATCGGGAAGCGCGTCATCGTGCTCGGTGGCGGCAATACTGCCATGGACTGCTGTCGTTCCTCACGCCGGCTCGGCGGCGAGGACGTGAAGGTAATCGTGCGCTCCGGCTTCGAGGAAATGAAGGCGTCTACTTGGGAAAAGGAAGACGCCATGCACGAGGGTATCCCGATCCACAATTACCTAGTGCCGAAGGAGTTCACGCACGAGAACGGCAAGCTGACCGGCGTGGTGTTCGAGAAGGTCAAGGCCGAATACGACGCCAAGGGCCGCCGCGGGCTGGTACCCGCCGGCGAGCCGGATCAACGTTTCTTCTGTGACGACGTTCTCCTCGCGGTCGGCCAGGAGAATGCGTTTCCCTGGATCGAGCGCGACATCGGCATCGAGTTCGATCAATGGGACATGCCCAAGGTCGATCTCCAGACCATGGCATCGACCCACCCGAAAGTCTTCTTCGGCGGCGACGCTGCGTTCGGGCCGAAGAACATCATCTGGGCGGTTGCCCACGGCCACGAGGCGGCGGTGTCGATAGACAGGATGCTCAACGGCGAGGACATCGCCGAACGTCCCCTCCCCGCCGTCGAGGTGATCCGCCAAAAAATCGGCGTCCATAGCTGGAGCTACGACAACGACATCTCGCTCGACCAACGCTACCGGGTGCCGCTGCGCGACAAGGCGCTCGCATTGAAAGACATTAGGGCCGAGGTGGAGCTCGGTTATGACCAAAAGCTAGCCATCGCTGAGGCCAGGCGCTGCCTGAATTGCGACGTGCAAACAGTCTTCGGCGCGTCGCTTTGCATCGAATGCGATGCCTGTGTGGACATCTGTCCGGTCCATTGCATCACGTTCACCGACAACGGCCAGGAAGCTGAACTGCGCAAGCGTCTCATGGCGCCGGCCGACAATCTCATGCAGGATCTCTATGTCGCCGACGGACTGAAAAGCGGCCGCGTGATGGTGAAGGATGAAAATCTCTGCCTGCACTGCGGCCTGTGTGCTGAGCGCTGCCCGACCGAAGCCTGGGATATGCAGAAATTCCTGCTGGATATGACACATGCCGGCTGCCGGTCCACGGCCACGTCGGTGTGTGAGTCGCGCCCGGCCGGCGACGCGACGCGCTACATCCCGAGATAAGCTTGGCGGATCGCCGGATTCTCGGACAAGGCCTTCGTTGTGCCATGCATCCCGACCCGGCCCGTTTCGATCACAAAGGCGTGCCGGGCGATTTCAAACGCGGTCATCACATCCTGCTCGACAAGCAATATCGTCATGCCGGCGCGATTGATCTCGATCAGCGCCTCGCTCAACCGCTCGACCAGGTGAGGCGCAAGGCCGAGTGACAATTCGTCGATCATCAGCAGTTTCGGCTGCGACATGATACCGCGGCCTATGGCGCACATTTGCTGCTCGCCGCCGGACAAGATGGTTGCGTCCTGCCCTTGCCGCTCGCGCAGGATCGGGAACAGCGTGTAGACAAAATCGAGATCGCGACGGATTGCGGCGGCGTCGCGCCGCAAATAGGCGCCGAGCATGAGGTTATCCCTTACGCTCAGCCCGCGGAAAAGCCGCCGACCTTCGGGCACGTGGGCGATACCTCGCTTGAGAATTTGGTTAGCGCTTGATCGCGCGATGTCTTCACCTGCAAATAGAATGCGCCCAGACGTCGCCGGAACGAGTCCGGAAATCGCGCGTAGCAATGTCGTCTTGCCCGCGCCGTTGGATCCGACGATGCAAACGATCTCGCCCTCGCACACCTGCGCGTCGATGCCCCACAGCACGCGCACTTCGCCATAACCGGCGTCCAGCGCTTCGATCCTGAGAAGCGCTTCAGGCATGGCTCAAGGCTTCCTTGATGCGGCGCGCAAACTTCTCACCGAGATATGCCTCGATCACGCGCGGATCATCGACAATCATGTTCCGGTCGCCTTCAGCAATAAGCTGACCGTGGTGCAGCACCAGCACCCGGTGCGCGAGCGAAAGCACGACCTTCATGAGATGCTCGATGATCAGGATCGTGACGCCGCGCTCTGCGATCCGGCGGATGAGGGTGAGCGCACCATCGATCTCGCTCGAATTGAGGCCGGCATTGACTTCGTCAAGCATCAGAATCCCGGGCTTCATGGCGAGGCTCTTGGCGAGTTCAAGCCGCTTGCGGCCCGCCAGCGTCAGCGCCGACGCGGCGCGGTCGGCGAACGGGGTCAATCCGGTAAATTCGAGCTGCTCGCGCGCCGCGGCCATCGCATCGCGGACATTTGCATGACCGCCGCCGAAGAGCGCGCCCGCGGCGACGTTCTCGAGCACTGTCATGCGTGGAAAGGGCTGGACGATCTGGAAGGTGCGCGCAAGACCACGCCGCGCCGCCTGAAAGGGACGCTGGCCGGTCACGTCGGCGCCTCGAAAACGAATGCGCCCCTCGGATGCCGAATGAACTCCGGTGATAACGTTGACAAGCGTGGTCTTGCCGGCGCCATTTGGGCCGATGAGCGCGACGATTTCGCCCTCCTGTAAGCTCAAGCTTACGTCGCTCACGGCGCGGACACCGCCGAAATTCTTACTAACATTTTCGAGTACGAGGATTGGTGCACTCATTTCGCGGTCCTCGATTGGATCGAGCGCACCCTGATACGGGCGAAAAGATCCCGGTAGCGAACTTTCAGGAGGCCGCCGGGCAAGAAGAAAATGAGGACGACGATGACTGCGCCGAGGATCGCTCGGTTGTATTCAAGGAAATTCGCCCAGAAGAATTCTTCGAGCAACAGGAACGCCGCAGCGCCGAGGATCGGGCCGAATACCGTGCCTGCTCCTCCGAGCAAGCACATCACCGGTACCTTGACCGTCATGATGATCGAGAAAGAGTCGACCGGATCGATATAGCCCGTCCAGGATGCATAGGCAGCGCCCACCGTGCCGCAAAACATGGCAGACATCGTATAGGCATAGACCTTGTAGCGCGTTGTATTGATGCCGACCATGTCAGCGGCGTCCTCGTTTTGCTGGATGCACCTCAGACCAAAGCCGAGCCGGCTGCGGTCGACCGCAATGGTGAAGGCAAGCACGATCAGCATGATCACGATCATCACGGCTAGGAATGTCTGTGCGACCACATTCGGCTCGCCCGTCACGAGAGGAACATTGAGTCCATCACCGCCACCCGTGAGGCTTCCCCACGACGAAATCACCAGCCTTACGACTTCCACAACGCCGAAAGATCCGATGGCGAAATAATGCCCGCGCAATCTGAGAATGATGCTGCCCAGTACCGCCGCGAAGACTCCCACGAAAAGCGTCGCAAGAACCCAGGCAAGAATGACTGGCACACCGGCATTCTGTGACAAGGCTCCGGCATAGCTGCCGAGGCCGAAGAAGGCCGCCGTGGAAAAGGACGGATATCCGGTGAACCCGCCGATGAAATTCCATGACAACGCCAGCGCCGAGTACATGGCAATGGTGATGGAGAGCCGGACGATATAATTCCCCGCCCAGAGTGGGGTCGACGCGAGCACGATCACGCAAGCGGCGAACAGGAAATAGCGCATCGACTGCGTCATCACTCATAACCCTTGATACCGGTGAGGCCCGTCGGTTTGACCACAAGCAGTACAAGCATCAGCAAGAACCCGACCGTGAGCGCGTGCTGGGGCCCGAAAAACTGGCCGGCGAAACTCTCGATCATGCCGAGCACGAGGCCCCCGATGAGTGCGCCGGGCACGCTACCCAGGCCGCCGATGACGCATACGACGAACGCCTTGCCGAGAAAGGTGCTGGTGAGGTTGGTCGTGATAGGATAGACCATGGCGAAGACAGCGCCTGCGGCGCCGGCCATCAGCGCGCCGATGCCGAACGTGATTGCATAAATCTGCTCGACGCGGATTCCCATCAACTCCGCTGCCGTCCGGTCCATGCGCACCGCAACGATGGCCCGGCCGATGCGCGAACCCCGCATGACGACGTAAAGGATGCCGGTCAGCACTAATGCGAGCGCCATGCCAAGCAGGCGGTCCACCGGTTCGACGACACCGCCGAGATCGACGACGCCGAGGTCGAGCGTCACTCGGACCGGCGTCGCGGTGTAATAGACGGTCATGAAATTATAGAGAATGAGATCCAGACCAAAGGTCAGTGTCAGCGTCGTCAGCACCGGCTCGTTGACGACGCGGTTGATCACAAGGAACTGCGTCACATAGCCCACGCAGTACAGGACGAGTGCCACAAAGGACAGCGCGACAAGCGGATGAATGCCGTAGCCTTGCCATGCAAAGAATGTCAGGTAACCGCCGAGAACGATCATCGAGCCGTGGAGCATGTTGATGATGTTCAGCACGCCCCAGACCAGCGAGAACCCGACCGCGAGGCACGCATAGAGCGCGCCGAGCACGATCCCGTTCGCCAATGTTTGTAGGTGAAACATCACTCGCCCCGTCTCGCCGCCACGGTCGCTTAGCCTTTGGTTTCCTCCTGGTACTGCGCAAGATAGCCCTCTTCGGCATGGCGCTTGGCGCGCGCCTTGAAGCGCGCCGGATCGGACGGCAGACCGTAACCATCGGCCAGCCGATTCATGAATGAAAAGCAGCAGCACACCATGATGACGTCATGCAGGGCCCGTTCGTCCCAGCCTTCCGCATAAACGGCATCGACATCGGCCTGAACCATCTTGTAGGACGTCAGCGTCAATTTCTTTAAGAATTTGAAGATTGGCTTGAAGCGTTTGTCGATCGGCGCGGTGTCGACATCCGCCATCAACGCTTCGAGCAAGTGGCGTTCAACGCCGAGTACGATCGCGGCTTCAGAATGCGAGCTGGCACAATAAGTGCAGCTGTTGAGCCGCGAAACATAGGCGGCCATCAGTTCCCGTTCGCCCGCGGTGAATGCCGATGCGCCGCGCATGATTGCCTCCTCGACATGCAGCCAATGGCGGAAGGTCTGCGGATCGGTCAAGTAGACGTCCTTGACCAGAGCATCCACAGGCATCGATGGCATGAACGGCATGCGCGACTTTGCGTGACTTGCAGGAGAAGTGCGCTGCAGAAAACCCGAGGGCCGCCCGGGGCGGCGCTCGACCGACTCGCTACTTGATGAGCCGCAATTCAGCGTTCTTGATGTCGTCAGGACTGAGGACTTTGATCTCTTTATCTTGCACCTGAATGATCGGGACGTTGCGAGCTTGATTCATGCCGTTCGGGCTGAATTTGACCGGACCGTAGAACGTTACGATGTCGGTCGATGCAAGTGCATCGCGCACTTTTTTCTTATCGGTCGAACCGGCACGCTCGATGGCATTGCCAAGGACGACCACCGCGGCCGCGCACGATCCGTGAATGTAGTCGGGATCATGCTTATTCTTAGCCGTAAACTCTTTGTAAAAATCCTCTGTTGTCGGCCACGCGCCGACACCCTTGTAGCTCGTCGCGTGATGCCACCAGCTGTAGCTCGTCACGTCATTTGCGAGGGCGCCGAGCCCGTCTGTGAACTCCTTATACGCTGGGCCGGTCATCATCGTAATGATGGGCGCCTTGACGCCGAGATCCGACATCTGCTTGCGCGCGAGGATGAGATCCTGTGTATATCCCGTAACATAGATCCAATCGGGCGCAGCCACCTTGATGGCGGACAGAGCTGCCGAATGGTCCATGGTTCCAACGGCGTAAAGCTGATCATAGACCACTTCGAGGCCGTTAGCCTTGGCCGCGGCCGAAACGCCCTGGGCCATTGACTTCGGGAACACGTCGTCGCGACCAAGCACTGCGACGCGCTTGACCTGCGGCACCTTAGTTTTGAAGAATTTGACCATCGTGTCGTTCATGCTGCCATTTGGCGCAAGCGTTCCGAAGAGATTTTTCAGACCCTGGTCGAACACGGATTCCGAAGACGAGGCGCAAGCGACGATCGGCGTCTGATAGCGTTCGGCAACCGCGGCAACGATCTTGGTATGACCGGAGCCGAACGGCGCAAGCAGGAAGTCGACTTTGTCATCGGTAATCAGCTTCTCGGCCAATTGGCCCGCGCGGGGCCCATCCGTCTGATAGTCGTACTTGACTAATTCGACTTTCATCTTCTTACCGCCGACATTAAGCCCGCCGGCGGCATTGACCTTGGCAAGCCACATGCTCCACACCACGTCCTGCTTTTTGCCTTCGTCTGCGAGCTGGCCTGTAAGCGCGAGCGGAGCGCCAATCTTGATTACATCGGCGGCCTTGGCAGTGGATATTGCAAATGACACCGCGGCGATTGCGATCACGGTGCACAAGCATCCTCTTGAGCTAAGCGGCATGGATGTCCTCCCGTATCGTTTGTACTGCACTCGCTCCTGCGAGTTTATCTTAGCAAATTCCATGCCATCGCACGTGTCGGCCTGAACGTCCTCATGCCAACAGTCCGCCCATGACGCGCGAAATGGCGGAATTTTGCTTCCTGATCAAAGGTATTATGATTAGAATGATGGGATCGTGCAAGACCATTTTGCTGCCCAGGGAATCTGTTCACGGGGGCAAGCTTCCACGAGGTATCTGTACCGAAAAAAGGGGGACCAATGCCGCAGCCATCTAAAACTTTGATCGAACACGCGGACTGGATCGTCACGATGGATCCTGAACGGCGGATATTGAAAGACGGCGCGATCGCGATCGAAAAAGATCGAATCGTCATGATTGGCCCGACCAATGAAGTTGTCCGAAACTTTAAAGCTGAAAAAACAATCAATGCTGCTGGAAAGCTAGTGATCCCCGGTCTCATTGATACCCACGTTCACGTCACGCAGCAACTCGGCCGCGGCCTTGCTGACGGCTGCGATATCGCTGTCCATTTGCTCGAACGGCTCTACGGGTACGAAAGCGAGGTACTACACGAGGACGCTTATTGGGCGGCGCTATGCGCCCAACTCGAAATGATACGCGCCGGCACCACCTGCTTTCTCGACCCTGGCAGCTATTTCCCCGAACAAACCGCTAAGGCCATCGGGGATAGCGGCATGCGCGGGATAGTTGCACGCACGGCGGTCGACATTCACAAAACTGCCCTCGGTGAGTTACCGCAGAAGATGTTCCGTGAGACACGACAAGATGCGGTCGCCAAGTCCGAAGAGGTCGTAAAGAAATTGCAGGGCGCGCACGAGGGACGCGTCCGGGCATGGTTCTCCCTCAGATTGCCAGTCGCCTGCTCAAACCAACTGATCAAAGAAATAAAGGCCCTCGCCGATAAGTATGATACTGGACTCATTACTCACTGCAACGAGTCACGCGACGAAGCTGTCGCCTCGCGCGTGACCTATGGCATGCAGGATGTCGAACGACTCCATTCGCTGAATGCGCTAAGTTCGAAAATGGTGTTGATTCATATGGGCTGGGCTAATCCAAAGGAAATCAGGCTTTGCAAAGAGCATGATGCGAAAATTTCGTGTGCACCAGCCTGCGGTGCCCGCCTCGCTTTTGGCAGCATGGAATTCGGTCGTTTTGCGGAAATGATAGAGATGGGCATCACGGTTTCTCTCAGTTCTGACGCTGCAATGTCAGGCAATTTCTTAGACATTCAGCGTCAAATGAATCTCTGTTCTCTCGGCGCCAAATCGCAGCGTCTTGATCCTACGCAGATGCCACCCGAAACCGTCCTGGAAATGGGCACCATTCACGGCGCAAAGGCCGCACTGTGGTATGACGAGATTGGGTCGCTGGAGAAAGGCAAGAAAGCCGATATCGCAATTTTCGAAACGCGTAGGCCGGAATGGCGGCCTATTCTCAATCCGATTGCGAATTTCATTTATGCCTGCCGTGGGGGTGCCGATACCGTGCTGTGCGACGGCAAGGTGCTGATGGAAAATGGAAAGGTACTCACTATCGACGAACCAAAAGCACTCAAGGAAGCGCAGATCCGCGGCGAACGCATTGCCAATGCATCCGATCTGTGGAGAAAAATCCAACCGAAGTGGCCTATTGTTTCTTGAAATTGCGATCAGGTTGTAGCGGCATGCCCCCTCACAACGACGGCTCCTTAAGTGAGAATCGACGTGCTGCTATGGCACTGCGTAGCGTAGCGCAAACACTCGCTTATCCACGGGGCATCTCCAGCATAAGGTTTGCAGTGCGTCACGCGAGGATGATCCGGAAATGTTCGCGATTCCACGACGGTACAGCCATTTTATTTTCGCTGTAATCCAATCCGGTTTAACGTGCCTTATTGCTGCTGGTATCGCCAGCTTGCCGCTCGTGACCGTGACCCAATACCTTGTCCACTGGCTGCTGTCTTGGGTGGTTTCCTGGATAACGATGGTGCCAGTCGTTCTGCTCGCAGCACCTGTCATTCGGACTGTTTCCATTCATCTGACAAGTACTGAGTGAGACTTGTTGGGAGCTCACCGGAATTCAAACTTCCGCGCGCGTTACTGAGTCCCACCTCGCATGTACCATCATGCAGACAATCGTCCAGTCCTTCTGGGCCAACCAAGTCACGCGCCGCACCAGTCGTATATACTCAAAGCCATCACCTTGATGGCAACGAGATAATCGTTAATCGACACATATTCATCGTCCGCGTGCATCACTGCTGTCGAGCCGGGTCCAAAAATAACGGTTGGCGTCTTTCCGTACAGATTCAAAAAGCGCGTGTCGGCGGCACCTTGCCGGCCGCTGATTTCCGGCTGACGCCCCGTCACCGCAGTGTAGTTTTTGCTCACAGTTTCGACGATCGGATGCTTAACCGGAATTTCCGAGGCCTGGGCGTCATACCCGACGAAGCGAAGCTTAGGCGGATGATCTTTCATCCACGGATCCTCCGCTGCAACCCCTGCGATATGCTCAACCAAGCTGCGCTTTACACCTTCATGATCTTCGCCTGGCACAGTCGCCATACTGCCCTTCAGCAGACAGGTGGCGGGGAATGAGCTCGGGAAACTGCCGGCACGAAATGCGCCGATCATGCAAGGCAGAGCATCAATGGCCTTCGGATAGAGCGGATGCTTGACCGTGGCGACGCGCTTCGCCTCCAGGGCTTCGACCGCCTTGGCGATCTTATATCCAAGTTCGATTCCGCTGACACCCTGATAGCGACGCTGGATTCCGGCCGGCTTGCCCTGAATCTCGATCTCGAACCAAATTCGGCCGATACATGCCGGCTGGACCGCCAGTCCGCTGGTCTCGCCCGATATGCCGGCGTCAGCCTTATAGCCGCGGATCACCGTATCGAGTGTACCGTGACCGCTGACTTCCTCATCTATCACGATACTGATCAACACATCACCCTTGGGCTTGAAGCCCGCCGACTTTAAAAATTCAACCGCAAGGATGTGGCTGGCAACGCCGCTCTTCATGTCGCAAGAGCCGCGGCCATAGATCCGGCCCTCCTTGATTTTTGCGGACCAGGGATTGTCGCTCCAGCCCTCGCCGTTCCCAACCGGGATGACGTCGGTATGTCCGTTCAGAAGAAGCGATCGGCCGCCACCAGTACCCCTCCAGGTCGCTACAATATTGGGACGGCCCTCGTAACCCTGCTCGACTGGAATATACCCGGAGTGTTTTTTGAGCTCGTTCCAATTGGATTCCCACATGTCAACATCGAGGCCAACTTTTTTGAGATAGTCGTTGAGGAAACTTTGGATCTTGCCTTCATCGCCCGTGACACTTGGAATAGCGACAATGTCCTGGAGAAACTTGATAGCCTTGTCCCTGTTAATCTCGACAGTGTCGACAATTTTCTTGCGGATATCGGTCATCTAATTTTTCTCCTTATCCACATTTTCTAACGACTGTCCGGAGCTAACCCATGTCCGAACAAACCGTGCAGTGATGCTTTGATGCGGTTAACGAGCACATTGAGGAATAAGCTTGCGGCATTGCCGCTCAGGCACACCTCGACGCTCTGCGTAGGCGTTGCGATGATGCGACTTGCAATGTCGTGAACCAGACCGGAAGGATTGAACTGTGCCAATGGCCCTGTCGATCCGTAGCCGACATCAAGTTCGACTTGTGTTGCAGCGCCCCACTTCGGCTTCAGCCGGTAGCGGATCGTGCCCGGTGTTGCAGGACCGCTGTGTTGGCCGCGTTCGCTGTTCTCAATCACGCCGGGGTGGTTCGAACCTGCGAAACGAAAGTTGGCGCCGAACTGGCCGCGACCGCGCATTAAACGCTCATCTTCGTTGCGAAGGATACGCGCGCCCGGCGCCTTGCCCTGCCACAACAAGGCGCGCGCACTGCGTCCAGCAATCCGGCGATATCAATTGCAACTGGGAAGCGTTGCAGAACTGCCGGACGCCGCCCGGACTTTCGTGGTCCGCCCGCGGGTTGCCGCCCGCGACGAGGCACGCGCATTAGCGAACAGATCTATGTGCAACTTGATCGCGTCGCTGCGGTAAATAATGTCGGAGACATAAATCGCGATGCCCTTGTTGTTGGTCACTACGTACCGGCATTCTGCAACTGGCGCTCCAAGTTCAATGTGCAACAATCCCGCCGTCACGGGATCGGCGGTGCCGATAACCACCGTCTGATGCGCGGCGTGGATTTCAATTCCTTTCAACCCGGCAAGCACGGACAAAGCAGCATGCTGTCGGAACTGGTCCGCTGCGCGTCGATAGACGCTGTCGGCGAGATGAACGTTAACGATGCTGTAGGGTTGGCCATCTTTGTACTGGACGCTGCGCATAAAAATGTACTTGGAAGCAAGTTCACCCTCCTCCTCGCGGAGCGTCGGCGCTGGCGGCGGATTGTGAACCTTGATGCGTTTAAGAACGTTGTCCTTGATCGTATCGACAAGGGTGTCCCAGGTCGTCGCGAGCTTGAGCCAATAGCGAGACACTGTAGTCTCGGCGACGAATGTACCACGGCCTTGTCGAGAATGCAGAAGCCCTTCTTCCCGTAAGATGTCGACGGCCTGCCGGATCGTAACGCGCGCGACCTCAAACTCGCGTTCCAATTCGTCCAACGTCGAAATCTTTTGACCGGGAAGCCACTGCTTCGTCTCTATACGGCGCCGCATCACCGAGGCGACCTGGATATACAAGGGAACGCGGCTGTGATCGTAAACTTTCGTTATTTCAGACATGGCCCCCTTCGATCCTTAACGTGACGCTGGCAGGGTTGCGTATGGGCGCGTCAGAAATCTCAATAAAGCTTGTCCATTTAGATCCGGAACGAGCACGGGCTGTGGTCAATGGTAAGGCCCCCTATCGCGAATTAATAGAGTCACAGATCTAGTCCGTTCAAGGCAAACCTAAAAGTATTGTCTTCCTATAAATAGTACCTTATTCTTAAAAATCTTTCAACCTCGCGAGTGGGCAAATGCAAAGCCAGCCTACCATCGCCATTCTGGGCGGTACCGGCGATCTTGGATCTGGATTGGCCGGTCTTTTAGCTGCTGCCGGTTATACCGTAGTGATTGGCTCGCGCGCCAAAGAGAAGGCCGAACAGACTTCGGCGGAGCTTACCTCAAGGCTCGGGAAAATCGGGAAAAAAGGGGTGGTGCGTGGTGACGACAATCGAAACGCCGCAGCGTCCGCTGATATCGTCGTGCTGTGCGTGCCGTACTCCAACCACGATCACATTCTCGAGGAGATCAAGCCAGTGATGCAAGGCAAGATCCTCGTCGATGCGGTCGTCCCACTTGTGCCGCCAAAGGTTCATGTAGTCCAGCTTCCCGCGTCGGGCTCACCAGCGCTTGTGGCGCAACGCATGCTCGGGCCTGGCGTGCAAGTCGCTGCGGCATTTCATAACGTTAGCGCCAAGAAACTTCACGGTGGTGAAAAGGCCGACTGCGACGTGCTGACCTTTGCCGATGATGTTACAGCGCGTGAAAAGGTGATCAGCCTCGCCAATGTTGTGGCTACGCGCGGCGTCGACGGGGGCGTGCTTGCCAATGCCGTAGCCGCCGAAGCACTTACCTCGGTCTTAATTACGATCAACCGCCGTTACAAGACTCCTGGTGCTGGCATTCGCATCACCGGTTTGCCTGTGTCCGAAGTGCGGTGAAGAATTCATGGCCGTGAGGAGCCTCACGCTAAGCGCACTAGTAGGGCTTCCCTTCTTAGAGCATTCCGCAAAAGCATAATTCGACAAATTGGACGGACGCCGAGGCAACGCGATACGACCTACCGCGATGTGACTGAAGAGCGGTATCGCACGTCATTTATGGTGCGTGGGGAAAAGCAGCACGCCCATTACCCGAAGTCACTCAAAAGGTTTAAAGACCTATTGTTCTAATCATAGTATGAGTCTATTATCCTCTCACGATGAGCCTGTTCATTGAGCCGGAGATTGTGGATCGCCACCTTCGACGCGCAGCTATCGATTGGCTACGCAAGGTCGGCGTTCGACTACCGACGTGGACTGAGCTTCGGGATCCGGGGAAGGTTGAACCCGAACATCTGCCTTCGCTTGCAAACGTCGACCCCAATTCGCCGAACTCGGCGAACCTTTGGCGCGTGCACTGGTTTAACGGTCCCGACCAGAAGCCGTTAATCGACATTCCCGGTCACATTGTACTGCCGACCGAATTGACCGGGGTGAAGGCACCCATTGTCGTATTGCTCGGATGCCGTTTTCCGATGATTGGTGCGCACAAGGTACTCGCAGCTTACGCCTGTATTGTGCCGCGATTAGTGTCCGGACAATTCGATCCGGCGAACGACCGGGCGATCTGGCCCTCAACGGGCAATTATTGCCGCGGTGGAGTCGCAATCTCTCGCGTTTTGGGATGCCGCGGCATTGCTGTTCTCCCCGCCGGAATGAGTCGCGAGCGCTTCGACTGGTTGCAGCACTGGGTAGTCGATGCGAGAGACATAATTCGCACTCCCGGCACCGAAAGCAATGTGAAGGAAATTTACGACAAGTGTCACGAACTCTCACAAGACAAAAGAAATATTAATCTCAACCAATTCTCTGAATTTGCCAATTACTCTATCCATTACCACTGCACCGGATACGCATTCGATCGCGTATTCCAGTACCTAAAGCGGGATGACAATAAATATCGTTTGGCAGCCTTTGTCTCCGCGACGGGATCTGCAGGCACAATCGGCGCGGGCGATCGACTAAAAAAATTGCACAGCACCAAAATCGCGGCCGTGGAAGCCGCCGAATGCCCGACCATGCTGTGCAACGGTTACGGCGAGCACAATATCCAAGGGATAGGTGATAAGCATATCCCCTTGATCCACAACGTCATGAACACCGATGTCGTCATCGCTGTCTCAGACGGGGCAAGTGACTCGCTGAACTTACTTTTCGGCAGCGAGGTCGGCCGTCGCTATATGATTGGTCGCCGCAAGATCGATCCAGCACTGGCGCGTCAATTCGACAGCATCGGAATCTCTGGCCTCGCTAATATAGTTGCCAGCATCAAGCTGGCCAAACATCTCGACTATGGTCCGAACGACGTAGTCATGACAGTAGCGACCGACGGCGCTGAGCTGTACGGCAGCGAAAGACAAAGATATGTCGCACGGCGCTATCCGGACGGTTTTGACGACGTTAACGCTGGAGAGATTTACGCGCGCCACGTTGAAGGTGTTGGTGACGATGGCGTGCTCGAGCTTCGCCATATTGATCGTAAACGCATTTTCAATCTTGGCTATTACACGTGGGTCGAACAGCACAACGTTTCGGTTCAGGACTTCGATCGGCGCAGGGGCCAGGATTTCTGGCAGGGGCTGATCGACAGTATTCCGACATGGGATCGCCTGATACAGGACTTCAACGCTGAGGTCGCTGCCAGGACGGCGGCATGAGCTTGGTGCAACCCTATATGAAGTTGCGCAGAGATCTCGCGCAGCGCGATCGCAGCCTACGCGAGAAAGTCGTTTCGCTCGACGAAGCAATCTCATTTGTGCGCGATGGTGATTCCGTCGGGATCGGTGGTAGCACAATGTCGCGCACACCGATGGGCCTGATTTGGGCTCTGATTCGCGCCAAGCGGACGCGCCTTTTATGTTCGCGCTGTATCATCTCTAGCGATGGAGACCTGTTGTACGGATCGGGAGCGAGCGAACACATTGTCACCAGTTGGTTTAGCCAAAGCATCCTGTGGGGCGTGTCCAAGGTGATGCGCCACTACGTGGAGACCGGCAAGGCGCAGTACGATGAATGGAGCCATCTGGCGATGGGTATGCGTTTTCGCGCCGGCGCCATGGGCGTGCCGTTCTTGCCGATACGTTCGATGCTCGGTTCGGGGGTTGCTGGTCAGCGACCCGAAGCCAAGGAAATGATCTGCCCGTTCACGAACGAAAGACTTTTGCTCGTGCCCGCGCTCAACCCGGATGTGGCCCTTATTCATGTTCAGCGATGCGACGCATACGGCAACGCGCAAATCGACGGTCTACAATTCATGGATATTGATCTGGCGCTGGCAGCGGACAAGGTAATCCTATCCGCCGAGCGCATTGTGTCCAACGACCAGATCCGGCGGGCGCCGGACCAGACAAAAATCCCGTTTTTCGCCGTCGATGCAGTGGTCGAGCTGCCATTCGGTTCCGCGCCACATGAATGCTACGGCGTCTACGAACCGATGATGCGACA